>Ga0116227_10000335_pt1 | contig 88453 bp, 59 predicted proteins | sample S1TSphgellanicum_FD_89693 | JGI IMG/M metagenome (GOLD analysis project Ga0116227, IMG submission 89693) | Host-associated microbial communities from peat moss isolated from Minnesota, USA - S1T2_Fb - Sphagnum magellanicum MG | ecosystem: Host-associated > Plants > Peat moss > Unclassified... | reverse complement strand
TCATAATGGAATGTAAATTTATATGTGGGAATAAACCCTCCCATCTTTGGAACTTAGATCATCATTCAATGTAATTAAAATGTTACTTTAAAATAATGATGAAAATTTTAATTTTATTTCTAAAATTGTTAGTCATTGGGAAATACTAAATTTTGCTATAAGCTCTTGGTTAATTCTAGAATTGTTCGAATCATAAATATTCATACTAATAGAATCTACTCACTGAAATCTACACATTGTAATGCATCAAAACACATCATAGAATTTGACCATGATGCATTAAAGCTTTCCAAAAACAAAACAAAACTCCTAAAAAAGGTTTTGATTCAAAAAAAGAAAACAACAAGAACATAAAACAATTCAAACTCCAAAATGGTGGTAAAAAGTAAAAAGTAACTAGTAAGTCACTAAACTAAGTAACTAATTACTAATTACTAACTCTACCCACTTAACAATCATGTGTGAGAACTAAATTAGAGCTAAAATTAAATTGTTGCAAATTAAATGGGAAGGGACCACTTTATCCATAGTCATATTGCTTGCCTAGTCATGTAGTCATGTAATCATCGTAATGCATGCAATTACTCAATAGTGTTTTTATTTAGTCATGTAGTCATAAACACAAATAACATATAAGACAACTTAGCAAATATGACTACATGATTAGATTTAAAACATGTCATTACTTAAGTCTCCATCTCATGGAAGTCATGTGTTGATGTAGTGAGCTCAAATTGAATCCTACACCCCAAACACAAGTAAATACATAGTGAAAAATCTTACCATAGGTACCTAGGCTCTCTTTCAAAGGGGTATTACCATAATACCTTGGCAGCTTCCACATTAATTACACTACTTTCAGAAATGTTAAAAGTTTCAAAAATTCTAATTTGCAAAGAACAAAGTTTTGTGAAGGAAAATATTGAATCTTCAAGAATATTTCTATTAGTCAAGATGAAAATCTCAAAATTAGTTATTTATTCAACATACATGTGTCAAAGTTGCCAAGGTACTACTCTTGCAGTTTAGGCCAAAAATGATGAGACAACTAAAAAAAATTGCATGTAACCAATGAGGTCGCTAAACATGCACTCATGAGGGCTCATTTGGGGGGGGCAAGGGGGGGGGAGGTGAATGTGGGCACATAATTCTTTAATTTATGTATTCCCACATAATGATGTTCCCCAAGTTCCCAATCTGTTCTCAAAGGGTTTGTTTCCCAAGCAGCACACTTTTAAATCATATTTGTTCACAAATTCTCCCCTTCTCACATATATAACTGGGCCAAATGGAAGACATTACATCTTTTATTTTTAAACCTTGTCAAAGTTTCAGTTTTATATATATATATATATATATATATATATATGATGGGCCGATCAAAATGACTCATGACCCAAAGAAAAAGGAACTTTGAAAGCACATATCTAATTGGTTGATTAGTGGTCCAATGTCTCAACCTATTTTTTTTCAAGTTTATGCTTTTTTGGTGAGCATCAAGAGGAATATAACATTAAATGGCAACCAATCTTTAGGACTTGTTAAAAAAAATAGCTTCTACAGTTTTAATTAACTACTGCAATTTGCAATTGGGAATAGAAATGTGGCAAACTCAAATTTGTTTCCTTTGTGACAACTTTTTTTCAAAAATAAGAATCTTGTGAGAAATTTTTTTTTTTCTCAAAAACATTTTCTGAGCAATACAAAATTTCACACAAAAGAAAACCTGGCCTCAAAATTTTTATTGAAAAGTCCCAAGTACCATTTGACCAGCCTTTTTACTATTGAAAAAATTTCGTCAAGGAGTGAAATTAAAAATTAAAAAGTGAAATTGAAGTGAAATTGAAGTTTTCAATTGCCAAATTTCAAGGGAAAATTTAGTAAATGATAGGTGTGTAACCAAAAACATAGAAAGATGATTAAATTTTTATACTTCATGTCTAGTTTATAGCCAGATTTGGCTAAATTTCCTAGGGATGATTGCCACTTTTTCTGCATCTTCATATGGATGGATGACAGCCACTTTGGGTACATGCAAAAATTCCATAAAAAAACATTGGTGGGAACACGATACTGTACAAATAATGGGTGAGTGGGAGGTAAATGGAAACCTACCCTTATCTTCTCCTTAAAACTCAAGAGCAGGTCTTTACTGCAGGCAGTACAAAAGGGTGTCTGTTGTTTTTTTCCTCGTTTGCACTTGGCCTGATATATCTCCTCCTCAAAATAGATTCATGATGCCGGGCCCCACACCCACTTTGCGTTCGTGCTTGACCTCGCAATAGGCACGTACCGTGCATTCTCTTGAAAGGTACATCACACCTACCCTGTGCAATGCCCATCACCAAGATGTGTGTAGTCACTGCCAGTGATAGACACATCTTTCTCGGGCAGTGAGGGAAAAAAAGAAGCAGACACTACTTCTGTACTGCCTGCAAAAAAGGCTGCACTTGATTTACTGTCTTCCCTTATCTGACCATAGCTAGAGCATCCAGCACGCTTTGCCCATGGGATCCGACACAAGAAAAGGTTGGAGAATAGGGTACTGTGACAAACCAGAAACTGTTTTTTTAAAAATTTCGCGATATTATTTTTTCACTCTTTGACTTGCATACAATAATTTCTCTGTAATGGAAGTATTCAAAATAGTAAGAAATCAAAGGAAACAAATCTAGGTCTTTGGATTTTATTGATAAAACTTTCGCCATTGTTTCTGTTTAAAAAGTTATCCTCAAACTCACCTTGTTTTTGGGCCTTCGTTCCTTCAAATGCCTCTCGCAACACTAGTTGCTCAATGAAATTAGAAAGTGAGCATGTATCTGCATCACTACAGGATCTATCCTCATTGTAAAAAAACAAAAGCACCATCACTAATTTTGAGAAAAACAAAATTTCAAAAAAATTTAAATTAGTAATTAAACAAGATTTTCAAACAAACTCAATCTCACACTTTATTAAAGTGAACTTAGGATCCTAGTTGGAAGGTTCTTAAGTTCAAGTTCACATAATTAATTCAAAAACTTATTTGTTTCACCAACCTCCTTTCTCCACAACTTCTACTTGTTCAAAAGGAGTTTACATAATAAAAAAATTCATAAGGGGTTAGATTTAAAAGTTGATGGGTAACAAAACATGGGATAAACTTAAGTTAAAACTCATATTAATTAAATTTAAATTTAAATTAAATCTTGACTAAATTAACTATGGTTGAATTAGCTTTAGTTAAATTAATTAGGGATAAAAAATCATAAAGTTAAACTAATTATAACTCAATTAATTTTTTAAAAACTCACCATGTTTAAATTAATTATGATTAAATTATTTTTAATTAATTTAAAAATAATTAAATTAAAATTTCTAAAATAACCATGGTTTAACTAATTTAACTAAATTAAGCATGACTAAATTAATTATGATTAAATTAACTTTAGTTAATTTAAACATGGTTTAAATTGATTTTAACTAAATTAATCATGAATAAACTAATCATCATGGTTAAATTCATTTTGTTAATTTAATCACAATTAAATTAACTTTGCCTAATGATTGGTTGCAAAAGATGATTTTTACTAGTGATTGAAAGATGGTGTGATGTCAAATTGCATTTGGAATATGTTTGATGAAGATTTAACCTAATGAATGAAGGGCTACACATGATGAAGATGGGCATAAAGTGTTAAAACTTTCAGTGGTTGGTGATCATGTGAAGCATGAGGTTTTAGTTGAACTTATCTACAATGTCAATGTTTTCTTTGTATTATATTGTGTTTATTGTTTGTTGCATGCGATTTCCTTTGTTTGTCCTTTTTCAAGGAGTTTGTAATGATCCATGTTAGTGCTACTTTATGTATTTGTTGGTTTATACTTCATGAAGTAAATCTTCAGCCTTTGGGTGTGTGTTGTTTGTTAAATGCAATTTATAATGAGAAGGTTATCAAGGTGCAAGAACAAGGATTTAAGCAAAAAAAAATTGTTTATTGGGGTTTGAGTTTTGGAAAGCTAAGCACATTTCTTTCCAAGTCTCAACAATCTAATGTTTTTCTTTGTGTAGGAGGATGATGGCAAAACCTTATGTTTAGGTTTGAAGTTCTCAAAAATTCTTTTAGTGTGTATTGAGGATTAGGTTGGACATAATAAGCTAGTTAGATGTTTCAAAATAGAGGCACATTTGGAAATGATGGATGCCTTTAGGGAGTTTGAAAGCTAACTTAAATTTGTTTCACAACATTAAATTTTTTATATTTAAGAATACTCTGATTTTTGTTTTTTGTGATTTGGTAATGAATGGGAAATAAGATTTACAAATAACTTCAAGAGTTGCATAGCTTGAATGTGGGGAACTTGAAAATTTCCATGAGGGAATTTTATATTGCAGAACTTTATATGACAGTTTTTTTTTTTGCTTGTTTGAACTTCCTAGGAAAAGTAAAGATTGGGGTTTTACAAATTTTTTACCAAAATGCTTGGCAAGAACAATTAAGATCTAGTGGGATTTATGGGAGCCTATGCAAATGGGAAAAGTATGATCTATTTTTGGTGGAATATAATAAGGGAACCTTGTTGTATGAAACCAAAATTGAATGTGGAAAGGATTGTTTTGTTGTGAAACAATTGTGATAGGCCATGATAGCTTATGAGAGAAAGGTCAAAATCTCCTAATGCAAAATGTATGTTAGACTTGAGCTATATAGGATAGTTCTTTAGGTTTACACCTCTGTTGTCTATATATTGAATGAAGATAAAAAAATATCATTGATTTTAATGTTCAAAGGGGAAGTTTTCAGTCCTCTCTCTTCCCTTTGGTGACAATGGACTGACACTAGAATTGACACAGAACCCAGATGTTCAAAACAAAATAATCCTCTCCCAAAAATACTAGTTTTTTTATTGTTTATTATAGGGTTTTTCAATAACAACAACATTTTGACCGTTTACTCTACTGTAAGATATGAATTTTTTCTCCATTATCTTTAATCAAGACATTTAAGGGAAGATTTTATCAATAAATAGGCCATGTAAGATTTTCGATGTGCTTATTTTTTATTCTGGATTTAAATTTTTTTTCAATGCTTGGTCATAATTGCAATTTACATATACTTTCATGAGTGCTGAAAATACGATACAAGATTGGTTGGTCAATAATACTAAACTTTTTATCTTATAAAACATATCTTAAGATTTTTTTTGAAACTTAATTTATGAATACTTGGGAAGGTTTAGATAGTTTAAAAAATCTTCAAACGTCAGTTGTAAAAAATAATTCTTTTCCGAATTTCATACCAGCAGCATGCCAAATGTTTATCTAATCCATTTAACATGCATACTATTTTTTAATAGAGCTTAGCTCACCAAAGACAACAACAAATTGTTATAATTGTAAAAACAAAGAAAGCAACCATAGCATACCTTATTGTGATTTTTTGGTGGTAAGGTTTTGAATTTTGTGAAAGTTTTTTGAAAGAAAATTTGAAAGACATTTTCTTTCAGTGTAGAGTATTTTTGCAACAACACTTTGTCACTTTTGGCAAATTAAAAAATTGAAAAACGACACCAAAGCTTTATCACTTAATCAACCATTACACCTGGTGGTAACTTGTTACTAAATGACTGTTCACAATCCTACAAAAGCACCCTCACATGTCCTAATGCTCTCCCCTCAATAATCTATCAACATACTATGCCTAGACAACTTTACTTTTGACACCACAGATTTATTTGGCAAAAGGAGTGGATACATCTATGCAATGAAATCCTTATTAATACATTAGATGTCCCATTGTTTTTACATCAATGGCATGGATCAAAGCCATCCTTGATTGTAATGCATATTTGCTTCAATTGGGGTTTTTGAATATGCCACAACTTCATAGCATAAGATGTTATCAAAACACAATATTGACACAAGTTGTAATGAGAACACACATTGACCATTTATCTGTTTAAAAGGTGATATGTCAAATTCTTACATCAAATTGCATTTTCCAAATGCAATATTCTTGTAAGCAATCAACTCAATCATTCAGAGTGAGGTCAATTCTCTTGGAGGTTGATATGATGTTAATGCTTAGAACATATTGTGGTGCCATCATCTGATTGAAATTCAACTTTTTCAAGTGAAATGTTGCTCTCCTGAACTCAAAATGTCTTTTTTGACCTGTGCAGTATGCGCAAAGGAGGCATGACCACTTTGTTTTTTGTCACTAGGGTAACCATTAACTATATTGCCTAGGATTCAGTGCATCAATATGGAGCTTCTAGTGACTTCTACTTTGACTTAGAGAAAGAAGGGATAAAGTTTCATCCAGCTGCTAAATACAGATGATGGCACCAGTACCACCTTTGCAAGGATCTGTAACAGTCTCATGTTGTTAGAAGGATCCAAAGTTTGAGGAATAACTCACATGAACTTGGAGCCACAGGCAATTCAATGGATGTCAATTTCACTTGACATGTTTTGTTTTTCAGTTTTCCAGGTTTCACTTGACCAGATTTTGCATTTTGTTGGTGGGGACCTCTGATAATGCAACTGAAGCCACAAGTGTCAGTAAATTCAATTCACAGTGCAAACCTGATGATGCATTTGTCATAAAAGTGAATGGGGCTAAGGTGAGGAATTGCCATTATTCTTCATTACTCTGGTAGTATGCATGAATGTTCCTTGCTGCCATAGCCAGATATCTCCACCCCATGCATCCAGACTAAACTAGTCAGAAGGAAGCAAAATTAATATTCAAGATTACTTTCAGTAGAGATCAAACAGAACAAGGTTTCTGTAGTAGGCTTGATAGCAAACTTTGTGCCAGAAACAGCAACATGAAACAACTATAGAGAAGTAGTACCTGGAAGGAAATTTGACATGGAGTTATGGATTAGGTAACAAACCAGAGACTGCTGGTTACTCCAAGGCCTGGATGCACCAAGGCCTTGGCTATGTGAACCAGCAAACATAAACTTCCCAGCATTTGGATGTGGATCACTTTTCATCCATACACAGAATGAGATACATGTAGCTTAATGTGCGATACAACTGGGGCATGGATGTCCAATCAGGAAGAGACATTAACAAGTTAGCCTCTAAAGCTCAGAAGCCTAGAACCCTGCAAGTGGTTATAGGTTATGAATTGGTTGAGAAGACCATCTCTTTGGTGTCAAGTCTGCTTTTCCATAACCTCCTTTGTCTTTCATCAACTCTACAATATATATTCTACTGTGCTCATGTATATCTGGTCTGACCAGAATCATGTATCCTTCCCACAGTAGCCTTTAAGATATGCTTCATCCAAAATGGTGTTACAACATGCCAATGCTCAAAGACTATCCCTCATCTAGAATGACTTGGAGTGCATAAGAGTTGGAAAAAACGAGCTTAACAAAAAAAAATTTCTCTTTGCACAGAATCTTTCAGTCAGTAATTGAGGGTATTACCACAGATAGCAAAAGTTTAGGTCTATCAGCAGACATCACAGGAGCAAGTATCAAGTTAGTGATGTTGAGGCTCATGGTTACCTTGCGAGCTTTTAAAGATTTTAGCAGTGTTGTGGGAATCCCGAACCACTTGCAGGGTGGTATCTACTTATGCCAAATCATCCAAAATATGAGGCTTCAAGAAGAGGGCAACCAATTTGGCACAATTTTTATGCCATAAAAGTCCAGTTCTGCCTTGAGTTCTGAGGAGTGAATGTGTGTGGATGCTACCCTCTGTCCTTTACAATCTTTTTCCATGACCTAGATGAAGAAGTAGTTTGGACCTGTAAGTTGTATTGCCTACTGTATGTAAAGTCTAGCATGCACATAGTGGACAACTTAAACCCACAACGACTTGGTTACCCTTGCATATTTTACTCGTGGGTCTAGTCTGCAAAGGGAGAGAAAACACAGATCCAGAAAGTTGTACACAATACCCAACACCAGTGCTTTGGAGAGCTACTGGAGTCAACTGCAACTGTACCTATGGCACTGTCTTGAACTGTTCTTTGTAATCCACTTTGATGTTGTGCACCTCATATAATATTTCAGCTGCACTTGTACCCCAAATAACAAGTAATATCCCTTTTTAAAAGACATGTAGGAAGTAGATGCCCATAAGAGCCTCCTTTTCTGTCTGGCATGCTTGTCTTTTATGCATAGATACTTCAAATTGCTCTTTCTCACAAAAGCAATGCACTCTACATCTAGTCCTACAGATTGGAGGTGTTATGCACTAAACCCATCCCTCAACTACAGCAAGCATGCCTGAATATTGCTGCAGTGGCTGTATCCATAGCCCTCATCTCCTAAACCATTCTACCACCCCAGGTTTTGGTATGTGTATGAGAGGTAAGTGCCTATTTGAAACAGGAATTCATGAATTCTGTGCCACAAAATACCAAGCCAAACTCAGAGAAAAAGCACTTATAAGTTTCGGCCCCATTCTGAGCTCTCATTCACACAAATTGTGGACCTTCATTATCCAGACAAGCTGTGAATCTAATAAGGGATTCCCCCTGGTGCAATTTATTGCATGCCCACTTGACCAAAACAACACCTTGCAGAGCGTAATGTACTGATAGTCATGTTAAGCACAATAACAGCAAGTCCTTGATATTCATGTCAAAGAAAGGAATGACTTGCTCAAGCAATTCCTTGCACACTCTTCTGAGCAATAGTACAATAGTCCCCATGGTCTAAAATGTTGCTACTAGAAGTGCACTCCTATTAGCAAAACTTCATCCCTCATAGAGTTGTCAGTTACAAAATTGATCAAAAAAAGGTGGGTTAACATGGTTCAAATTCTTGAAGGTTCAAATTCACATAGTGGGTTAACATGGATTCCAGTCAAGAATCCGTAGAAACTCCATTCCCTTATTGTCAACAACAGTAGTTTCACAAAAACAAAGTCAAACCACACAGAGTCCAATTTTACATTAGCTGAAATGAATGTTGAAAAAACATGGGAAGATACAATGTCATAAACTGTTACAAAAAAATAGGCTTTGAGTCTACTTTGATTACCCTATTCTTTCATTGTCATTCATTTTCTACAAGACAGTTCTTGTGTCATGCCCATAATCACAAGCACTATCAAGCAAAACAGTTTTTTGTCCATGAATGAAGAATGGTCTAGAAGAACAACAAGGAGAACCTTTGAAACTTCCAAGTTGGAGTTTAAATAGCCTAAACATACAAACCTGCAAAATCTCTGGAAGGTCCATTGTTATCATGAAAGAACAATAGAGGTGCAGAAATCAAGCTCTTCTGGGTCCAAATTGGGGTCTGGGATTTGGGATCTGTTTCATGTTATATCAGATAAGGTTAGAGATAAGGTTAGAGGGTTCCTCAAATCCTCAAATCTATTCTCTCATGTCATCTCCAAAATTTCTTCAGATTTCCTACATAATAATGCATAGCAAGCAATTCTCAATATTTTGGATGATATGATAAGGAGGGCATAGATCAAAATTCTTATGCAAAATTGTAGTTTTGCTCAGAAATCCTCACAATTGACATTGTGTTGCGTAAGCTGCCCCTGCACGTTTCATGTTAGGAAGAGGAGGCAGAGAAGACATTGCAAAGTTACTCCTTCTAGTATGTCTTCTATTCCCACTATGGTATGATGCTTGATTTGGTTGGCAGAAATCATCCAAGAATTGAGTTTCTGGTGTTGAGATGGAATGTCCTGACGTTGTATTGCCATGGAATGTATTTAGTTGGGCAAATAACAATTTTGCCTATCATGAATTCTATCTCCATGTGATCTGAATCTCATTTGCAATCCTGGCATACATATCTACATTACACAACCTTCCATCTGCATCAAATCTCTGAATGAAATTACTGCAAAGATTTTAATCAAGGCTTCCATGGTCAGCTGAAAAGAGTAGGAGGCAAGGTTTTAGTGTGTGAACTTGAGTGGAATGTATGAAAATATTTGAATTGGGAGTATGCTTTGGATATCTTCTGATTGACATTTCCTTGGCTTGTGCAGTAGGGGGAGAAGGAATTTTGGGTGTAAATCCTTTTGGTTTGTGTTGGTGTTCTCTAGCAGGATGCTGAGTTATGAAGCATGTTGTGGATTGACAATCTGCAGAGATCATAATGTTGTATACATATCTGGTTCTGGGCTTAAGATTGCCAGCTTGGTTTTTTCTGGGCTAATTTTTGCATTGCTTCCTCTTCTCAATCTGTATAAATATTGATATGAGGATGACAAAGGTGATGTACCCTATGAGTTACTCTCATAAGATTATGACCTCACTTGTCATATTACCTTCAAAGTGTTATTGAGGAGATTTCTCTATAATCTCATAGATATGATAAGATGTTGTTCATTGATGCTTGACATATGGATGGTTATGTATTTCAGGCTCTAGCTGAAGAGCAGATGTCAATCTGCAAAGAGAAACATCAATGCTCTTAATTTGCTACTTTACTTGGTTGAAGTTTATGGAAGTCTCAGCCACAGATGAAATGAAAAAGTGGTTTGTAATAGAGACAAGGCAATCTTTTCCAGTTGACAGGTTCAATCCTTTCCTCAAAAATCTCAACTTACTGGTTGTTTGCATTGTTGCTGTAAAAGATGGGGAGGATGTCATACAATCTGGGCATGATGTGTAGTTGATTCTATTTGGACAATGCATTGTGCAAGAGGTGTGTTTTCCTTTTGCTTCCTTTTCCTGGATTGCCTTTACATAGTCTTCAATTGAGAAGCTGAAAATTGGCCAATTTCCTTTTCCTAAGATTCAGTGTCTAGAATTAGCACAAATTACTATACATGTGAGGTTCATGCATCTTTACAATGTTAGCCTGGATCTGCTTGGGAGGGTTTACTTCTATGAAATTATTTTAAAAAGACAGTAAAGTTCATGCAACCATTTGTATCAATGAGATCAACATTTGTGACTTAAAATATACTACATCCCAGTAATATCTTGTGATGTACTTCAAGAGTATTTTCAGTTTCCAAGAGGTGGTTAGTTGGCAAGTTAACTTAGTCTAACTAGTGGATGTAGATAATATCTTGATAACTTAATTATCAGAATATTAAGTAATTCTTGTTATAGTGATAGGTGACAATCAGTTATCACTTCCTAATTACTTAGGTAGTGAAACTATTGGATTTAATGATTCTAGAAGGTGGAGAAGTGGCATTACCTCATCACCTCACTTGAGTTAACTTAGGAAAAGACTATGATTTTTTTTTAAAGTAGAAAAGGATGTAGTGTGAGAATCTCTTAATGTACAAGTGCAAATTGTGTCATGGAGATTTTTGAGTGCTGATGTGAAAAATTGTGTATGATGTTTTTCTTCTTTTTTCTTCATGAAGTGTAATAGGAAATAATCCTACTTAATATTATCATATTATGGTCTTGGTGCAAAAATTTCTTGGGAGTGACCTTTGGTATTTCATCAACCCATCATCGTGGTGATAGAACAACAAACTTGTATTTAATTAATTTTGGACTTTAGAATTGTCCAAAAATAACTATAAACAATTTTGACATGTCAAACAACCATCCAAAATGGCTTAGATTCAAACTAGGTGGGCACCTGGTCTTTTGCAACAAAATTAATAAAGGCAAATTGTTTGGATTAAAATTAGGTGGCCATTTGGTCCTTTGCAATGAAATTAATAAAAGCCAATTGTTTGGATTATAATCAAGTGTCTGCCCTGGTCCTTGCAACATAATTAATAAAGGCCAATTATTTGGATTAAAATCAAGTGGCCACCTAGTCCTTTGTAATGCAATTAATGAGGGCCAATTGTTTGAATTAGAACCAATGTGTGATTTCAATAAAATAATTAAAAAAAATAAAATTGCAAGCTCTCAAACCCTAAGGATGTTGCTCCTTATTAAACAATAATATACATAAAACATCAACATTATCTTGAAATAGGAATCCAATTGCACAACATCACTTTTTACCTTTCAAAGCTACAAACATTGTCGCACAATCTACAAATAATATTTTGAATTCATTGCAAACAAAACTTAGTACATGAATCCATAATTAGATATAAGATGAAACCACAGACAATTTTCAAAAACTTGAGAAAGTTCAAAGTGGATCATACCTAAAGGAAGTTGAATACTTCTACAATTCCCATTATCACTTTTCATGTACTACATGAACCAAGAATAATGTGGGGAGGAACGACTCAAACATGGCCTAAAATATTTAGCGATGATGTCAAAATGCATTCCAACTATATTTGTAGAAGGTAATTTAATCAATGTTGGCTATAATTGAAATGCAAGGTCTAACCATTGCACTTGGAATTTTGAATAGCCTTGTTTGATGCATCATCAATGAACAACTTTTGGTCTTTTTTCAATAGAGTAGTCCTTGACAAGCAAAATACACATGACTTAAATCCTTAATATAATTTAATAAATTATAGTCATGAGTTCACCTATGTCATGCAACACTATTCACACCCCCAAATGAAAAAATAAAATTTGATCAATATTTGCAACAATAGCAAAATAAGAACTTCCAAATGTCCTCCATCAATGTACAAGACCAAATTGCATTATAATTTTTTTTAAAGGTTTGAACAAGAAAATGTTGAACTTCACTTTGTTGCAACCCAAGGAGAAGATGGAAGACCTTTAGGAAATTCATTGAATTTTTTGTGTGATTTTAATGATGATAAGGGCAATAAGAAGGGACCTCCTAAACCATTAGCTACACTAAAAGATTGGTCAAAAGTTTGGCTAGGAATATTGCTTATGTGGAATCCTTATGATCCATGGTATTTGCCAATACACCCATTAGCAATAAAATCTCACCACAAGGAGGATTAAGGTAAGAAAATTTTGAATTATTTGAAATACACTAAAAATGTGAATACAAACATTCATGTGAGGGTGTTCCAACAAGCCATAAAGGTGAATTGAATGTTCAATGAATCCACAAAAATCACATACTTTTGATGAACTTCATAAGATTCAACATTTACTTGGGTGATCATTTTGTCAAATGATGCGTTCCCAAGTCCCCAAGTTAGCCCCAAGTTGGGCTAACTCACTCAAGTTGCGGAATTTCTGAGACTTGGGGCACGCTCCCAACTTTCAGCACTAAAGGGGGTGAGAGGGGTGTGCTGAAAGCTCCGGGATAGACCAGGAAGAGGGACAAGTTTACTCAATTACATGGTCCTGCATCCAAATCCAACCCACAAATGGGTTAAAACTCATTCTGCACTTTTTAGGTGTTGGGACAAGCCACGGGTTAACTTGGACTCACTTGACTCACCACGGCTCGGACTCAGGGGAAGCCACCACCTTCCCCCATATAGTATTCTCTGCAACTCTCCGCGGGATTTGCATCCAAATGGCTCTTTTTCCCGGGACTCCCAAAGTGGAGTCCTGAAACTGTTCGGGTTTGGACTCTCGGGACTTTGGACGTTCATAACTTCTCGCTTCAAACTCAAATCGAGACAAGGTCTGAACCAAAGTTGTAGCTCTCTTCGAAAACTTTCCAATGGTGTGTTACACTTCACCTGCACACACTGGAATCGGGTCGATTCCTGACTTTTAGTGGTCGGGAGTCAAACTGCCAATTTGACTCCCATCCCTTCTTTCGACCATAACTTTGTGTTGAAGATGTCCAAATGGCTATGCGAGGCCATTTCGGACATCTACACTTCAAGACCTTTTCAATGGTATAAAGAACGTTTCAATGCGAGGTGTTTTGACCCCTGCAATCGAGCTCTGAGTTTTCAGGAGTCCCGGAGGACTCTGAAGTCCCATTTTCACGAGTGTGAGTGGTGACCTCACAACTCCTTCAAAGTGGGGTTGCGACATCAAAAGTCATTTGAATTTTACTTTCAATAGTTTTTTTTGTTTAAGTTTTTTGTCAATGGTCTACACAATACAAGCAAATGAGCAAATCTACATGAATGTGTAGATGATCAAACAAAATCAAATCAAATGAATGGAGGAGTATTGTGAATACATTTAAAACCTTGCAAATGTATTTTTACATCCCACTAATGACCACTTTTTGATTGCCATTTTTAAGGTTAGCCTTTCCCTTATCTTATGTGGCCATTGCAAAAATGAAGTGGGATACCTTAATTCAACACTTAGAAGCATCAATAATTTGAAAGAAAATTTGATTGATGTGGATGGGAATAAGGTCATCTTGGATATTTATCCAATGATGAAAATAAAAAGAGAACAAAAAGTAGGCGACAAATGGTATTATGTTTAAAGAAAAGTTTTGTTCACATTACAAGAAACCCAATCATAGAGAGGATAAATGTTTTTAGAACATAAATAACTTTAATAATAGGCTAAAGGACCAACAAGAGGTGGTAGTAAATGAACCTAGTGCCCAACAATAAAAAAACAAACATAATGCGAAAAGGTAAATCATCATGGAGTTTAGTTGGCTATAATTCTTTTACTCATTATACATGTAATCAACCTAGGCACTTGTTCATCAACTATTTTTGGAAACTAAAAATTTAAAAGAATCTTGAAAAAAAGACCAAAACTTTGAAATTATTTTAAAATGTTATCATTATTTTTCTTGTTTTGTGAGTGGTTTGAATCATGTTTTATCAATTTGCATAGGATTGTCTTTCAGTGTAGATGCCATCAGTGGGGATGAACATTTTTTTTTTTTACTGATGACTATTCCCAATGTTTTTCTTGATGTCTTTCAAAAAAATTATTATCACATTGTACAACTTGGGGAATGATTTGATTCAATGTTGTAGGATTTGACATTGTGAGCAATAAGTCTGACATTATTATGTATTCCAAACTAAAATTGATTCATGAATGCAATTTCACCCCATGAAATTTTACATGTCAATTATCTAAACTTCAATGCATACACTATTGTTGGGCAAGGTCCTTCGTGAAACAACCATAACTTGCTTATTCATGTGCATTTTTTGTGTAATCTCCAAAGGTGGCACTAAATTTTTCAACAAATGTTTCAAAATCATTTAGCAATGGAGATTGACATTCCAACAATAGCACAAACCACGTTAAGTTTGTGATGATAACAAGGTGCCAATAATATCAACTTGAGTTGGGCCATTTGGGTAACAATTTGGGTGCAATTGAATGATTACACACATTTAGTTAAAAAACCTTCAAAACTTTGAATGTGCTCCATCAAACTTGTTAGGAAGACTAATTTGTGGCTCCTTTACTTGGGGTGGAGTTGTAGGAACACACCAATGTTGTCCGGTTATCCAATTTTTAGACAAAACTACAAATATGAATAAAAAATATTCTCACTTTTAAAAAAGATATGGGTATGTATATTTAAAATCCCACATATTTTCATACAAAGATGGTTATGTAGTCAATTTTTTCCCCTTTGCAATTATGAATAGACAATTATTGAATATTAAAAAATTATGGATATGCATAGAAGATATGCATTGCCAATTTGTCACTTTTCACTCAAAATGACAATTAAGATTTAAGGTTTTAAATTTGAATGCATATCTTCCAAACTTAAAAAAACCACAAACCCTAAGGGTGAATGCATAGACGAATGGTTCAAAACTGGTAAAAATTATAATTCCTATGAGTCAAAAAAGATTTTTAAAAATGGTTCAAATGTACATGATTCTTGTTTTCAAAAATGTTATTATTCTAATCTTTGAATAATACATGCTCAATCACCTACAAACTTTCCCAAATTTATTGAAAATTTATATTTAATGTAAATGATATTATTTTTGACTTGGAAATTCTAAAAAAAACCCACAAAGTCCATATGAATAATCACCCATCTAAAGCTTTTAGAAACATATTTTTGGGACAAAAAAATTGAAAAATAAAATAAAATTACAACTCATATGGACTTATGAAAATATGATCAAATGTGAACCATTCAAAAGTCCCTAACTATTAAATGGTTAAGGTTTTCAAAGAAAAAATTCATGATATGAATTTATCTTTTTGTATTCCATCATATATTGAGTTTCAATAACAAATTTGGAATGTGAATTAATATAAAAAATTTCATTTAATGATGTTCTAATCAAATGACTAGTCCTTACTTTTTGACTTCAAAAGTTCATTACTATTAACAAATGAGTTTTTTACCAATAAATAACCACATAGTTCTTTTCATAATGAAATTGTTAATCTAAATTCAAGTTCCAATTAAAAGATCCAAAGATATATTAATCACCATATGCATTTGAATAAAGGGTGCTCAAGAAAAAGAACTAAAATGTCACAAAAATGAACCATTTGATTATGCATCATCCCCTAAAACTTCCTCCTAGATATGTATACAATTTTTTGTTATGTATAGTTCCCATACATAAATAGTGTTTTGTTTTCTTCAAATTTTTGCAACTTAACGAATAAAAAGGGCTGTGAATAATTCAAAATCAGTAGTCTAGAAAATATGTATAATTTATTTATTTTGAAAATGATGCAATTTTAAGATATGCATGTATGCATAACAAGGAATTATGCATATCCATAACCGACCAATTGTGTATAATAGGACAGCATTGAAACACACCTCAATGATGTTGATGTTTTATTTTAAAGATGAGCAACAGATTCATGAAATGATCGATTTTTTTGCTTCGTGTGTTTATTAAGTGCAATAAAAACATTTTCCATGGGCATGATCATCTTTTCTCTTGATGTAAATGTGATTACAAAAGCATGTAAAATGTGATTTTGACAAGAGGTAAGTGATCCACAATTTTAATCATAACTTTAAAAAGTGAACAATCCATAATTTTAAAAAAAAGATTATTACATTTTAAAGAAAGAGGACAATTCACATTTAACTTCAAAAAAACCAAACTTTATCAATGGTCCAATTCAAAAAAGCTTCCATGGGGGTTTTTATATGCCCATTAATTAGGGAAACTTTTGAAGAGGCTTCCTAATTACAAGTGAACTACGAGTTCATTAAAATTTAACTAAATATGAGCTAAAAATGAATTAAGAGTTCACTAAGAATGGATTGGAAAAATTTAGGAGTGAAATAAGAATTAACTAGAATAAAGTGAATTGGTACTTAAGTATAAGATATTTAAGAATGAACTATGAATGAACTACAAGTTAATTACAAATGGACTATGAGTGGATTACAAATTTATAGATGAAAAATCTATGTAAATGAACTCCATTTATCATGTGACCATGTCCAATATTGACATCTATGACAATATATAAATAAAGTCATATAAGGTCATAACAATTTATCCCCCAATCAAACTTTAATTACTTTTTATGCCACTTATTTTCGATTATTGTGATGTCTAACCAAGTTCTTGGAGAATTGGCCTTTTATTGACATGATCATTCATAATTCTCAATAATAATTCCCTCATTAATTAGTTTTTTATTAAATTATTATTATCTTAGTCACCCTTGCACATTTTTGCTTTTAGTTCATTTGTTTGTGTCGTGAAGAAATCAATTTCATGATTATAACTAAGTTGTTAAAATTTTGTTTCAATGATGTGTAAAATCCATTGTTCTTTTGCATACTTCATGTTTCATTGAGGTTTTTTAATCAAATGTGAATAAGAATATTATTATTACTAATGTGTCACTAAGAAGCCTTTGTACATTGTTGATTTTTGTAACCTATGTAGATGGATAGAATAAATAGCCAAAATGAAACTTACAAAAAGTGGAGACTCTAGTTCTTCTCACCAATTAGATGTTAAATTCATAAAAATGGGGAATCTAGCTCCTCTCAGCAAAATTTTCAAGTTAACATAAAATTATTTCTTCAAGATGTTTATAAAGTTATAGAAAGTTGAGATTCTAGTTCCTCTTACTAAGATCAATTTGCCAAAAAAAAAAAGATTGAGATTCATTTCGTTTTAATCATCCTTGTAATCTTTTGGAGTTTCCATTCTATGATTGACATTTAAGGAGTCTTGGACACCTATGTTACCAAGTTTGGTGGAGGAGGATTCAATGGAAGAATTTCATGAATTAAGATTAATAGATCTATTGAAGCTTGAATAGGAAGGGAAATAGCCAAAGAGGGTGAAACATGTGTCCATTTGGTGATGTGAAAATGGCATTCTATGCTTATGGTTAATAAAATAATGCTTATCAATTTATATATTTTGAAGTCAACACCATTGTGGAGATAACTACAAGTGATGGAATTTGGCCAATTGTTTAGTGATTGTGATTTTGACTTACAACATTTATGTAAAGTGTTGGGTATTTGTGTGAAACAAACAACAATAATTATAGACATGGAACACATGCCTAAAGATCTACAAAATTTCCTTGAGAACAAAGTCATCAACACCAATGTCATGTTCATCAAAGACTAGTTCAAATCCAATTGATGGTTTCCGTTGCATTGGGGATGGAGAAAATTACATGCAACTGGGTATTATTGCACAAAGATTTGAAAGCTTCAAATATTCTTATGAAATGATCAACTAAAGGGATGAGTCTCAAACCCAACATGAAGGTAGAGTGTTCAATATGGATCCATGTTAAATTTGGAGAACCCAACATTAACATTACAAGAGACAAAATACAAAAAAAAATATTTGAAAGTGATATTAGTTTATTCAAACCTATAATAAGGGGTTTACAAGAGCTTGGAAGTTGTGGTGGGCATTGAATTGTAGAGGGCACTTGAAGTGCTACAAGCATTCGAAGGTGGAGTTAGATCAAAATTGACACAAAGACATATGTGTATGGTTTTGCAATGCTTTGTTGTGAGATTCTCACTAGACTTATTCCCTTTGTTGGTCACCTCTATTCAAACTAAGATCATGTACTACTAGGGAATAATAGACTAAAGCTTCTTGATGATTTGCCCCAAGGTTTGTGCAAGTTGCTTCTTAGTTGTTGGATGTAGATCTAGAGCAAAGGCCTAACTTTACCCATATCATTCAAAGTTTAACATTTGAATATTCATTATAATTACAATTCTGCGAATGAGCTTTGTGAAAGAACAAATGACAAATTTTGAGTTTGGAAAATTAGTGTTACAAGTATAGTTTTGGTTGTAGCCTTCTATAAGGTAATTATATAAAGTTTGACACTTGGGTCCATCTATGTTATTTAAGATAAATTTACTTGTTAAGGTTATTTTGATTTTAGGTTTTTGAAATTTTGGTTTTCAAGAAACATAGAAAGATGTGAATTTAAACTCAAAAGTTCAGCCCAGCCAAGATGGACACACTTGGATCACTTATGAGTCATGAAGTTAGAAGCAGTCTGGAATGAAAAATAGTCTTGCTTGAGGTTACCCACCTCAAGATTCTAGCATTGCATAGACTTTTAAAAACTCATATGCAAATGGAGCCAGTATTTATGGAGTACTTATGGAAGAGTTTCTTAGGCACACCCACTCTGGCAAAGTTATCATCATTCAAGGTTGGCACTCATATACTTGGCTATGGTGCTGTTTGGAAGCTCATTGTTGCCTCTTTCTTTCCCTCTTTTTTTGGATATTAAATTTTTTTCATCTTCTAACAATTCTTCCAATGAAAGGTTTTCCTTTCACAACTGCATACAAGAGCCTGGTATAAGTTATTTACTTTTCTAAACCATGACCTCATAGCCACAATGAACCCCAAAAGAATCACCAAGCTTCACACATGCCATGATGACTTTGGAATTTGAAAACCAGTCAACCAATCAAATGTTCACAAATCAGGTTCAGAGTTGTTGGGCCCTGGATTAACACATTTGCAAAGCAGTCCAAAGTTCTTTGCATTATTTGTATGGTTAAGTCTCTCTCCTCAGTAATGATCCTATGATACAAAAGAAAGAGAGCCAGAGATGATCTCCAACACCTTGTGAACAAACCCCAAATCATCAAGTTCTAAAACTCTGTCACCCCAGAGAGTTTAGTATCATCTGATCAAACGTGCAGAGCTCCTCCACACACAGGATCTAGAAACATCCCATGCAGTGAGAGAAGATGAAGAAACGAGATATGTACTACCGTAGTCGCAAGAGTGGAGAACAAAGGCACAGAAGTGTCTGCCTCCAGGCCATGTGGGGCATGAAAATCATGATGTGTATACAATGCACAGATCCCCTAAATTCCTCACATGTACTCTGAATTTGCTATCCTGGTCACGAGGATGTGAAGTCAGGTCGAGTTTTGACGGTTTACTAATATTCTGCCCAAGTTGCCGCGATTACCTCCTTGTGACTGTAACATCCATGAACAACAATATGGAACAGTTTTCTAAATCGCATTCTTTCATCGCTTGCTTGTATGGAGAGAAGAAAAGTCGATGCCAGAAGAACATCTTTCATTCATTTGCATTCATTCCAAAGTCGCGAAAGAGTCCATTTATTAGAGGTGAAGCGCAAAAGCAGCTATCGAAAGTAGAAGCGACAACCGTAACCACGGCCCACACCCAAACTGAAGGGACCTTTCACTGCACGAACCCCACCAACCCACCCAGAAACAAACAAGTCATCAACAGACCTTGTTCCAAGCTTGCCATCAATGTGGCCGTCATCTCCGGGGATGAGGCCAGAGCCAGGGGAGTTTACTTCGAATTTTTTCAAAATGACATGCAAAAGAATATGGAATGCAGCTTAATTTTCAGAAATTATAATTCAATTCAATATAGATAGGGTGTAAAGAATTGGATCATGAAAATATATCTAAAACTTTCTCAATTTTAATAAAATATTTGTCAATATTATATTATTTCATAGCATTAAAAAAATACCCCTTCATCTTGCGTGCTTCCCCGAAGCCGTCTACAATTTCCATCTATGTCTCACCAGAGAAAGAATATTGTATCGCTTATAATAGTCCGGTCTGTACCGCAAATGTTCTACAGCCGCGCTTTCCACCGAATCCAACCTCCGCATGTTGTTGGATCATCATCGCTGTAGAAATACAGTATGAGGCTGCAAGAAGGCGGTAAAGTACCTCATCAGATTCCGTTGCAGGCGATGTCAAATGAAAGCAAGTAACGAAATGTCCAGGTTCAACCATGCAAAGGAAGAATCTGTTCAAATTTTATATCAATGAACATTGGGATCAAACTCCGCGGATCATGCCGCAGTGACTAATCTCTCTCAAGCAATTTTATTATATGGCAGAGATTGCTTGGAAAGAATATCCATTTTTAGTACGAGTTTAGACTGTTGATTCTGTACTCGTACTAGAAGTGACCACTTGCAGCAATATTAAATCCTCTAGGTACTACCAGATCCTTCTCTCCTGATTCTTCATCTCCTTCGCCACTTTGCTGACTCAGAAGGCTTCGGATAGCCAGCAGCCTGTCCTTGAATCCTGTTGCAGCTCCTCCCTGATCATCCGCCTTTTTGCTGAGTCAGAATTTGTTTTGTACACAAGTGGCTGCGCATACACACCATGGACCTGATGATGTATAAAACATATTTCTTTGCTGAAAATACAGCTTTGTGGATGATTGCAGCTTTTTGAAGCGGTGAAGAAATCTCATAACACGAAGTCTAGAGAGTAATTCATAAGAGCAAAAGAAGCTGAAGAAGATGGGGTCGTATAATGATGGACAAGTGTGGGTGGCGGAGCTTGTGGGGACGACAGTCTTTTGTGTTCTTGGGCTCGGGGGAATAGCGAATGCCGTTCTCCCTGGAACCAAGGGCCACGGGATTGGATTTCTGGGCATCGCATTCTGCTTCGGATGGGGCGTCTTCCTGGCCCTGCAATTCATGGGTCGAATCTCTGGTACATGTCCTCTCCATCTCTATAATAGTTTCTGCCGTCATCATGATTCTGGTTGCTTCAGTGAGGTCAGTACTTCACTTGAGTTCTCGAGTCTTGCTCAGATTTTGCTTTGAAAGAGGATTTTAGAAAGGAGAAGAAGAAGAAGATATGAGGGTCTTTGTTGCTGGTGGTTCAACCGAATTTACAGGCTTTTACAATCCAGCGGTAGCATTGGCGGGGGCAGTGGTGGGAGACATAGGATGGACCCGGATGTTGGTGTGCATTAGTGCAGAGATGGTTGGAGGCTTCGTTGCAGCTATTCTGATTTGGTTCACTTACCTTCCACACTTCCAACCCTTGGAGTTTGTGCAACAGGGTGATGATAGTCTGTGCAATTGCTGTGACCTTGAGACAGGTGGTGTTGCTGTCATCAAACAAGAGCTGAGTGAACAGGCCCACAGGTACCTGCTCTCACACATCTTCAAAATCATCTGCAACATGAGACCAAACATTCCTGTCATGATGCAGTTAGTACCCAAGTCTTCTTGCAACATGAGAAATTCAACACTGGTCTCAGCTGTGTATCCAGGATTCCACAAACAAATTCTGAACCATAGCAATCTTGCTGCTGCAACTTGGTGTCATGGGGTTACAATCCATGATACCTTGATCATTTCCTCATCATGAACCACCAGATTTTCAATTCTTGTGCACAGAGCCAAGAATCCCACAAGTTATCAAAAGTGGAATTTCTTGACACAAGTAAGAGGAGTGGCTAGTAGTTGCATTTTAAACTGAGTTCTGCACATAGTCATGATCTTTGTTTTGTTTTGTGAGGCAGGTACGTGTCTGCGGGGACAAGGGGTCAACGAACTACAAAGAGCAAGGTTCAACCAAGTGATGCTGAGCACCCCCAGCTGCCTGCACAATCTATATGGCAGACTGTCAAGGTAAGTCTAGAGGATTTTTTACACATTCTGTTGATCATGACAACAAAAGATTTAGCAGCCGGATTCTATTTAACAACCCCATGATTGATCCATCAATGAGAATTTCATTCCTGTCAAATGCTTATGATTTGTTTGATGCTTGAAGCCTTACTAAGAGATGAGATTGCATTCATGAGATTGCAAATTACTAAGGATGACCACTTGGGTGCTCCACTAATGTTGGCCTCCCTCAGATCTGTACCCAACAAATACATAGTGAAGATCTATGCAATTTTATAACAATGAGCAAAAAGCAGGATCAGTGAGGATACACAAGAAATTTTGTGCCTGAGAAAATTGTGATCGAGATCCATAGTTGAAAATGGATAGCTAACTTGTAACCAATTGCTGATTCACTTGTGGAAAGAATGGGGTTGAAATTTGTAGCTTGATAAGTCTGGAAGCAGTGTTCTCATTTAGGGTTTTGAAGTACGTGATGTCTTTCTTTGTTGGGGCCTGCACCATTTTTGTCTCTAGAGCTGGGTGCAAGCTCTCCAGGTGATAATTGGTATTGTGGTCATGCAGATCTTGATGACAGGTGCTTGTAAATATGACCCCCAAGATGATGCCAATGAAGAATCTGTGAATAAATTACATCCCGGGGCCAGGGTGAGTAAAGATGTTCTACATACTGTCTGGTAAATTGCTCTAGGTTTTGATCTTCCTTTATTCTAGTCATACTTGTTTGCAAAACCATAAGCAATGTGACCCCCTTAGTGTGCTTGTGATCAGATTCATGTACTTTGAGGTTGAGTGGGCAGTTTGAATTTGTTGTTTCTTAATATCGTCTAGGTCAAGGCAAAGAGACAAGCATGTGGGCCAAGTGTGAGGCAACGAATTGAAGAAGACCAAGAAGTGAAATTGACGGTGTTCTGCACACGTCCATCAGTGAGAAAGCATTACTGGCTGTATTGCTTCTGGGCAGAGTGTTTCCTTACTTTTCTGCTCACATATGGAGCCTTCTCCATATCCAACCAGGGAGACATCCTCATCAGTGATGGAGCAGAAACTTCTCTGTACAAAACAGGCTTGCAACCACTCCTTATTGGCTTCCTTGTCTTTGGGTAAATCTTCTTTCCATGCATTTATGCAAACTGTTCTCAATGTTCTTCAAGTATTGAGATATTGCAACAAGACTCACTCAAATGCAGTTCTACTGATTTGATTTGTTGGGTTTACTCACAGTGCATCTTCTGTTTTAATAATTGATTGTGCAGCCTTATCTTGTGCGGAGGTGGAACAACAGGGCCAGCTCTGAATCCAGCTCGGGATTTGGCACCCAGATTTGCACATTGGATACTCCCAATCCCCGGAAAAGGACCATCTGAATGGTGGTATTCATGGGTTCCCATACTTGCACCCTGTGCTGGTGCTGTATTGGGTGGTTTATTTGCCAAGTCCACGAAGCATATGTTGGTTGCAGGTCTTTGATAGACTACATTGATCTGCATAGATCAAATTCACTTTTCATACAAAACATTTTCATACAGCCCTAGAACTCCACATTTTAGGAGATTTAATTGTTTCCTAACATTGCACTTCATTCAACCTCTTCCTCCTCCCAAGAGCTAATATAAAAGTTAGTGTACCAAATGGGCAGTGAGGTCAATGTAAATAGACTGCAGCATGAATTGCTGGGGGTGCTGGCACCAGCACCCACCATGGTAAAAACCCCAAATTTCATCTAAATTGCTTTTAAATATTATAATTATCCCATGCTAAGACAAAATCAGGATCTCTAAGTCCAAATCTAACATTTTTTGGGTTTAATTTGATCACTAAGAGGCCTCACTCAAGAAGGTGAAGGCAGTGTGAGTGCTGGTTCACCCTGGGTAGGGTGTGGTACATGATTTGGCACAAATGTCAAATTCAGGGTGGTTGGTGAGTGAAACACTTGTTGCTATAGAAATCTAGTGACAAGAGGAGAAGAACAATGTCTATACTTCAATGAAGCATTCAAATTGTCTTTGTGCACAAGTTATATTAAAGAACTAGGCTACGTTTCACTCAAACCAAAAACTCATACCATTACAAATGAAGACCATTGCTCTAATCACTCACTCATTGAAATCCAATGCCAAAAGGACTTTATCCATTGCAATGGAATTATTTTGCACCCACATCCCAGCTACCCTAGACAAAACAACAAGCAATCAACCTCCTCACCTAATTGCAACAAATTCTAAATAAATCTCATTGAATGGTGATTGTTGCTCTCCTCACACTTGAAATATATAGTCTTGGTAGAACCAAAAACATGTTTGAATGAAACTTGAAAAAAGAGCCATAAAAAAATGTCACAACACAAGATGTGTATATAGTGGCTTGTGCAGTTGAGCATGAGTGAATTTTGAAAGGGAAATGTTATAATGGTACATCTTTTTGAGCCTAGGTCTGAAATCCAATTCATTTAAAATTGAAGTTCGAATATTTAGGCTAAAGAAAAAAAAAAAAGGTTTAGGGTTTTGATGACAGATAGCGGGGACAAGTAGTTGACTGAACTACCTTTATTAAACTCAGGTTGAAATATTATGATGTTTAACATGGTTGAACATTGAGCCCACGACCACTTGCAAAGGGAACCATGAAATTCAACCACTTGGGCCATTGCTTTGACAATGTGTGCATAGCATACTGAAGAGAGAATCAACGATTAATGAATTGTTCTCGTGTCTTTTGACTCATTTTCAAGATGATAATTTTTCCATTACCTAAAGAAGGATCATCACAAGCAAATGAGCCCCATGGATGACATGATGTAGTCATAGATGGGTCGGTTCTGTTTTGTGAGACAGCTGCTGCGAACCAGACGTCATACAGTGAGCCCTCCCACATGTACAAAGAAATTTCCTATCTGTATATGTGGGAGGGCCCGATCATGGTTCATGCCAGGTAAATGTCCTGCTCCTCAGGCTTTCCCTTACACATAATGTTAAGTGACAATTTAGCTATTGAAGCAGCTAACGAAAATGCATTTTTCAAGTTCAAATTACACAACAAAACCAAATGTGTAACTGAAACAAAGATAACTGTAGCCTCATAATAATGAACATTGACTAGGAGCAATTTTGCAGTGATGGGCGGTTATTAGAAAGAGGAAGAGACAAGAGATTTCGACTGTCATTAGGGTGGTTCTTAGGATTCATAATTGTCATTCTAAAAAAATTCAAAGACAAAGTATTGATTTATAACCATGGTTCTCATTTTCTTTGAAAAGATCAAGCAACTAGCCAACAAATGGTTACTTCATTGCTGGTTCTTTCATGAAAACCGCTGGTTCTTCAAAGCTTCTGGAATAACTGGGACCAGTTGTTCTTTGATTCTGAATTTTTTTTGAAGGCACCGGAAATAGCAGTTCTCTGATCCTGAAATAATTTTTAAATCGGAACTGGTGATTCTTTATAAATTCGAATGTCTGCTGCACAACACTGCAATGTTGTGATTAATCATTGTTGTGTGTGGTGTGATTGTTGGAAAAACATAGTAACCGGAGGTTCTCGGTGAATAGACAAAAGAAGTCGGGTGAACCGAGCTTTTCACGGGCTACCCGGCGGTCCCGTGACCCAGCGTTTTCCTCGGGTCTCACGGGTGGGTCGATGGGCATCCGAAGCTTCTTTCCTCGGCGATGGCGGTCGCGCGCGCATCGACCTGAGTCCTCGCTTCTCGTGGTCGCCTTTGCGCGTCTCTCAAGAAAGCGATCGTGTTTTGTATGTCGTTGGCTGTATAGGGTAGCTTTTACAGAGCGGGAAAATCTTGAGAGCTCGCTGTTTGCTAGAGTGTTTGACTTCGCTTCTCTTCTTGATGTGCAGTTGGTGTATGTGCGTCGTCGTGTAGAGAAGAAAGGAAAGCTAGTTTTCTAGCTTTCGGGGTTTGCAACGCGAGTAAGGTGCGACTGTCGCGATGGCAGAAAACTTCAAGGAGAGGTTCAGTGCCTTCAGCGAGAAGCTCAAGCTGGGAAGCTCTGAAGTGGGGCGGAAGGTGACTGAGAGAATGAAGGAGCTGTTCCAGGTTTCTACGCAGGCGGATAAGCTGGTGGAAGAAGCTACGATGGAGAATCTGGAAGGGCCGGACTGGGAAAAGAGTTTGGAGCTCTGCGATCTTGTGAACTCGGAACAAGTGAGTGGTCAAGATGCCGTGAGGGCGATCAAGAAACGGATCATGCTGAAGAACACTCGCATTCAGTTCCTGGCGCTGACGCTGCTGGAGACCTGTGTGAAGAATTGTGAGAAGATGTTCTCGGAACTCGCGTCAGAGAGAGTGTTGGACGAAATGGTGAAGATGATTGACGATCGTCAAACGGCTGTGGAGAATAGAGACAAAGCTCTCAAACTCATTGAAGCTTGGGGTGAGTCCACCGAGGAGCTTCGTTATTTGCCCATTTTCGAAGAGACTTTGAAGGTAAAAAAGATGCTTTCAAGCTTCACACTCTACTGGCCACACTTTGTAGGTAAGCAATCAGCAGGGACACGGTATAGAACATTTGTCATTCCAGCAGATACTTAAGGTAGCCAGCCGTGCGTCAAGGGTTTGAAGGCTTACTCAGTCACAAGAATGTGATAACAACATGGAATCCATCTCAGAAACGGCTCCTAAGCAAAGTTCGGATGGAATCCTCATTGCCAAGTTGCCAGAGAAACATTTTGCTATGTGCTTGAGTCGCTTTTTGGAAATAGATGGCTGTAGATGACATTCATGTCACAAGAAGCTCGAGCCCTAGAAACTGGCATGATCGTCAACAAGGGAAGCCAGGAAAGTTTTGGATGGTGTCATGAGTCTCTATTTGATGCATAAATCCCCAGAGAAACATTTTGCTATGTTCTTGAGGAGGTTTTTGGAGATGGCTCTAGATATTCATGTCACAAGAAGCTCAAACCATAGAAACTTGCATGAGCATTTAACATTCAAGGGAAGCCAGGAAAGTTTTAGATGGTGTGATGAGTCTCCATTTTATCTGTCATAAATCCCTGGTATCATGTGCTGAGAAGAACCACTCAGAAAAGGATTCAGCAGGTATTTCTCTCGGGTTCTTGAATAGGACTAAACATGCTGATTACACACACGGATGTGGAACTGGAAGTGAATGCTTTTGGCGTCAAGAATTGCAAGTAATCCATACAAACTTTGCTTCAACCTGTTAATTGCAGAGTACATTGTGTGGAAGTTGGTGATCTTAACAACCTGATCTCATACATGGTGAGATGTTGCAGAGTTTGAAGTCCAGAGGGATTGTCTTCCCTGGACGAGACACAGAAAGCTTGGCACCTATTTTTACTCCTCCGCAGTCTATATCAAGATCAGCCACGGAAGGTTCTGGATCCTTTAATGCTGATAGCTTTGGCTTGAGGGAAGCGGGTGGGCTCTCTCAATCAGGTTTTAGCCCAGAAGAAACGAAGGAAGTATTTGATGTGTCTCGCAACAGTGTTGAGCTTTTATCAACTGTCCTGACATCATCCCCACAGCAGGAGGCTCTCCAGGTTAGCTTCACATCATTATGTTCACCTGCTTGATGGAAGGTAGTGCTAACCCTTACTTAAGTAGGTGACCAAATCAACATGGCTCTACATTCAACACTTTGATCAATCATTCACTATTGAGGTTGCATGTCTGAAATAGTTTGTTTCAGGAACCTGGTGCATTCTGTAATTGCAAGATGACAACAGTAGCTGGACTCAGTTGTTTCATCTCAACTTGCACTTTATGTTGATAATGAAATCAAGCATTGCTGAGGCAGTTTATGCTAATGGCATGAGTGGGTGTTGAAGAATTGATCTAATTATCTATGAGCTAGGGGTGTTGAGGAGTATTTACCTCCAAAATCTGGGTTTGAATGCTCATGTTTTCATTTGAATTTTATTTTCCTTCAATGTATCACTATGGAGTTTTCTCTGCAATCACATAGATATGTATTTTCTTTGTGCAAAGTTCCAGGCCATTCAGATTAGTTTGGAGACCCCATCTTTGGTTTGCATCTGAAGGAACTGGTTTCTGAGAAAGGTAACACTTATGTTTGTTGATTTGCTATGTTCAGGAAGAGTTGACATTGGCACTGGTTGAACAGTGCCGGCAGTCACAGTTCAAGATACAGAGAATCATTGAGAGTGCAGGTGACAATGACCCAAACATATTTGAAGCTCTAAATGTGAATGATGAGCTGCAACATGTATTGATCAAGTATGAAGAGATGTCCAAATCTAATTCTGGTGAGCAACTGCAGGCTGAAAATCAGCCTGTCTTTGCTCAGGTGGAAGCTTTGGAAGAAGATGACCCCACTCACGGTGGTGGGGAAGAATCAGTGCTGGTCCGTAATCGGATCCCAAAAACTAGTACTAGCTCTGCTCATGATGATGCAGCTATGGCAGATTTGGATGAAATGATTTTTGGCAAGAATGACAGTACCCAAGGAGCTGGCAAGAAAAGCTCAGATGATTTGATTACATTTTAGCTCCAATAGCTACTTAATTGATTGTTTTGTTGCGCCCATTTTGTTGATTGGTAGTACTGCTGTAGCTGTAACAGGGGCCTCCTACCTGTATATTTTGACATTTTCTGGGCATTCACACAAGCTGCTAGCCTTGGAGTTCAAGAGTGGTGATGTGTTGATAGTTCAGGATATCTCCTGGGGTAGTCATCCAGTTTGACTATTCTTTCTAATACCCAGTACAACAGAGAACAATTAAACAAACATTACTTTCATAAGAGGTACAGCCTTACATCTTTTGAGAGACTAGGAAATGGCTGTGCATGCTGCCAGTCTCTTTGAAGCTTTTTGTGGGCATGCCCTGGGTTTCATCATGACCATGCCCTGCTTCTGAAATAGGATTGTGTTCAATTTGGACATGTGCTTATCAGGAGAGGCATGATGTCCATGTGACTGGTCAGACAATTGATGTCTGCTATAGTTGTTGACCTTGTCATGTCATTTGCAGATCCTCTCAAAATGTATGCACATACAACAAAATATAGTTTCTGGCTGCTGTTACTTGTGTGGATATGACTACATTGAATTACCTTTGTGCCATTTATGTAAGTAATAACAAGAACGAACAATCAACTCTGACCTGAGCAGAGACAGGTCCATGCTCAAATGATTCTGGCTCTGAATGAACAAATTTGATGATTCAATAAGACTGCTGAACTCTGTGAACTCCATACAAGTAAGTTGAAGACCATGGATTGTACTCCCATTGAATTCATGGTAGCCTGAATGTTTGATCTGCTGAAGATAGGAGTGGACAAGAGGTTGTGTACTGTTGTGTACTGTTGTCAAATCTTTGCTTCTAGAGTTTCTAGAATCCACATAAAAGCAAACTAATAATACCTGTACATCTTTTGCTTCAAGAGAGGACCTCAATGTGCTCACATGGGTGCTGGTATCTGCAGAAAAACACAGATCCAGTGGTTTGCATATGTGCAAATGTAAATCCTTGATTTTTCAAGAATGAATTCTGGATGTGTCATACTCACTCTGCTCTTGCAGACTTCGAAGTATCTATGAAGCATAATGGCACAGGTGGGTCTTGCATTTCACTCATGCCTCTAGCACTTGCAGTAACTGCAATTTTTTCCACACCCTGCAACTAGTTCCTGCTTCGATTTTCCTGTGGACCATAAAATCCACAAGCTTGTAGGAGTTTATTTTGTCATAGCAAATGATGGTCTTTTGAGGCACGTGTATAGAGTGAATCTTGTAGGGTTGAAGGCATTTTAGCATTCAAAACTGAGCTTGCAAGACACCAATTGGATTTCTAGAGTTTAAAATACTTCCACAGTTTCAAGTTGTTTTCCAGCATTTACATTGTTGACATTGTCCAAAGTCTGCTGACTCATATCACCAGAGTTCAGAGATCTCTTGTTGTTCTTGATGGTGCTGAAATTATTGAATCTGGAGAACTTTAGGGTGGTTAGAGGGTGTTTGCTCTAGTTATAAGTATCAGAATTTCAACTGGATCCTTATGGAAGAATTTTCAGCAGGTTTATGTTCCCAACGGTGGCCAGACCAGAGGTGGGTTTTAGGGCACAGCAAGACATATCAATTTGTATGATCCTTCTGCGCATATAAAGGAGGATGAATGTTAAAGGATTTCTCTGCTTTTGATGCAGGTGAGCTTTGTGAAGGAGATTCTCTCTCATCTTGTGAACAAACAGCTATGGCACTAGGTTGAATGCTATCCTCTGTATTTATTTGGCTTCAATAAGTGGTTGGATACACTGCTATTTTTTCTTGGAGCAGTCCTTGTCACGAAGTTTGCACCCATGAAGGGTTGGCATAAGTATGGTGGAGTCAGGTTCTCAGGTGTTTTGTTTGGACCTGGTGCAGGTCTTGTTTGACTGTTGTCTGAAGCATGGGAAGCCATTTCAGTTTCTGTACCTGCTTGTGCATGTTCAGATTTTGAACTACCACAGCTGCGAATGGGTTTTCTCAAGTGTGCACACCAAACAGTTCCTCACTCTTTCCATGTTTTATTACAGGTGCATTGGCATCCTAGCATCCTGCTTTTAGGAAACTGGCATGTTTTCAATTTGCTATTGAGGTGACCCTTCAATAAGTTGTGCTCTGAGTTTTTCTTACACAGGGAGGGTTACTGATGTAAAGCTTTGGTGGGCAATGGGTGGCAAGGGTGAACCATGTTCAGTTTTCAGATTTACATGTGCAGATTTCAGCCAGACAGAATCAGTTAAAACAATATTGCACCCACTTGGAAAGATGGAGAGATGAATAGAAATTGTATTCTTCTGGACAGGAAGTGCCTTAAGAACCCACTAAGACTGAGAACATGCATAACATTCTGATGGTAACGATGACTTGGAATGTACAGCTCTTACAGCTGGTTCTCATGACCACAGATATTGGATGAAGGAGAAGGAAGAGGGAAAAGTCAACAATGGGTATATGTCAGCTGATAGGTCAGAAGACTACTTGAAGAAATATTTGAACCTGAGAATCGGAAGAAGAGTAATCATTGTTCTTAGCTGAAGAGTCTTGAACCCTGACAAACATTTAAGTGTTGCAGCTACCAACTGGGCAGCTGGAAGATGCATTAAAGAAATAACCCACACTGCAAGGATTTCTTGCCACTAACTGCAAACCAACCTGCAGTTCAACCCATCGTACCCAGGTTGCTCATCTTTCCCCTATCCCCTGAAGCTATGTTTGTGTAGCAGGGAGAAATCCTGAGGTCTGCAGAAAACCTCCTACCCTTCAGCAGGCCCAAGCAATGAGCAAAGGGGATGTGCCGCTGTAAGGGTCTGCTATGTTTGACCAGACTTTGATGTGTTTCTTGGTACAGACCAACCACATATTGGCATCTAGTGTCTTATCAGATGGTTACTCACTGCAATATCATATTTGACAATGAAGTCCCACCTGTGTTTTAATCAGGTCATCGCTTGTGCTTCTAGGACTTGCACAGGAAGTGCCCCAAGCTTCAGATACAGGATCTGGTGTTGGCTACAAGTGTACTGTGGGGATGGTGTCATTTCTAACTGGGTGAAGTTTGTCTAGATACTAATTAGCTAAATTTGATGCTATTGTGCAACAAATCTCTATAGAAAACCAGCTCTGGAGTGCACAGGGGAGCCTGCATATCAAACTATTTGAGATTTGACTACTCCTTTATCAGGTATCACTGTGTTACTTTGGAGAAGGTTTGGAGTAGATGATGCTGCATGTGGATGATTGCCAGACCACCTACCTCCCAAAATTGAAAATAAAACCCTGACCTGAGCTCCAATGGTTCTTCCCGTTCGCGTGCAGACCACGGCAGATTAGGGCACTTTCTGATGGTGCGTTTTGTTGATGAGATCCTCTTCTCTTTCTACTTGACAAGTCTCGTTCTCGCATTCTTCGCGCCTAAATTCAAAGTCCTTTCCTTTCCCTTGCTCTCACTTTCTTAGATAACTGATTGATCCAATCTAAACATCTAATACGCCAGCAACCATCTCTAGTAGCCGTGATTCCAATCATGGGCATATGTTTTTGCAAGTGTTCGAAGGCCAGCAGCTCCTCCTCCTCGCGGAAGCTGAACAAAGACACGCTTACTACACCGATACAGAGTGCACGCTACGCATCAGCAAGTCGAGAGTTAGCGACTGGAAAGAATACGGCCACCTCGGTAACAACAGAACATGAGAAGTACTACATGTCTGCATCTGAGGAGCTTCCGATTGAGCTTCGGGCGGAGGATCCAATGCTACCAGAACAGACGTACTACGGGTCCGCGCCTGAGCACCTTTGGAGTGAGCTTCAGGTAGAGCAGGATGCGGAGACTGTCTCAGATGAAAATTTAGATAATGTGCTACAAATAGATCCGTCGGAACTTGAATTAGTAGAGGAGATTGCACAAGGTGCGCAAGCACATGTTTACTTAGCTCGGTGGGGTGGTCGAGAGGTTGTCGTCAAAAGATACAAAGGCCGTCAAGTTGATGCGCTACAATTGCGCGGGCGATTGGCGAATGTGATGGAGCTCCCATTTAATAGCTCTTTTTGGATTTGCAACTTGTATGGATACTCAGAGGATAGTACCACCGGCGAGGTGTCGGTAATCATGCAAGCCATGCGAGGAGATTTGCGAAACCTCATCGACTTGAGAGTGCGATACCTCAAATCTCGGATGCGCAACACCACGAAGAAGGGTGCACAGATGGTGATGATGATGATGATGCCTTTTCCGCAGCACATGACATTGTTTATTATGCGGACTATTGCTATCGGGGTGCAATCGCTGCATCGTCGTGGATTGATACACAAAGACCTCAAGGCCTCCAACATCTTTGTGTCGCCCCATGACTCAAAACAGGGCTTCATCACCAGAAACGTCAAATTGAGGCGAGATTTGGCCTATGCTTTTCTTGGGTGGCAGTCGGGGACTACGAGAGTTCCAACGGCGTAGTTGGCACAGGGTTTTGGAGGGCGCCAGAAGTGTTGAAGGCACTCCGAAACAACATCACACCCACATATTCAGCAGCTGTGGATGTATATGGTTTCTAGATGGTGCGCTACGAGTTACTCACTGGTCTCAAAGGCCATCGTTTGTCAGACTACGAGCTGGTTTTGTCGGGAGGAAGTTCAGAGCTTCCTAATTACTTGAGCCTGGGGATCACCCAATTATTGCTCAAGTGTTGGCACATGGAGCCTTGCCAACGGCCTGGCTGGAGTGAGATCTATGAAATCCTAGATGCAGAATTGGGTGTTCCCAATAATAATGTTGCAGGGATTGTCTGGCAAAAACTGACAAGCAAGAGGGATTATGCTGATGCTCAATTTTTTGTTCATGAAGTAGGGGATCGTGGATGCATGCTTGGTGACTAAGGTGGTAACTAAGAGCTAGCAAATTTCTGGCATGATGGAGAGAGAATCACATTTCTTCAATCAATTTTCACCTTGAAGAACAAGGTCAAGAAGTTAGGCCATGCAAGTATAGTGCAATCCTGGAGGCAGGCAGCTGCACCATTTTCTATGTTGTCAATTTGCATGTAACTTACCTACAGCATGAGCTTCATCTTGCACCCATGCTTGCAGTTGGCTTCTTTTGCTGAACTTGTATGGAAAGAGCTTGTTCAAGGCCATCATTCACCCCCATCTTTGCAAGCACTGTGGAGGATGATCAGGAATTCACAGGTCTCTCACATATGTTTTGATGTGGCTTCACCTTTGTGTGATTGTGTTGTAGAAGGAACTAACCTTCAGTTCACTCACTGTCCAGGTTACAGCTGGAGATAGAAATAGAAACAATCAAAGTTTGGGGTTGACAAGTCTTCAGCAAACACACTAAGGTTGGAGGGAGGTAGCTTTGATGAAGAACCATCAACAGGTTATATGAAGAGATGAGGACCCATGATAGTAGTGTTGTTGTGGACTGTTGCAGCACCATCAATGTCACAGGAGGTGGTGCATGTGTTTAGTCAGGTAGTGAAGACTTGGAAGCTGCTGAAGTTATGAAGAAAATACCCAGCTGTCTTCTCATGGTTTGATGGTTTCAACTTTCCCATTTCTCAGATTGTTGAAGAGGATGGGCTGGAATCCTTTCTGACACAGTGCAGGTCATGTTGTTGCTGTTGAAGTGGCATATGAAGAAGGTGATGAGGATGGAGATTCAGCAGCTGAGCCATATCCTAGCCATATCCTAGCGGAATTTTTTTCTTGTAATTGTAGGCAAAGACCCTCTGGTTTGTTTGTCATGATCTGAGATATTGAATTCATTTGGTGAATGAGTCATGTGTTAGTGACTGGCTAAGTTGTCAGGTGCCAGCTGATCTGTGATCTGATGCTGTTTGCAACACCATTGAAACTACTGTGTTAAGACGGGTGTCAGCTGTATGTGTGGCAGATGCATCGGATATAAAGGAACATGAAAGTGACCCAAGCTCCTCAGAAGATGCTGTAGAAGTGGTTGCGCCAAGTGACAAGTTTGTCATTTAGAGTACCAGGTTCTATGAAACTCAGTCAAATGGTTCAGGACGATTCACCAGTGGTAATGACAGGCACTTTTCAGATGGTGAAATCTGTTTGGATGTTGTAATGACTATGCTAGTGATCTAGTTGTCTACAACAGCAAGGATTTAGAGACAGCTTCCAGTGCATATTTTGATCCACAAAGTAACTCAGCCCACTATGCTGAAGATGTTCCAGTCATGGAGATATGGAGTGTATGTCTTCCAAGTGACCTTGAATGTGAGTCTCAACATTTGACCAGTACAATGAATCTGGACCAGGTCATTCTGATATCCGGCAGCAGTGATTCATCAGCAGACTTTCATAAAATGAATTCATCAGGTGTGGCAGTCAAATTTGTTTAGTTGAGCACATCGGACTCTCAAAGGTTCCTAATTGATGCCAAGGATAAATTACTTAATGTGAACTTCTCTGAGAAAGGAAAGCAACACAGACCCTGGTGGAAGGTGTTTCTTCACTTATTGGAACATTGACGACTAGGTGCCAGGAGTGCTATCAGGAGTTGCATTGAATGGCCACATTGGTTATGGCACAGAAGTGGACTATTGTGATGGTGTTCCCTGTCCAATGTTATTACAAGACCAGCCTGTTCCAAATGAAAGATTTGTTGGCAATCAAAATGTTAATGGGAAGACTTAGTGAGATGAACCTGGAAAACTATGTAAATTTTGCATTAATGGTTATAATTCTAACTAAGATTTGCAAGGGGGAGTTGTAGGATGGAAACATCCAACATTCTTTGTGGTATTTCCTGTTGTGCATGAGTAAAAACATGTAAGATGCAATCATAAAGCCCAACAAAAAATGACCAAAAATTAGAAATGATTTTACAAGATTAAAAAGGATGGAAGGTTTTGGTTGGACAATTCAAATGTGTCAATCTGGCAAAGTGTCAAATACAGTAGTATCTTTGCAGCTTCAACACTGGTTATATTATTTCTAGAAGTGTTGAAATTTTCAGAAATTACTTTTTTCAAGGAACAAAATTTTGTGAAGGAAAACAGAGATTCTTTCGAAATCTTCAAAATTAATTAATTATTTGACATACAAGTGTTAAAGCTACCAAGGTACAACAGTATGGATGCACATTTCCTTCAAAATGTGCTTGTTAGATAACCCTGAGATTATTTATTTTTATTTTTTTTGTATTTGTTAACTTTAGTGACAGCCTCAACCCTAACCACCAGGGTAGCCAACTGGAGCCTGAGGAGAAGGGGGTCCAGTTGGGATTTGAACTCCCAACCAACTGCCTTAGCAACTCACAGAGCCACGCCCCTTCACCACTGCGGTAGCCCCCTCTTCATAAATTAGTAAACTTTTGAAGGTGCAAAATCCCCACTAAAAGCACAAAGGAAAGATGAAGGTTCAAACCCCACCCTTGCAATCTCATAGTTCTGACTAAAATCAATCATGCTATAGGTGTGATGCCACATCAACACATCATTGATGACGAGTCAATGATAGGCAGATCTGCCCAAGAAAAAAAAATCTTTTTCCTCTTGTTTGTTACTTTTTGGTTTCTACAATTATTTTAAAAAATTGGATTTTCAAATTTTCATAAATTAAACATATTAATATATTAAAATAATAATTAAATAATTAAAATAAAATAATTGCCATGTAAACTAAAACTACCTAGCAAAATGAATTGGACACATTTTAGTCAAAACAAACATGATAGATTTCAATCATCGTTAGTTATATGACAATGATTAAAGTGCTAGCTAAACGTTGTCTTGAATGATTTTTTCTTTTTACTTAGCCAAAAATTGTCCAGTGTCCATTGTAACTAAAATTTCAATCACAAAAGACAATGGAATAGATATGATATGTTATAGGGCTACCTACTTACCCACCCACCTAGCTATTTCTACAACCTACCTACCATTCCACAACTTACTTACTTACTTACTACCTACCTCCTAATCTTGTAATGATATGAAATAAACATGTGAAATAGAAGACTTAACAAAAATTTGACACCTTTCAATGGTGTAGTCCATTAGTAAAAAGTTGGTTCATCATCGTGAAGGTGAGGGGTTCAATTCTTAATACTTGCAACTTGTGTGCATTTCTAAAAGCTTAAGGTAACTAGGTTAGATTAAAGAAATTAAGTAGTTAGGTAGGTAGGTTAGGTTAGGTTAAGCTAGGGAAGGTAAGTTAGATTAAAGAAATTAAGTAGGTAGGTGGGGTTTATTACCTACCTATTTAAATTTTATTTTTTATTATAATCCAAAAATATGATTTTAATCTAGTATATAAATTTGACTAATCAAATGGTCCACTATCTACTATTTAAATTCCAATCATTCATTACCATGACACCTATGACTTGTCCTTTATAACTTGAGAATTGTCTTTTATGACTACATGATGAAAAATTACACATCAAACATTCAATGACTTCTTCTCCTAAATAATTCATTTGATATGATTAAAGGCCCTTTAGTCATATAATGTTTAATGTAACTACAAAATCAATTATAAGTGGAGTCATAAACTTAAGAATTTATTTTAGTGAAACTAGCTTCTAGAACGTGATTGGCCTCCCACTTTTTTTTAATTATGTGTTGAAAATTTCAATGTTGTTGGCCACCAAATAGCTTTATTATTAAAAAAATTTGGCCAAGAATATGGATCCAAAGGTTTGAACCTTCATTGGGCCAAAACTCTCATTCCCATAGAAGGTTTAAAGTGCACATATTTGTTGTTTGCATAAAACAAATCCAGCTTCTTTTAATGTTGTGACCCCATCCCAAGTCAATTCAATCACTACTTGCATAAATCATATCACAAGCACAACTAACCTATCAATAAGATATTTATTTCTAGTGCCTCTGACATAGTGAGTTAAATCATCAACATAAAACAAAAACTTGTGATGAGTACATGTTGACCATTTCAAGTCACACCACAAGCCATCATAAGTGGACTAAACATGTCATTGGAAATTGTTGTCTTGTTAATGATTTTAGCCTCACAATGTTCCTTAGAACCCCTTTGAATTGTAAAACAATGAATATTGGATTGTGAGGGGCATTTTTCAATTCTCCAAATACCATCCCCACAATTTTTTTGCACTTTGAACACTTCATGCATGAAAACAAAAGATTCACCTCAACCAATATCCACATTGTGTCATGAATGTCAATGCCATAGAGTTCATTCATTTGAAAGTTCATCCATGACTTGTAATAAACTTGCACCTAACTTTTAGTTTAATTTCAGTTCACTTTTAATCAACTTTTAATTAAGTTTTAATTCACTTTCAATTGATTTTTAGTAAATCCTAATTCATTTCTAATTAACTTTTAGTTCATTTTTAATTAAGTCTTAATTCATTTTTAGTTAATTCTCAGTGCACTTCTAGTTAACTCATAATTCACTTTCAAATCACTTCCAATTAACTTTTAATCCACTTTTAGTTAACTCTTAATTCACTTTTACCTAAATCTAAACTCACTTTTAATTAAATCTAAATTCACTTTTAGTTGAATTTTAGTTCATTCTTAGTTGAATCCTAGTTCATTCATAGTTTACACATGGGTGCACGTTGGTGCACATTGGTGAACATGGGTGAACATGGGTCACATGTAAATTGAAAACTTTTTTAAAAATTTCTTTGAATTAAGTGCCCAAAGGGTATAAATAAAAGTAGAATTCTCCATTACCTTTAGCTATTGAACACCAGTTTTGGGTACGTTTCTTGTCACAAGTTTATTTTGTTTTTTTTTCATTTTGCAATAAAATCTTATTGAATTCTTGTCTTGCACTTGTCATGTTTTTTTTTTTTCTTGTCCATAATCTAAAATTGGGATTAGGAAATTTTGTAAACTTGGTTTGGCTTGGTTGTCTTTGTGCTCGTGACATGTTGGATTCATTAAACAACCTTTAAACCAATGTTGAAGCAAGTTGAGGTTATGTCTACACATGGAAAAGATAAGTAGATAGGGTCATTCCTATGTTAATCCCCCTAGACCTTAAGGGTAGATTAGCCTTTCACTTAAGGGATTTGAAAACCTTTTGACCTTCTAAATGTCATATCTTGGGTGTAAGCAAGGAGCCTAGAGCATAACTTGCAATAGAGGTTGCCATTTGCACAAAATCACTAGAGTAGTTCATCCAACATAGTCACAATTCATAAGAAGATGTCTTGTTTTCTTCCACTACCCAAATTCACTAGGTTTTTAGTGAAATACGAAAAAATTGACTAATATGCAACTTGTATGATTCTAGTAAAAAAGGACTAGTTGATTAAAACATTTTCAGTGAAATGTTTTTTAGTTGTTTTAGATAGTCACATGTTGCATTAGATAATTATTAATTAAAAAATTATGACATGGATATATGAAGTCCCAAGTTAATATGACATGGACTAACATGCCACATCATCACCAACTTTTGTTTTCATTTTTTTTTCGTTCTGATTATGGAGTCACAAATTACATTTTTCTCATGTATGCCATGACAAATTTACATGTGAAAAAAGTTTAAAGTTTTTTCTTTTTTTTCAATTTTATCAACAAAAAGTTTTGACACCATTTGAACACATGTTTTTGTATTCACCATGATGTATATGTTCCTATTACATTTGTACAAGACATTAAAACATGTATCCATCAAGGGTTGAACCCTAGACCTTATGGAAACACACTAAGTTATTAACCACCAAACCACTTCAACATTTTATTAACAAAGATGAAAAAGTTTAACTTTACCATGTTTGGTATGAAATTGTTTAAGAAATTCAAACTTACAAATTGTTTGCAAAATGTATTCAAACAAATTATTATAATTTTTAAATTTTTAATTTATGATGTTAAAAAAACTTAAAATAGCATTTCATGAATAAATCAACAAATATCTTTTTGTTTAATTGAACTCAAACCTTTGTAAATTCAATGTGAATTCAAAAGTGCATTTATTAAATCTTTTATTAAAACATTCATTACATAAAATGTGTCCATTTTTTGAAGAATTGCAAGTTCTTATTTTCCCCAATATGATTAGGTGTAATTTATATACATATATTTAAAAGATTGTCACATTTGGTTATAAACAAGTTGTGTAATTGGAAACTTGTTTAAATCTTTCAATATTATGGTTATTTACTATATTTATTGTAAAAACTTAACAATATTTTTTTTAAATTTGGCTTGAAAAAACTTTTCTTTCAATTTTTTTTTTTTTTTTTAAATGTTGTTAGGCCCCTTTAAATTGGTAGAAATTGGTCATCAAAAGAAACATTAGTTAAGTAGTAAATATAGCCATTTAATTATCAAGACCATATTTGTTTAATAAGATTAATCATACATTAATACCAATTATTAATTACACAACTTTGAAAAAAATCACAACATATTTTTTATAATGATGTAAGAATATATTTTACATTTGTTTCCTTTGTAAAAGGAAACACAATTTAATTTGGTGAAATTTTGGGTTTAAATAGTTGGATTAACCCCCCTCCCCCCAACCAACATGTTCTTTTTATTTCAAATTCTCTTAACTTGGCAATTCTTATTGGGAAAAAAAATAGTGCAAATTCAATGAAAAATGTTAACATCAAAAAACTTGCCAAAAATTTGGGATCAAAAATTTGAAAAATAAATGTTGCTCCTAATGAATAAAAGTTTAAAAGTAATTTTAATCATTCCAACCTTAAACACATAAAAAATTTCAACATCAAATTTATTTGAAAACACTTAAATTCAATCTTTGAGATCATCATAAACATTATCCAATTTTGGTGAAAATTTAAAATAAATATTAATGATGCAACCAAAGGTTTTTCTTATTGTGAATTTCTACCATTTTGCAAATATAGAAAGGGCCATCAACATCAACAAATGATTTTTTAAATATATATATTTTTTTAAATGTACATTTTTAATTTCTTTTATATGATATAATTCTACAATGGGTTCTAGGAATTGTAATCAAAATATAAAAATATTTTAATCAATAATATATTCAAAAACATAATCTAAATTTACAAAAAATGAATTTAAAAAGTTAAAAAAAACTTGAAATTCCATGTCAAGAATAAATTTACAATTTTTTTGTTTAAATTGACCTAAAATATTTATAAATTCAATGCCAATTCAAAAATGCAATCATTAAGTGTTTTACAATTTTATTTTCAATATATAAAATATGTCCAATTTTTTTGGAATTGCACATTTTTATTTTCCTAATATGATTATGTATAATTTATTTATTTATTCCTGTGATGTTGTTAAAATAGTAATCTTCCATAAAACAATTGCCACATTTGGTTATAGATAAGTTGTGTAGTTGGACCCCACCCCCCCCCGCCCCAACAACCAACATATTTTTTTGTTTTCGAATTTTCTTAAGTTGGTAATTCTTGTTGGAAAAAAATAGTGCAAATTCAAGAAAATATGTAAACAATTAAAAAAAAATTACCAAGAAATTGAGATCATAAATTTCAAAGAAAAAAAATTATTTTCAATGAATAAAAGTCTTAAGATAATTGTAATAATTACAACATTAAACAAATAAAAAATTCCAACATCAAATTTATTTGAAAATTTTTTATTTTAATTTTTGAAATCATTATAAACCTTATCCATTTTTTTAAAAAATTCAATATTAATGATGGAATTGAATTTTTTTTTGGTGATGAATATCCACCATTTTGCAAGCATACGTAAGGCCATCAACATCAACAAAAGATTTTTTAATTTTTTTTACATTTGTATATTTTTAAAACTGATATACTCTATAATGGGTTTTAGGACTTGTAGCCAAAATATAAAAATATTTTAACAAATTTGTACTTCCATATATGGTTCATAGCCAAAACATGGTTAAATTTTCTTATGAATGATCTTTAAAAAGATTATAAGATTAAATAAATGAAAAGATTTAGAAAATTATCGATGTCATTATTATTATCACCATTTATAATTCATTCATTTATTTTTTTTAAATGAAAATTTTTAATTCATCTCCAAATATTTAAACATAAACCTATAATAAAATATGTTTAAAGAAATTGATAAACCATATTTAAAATAAATAATAATAATACTTAAAAATTTTAAATTTTAATTCATTGCTTTTAACATGGATGTTTTTTATACACCAAAAGAAAGGGGGAAAAATTTAAGGAATATTTTTGGGATTTTTTTTGTGTGGTGTCATGAACATTCATAATAATAAATTTGTCCATGATGTTTAAAACAAATTAAAGGAAAAATATACATTTTAATTTACATAAATGTCCAAGAATTTAATATATGAAAAAATTATAATTTAAAAATTAACATGCATCCTAGACTTTGCATGCATGAACATTTTGACCTATTAATCATTAACCCATTCAAATATAAATGTGAAGCATTAAATTGTTATGTGTGTTGTAATATATACTAGTAAATGCAATATGCAATATTTGAATAATGTTTCAGTAAGCTCAAAATGGATGATTCGACTCATGTAATAATGTTGATAGTTCGAGAAATGTGAAAACTTTCACTAAACCATTCAAATATAATTGCATTATATTGAATTACATGTGTTTTAGTATATTATAATAAGTGAAAAATATAATTTGTCAGTATTGATTTTAATATATTAAAAGTGAATGGTTCAATTCTAATAATTGAAAAGATTTGAAAAAATCATTAATTCATTCCAATATAATTGTGGGGTTTTAAATTGTTACATGTGTTTTAATAAATTATGGTAAATGTAAAATGCAACTTCTAAGTAATGGTTTCAACATGTTAAAAGTTGATAATTAAAGAAATCTCAAACAATTCATTAACCCATTATAATGCATTATGTAAATAAAATTAAAGGTCACTTCAATTTCCATATCAACAATTTGAAATTACTAAATAATTAAATAAAGTTCAAATTATACTCATAAATGAACAACATAATGAACATAACAACTATGAATAATATTGACCATTAATTAATGTAACAAGCCACTTGCAAACTTAAAATGCTCAAATGTAGTTGAAATGTAATCAAATCAAACAATAATCAGAATGTGTGGGGGGAAAAGGACAAAATTTCTTCTTGTGATTCATCCTTAATCAAACCAATCCCAAATTGATCACCTTGTAGAAGGAAAAAAACAATGTAAATTTGCTTGAAAGCTTGCACATAATCATTTGAAATGGTAGAATACAAGTAAACACCCCTATTCCTAGAATGCTAAAGCCCAATGTTATGGATTGTCTTTGAAGGTTACAAGTCTACATGTCCACCTATTCTTCCAACAAGAATTTCTACGTTGCTATTAACTAAGTGAAATAAAATATTAATACTTTTAGAGATTTGACACAATGAATTGATGAAGTGGTGTGAACAAATTTTACATGTAGCATGAATCTTCACCATTGTTTCACACATAAGTGCTAGATGTTTAACCAATTGTTGAACTCATGAATTACACCTTCATTAGTAGTTTTGAAAGAGTACCACCAAGACTAAATTATAATGTATTGAAGGTCAAACTCTTCCAAGGATGTTGTGTTCATATATTTATGATAGAGGACAATATTGTGCCTATTTCAGAACTTGAGTGTAATCAATTACTTGTATAATGATTGGCTCCAATGGAAAAAACAAGTTCATTCCTTATCAATCATCTTCATAGCAAGATCTTTAGTTGTGTAAATGATTTAGACAACATTCCAATTCACTTGCACATTGTCTGCGATGAACCCCTTGAAATTGGGATTTGTAATGCCTTTCTTCAAAATAATTGCATTCAATTTCTTCCACAAAATGCATTGGGCTTCTTTGTCTTCAAATTACATGTCATAGATTGAAATGGTCATTACTTTGCAATTGACTAGGTCATAAAAATGACAAACCTTGGTCATCTAGCCTTGAACACACTTGACATGATTAAACATCATCCAATAATTTTCCAAAGCACACTTATGTTGCATTTGCTTTATTATTTAATCGATTCCACATCCATTTCCATCAATCAACATTTTGAAAATAAAAACCTTTTGTTTAGATTATTGCCTAGAAAAACAACTACCCTAAATGTATTTGTAACGACTAAGTTGAGATGATGTTTGAAAGATGTAATGAGGGTGTGTATGTGAAGGGAGCACAAGGGTGCAAATTTTAACATGGTTTGATTTAAGTTTTCACCTTTCAAAAGTTCTATAAAACCTTCACTATCCTCATTGAATAGTTGATGAAACATAAATGTCTTACTTGTAGCTAGAACAACTATAGAAAATGCACCATTGGGCAAACCCATCCTTGGGTGGTACCACTAGGAACCACCATCAAAATTCAAGAAAAAAGTGGATCCAATTTAATCAAATTCAATTAAATTATTTTAAAATTTTAAAATTGTGATTTTTATTATTGACTTACACCACATGGGCTTTGTGTTCTTCGCCTATTTATACATTATGAAAAATTGCAAACACCTACATACATTAGAAGAAATCTTGTATTATGCAACCATCCAATTTGCGACTATATGTGACTAAATATCATTTACAACTATGTTTTATCATTTTTACAACTAGTCACCATATTTTTCAATCTATCACTTTTCTTGCAATCATGGTCACTATGCCAAAACATGGCAAATATGACTACACCCATGACTATATTTTTAGTTGTAAATACCATTCATGACTACATGATTATGTAGTCCATGGCCATATGAACATGTTGTTTATCCACTAGTCATATTTTTGTCCTAGTCATAAATCCCATGGAATATATTATATATTTATAAATTGAAAAATATTTATAAATGACCATTTGGTAGGTAGGTAGGTAGGCCTAAATAGGTAGGTAAGTAAAATCCTATTTATTTTTTGGTGACAAATCTTTTTTATTTGCCTATCATAAGTACTATTTGCACTTTGAATATATGTAGTGCATGTATTGTGTGGAGACTAATACTTTTTCACCTAGTTATTAGTTTACAAAGTTGAATTTGTTGACAAAGGATATGGGATAAATTTACAACATTATCCCACATCATCTTTTGTTCCATACAAAAGTACCCAACTTTGACCATTATTAATTTTTCATACTTTATCCAAATGGGGGAAAAAAATCATTCTTGAATTTTCAACATTTTAAAGTTTTATACAAAGTATTAAAATTATTTAAATGTCATTTTTTATTGTGAGTAGTAAATTTTAATCTTATTTTGAATTTTCTTTTCAATTCATTAAATGTGATTTAATGTAAATTTTTTTAAAAATTCCAAGTTGTATGACCAAATACTTTGATAAATTACTAAAGATCAAATTTTATATTTTTTTATTACCCATCACATGAAAACATGAAAAACAATACCATTTTCGGGTATGTGGATTTCTTTTGAAATTCATTGGATATCACTAATATATATATAGTTAATGTCAAAAAATTCAAAGAAGATATTCATGTAAATAAACCTTTAAGCAAGAGTCTCAACTTCAACATTTTAATTATATTCTAGGCATCAATTTTTATTTAATTTTATGGTTCAAGAACTTTGGCAATTTTTTTTCCATTTTTTGGGAATTTTTTTTAAATGAAAAAAAATTCCCCCAAATCTTTTTTAACCCCTATCTAGAAATTCACATTAAATAATTAGTGACTCTAAGGCAAAAATTTTAGAAACAATAAGGTATTAATTATTTATTTGTGCACTAATTATGTGTTTAATCATCTACTAACTTATAATATGTTTACTAGGAACATATGTTTACTTTCTAATTCTTTTCACTTTTAATTCATAAGTTTTTAATGTTTCAAATTGTATATTATTAAATTTGAGCTCTACATTGCTACACACTATCAAATGATGATCAACTATTTTAATTTTTTCTTTATGTTTTCATATACTTATGTCAATATCAAATTCCAATGATGAAAATTTTGAGGAATTGGTATATGGGGTCTTTTTTGTATGGTTGCCCTGGATGTTTTGAGATTTAATTGTTTTTCATATTTCGATTGTAATGTGTTGTTTGAAATAGAGTCCATTGATGGTTCAAGTGATTTGCTTCATGCTACCCTTCTTTGCTACTATTTTGTTTCATCATCTCTATGATAAAAAAAAAGGTTTATTGATGCGCATTGGAGAGTTGGTTGTTGTTGATGAATAGGGAGGCTATCATCTCAGAAATTGGGTCGAAAAAACACTTGAAAAAGCACTTGGTCTTGTGAAAAAATGTCAGTGGAGTGGGGTGTTTAAGCTTGTTATCACAATTACAAATGTCTCAAATTTTCTAGAAAGTAAACTTGTATTTTGATAATTCAATTGCAAATGTTTAATATCTTCTAAACATTTCTACAAGTGGAAAAGACCATCCTATTCATATGGGGCTTCCCCCATTGCTTATCATGAATCAATTTTGTCCATAGTGTGGCATGTTGGGAATGCATCAGATTGGGAATAGTGTCTGTGGCATGGCATTTCTATGCCATGTACTTTAGGTTCTAGAAGTTCTCTTTAACCTGGTAATTAGGTTTCTTACAAACCAATTTTTGGTTTTTCCCAAAATTTATTTTAGTATTTCTTCAAGTTTTCATCATTTGAAACATCACAATGTTATGTTTTGTCCATTTAGCAAAATGTTAATGAGGAGGAACCCTTAAAGCGCCATGACTTGCCCAGACATTTAGTGAAACAGATATTGTTTTTGTCTTTTGGCCCAAAAGCTACATTGTAAACACATTCCAAAGTTCTTAGCTTTGATAAGTAGCAGTCATTTGCTTAAGCCATAATGTCACATTTGACAAATTATCTGTCGTTCCATGAAATAAGTGTGAAAGGTTTGTAAGCTCTAAAAATTTTCAACTATTTAGAAAGAGATTTAGAGATCCAACCCTAGGGTACCCACACATGATCTACAAGTAACATGCAATTTGGGCATGTTTTCTTAGAAAGATGTGAAGAAATGTGGATTTGGAAGATATTTGTATTTCTTGTTTATGTATTTCATGTTGACATTTGTGGTTCATCTATTACTTTGGTGTGAATGATGTGCAAGTTATTTGCTCATTATGTAACCATGAGTAAGATGTGCAACAAGTGTGTGAAAAGTGTGGTGTGTGCATGGGTGAATACTTCTACTCAACTTGCAAGGTTTTTAACAATGAAGTTTGTTTATTCTATTTTCCTTTTGCAACAAATGCACAAATGGTGATGAGTTCAATAAATTCTTGTCATTGGCAAATGTGGGCAAGTGGTCAATTGATTAAATATTTTCTAAATTCCATTTTCACAGGTAAACTTAATTTCATTAGTATAGAGAAGTCTTGGTTTCATATTTTCTACTCCCAATGTGGATACTTGGCTATCTTTTGAAAGATACACATCAATCCTTTTGAAGAATTGTGATAGCTTTTGGATGGGGGGATATACATAGTCATCCATTGACTATTATATAAGGGTCATTTTGTCAAGTGACATCACACCTTGAACTTGTCCAATTACATGACTTTCAAACCACTATTTGAAGACCTCTATTAAGTGCAAGTATGGTATTAATGTGTTTTTCTTTAGTTGAATCTTGTATGTTCATGAGTTGGTAAGTGCGTGAACCTAAGATGAATATGCTCTGTGGTTTTACCACAATCTAAAAGTCCATGATTTAACTTTGAGACATCATTTGTTTTGTAGACAAAAAAAACAGCAATATCATTGCAATTCTCATGGGATTTGTAAGATTGGAGGGCAGGAAAATTTATTCCACTGTGAACAATGTGATATGCACTTTTAAAATTAGTTCAACACTCACCTACAACAGTTACATGTTAATGCCTCAAGATTAGCAAGTGGCTCTCCAATTGGCAATTCTCATGAAAGATCATGATCTTGTAGTGACTTGTCTTATGAGGCATTGAGCTTTTCTAATGTCCCAAACTAGCTTTGTCTTCTACATTTGTTGTGTTGTTGATGTGGCCATATCATAGAACAAGACCTCTGAGGAATATGGATCCAAAAGCACTAAGCTACACAATGTTCTTGTTGTTGAATTTGGTGCATTTGTCTTTGGTAGGCTGTTACTATGCCTCCATTACCTTGCAAAAGAACACCATTATATAAAGAAGTCCATGCATCACAATTTTTCTGTTTGCTTTGAAGTATTTCTCATAATTTTTTTTGTTATCAATAGGTTCCTTTGGCAGAGAATTTTGTACATCTTGAAGGACATTTTGATCCTTACCGACTTGTGATGAGATCCATGTACTATATGCATTTTCTATTTCATGCATGCACTTAATACCATGTTTTTCAAGTTGGGGCTCTATTTCAGGTGGGGACTCTATTTACATGTGGGGTTGTGTGTTGTGCAATACTTATTTGACTTAATGAAGGACATCACAATCATGCCTTGTGGCCACACCATGCATTTGGAATGCTTATGTGAAATGGACAAACATGCCTAGTGAGTTACTCTCTTAACATGGAAGGAAGGGTTTAAATACCATTTTTCTTTGGATTGTTGCAAAAATGAATGTGCTTCATTCTTTGCTTTTTGAGTTGTGCAAATAATTTGTCTTCTAACATACATTAAGGCATTTGGCAAGTGTGTGTTATTTGGTTTCTGGATATCTGAGTTTGTGTGCTTTAGGAATGGGTATTGTTTGTGCTTTGATTTGACTCATGGTTCAAAAGCTGAAAGGTGGAGGATCAATAGCACAACTATAGTGGTTGAAAAGACCCCAAATTATGATGGTGAGGTTTTTGTGGTTTCTATATTGAAGTTCTACCGTTCCTTTTGATGTTGTTAGGTATTTCTACCCAATTTGTTCCAAATCTATCTATGACATGATAAGCATTTGGCAACATATTGACAAAGAGATTGCTACACCCCCAATGCTTGAAGCATACCCAAACAAGCTGGTAATTATTCCACATCCCCTCCCATGTGGAAAACCTCATTTATCTCTCTATTTTTGCTGTTGTAATTGGAATAAGCAAAAGTGGATCACAAGGTTAATAGGAGGAAAGAAGGCATGGGTTATGGAAAACAAGTTTTGTTTCAAATACTTTTAGATTGATGGTCTAAGGGATTAAAAAATATGGTGAACTTGCTATAATGAACATCAAATGATGAAGTGTGGTTGGTTACTCAATATGTAGGTATGGATTTTTTGTAATGATTGCAACTCCACAAATGAAGTTCCATACCATGTGATTGCACACAAAATGCATAGGTTATGGCTCTTACAACACCAAATTGACTTAAAGGCACTACTAGTCCACATATTCATGCCAACCATTAAAGCCAATGACACTACCTACCTGGATGGGATTGCTTGATGGTTTTGTGCTGAAAAGATGTGACCCTTTCCATTCTAATGATCTTGAAGATTCCAAATTGCCCTAAGGAAGAGGTGAAGAAAGCCTTAATATTCAAAATAGGTAAAAAAAATTGTACATGATCCTACCTTAGTAGGTTGTGACCTTCACAAGGTGAAAGTTTTAGGTAGAAGTCATAAGAAGGCACGCCACTTGCTAGGGTTTATTTATTTACATTCATTGGTTGTATTGCAAAATTACAGGAATCTTTTTAATACATTTCTCAAAAAAATATTATTTTTAAAAAAGTTTTCTTAATACTATTATGTTAAGGTGTATATTAAAAAAATCCCAAAATATGTCATAAAAAAATTTTCAATTTTGTGCTTTTAATGTCAAAACTACTTTTATGCTTCTTTCTAGTATTCAGAGTTTGTTAAAACTTTATACCACCATTTCAATTACTAAACTAGCCTCATTCATGGATGTTGATGAACCTACTTTGCAATATGCTTGACATTTTTTTTGAGCTTCAAAAGGATTCTCCTCATGAATATTATATATATATCTCTTGATGTTACATCTACTTCTATATGGTATTGTAGGTTTGAAGATGCATTACTACTTAATGTGGGTGCAGTTCACTAGTCCCCATTCATTAGACCAATGAATCATTCAAAATCCAATAAAATCACTTGGCGTATAGGGACACCTTTTGTTGTAGGGATGTTAGTGGGGATGTTGTTGTTGAAGTTCACAAAAATGGTTGTGATTGTTACTAATTTTCACATTACTTCTTCCTTTTTGTTTTTTCAAAAAGAAAAGTTTTGTTCTCCCTTTTTTTTGGTTCAATGACATGTTATTGAATCTAAAAACTCTAAAACCTTATCCTCAATTCACAACTTCCTTCTATTTAGGTTGACTTGAATTGTGAGTATGTGGAAGTTCTATTTTATGAAGTCATGCATAGTACCATGGGTCTAAGATTTGTGTTATTTTTTCCTTACTTTGTAGTTGTATTTGTACAAAATGTTTGTTGAATTATTGACTTTTAATATTTATTCAATATTATTGTGTAGGGTTGCATTGCTCACATACAAACATAAGACACATGTGATAAAAAATGATGGCAGTCTTCTTTCTAATGCAGATGTGGATTTCTATGTAGATGATGTGAGTATTTTGTCCTTTCACTCACAAGCTCCTGAAAGGATTATTTGTAGTCTTGAATTTCATATCAACCTCTTCACCACATACTTAATTGAATTGATTTTTGTGCAAGATATGGTCCATATTGTAGATACAAAAACTATTAAGCACTTTGGGGATTATTTCATTTGTCACATCTCAAAAGCATGTGACTTTCTCTCTTGTGAGGTGTCTTTTAGGTATTTTGTGTAGGTTCAATATTACAAGTGGATTCACTGATAATGTCCTGCTTTTGTATCCCCAAATGGGCTCTAAGGTTGGTCATTTGACTACTTAGTTATCAATTCAACTATGTATTAAAGAAGGTAAAGGAGTGATTTTTTTTTTGAGATGCATATAACAACTTTATTCTATTCAAGTTGACTTAAATGGTAAGTGGAAAAATTTTCAAAACTTGTAAATACATGTTTGAGATTTGTAAGAAGCTAAAGGTGTGTGAGTCCATTTGAGGGAAAGCATGTCTCTAGTATAAATGATTAATAGTGGTTACCCCTAGGCATTAATCCCCTTTGTGTTGTTGAGATATTTATTATTCCTTGTTTCTTATAATTTTGCATTTGTGGTTTTGGGTCACTTTTTGACAAGTTGCCCATTTTAAAGTTTATTCAATGTGATGGTGGTAGTTTGATGAAATTATCAATAAATTTGGATTGGGTCCAACTGGAATGAAGGAATGGGTGTTTAATCATTGTCACAGACAAGATCATGAACTAAATTTTTACCATATATTCAAAAGGTTCTTTCTAAATTGTGAATGTCAACAATATAAACTTTTTTAGCTGCAATTTTACTTTTGTAGGAGGTTTCCAATGCAATCATTTCCAACATCTCATTCTATCTACAATACAAATGCTTGAGATTCATGTTCCAAAAACATTTGTGTGTAAAATCTTGAATGGCAACCTCCATTAGAGCTATGTTTTTCTTAGTAATATAGTATTTATTTAATGTGTGAATCCAAGATTTATTGTTAATTCAATGCCTTGGAAGGTGAAGTTTGTAGATTGTTATTGATTTATACACTACCCACTTTGACATGTACTTTGTGCAAGAGAAGAAAATACTTTAAATTATAGTTTTGTGTATAATTTTACCTTAGTTCTGAATCCATGATCATGTAATGCATCACCTTTCACCTCCCCCCACCCAAGTTTTTTCACAACAACAAATTGGCCTTACGGAACACTGCTTTACACAATATCCCGAATCCATTGCTTCCAATGACATTATTTAATTGTTGTAGAATTTTGTAATCTCATACTCTTTCATTATCACCTTTTAGAATGAAATTAAATGTCATGAATTTTTTTGTAAAAGCCCCTTGTGCTACTCGTTGAAAATTTTATGCCTTCAATAAAAGTAACATGAGCGAAAAATGAATATAATCATTGTTGCCACAAAAGTTCCGACCACTACTAACATCATCATTCCATTCAACTTGTTGTTTGTTTGTTGCATGTTGGATTCATAATTATTGGCCATATCACACAAATCTGAATTACCTTTGGCGTACGTGACTACAAGGAGACCTAGTGGCAGCACACCATAAAGGTTGTTGTATGAAACACCAAGATTCTCAAGTGGCAACCTACTAAGGATGGATGGAATCTCGCTTGTGAGGGCATTGTATGAAAGATCCAAAACTATGGGGTTGCTAAGTTCACCAAGCTTATTTAGAATTAGTCTCATAAGCAAATCCATTGAAAAGGTTTAGTGTATTGAAGTGTGAACAATTTGCAAGTGTTGGTGGTATCCCACCCATGAAAGCATTTTGGCTAAAATCAAGCCAGTTCAGCTAAAAGAGACCATTAAGCTATGGAGGGATTGAACATGAAAGGTTGTGCCTAGATGCAGAAAGCTTTTGTATTAAAAGGAGGTTGCCAATTTCTTGGGGAAGCGGACCCATGAACCAATTGCTAGAGATGTCAATTGTGCTTAAATATAAAGTAAATTTGATGGTTGTATGCTTCCATTGGACATATTATTGTGTGCTATAAGAATTAGCATTTTAGGTGCCCCCCAAAGACCATCAGGAATTGGTCCAAAAAGTGTATTGATTTCAAACCAAATGCAAGCAAGAGCCATGCAACTTCCATAGACATCAAATATCATGCTTGAAAAATGTTATTGAAGAAGATGAATCCAATTAACTGTTGTCCATCATAAAGATGAAGAGGGACAGGTTCGAAGAGCAGATTTGTGGAGACATCAAATCATTCAAGGTTACAGTTCTGCCCCAAGTTGCCTAGAACACTACTTGTGAAGTGATTCTCAAAGAGGAAAAACTTTGTCAGTGCCTGAAGATTAGCCATACCTGCTAGTATGCTGCCACTGAAGTTGTTTTGCTAAAAGTGGAAGATTGACAAGTTTGCCAAAATTGTCATTGACTTTAATATTGCACCACTTAGTTCCTTTTGTGAGACATCAAACTATGACAAGCTTTTGAAATTTCCAATAGTTGCAAGTAGTTCCCCTAAGAGCCAATTTGCATACAACTCACTCAATCACTTCAAGATTTGGAAGTTCCATCGAGCTTAATGTGATTGAATCTATAAGCTAATTTTGTGAAACATCGAAGCTCATGAACTTTGTCAAGTTTGCAAAGATATTAGGTATTGATCCATTTAACAAGTTTCCCTTCAACCAAAGAGTTTGAAGTGTTGTCAAGCCTCCTAGAAATCCTAGAATCTGGTCGGTCAAATTACAGTATGCAAGGTTAAGATATTGCAAACTTTGCATCATCTGAACCCACTCTAGAATCGGCCCCTCAATGAAGTTACTCGAGCTTAGGTTAAGCACTTTGAGTTTTGTGAAACTTACAAACCATGAAGGTATAGCTACAAGTGTGAAATTTGTAAGGCCAAGATGTATTTCAATCAAGTTTGTGAGCTTCCCAAGGCTAAAGTGCAAAATTCCAAGGAAGTTTGCAGTTTTGAGATTCAAGATGCCACCAATGCCCCAAAACTATCATGGATTGATCCTACAATATTTGAGTATGAAAGGTCTAGTATTTGAAGTTTTGTTAGTTATGAAATCATTGTGGGTAGAGGACCTCCAATGTACGTGATACTTAGGTTCAAGGTTGTACAATTGCTACATGCCATAGAGCAAGGTTGTACAGTTGTTCAATTGTAGCAACCTTTATGGCCTATAGCAATTGCAATTTCAAATTGTACTAAAGCTCACAATTTGCCAATCTCTCCATGAAGGAGAAGTTGGAATAACCACTCTAGTCTCCACATCTTAGAGATCAAGATGACCTCTTGACACCCAACACTATTGTTGCTTACCACAATTAGGTTGACCATTCTACCAACCATATCATGGAGAACTTGATATGACCATTAATAGAAGACCATAGGAAGTACAAGACTTGCTTGAGATAGTACACTTGGAAGCATGCAACCTCATGGACTAGATTTTCTGGATTTATGTTGACTCTTTGCACAACATGAAAATGAAGCATAAATCAACAAAAGCAATACAAATTGCTTCCACCAATGAAAACTTGTTGGGTAATTGCATCCTATAGTGGACCAATTTTGGCAAGTTTAGAGTTCCTTCTTTACTTCGTTTTGAATTTCCACCTATTGGGCCTAACAATAAAATCCCATTTGATCACATATTAGTTTTAATCTTGCTCGTTCATTTGTGTTGGGAAAGTTGGGCGCCCAATTCAAAGTTTTATTGTTATGTGCATAGGTGACACAAACATGTGGTCACCACTTTTCCCACGTTTGTACACTACATGAATCCGTTTGATGCACAATGGACAAGTATTTGTCATGATTGTCACTCTCATTGAGGTCTTATAGCTTCTCATCTTCCAGCACTGCACGAGAAGGTTGTTAGAGATTTTCACTATTCTTGTTATGTAGGTATTTTATTAATGTTTTATTGTAGGAAGTGATTGTACCCATCAAAAACATAGGACATATGTGTGTAGCATGAGTGGAGATATGGCCACTTTTGTGCCCATGTTCTTGAAGAATGACATTGTGCGCTCTTATAAAGTCAAACAGGAAAGAGAACGTGGTCATCACACTGGGTTTGTCATGCCATTATACGGCAAAGTGTTGGAGCTAGGAGATGGTCGACCTTTGTTCACAAAGAATTTTGTCGAAAAGTATGAGTTGTGTTGTGAAGGTTTAAGTCCCAAGTGCATCAAGATTCCAAGGGACTTGACTACAAAAGATGTCACAAAGGTTTTTGGTCTTGATCTGAATTGAAATGGCCATAGTTATCTTCATTGTGAAAACCTTATTTTGATAACAAAGGTTGAAACTTTGTTTATGATTGTTCATCAAAAGGCATGTGTTCTTGCTACATGACCCATCTCGTTTGGAATGGCAAGATGCATTGTTTGTGAGAAAAAGTTAAGAAAGAAAATGAATTGGGCAACATATGCTGAATGGATGAACATTAAATAACAAAGGTGCAAGTCATGCTTTTTGGCATAGAGACAAATTCTTTAATTAACAATGATGAAGGCGATAACAGCGAAGATGGTATGGAACACAAAGATTTTCAAATTCAAGTAATCCAAAGAGGTGAGTGCAAACCTATTTTTCTTGGAAAAACTTTGATGTCAAGTTGTTTTGAATTTTATTGCATTTCATTTTGTTGAACTTGGGGTTGATTCTATTTGTTGAGGTGTTCGGTTAGTGTAGTTTATTGAACTTAGGGTTGAGATAACACACAAATTTGCTTAAGACAAGTTTGCAAATTTCTTTGTTTCTTGTTACTACATTTCAATTTGTTAAATTTAAGGCTAGTTGAATTGATACCCAATTGTTGGGTTGTGGTATATTTTACAAATCAGGTGTTCCGGAGGAGCTTTTGTAATATGTAGAGTATTTGTAGAAGAGGTTGAAGGAGGCAAAGACTTCCATTTCCGTGGTGTAGTAAGGAAAATAAATAACAAAGATGTCAAATGTGTGGGCATGTAGCCAAATGGAAGATTACAATAATATGTTATTTGAAGTTGAATAGGGATTAGCTTCATGCATTGCAAAGTTAGAATGTTTGGGTGCAAGTGAGTTTACAAAGGTGAAAATAGAAGTGCAAAGGGTAGTAGATGGTCAAAGGGGTGTGGTGCAAGTGTTTAAGACACTTGTCAATGCAGGGAATGCAAAGTATGAATGTGTGTCAAAACTATTAGATGGAGAGGCCAGCAAAAATTCACAAAATAGAAGAAAATTTGAAGTTTGCAAAGTGGCATTGGAGTGGTGTGCAAGCACTTGTGAAAAAGTTCCAAAGGGGTTTGTTGAAATCATCATTGAACATCCCCGATCCTTCCCAGCTTGTAACCACAATTGATGTAGGTGATCTCCAATCTTGCCTTTGGGTAGGTGGTTGTTCATTTTGTGGTCTTTCCTTTGAGCTAGTTTAGGCAGGGAAGTTCTAGCATCTTGCAAACACTTGTATCACCCATGGTGTGCAATAGTCCACTTTAGCACATCCACAAAATGTGTAGATCCATTATATCCTAGAAAGATGCATGATAGTTGGTGGCTCTATTATGGTATAAAAAAAACCAGGGCCTACATGTGCGGAGATTGGAGGTCAAAAACACATCGACATCTATAGAGTGGCCAACAAGCTAGGTGCATTTAATTCTCACCAACTTGTACATTACAATAGAAAATTTTCAATGTTAGATGATAGTAGTCTCTACTTGTCATTTGATGGAGATTGAATTAAAGTTGCATTCAAGTTAGGTCTTTTTTTTGGTGAAATTTGGGTCATTAAGGTGTATAATAATCATTATAGAAGTCAGATGACTTTGTTGTTGTCAATGTGTGTAGTGTGTAAATAATGTTTGCATTGTTACGTTGTGTCCATACATTTACATATACTTACACTTTGCATGTATTGATGTGTTGCTAGATGGATTCCAAAGTGCTTTCATAGTCTATGTGAATACACATGCAAGTATGGAGTTTAAATATATTAATTTGTTGCTATATGGACTGCAAAGTGTTGTGATAGTCCGTGTGGGTACATTATTTCTATATATAATGAGATTGACTTGTTGTATATGTATGCTTATGGAGTCTGAATGCAGTATTGTTCTTATGGATGGTATGCATAATGTTTTCAAAGTCCATGTGAGTTTATATTCTCCACATGTAATTACTTTTGACTAATTGTGTACATGTTTAAGGAGTTTGAATGGAGTTTCAACAAGTCTTTAGTCCTTAATTGTACATATATAACATGTATAACTTGTACTTCTTGTAACTTAAGTGTGTAATTTGTAACTTTTATTGTATCCACGAATTGCATATTAGTTTTGTTTAAGTTTCATGATTCGTGTTTTTATTTTGTGTAGGGTTTTTTACCATAAATCAATAAGAATGTCCTTCAATCTTAGTCACCAATACACATATGCCAAGGAGAAAAGCTATACAAATTCAACATCCACGTGTAAGAAAGACTTGCACTATAAATGTTAGTCCAAGTGTTGGTAACATTCATGTGAATGTTTTGCCCAATAAGGGGGCAGTAGATTCGGAGGTCAATAGTCCAAGTAAACTAAAAGTTGGCCAAGAGACAACATGTTATGTTCAAAAGGAGGAGGAGGCTAAGCCATGTGGAAGAATTTCCAATGCAAAAAAAGCTTTGCTAAAACCTCCTAAATAATTTGACAATGGAACCAATAAAGGAGATGTTAATGGAGATGGTGAACCTAAATAATCAGAATCAAGTGAGTATGAGGAGGAGGAGGCTAAAGGTGAGGAGGACAAGCTAGAGCATAATGAAGATGTTCACGAACCAACTTCAAAAAAAGAAAAGGTTTTGTTGTTTGTAGGTAGACAACTTTTTCAAAAAACAAACAAAGGATTGAAAAACTGGGAGCACCATCAAAAAAGGGTCCCAACCCTAAAAAGCCCATCAATCAAAAGGTTTCTAATGCAAGGACTACTCGAGCTACACATATTCACACTCAAAGTAGCAAAGAAGATAAGTCTTATGATTGATAAATTGTAAGTCGAAGCTTGTTCATTACAAAATTGAGTTTCGTTTTGTGCCTAACTACTTCGTTAGTCTATAGAATTATGTTGAATGCTAAGATTGGCCACATTGTTAGCTACATTGGGTGAATGGATTAATGGTAAGAAATTTCACAATGTGTAGTTTGGTGCATGTTAGGCTAATCATAATGTACTTGCTGTGTTTGATGAAGCTTCGTGGTTTGCAACTTGTGTCTTTTTTTTTATGAACTTGATTCAATTGCTAATGAGGTAAAGGTTCATATCTTGATCCCCATTTATGTACATATTTATGTCCGATTAGTTCTTTTTCTTTTTGTTTCTAGTGCACCCTTTCTCAAATAAATGGCTTGAATTTGTTTTTCTTGGGGCAGCAGGGCAATAACCAAAAAAATACAAGAGGAGCTATAAACAATGTATTGAATTGGCTACCAATAGATGATAGGCTACTAGTTCACACATTATTCGGGTATTTGCGATGTTAATGGAATACAGTGGTGTGTAGGCAATACCCTAGATACACATGAAGCTTGATGCCACATTAGGTGTGGGTATTGCGCAAATATAGTTGCATCATAAAAACTTGCAATACCCCCATAGTGTAGACATGGTTCCAAATTATGACATCATGTTCATCGATAATGTAGGTATTATTATTTGTCAATACCCACATTGGCTTTCCTTGAAAAGAGAAAGAATGAAATGATCTTGATCCATATATGTGAAGGTGAAATGTTTCGTATAAAATAAAATCCTACTTAAATATTTTTTGATCCATATTTTGTCAAAATTAAAGTGCCCCAAATATTTAATGCAATCAAAATTTAGCAAACATAGAGGCCTTTAGGTACACATTTGGGGGCTTAAATTAAATAAACTTCATTTTGGACCCCCAGTTTGTATAGTATGTATTTAATTAGGCTGAAATGGAGGTAGACCAACAAGGGGAAGTGTGAGCCATGGATTATAGCTCAACAATTAGTTAAGCCTTAGTTCCGTAATTTTCTTTAGTACTAATGATTTGAATGCTTATAAGTTTCCAAGTAGTGATTATTAATAATTGAATCAGCCTTTGTGATATTTCCAGGCATATAGTACTTCTTTATTTCAGTTGACGTAACGCTTAATCAGTTAAGCACCTAGTAAACCTTTTAGAGTACATTATCCCTTTTATGTTGAAAAGAAGGGAAAGGGGATGTAGAATTAGATGTGATTTATTGATATGTAGGAAATACAAGCCCATAATTAACAATCCATGACAAGGTTAAGTTAGTCTGTAGAAGAATCTTCAAGCACTAATGATGTACTTGTAAGATTTTTAGGATGTACTCCTAGTACATCTTTATTTAGTTTCACTTCTATCAGACTTCTAAATAGAATCAATTCAAATTTAAGTATTAAACATTTCCGCCTGAGTAGCCTCAGGTGAATTACAACTGAATAACTAACTTAAAAGATAGATCACAGTTGTAAAAATCTAGGATGCGGCGAATGGTGCGAGCGAGGTACTCAGTTCGATGCTCCAAGGGAAGTGGGTTCATCAGGCCTTATAGCCAATGATAATGGCCATCACCGGGAACCCATGTTCGACAATGGAGATGGACATCATCATCTTCGCATTGGCACTCTTCAAACTTTTCTGGCGTGGCTCCACGAGCAGGAACAAACTCTAAATAAATTGCTAGAGCACGCATGTTAGGAGACAATTGACGATCCTATACCGAACGAGTGACTCGAGTGCGCACCACTCTCCTGGGCGGTTCTTTTTCGCGCGGCCGTTGAGAAACATTCAAGTCGAGCGGTGCTTTTTCAAGCTCTTTTTGTTGTACGGGTGCGACTAGAGGATTTGAAGGCGTAACGTCATCGTCCGCCATGACTAATTGCACCTGCATCAATAAAAAAAAAAAAAAAACCAAGAAGGTAGTTCAACAAGGTGGTACTTGTGTTCAAAAGGGGTCGAGGCCTTTTTATTTAACAAATTAGGGTAGGCGTAAGGTGTGGGAGCGACGGCGGAACCTCATCAAAACTCGAACACCCTAGATCTAAAAGATTCATCAAACCCTAAATTCAACGGTGGATCTAGAAGTATGTGAGAGTTTTTTTGTGATGCAAATTGTAATTCCAATTTACTATGTAGTACATAGTTAATTAGTGCATAGTAAAGTAAATAGGTAGGGAATATCAAGGAGTGAATGTTACACGGAATTGTTACTTCAACCATTGAATTAGTCAAGAAAGAACTCAAGGACTCTTCCTTGTTATTACTGATAATTTATCTTAGTAATTAGTTACTTGAAGTAATTAGGATGAAGAAGTAGGATGTGAGGATCAACGGACAGAAAAGGATCAAGCTCAAGAGACCTCATCAAGATATCCAAGATAAAGGGGAGGTTAGATCCTCCAATCCCATTAGTCATGAGGATTGTCATCCTCTTTGATTGGAGGATGGAATATCTCTTATGTTTCATTGGGCCCAAGGATTCTCATCCTAATTTCAATTGGATGGCCATTCATTCTCAAATTTTCATTGGCCCTTGAAGGATGAGGAGGCCATTGATTGGTGAAAAAGAATTTCAAGCTTTCATTGGACAAGGGGAACAAGCTCAAGGAAAGTCATGGAGGCGTACCAAGAAAAAAAAACATTGTGTGTATGAGAGAAGGGAGAAGGAAGAGGAAAATGAAGTGTGAGAAAGGTTGTTAATTCTTGTGTGTGGAGGTGTTCATGGAAAGGTTATGAAAAAATGAAGTATGGAATGGAGTTGTGTGTAACAAGTAATCGTAGTGAAGCCTCTGGACTATGGTTTAATTAATTGTTTCTCTCAAATCCACCGTTGGATTTGTGTCAAAATTAGATCAGTGTTAGTTCAGAAGGTGTAAAAGCTCCTCCCAAAAATTCAGCATCATCGGTTTTGTTGTGAGGGAGTTATAGTTGTTGAAAGTAGAGGGTGTTGAAGTGGGTTTCATGGAATGATTTCCATGGGGAAGCCTCTGGACTTTGGTTTAATTAATTGTTTCTCTCAAATCCACTGTTGGATTTGTCTCAAAATTAGATCAGTGTTAGTTTAGAAGGTGTAAAAGTTTTTCCCAAAAATTCAGCATCATCGGTTTTGCTGTGAGGGAGTTACAGTTGTTGAAAGTAGAAGGTGTTAAAGTGGGTTTCATGGAATGATTTCATGGGGAAGCCTCTGGACTTTTGGTTTAATTAATTGTTCTCTCAAATCCACTGTTGGATTTGTCTCAAAATTAGATTAGTTTTAGATTAAAATGTGTAGAAGCTTCTCCCAAAAATTCAGCGTCATCGGTTTTGCTGTGAAGGAGTTACATTTGTGAAAGTAGAGGAGGTTGAGTTGTCATTTTTTCCCTCAATCTAAACAAGTGGTTTTTAGTTTCGGGCTTAATTTTTGGTCAAAGAAATAAATAAAATAAAATAAAATAAAAATAAAATCATGAGATTTGGACACAACGCATTGTATTTTTAGTAAATTTCATTACTTACCTCGAACCACCTAACTCGTTAGACTTCAACTACATAGTAGTTCCACTTCTAATCGGGTTTTTTGTGAGTGCATATCTTAGTGGTGGAAGTGTGCAAGAAATCCTCACAGGAAGCACATTGATGGACATTGTTCAAATTTGCAATACCCACATTTTTTGCATTCAAATGGAACATTGGCTAAATTAAATACCCACAATTGCCCATGCGTTCAATAGAATATTCCCTTAATGCAATACCTTTATTTGGGTAAGTGCAATTATTTTCATATGGGCATCACAAATGTGGCTTGTGTGAACAAATCCAATGGAAATGCAATACCCACATTTTTCCAGTTGAACATTGTGATAAGCAAATGGGGGGTTGGTCATATTAACAACCATATATGTAGGTATGGCTAGGTGGTGTCTAGTAGGTACCTACCTTTAAGGCTAGTAGGTAGGAAAGTGAAATGACGGTTATTGTTTGATGCAAGTAATACCTTTATCTAAATAGCTCCAATTATCTTCATTTGGGCATTACAATTGGCTTATGTAACAAATATTTAAAAATGTAATACCTACATTTTTTTCATTTGATGGGCAAACATGGGTCAATTGTACTGATGACTAGGCAAATATGTATGGTTGGGTGATGTCTGGTACGTACTTATTTGGGTGGTTAATAGGTATGAAAGTGGAAGAATGGCTTAATCATTTACATGATGAAATGTAATACCATCATTAAATCTTGTCATTTGATGGTGCCATGTGAATTGTAATACTCACATTTAGTTTTGTCAACATTTCCTTGTGTGCTTGTGTAGTGTGTAGGATGTTGGTAGGTGTGTAGGGGTAGATGGGTGGGCGTGTAGGTAGGTGGGGATGAAACTAGGTCATTTGAAATATGTAGGTGAGAAGGTAGGTGATAAAAAGAGTAGGCTAGGGTTGGGTGGGAAGGTGGGGTGTTGATGCATTTGGTGGGTTGAAAATAATCCCAACATTTTTTTTGGGGAAGTCTAGGGGTTGAGAAGGTAGAAAAAAAAGTCAAACTATGTTAATTACTTTGGTCTAAGTTAGTTAGCACAAGGATAAGATAAAATAGGATAGAAAATCAATTGCCATCCATTGGATTGTCCATCCAAATGGTGTGTTCGTGGGTGCTAATTCATGCTAGCTGAGTGACCCAGCCCACATGATTGCACTAGTTTTGTTTCAGATGAATTATTGTTCATCCAATTACTAAACTTGGTACAGTCATAGATGTTGAGTCATACATTTTTTTTGGCCTACCTTTCAAAAGATTTTTTTTTCATTCATGGACCTCCCCCTATTCACCCAACTACCATGTTCCAAAAAAATTCCCACCTACTACTCCTCTACCTATGTTACAGATTTTTTTTTCAAAGTGTTTTTTCTTGGCCATCATTATCACTACTGCAATGGTGCCATCACCCGCTACCATTGTTGATGTTCAAAGAAAAACTAGGAGTTGTTACAACTTCAAGGTGTGAGCAACGCAAGGTGCAACATTTTCAAAAATACACCAAAATAAGGTACGTGTTCTACAATTTTTTTGGCACTTGTGGTTTCTTAACATTTTCAGTTTGGGTTTAGGTTTATGAGACCTTTGCTTTGCTTATTTTCAAAGTTCCTCAATGTTTAGACAAAGCTAGTTAGAGCAATTGTGTTTGTTAGAACGAACATTGTTGGAGGACAAGACCAATCATATTTGCAATAATGCAAATACATTTTTTTCTTAGGTTTCCTTTTTTTTCATTAGCTGCAGTAGACAATGATGAGCCTCAGTGCTCATTGTCATCTTTTTTTGTTTTGATTATATGCATTGAAAGAAGATGACAACAAGCCAACGTTTGTCATCATCTTTTTTTGTTTTGTTTCTATGCATCAAAAGAAGATGACAACGAATCAACGCTTGTTGTCGTCTTCTTTTGTTTTTTTTTTTGCACCTAGAAAAGATGACGACAAGTCAGCGCTCATCATTGTTTTCTTTTGTTTTGTTTCTATGCACCCAAAAAAGATGACGACGAACTGACACTCATCATCATCTTTTTTTGTTTTGTTTTTGTGCACCTAGAGAAGACGAGGACGAGTTGACATTCGTCATCCTTTTCTTTTCTTTTGTTTCTATGCACCCAGAGAAGACAATGATGAGTTGATGTTTGTTGTCATCTTCTTTTGTTTTGTTTCTATGCACCTAGAGAATACGACGACGAACATTGACTTGTCATTGTCTTCTTTTTATGTCTCAAAAGATGACGATAAGCCAAGTTCATCCTTGGCTTGTCATCATCTTTTTTTCATTATTGAACAAGTAGGTGACATGTGTCAATCTAATAATTAACATAATTTTAAAATATTTTAAAATAATCAATATAGTTAATATAACTACTTAATTATTATAAAAATAATTTTGATCAAATGATTAATATAGTTACTACAAGTAATTAATGAAATATAATAATATAATAATATATAATAATTTAAAATTATTATAATGAAAAAATGAAGTGTAATAATATTATAATATTATATTAATTAATTTTAATAAAAAAGAGAAAATTTGAGCAACTTGCATGCAAGGCAAAAGTGGAATGAAAAGAAGGCCTTTGATCGATTAAAAAAGAAAGTGAAATTAAAGTGGGATGAATTTCAAGCCCAAGTGCAACAAATGCCAAAGGTTAAGTGGCCCTTGTTGGTATGTTTAGCCTTTGAGATGTTGTTGGGCATCATTGGGATTTTGGCATGGGGGGTGGTGTTCATCCCACAAAGTGCATGGGTGCGTCTTGGAAAGGATGAAAACCTTGTTGAAGCAATTTGGGCAAGCAGAATTGCTTATGCAAATTTTTTGAAAATTGCATGGGGAGCTCAACATTAGACATTATAGTATAATAAACGTAATTAAGCCAAAAAAATGGATGTAATATCTAAATATTATGATTCCAAAATTATTCATGGGCGGTATATTTCTATATATATATATATATTACATTGTTTGCATCTTAACATTGGAATTTAATTTGTTTTTTTGTTTTTTTGTGTTAGGCTTCGGGGCACAACAAAAGAAGCTTTTGTTGTAGATGCAATTCGACTTATGCTTAAGCATTGTCAACTATTTACTCATCATCATGCGGCAAAAGTTATTGAAGTTGCATCAAAATATCGCACCAATATGGGCATTGCTTTTAATTCATCCTCCTTGGAGGAAGAATTATAGATATAACTTTACTGCACGTACACACCATTTTTGTATTGATCCACTTGTTTTAATTTTGACCTCTAATTTTGGGATTTGTAGATTTTGGGATCATCTTATGCCATGTTGCACACAATATCCCCATCCACCACGAATGGATTACATTTGTACTATAAACCAAATGAGTAATACTTTCATTTAATAGGGCTAACACATTCTATGGTCATGTTAGGGCATTTAAACAATACCTTCATTATCCTTATCATGAAATACTCACACAATAACCTTAAGGAAAAAATTGTAATTTAATATTTTTATATAATAACATTGCCCACTTTCATGAAAGGACCCCTTGGTGTATAAACTAGTTTGTATATGTGGGTATTGCAAACTTTTGATCTTTTCTTGTTTATGGATGGGTTTTCCATGAAACATTTCAAATTGCAATACTTGCATCAAAACCAACTCATGTTCATGTTACATTACCCTAATATAAACTTTTGTGCAATATATGTTTCAAATAAAGTGGGGGGACATTGGGTTTAGGGAAATTAAACCCACCATTTTGTCATTAATTGTTTTAAAGTAATTTTTTCCTGACATTTTTATTATTTTCATGTAATATTTTTAAAATGAGTTTATGTATTCAAATACACACATATATCTAAAAGGTTCCTATTTTTCTTTTCTTTTTCATGTATTAAAGGGGAGGAGATTCCATGGCAAAGGTATGAATGATAAAAAACCTTCCCATTAGTTGGGATCCCTTCCCCCCAAATTAGGTTTAAAACACAAGTTTTATTGGTACTTATATAAAATTGTTTCATAATTTTATTACAATTATATATCCAATGTTGATAGTTTGTACATAATTTAGGGTTATGCAAAAAAATTCCAAAATTAAGTTTAACACTTAGCTCTATAATTTTTTAAAATTTCCACCATTAAAGTTATGCAACCAATTCTTTGTGTTTATTTAATTTAAGGTCAATGTAGAGATTTTTTGTTGCATATAAAGGTTTCAACTCAACATTTTAGGGTTCATTGTATAGCTTTACTTGATTTTTCAAATTTAAACCTATGCATCCATTAGGTTGTAATGTCTACATAATTTATGGTTTGTGTAATATTTTTTTACCAATATTAGGTTTAAGTTTTTTTTTTGTATGAAACTATTTAGTTTTTAGATGAAGGTTAAAGTTTTCAATTTGCAATATCGTACCCTATTACCCTATATAAGATCCCAAATGCATCCCCAACCCCAAATTGTAATACTTAGGTAAATCTATGTTATGTAACCCCCCTTGATTTAATAATGCAAAAACTTGTTTACTCATCATCTAAGGTTATGTAAGTACATCTTGGTTACCAAATGCAACACCTACATCTTGTGTATAAAAAAAATAGGAAATATCGATAAGATATTTATTTTAAAAAAATTAAACCATTTATCAATGCCTTCATCTTTAGGTGTAAGCATTGACTGTGGGCATCTCCCAATTTTTTCAAACCCTAATTTGCAATACCTACATTGTTTGCAATTAGTGTGAGGGTGATCATTAAGGCAATTTTGCCTTTATTACTGTAATGCAATACTATCAATTTACCATAGTAAGTTTATCATTATACCTATATAAATTTATATTATGTACCCTCACCAAAAGCCCCCTTTTGGTTAATGAGTATTTTATTATGCAAATATTGCAAAAACTTAGTCCCTCATCATCTAGGTTACTTAGGGGGATCTTGTACACCAAATGCAATACCTACATTTAATGGACCGAATGTAATAAGAAATATCCAAATGATATTTATAAATAAAACAAAACCATTAAAGCAAATCATCATTATGATGAGAAAAGGTAGGACAATACTTGCATTAAATGGTCAAATCCCCCTTTGGAAGGAATAGGGAATTTGCAATACCTTCATATAACATACTAAAATGTAATAATACCCACCTTTATATGACATTTGGAGAAATATAGGTTTTGCCAAGAGTGAAAAGTTTAGTTAGTAAGATATACAGGTTTAACCAAGAGAGAAAAGTTTAATCAATAAGATGTATAGGTTTAACCAAGAAGTAGAATTTTAGTTAGTAAAATATATAGGTTTAACCAATAGATAGAAGTTTAACCAAGTATAAATATAGGTTTAGCCAAGAGATAGAAGTTTAGCCAAGAATAAATATAAGTTTAACCAAGAAATAAAATTTAGCCAATAAGATATATAGGTTTAGCCAAGAGATAAAAGTTTAACCAATGAAATATATAGGTTTTGTTAAGAGATAGAAGTTTAGCCAAGAAGAAATATAAGTTTAGCCAAGAAAATATAAGAGTTTTGCCAAGGTAAGTAAGGGATTAATTGTTAGTTTGTAGGCAAGGTTAAGATTTGGGTTAGTAGGGTAGCTAGCTAGCTAGGTGGGTAGTATGGAGATCAGGGTTGGGAAAAAATTGGCAATGAAAAAAAAATGGTCAAAGGTCAACATCCAAAAAAGATTGATTGTGATAGAATGTTGGTTAATGTAAGGTAAAGAGGTGAATGAAAAAAAGGTGAATCATCCAACCCATCCTATGGACAAAACAACCAACTAGTATAGTCATGGGGACTGGTTCATTTTGGCCCTAAGATTTTTGATATGGTTTGTTGCCCGATGGAAGAAGGTGTGTTATTTAGTTTTTGATATCCTAAAAAAGGATTGCTTGTCCCTAGACACATGATCAATACTAGCTGTTACCAATATGACCAATTAATAACAATTATCATGATGGATCCTCAATCAAAATTCCACTATTAGTGATGAACATAAACTTGGTTATTAGTTTTTATTGGTAGTCTTCTTAGTTATTACTAGTGTAGCTTGTGTTGTTTGCCCAAGTGTGAATTGTTTACATAACTAATTTTTCCTTTCAAAACTATCTTTTGTAATTTAATTGAATATTCAATGACAAAAAACTACACAAAATTCAAAGCTCTTGCACCTTAGGTGAAATTTCCAAATCACCTTCATTAAATTCAACTCAATGAGGGCTTTTCAACAATACCAAGAGCATGCCCAAATTCCTCTATAATTTTTAATTTTGAATTAAATGAAAATTTCAATGAAAACATTGTTCAATATTAAACAACTTCTCCATCAAAGGTCAAAACATTATGAAGCCAACTTAGTGCACCTGTACTCATCTAGTGTTTTCAAGCAAATATCAAGAGCATGAAAGAGATGCCATGGTTTGAGAGATCTCAATGTGACAAACAAGACAAACAAAACAAACAACCTTCCCTCATGGATAGATTTTTAGAATGGGATTCTCAGCATGGATTCAATCTTGATCACACTTCACATTGTGGAGAACATGGAACCTGACCAAATTAAGCATGAAGTTGCTGGTGCGTTGTTCTTGATGTATCCTTCACATTTTGTTGTTCCTCTTCAACCCGACAGCTCCAATATTTGTAGTATGGTTAAATTCAGTTGCTGTGATCCCAGTGACGAGTCCCAAGTTGTTGCATAGAAAATACAAGACAACACCAACTGAATTTCTGATACTTAGTGAAAGTTGAGAGTGTTCATTAATTACAAAGTCCACAATAAAGAACTAGTGGACTTAGGATCTTTCAATGGGACCCAATATTGGACCCAGATTATTATGTCAACTAACATTAGTTAGTTTGTGCTATACACAGCAGACAGTGCGCAGTAGCTTTGCCTACCACGATACTATGTTGTATGCAGGGAGAGCAAGATCATTTGGAGGCAACTCATTGTTATACCCTGCTATCTTAGCAGCTTCCACATTAATTAGATTATTTTCAGAAATGTTGAAATTTTAAACAGCTATTAGGTTTCAAATTAAAAAAATTGTGAAAGAAAATATTGAATCTTCAAGAATATTCGTTTTGTTAAAATGAGGATTTCAGAATTAATTAATCATTCGATCAACATGTGTTGAAGTTGCCAATGTAGTATGATATTTCCCTACTAAAATGAAAAAGTCATTCTGTCAAAAGTTTGCATACCTTACCAAACTTTGGGAAGGAATCAGGATAATGATCTTATTTGACCATACTGAAAAAAATCCCCTCACATGCTCTTATATATGCGCAACAACAAGCAAAAAGACCTTTGTGACACCCAACATCTACTCAAGCGTTGCTGCTGAGGATATTAGGATAGTAGCTCTCTTGCTGAGTGGACAACCCTCTGAAACCTTGTTGTAGTGTTGGGTACGTTAGTCATCATAGAAAGAGTCACCAGTCAGTCACCAAACAAAGTTAGCAATGTTATTAATAACTCTTCATTTATCTGTACATGAGGTAGACCAAGCCTATGCCCACATTTTGACTATGTCTGCTGTTGGATCAGCACATACAACAGTGTTTCTTTTTTTTCAGTTTTGTAATGTCCAAAAACACCAGTTCAGATACTACTATTATTATTATTACTATTTTTCCAATTTTGTAATGTTGCTTGAGTTGCAGTCATCCATAAGAAAAGTTAGCCAAATATTGCTAAAATAATGAATATATATATATTTTAAGAATCCTTCTATAATGCTGGCTATCCATTGGAACCAGACTTATAATTTAGCATTTATTTATTTCTTTATTTCTCAACGTTTGGCAATCAAAAGCCTCAGATAGCACTGATTTACAGCCTTTAAAAAAATCACCAGCTAGAAAAAAATTCACCTGAAATAAAAAATCAGAATTTTTTGCCACTCAATGACTAAAAAATCTAGTGTGATTCATACAAAGGATTTTTGTATTAAAAAATGCACCAAAGCTGGCAGATTTCAAAGGAATTTGTTTTCTGAAATTGCCATATTCAGACAATAGATTGTAGAAGGTTGCCAAAATATTAACGAGATTCTTAAATTTTTCTACTTTCCTCTCTGACCTGTAGCCAAATTTGGTTAATCAATCTTGTGGATGAGCACGAATGTAGGTCTACATCACAAAATTGGAAAAAAAAAAGACCATGCCCTCAAATATGAGATCAAACACTGGCCATCAATGGGTAAGTTGGGGTTAACTTTGTTGGTGTGAAATTGACCCTCCATTTAAATTTGTTAGATTCTCAATGAGATTTACTTTGGATAATTCTTGTGTGAACAAGGGCTTCATGCGTCATGACATCCCCTATAAAATTTGCACTTCTGATTAGAAGGGTTGCAAAGCCTGGGTGCACTTTCAATCTACTGTCAAAGGGCCTGTATACACTACACTGAAAAGCACTTAAAAATGGGTCCCCTTGCAACCAAAAAGATCCAGACAGGCCTTTTTCTCTAACTGACTTTTTTTCTCTTCATGCTGGACTCAGATTTGGGCCCCGCGACATAATTAGCAGCAGACTTCTTTGTGATGCCAGGTTTGGCTCTGTTTTTTCCTTTCTTGTGGGCCTGAGTGAGGGCAATGCAATTATTTAAGTTTGACAAACATCAGTTGTGCTTATGTCCAGGCCGACCATCTCATCTTCCTTTTGCTACAGGCAAGGATTCCAACCTGGGACCCTGCATGCCAACAATCAACACTTAGACCAGTGGACCATGCCCTTGGTGGGGTTTCTGAACATACTTTTGTAGTTGTTAGCATCATTAGGTGATTTCAAGCTGAGACTGCCCGCATGCCTACTGGTGACATTTCTGACCGGTGGACCATGCCTTTGGTGGGGTGGGGTTTTAGAATGTGCCTTACCTACGACTGATATTTGGCACTTCTTTGCCAAATGTTTATTTATTTTGAAAAATGAGGTTAGGCAGATATAAGTTTAATTTTCCAGAATTCCAACAGTTACAGAATTAGTATGCAAAGTAGCTAAGTTTCTGTGTGTTTTTAACATTTACCCAGTGGTTGGGACAATAAATATTTGGTCACCAGTTGGGAGTTCAATTCTCAACAGTTTTGACAAATATCATTAGATTTTTCTTTTGTTCCAGCTATAACTTTTGCGATGTATTTTGTGTTGAACATCTGTTGAAGGTATGGTAGTTTCGTAGTTGTTTAGTGTCATTACTAATTAGCCCCAGAATATACTTACCTTAGGGAGGTGTGTTTGTGGGGTTGTGGGCGAAAAACTTTGCATGTGTTCAAAGGTGCATCGTCAAAAGTGGAGGGCCGGAGGGCTGTCAGCAGCAGCTGACAGTCAACTTTTTCACCCATAAAACTGACCAAGTGCAGCAAGCACATCGGCATAATCTCCTAACCGACCAGCAGTGTATAATTTAACATACATGAGCGGTTATGCTTGCAAATGGGCTTTGCTTGTGGCTATATTGTGTCCAGTACCCGTAGTCAAGGTTGCAAGTAGTGGATGGAGCCCTTACCTAGCTCCATCCACTACTTGAACACCCACAATGCATGTGTTTACTTTCTTCCATGTTTGTAAGTACTGAAAAATGACTTGACATTTTATCTTGAGAGACATGTTTATTTGGTTCATGATGTGTTGGGAGAGGGTTTACCATATATTTGTGAAAGGAAAGGAAGGGAATCTTCTCTTAAGTTCCTTTTGCTCCTTTTTGCCTAAAGGGGAAAGTTAGTTGGGGATTCAAGAAGGAATTTAGTTTTCCCCTCTCCATCTTCTCGTTACAATACCATACCAATGTCCATATACCCTTGTATGAAATTCAAAAAAATAAAAATAAAATTTCATATTCGTATCCAACCCATTCACAAGTTTTTGTACCCTACCAAGTGATACATAAGTTCATATTCATACCAATTGAATGTGAATAAGAGGTGGGATCCTTCATACTAGGACTAGTCTGGCATCAAAATATACATATACCAGTACAACATTAGTACACCCCAGTGTAAGGATGGCTCTTTGATTTCTCTGATTCTGGGTATTTGAAAAAAATCAGAATCCAAGAATTGGTGGTTATGGGTATTTCAAAAACCTCAAGAACCACTGGGTTTTATGAAACAACCAAAAAAGAACTGACAGTTGTTTTGCCAATTAATTGACATTTTTTACTTTTGCAAGGTCAGAGCTGGGGGTGCGTATGAAAAAAATTGTATTTTTCAGGGCCCATCAAGGGGTCTTTTAAATTTTGGCCTCTGCTGATTATATCCCTAAATACCTTATCTAACTCTGGCAGGGGTTCGATCCAAATCTTCCAAGACTGGTCTACACCGGAACACCTAATTGGATTGAACAGCTGAATGACGGTATTAAAACTTAGGATCTATCTCATTCGAAATTTTGTGTTCTGTTCACTAGGGCGGTCAAATCCAGCTCCATTTTCACCAAATTGTGGGGTAGGTGACCATATTCCATTTGTGTTCTCTGGTTGCTAGAAATTTTGAAAAAGCTGCTTAGGCTGAAATTGCTTTCTGCACTGTTCATTGTTCTTTCCCTCAATAAATTCTGGTAATGCATCCTTATTGAGGAAAACAATAAAAACTAGACCATTTGATGGAATAGTCCCTGGGGCCTGGACCCAGACTGTGCAGTACTTTCGACCTTTAGGGTACATTCTATTTTTAGCTACCAAGTACTTTGATACCTTTCCAGGCCAGAGATGATGTTCTTCAAAAGCAACACCAATTTCAGGCAGACAAATCATGCAAATACAAAATTTGCTAATAGATTCCAAAATCAAAAGTTTGAAACAAAATCATCTTAACTTTGAACATCCATTTCAAAGTTTAAGCATTTCTGATTTTCTTGTCAATCCAGAACAGGATCTAGGTCATGGAATCAAAAACTCTAGGGTAAAAGCACACTAGGGTGAAAAAAACTGTTGTTTTCTTGGATGTGGTGCTTTTGAACTTCATGTTAATACATATATTTTAAATCACAATGTCTTTTAAGATTGTGTGTTGCAAAAAGTGATTCATCCTAGGTTGCAATGTCTTGGGTGAACCAACACCACATTGCTAGCATGACAAAAAAACCCCAAATTTTTTTGAGTTGCTTTCCAACATCATAGTTATCACATCCCTAGACCAAATCAAAGTCTGAGTCCAAATCTAACATTTTCTTTGTTAAATATTAACCCCAAGAGGCCTTCCTCAAGAAGGTGAAGGTACCAATGTGGGTACCTGGTCACCTTAGCCAATTGCAACTACCCAATAGCTTTTGAATGTGAAAATTAGAATGCCAGTATTAAAAAATAAACTTAAAATCAAATGGACCACATTTTGGAGCAAGTGAACCAACACTAACCTAATCTATGGATGGTGTGTCAATTAATGTTGCACAGGTATTTGGCTTGCACTGTTAAAATATGAGGATTTAGGTTTAGGTTCTTGTGACCTGGATCCAAGTTGACACCCTTCCTTGGAACGAACACAAGAGCTAGACCATGCAATTTGTCTTTTGTTAGATCCAAAACCAAAATTGGAATTATGAAAAAACATTTTTGAATATAGGGTCAAGTCTTTGAAGTAGGACAGTTGAGTTTTTCAAAAAGGATGATAAATAGGCTGAGCTTTATAGTTAAATATTAATTTTCATTAGTTGTCGAACTCTATTCTTGTGTAGACGCAAGTTTTAATTTGTTGTAAAACTTTGCATTTCATAAAAAAATTAATATTCAGGAGTGTGTAGTGTGTACATGAAACTAAAATCAAAATTTGAACCCAACATGAAAGTTTTTGAATTTGAAAAAATGTGTTAAAATTGAAAGCAAAGGGTTTAAATTTTTAAAAAACTAGACTCAAATCCCCACCTAAAGAACCTCCAAATAAATTGGAAGTGTCACAACCAGGACCAGAAGATATCTTAAAGATGAAGAACTGCCCAATATTGAGTGGACATCAAAAGCTTTTCTGTTGCATCCCATCCCACACCTATCATGGTAGATAGCTATGTATTAACCATTCACATCCATTTATTTACCTGGTTGCCACCAACTGCCTTATCTACTTATATACCTATATAGATAAAAAATTATGTTTCCTACCTATTTACCTATGATATTTACCCACTTACATAGGTGGTTACGAAGGTAGGTACTAGGGGAAAGAGGAATACGAGGGTTTGTCAGATAAGTTACCAAGGTGAAACCCTGGTAATTCAGTTGTGGTTCATCTACATTGGTCAAGTTGAACCTCCCTCCCTCTCTCTCGTCTTGATGAACTGCATCAATTTCCTTCACGCATCCCAAAACTGTGTATTGGAAGTGGGAGAGGTTACCAATTATGCTTGTTAAGGTAGCAGATTCATCAGGGTGCATACTCTTTTGCAGTTAATCACAGGAGTTATGCAGTCCCATGCGTCAAAACGCCTCAAATGTCAACCCTCCACTTCGAAATGTTTTGGACATCAAGATTAATTGAATCATTTATCATCGTCTCTTACGTGCTTGTAAGTAGCTTCAGTTCTGGATCAGGCCACTCTGGAGTCTGCACCCAGGACTTCTAGGAAAGCATTTGGAAGCAGCTATTTGTCCACTTGCTATAACTTGTGGACTAACATGGAATGTGTTAATTTGTGCATGCTAGTTGAAACCCTTGATCTGAATTGGATATGGACGCTGGTACAGGCTTGGACTTTTAGATTAACTGACAATAGCACAAAGGGTTCCAAAATACACAGTTTGAAAAGGGAATAAGTGGGCTTAGTCTCCTTGCCACCCATAGAAGAAAGAATGCAAAGCATCTTAGTGTTTTTTCTTTCAATCTTTAGATGCTTGCTCTTTTTTTCTCGTTTACTCTCTATTGTACTTCATCTCCTAAGTATCTTGTTGAGCACCTTCCTATACAAATCTTAGTTTTAAAGAAAGAAAAGGATGGCCAGCTCAACTATAAATAAGAGTATTTTTTTCACCATGTGGCTACTGGACCATGACAAGTATGGGTTTTGTAACTTTCTTTAGTAACATTATTTTGTATGCGTGTGGTTGTTAGAGGTTTGGGATGATGAAAACGCATTTCAAAATCACATAGTATGTGTTAACTTGAAGTCTCTTGCAAGGAACTAGGATTTTCATCTAGGGTTTTTTTTTAGCTCATCTAGGTTTGTTGGCAAAGCACCCAACAAACTTAGTCACGCTGAAACCGTTATCCACCCCTTTCTCTAAAAAGAAAAATTAGAAAGGAAAAGAAGAATTAGTGGCAATGAGGGTCTAGGTCCTTTAAACTTTCTATATTTTTTTGACACAATGGGACATATGAGAGCAACCGCTTTTTGGAGCAAAGGAGGAGGATAATGACAACAACAACACCAACATCAATAAACAACAAGACAACAAAGGTAATTAGGTTAAGGAAAGATAGGTTTTATGTTTTTTTTGTTTTTTTTGTTTTTTTTTGTTTGGTGTATGTTTTGTGGTGAGTCCTTTTTTTATATACTTCTATCAAGCTTAGAAACTTTTATATTTCCAAGAATCTAGTCATTATATTCAAACTAAGCATAATAGAAAGTTCTACTATAGCGAGAAAAACTTTGCCACAATCTTGGTTTTACTTGGTTCTTGTCACAATCTTAGAGAAATAACAAAGGAAGAAGAAAAATATAAATAAATATAAATGCGTTGTAAGTGTGAACATGTCAATACTTAATGGCTAATCATTCACCAATAATATGTTTTCTAAGATGTTTTTTTTAAGCAAAAGATTAAATCTAAGGTGTTTTTCTATTATTGAAGTTGGGTGTTCCATTAGTTGGGTAGTCCAAATAATAGAAGATTAGAAGTTTCTAGGTCCTTAATTCTTACACAATATTTTTTTTTAAGTATATAAGTTATGTTAAACCTAGTAGAGTAAAACTGATGATATCGAAGGTTTTGTCAAAATTAAAGTTCAGCTATCTTTTGAAATAAGACTTGCTTGTTTCTAACAATTCATTATCTTTTTTCATTTGATTTGTCCAATCTTATGTGGTTGGTTCTATAGGTTTAAAATTACTATGTTAAAATAGACAATTTTAAAAACTTGGGACCTATTTGCAATTGCACAAATAGGTCCCAATTTAATATTTGGGTATTAGATTGTTTAGGTTTTGTTGAATCCAATAGCTTAATGATTGTGACACATAGGCCCATAATGAAATTAGGGTTTAGCTTTGGCATAATGCTTTAGCAAAACATTTCTTGGAAAGTTCCTTACCTTTTTTCTTTCGTTTTATTTAATATTGTGTAATTATCTTTGTAGATTTAGGATTGTTTTATAATGGTAGGCAGTTTTTAGAAAATAAGGTTCGTGTTTATGATAAATCTCTTACCACATGGACACCAAACATCCCATGTCCTTTAAATCATTTCGTCTCATCGAACGTTGTAGTTCCCATCACCCATTCACTTCATCATGCAACACCATTGACCTATCCTCCACTTCATCCACCATGTACGCCACAAACCACCCACTAATTACCCTTTTGATTTTAACAAATCATACAACACTTGTTAGTGCCCCCTACCAACCCCCAACCCTTCATGTGAATGAAAGGTCCCAACCTTACATTTTCCCAAAACTCTTCAATCATGCACAATTAAAACATTTTCCCCCTCCCATTCTATTGGTCTTTATAGTTGGTCATGATCATACCCCCCAACCTACCCCCATTTTTTCAACACACCCTCAACTTCCACTCAAAGTCTTGTGTCACACCAGTGGGCACCAATTTATCAATTGAAGGTTAATTTGTCATCAACGTTCCTGTCAAACATCTAGTTCATCCAATCCAAACCCTTGTGATCATCTAAATCTAAAGCTTCCTTATTTCCATTTCATTTGCATTAACTTGGACTTAGGTTTTAACATTGGATGTCTTCGGGTTTTGTCATTGAGGCCATTGTCCTCGTTTGTATAATTGCATCCCCATCATTCTATGGTGTGATGTATAAGTGGCATTTCATTTTCCATTGGATAAACTAATGTAGGACCCTTACAATGTGGCAACTTGGCACTTACTCCTCGTGCTACCACAATGGTGTTTTGCTTTCCCTCTTTGTGGCAAGGTGACAGGACATAGGGAAACACATATTCGACTCAAGTGCTTTCTAATAGGCGATTAGGAAAACTTGCAAGATGAGTTTTTTTTGCGAGCTTAAGTTTTGTTAGCTAGTTCAAGCTCCATCCCTTTTCCCCAATGTAATTTTCCAATTCACAAACATTTGCTCCACAGTTTAGTTTTTGGTTGTGTGGGGGAATACTTTCGAGTAGCTCGCATTTTGGCACCATTTTTTCCCACACCCACATCTTTCGACACCACTTCACCGCATTACACCTCGAATCAAATGGTTACTTTTCACTTTTTTTCAAAAACTATGAACCAAACAAGGATCTTGAGTTTTTTTCTCATTCCTTCAAGTTGGCATTTCAACGCATGCCACATTTATTAACAAGTGGTCATTTTGGGATGGTTTTTGAACACCTTCAGGACTATTTTCACCCTAAAGATTTAATGAATGGATTCCCTCAGTTGTTCCAATTTTGTTTTCATATTGCATGGGGCCACATTCCACCCCAAATTGCACGTGTCCTTAGAGTAGTTCGTCTCTTAGCCATGACCAAGCCTTCAAGTGGAGTTCATCCCATTGGAGTGGGTGAATCATTATATTGTTTCATAAGCCTCACTTTATGTTTTCGATTTCGGGAAATTTTTGTAACACACTTTTTCCCAATTTGGAATTATAACTAAGGATGGTTATGAAATAGTAATGCACATCATTAGATGCACCCTAGACCTTCACCTTGATTGGGTTGTTCTTCAATTAGATGTGACAAACACTTTCAATTTAGTGTTAAAAATGGTCATATTCTAAAAACTTTATGTAGTAAATGAGGACATCATACAACTCATCCCCTTTGTTCATGCATTTTATGCATTCAAGTCTCTTTTGTTTTATAGTCATCGTAATCATGAAGGTCATGTCATACTCATTTCATCTCCCATGGGGATTCAGTAAAGTGATCCTTGGGGGGGGCATTATTTCTTTTAGCCCATTTTAGGACTTTATGTTCTACAATTAGTCATTTCCTTTCTTGTCTATTTCCATCCATTATAGATGACACTCACATGATAAGTCCCCTTTCAATTATATCATTGTACTTATGAACACTTCTAAACTGAACTTCATGTAATAAGTCTTTCCATCCAACCTTATAAATGTGTTGCATGATCACCTTTTGGCCTATCACCAAACTTCAACACCCCATCCCATTTTACCACCCCATATGAAGGAATTAGAATCTTAGGGGTTCCATTGGGCACCTTAACTTTCACATCATCCTTTGTAAAAAATGCCTTATAAGAGGATGTTCAACATGTGGACCTTTTCTTTAAAATGGGTGATGTTCAAGTGGCTTTTGGAATTTTAACTTGTTGTTTCATGCAATGCCCATTGTATTTTTTATGATGCACACCTCCATTTTCCACCTTCATAGAGCCTTTTACTTCCTTTGACTCCTCTTTCCATAAAGTGTTTGGATGCCTTTTGGGCCCATGATCCTTTGATAGCCCAAAAAGACCTTTAACTCGTAAACAAGCCTCCCTCCCAATAACTTTTGGTGGTGTCAGGTTCATGTCAACATCCACCAGCACCCCAATAGCCTGTTTAGGGAATTGGGCCTTTGTTGTTTTAGTCATAGCTATTACATTTATGGTTGATTAACATTCTTTCCTTCTTGAAGCCTTAGCATGAGTTGATAACTCATTTCCTTTCTAGTAACATTTCAAAGCGACATGTGATCTTCTACCACCTCTAGCTCGTATGTGTCTTCTTCCATTTGAACAACTCATTGAGCAACAAAAGGTTCAACTTCAAGATTCCATCTTAGAGCCTTTGCACCATCATACTCTTTCCAACATGCTTGCTAACGAAACATTTGAAGCCCATTGTGCCTGAATTTTATCATGTTCTAGCCTAGGAGTAGGTGCTTGGCTTATAGTAGTTTTTCCAACCTTTCGATTATATTCTTTAGATTTTTGCAAAACATTTCGTATGTAACTTGGATACCCTATCCCTCAATTGCAAGCATCCCTGGATGTGTGTGCACACATCCCATCAACCTTATGGGTATCCACCTTTTACGATGTGTTCATGACAACGAACGCATTAGAATTGATGATGCAATTCATGACACCTTTACCACCATTGCATGAGATGTTGATTTCCATGTGGGACAAAAATAATTACATGTGTTTCTTTCAACCACATTCAACTCCTCTCGTCAATGAGTTGACATTGTGCTAACCAAAAATGGCATTCACACCTTAGTCGATGTTGTCATTGCTGACCCAATGCGAACAAATTTACTTCCCCGATCTTGCACAACTCATGATTTGTTATCTCAAATGCAGCTCAAGCCAAGGAAAGAAGTTATCACAACCGACACCCCACTGATCAATTCCTCCCCTTAGCAATTGAGGTATTTGGTTGCTTACACAAACATGCTAATGTGTTTTTACACAACTATTCCAGCCATTTGGAGCTTGAAGAGGACGAAGGGCCCTTATCTTTCTACCTTGGTCACTTCATAAAAAAGTTTTGATCACATTACAATGGATGCTTGCATCTTCCATCTTAAGTTAGGTAATAGTTGTCGACTTAGCTACTTCCTGACTTCCACCCCTTCAAAACACACCTCCCATCACCATGGCCAATTTATTGCAAACCATTGATTTTTGACATGTAAATATGGCCAACCTTCCACAAGCGGTTAGTTATGGACATGCATAGATTTTCATAGCAACTTCAAGCCAACTTGATGTCTTGTCACTTCTCCCTTTTCCTTTATTTTACTCCTTTGTACATTTCCCTAATCTACGATGTGTTTCTTAATAAAGATTTACAGGATAAAAGCATTTATGTAAACCATTGATATATAGTGGTGTTCACATGGAATGGGAAATATTGTGTAGAGATTTATTTTAGTTCATTTCACAAGCAGTTGTTAGTAGACATGCCCTGGCACGTAACTAGGACAAATGCTGCACAGTTCACTGCCATATGGGTATGAACAGGTCTTCGGGACAGATTGAGCAATGGTGTGAATCAGTGTTGGCTGGTTATTGCTTTTTTAATAATTGCCAGTTATCAGTATCGTTTTTTTGAAAAATAGAACCAGGAGTTATCAATTTCATTGTCAAAATAATAATTCCTGTTATAAATTTATTCAGTATTTTTGGTAATAGGAATCAGTTATGCATAACGGTCAGTTCTTAAATACCTGGTTGAGAGCTACTGGTACTACATCAATTGGTCACAGGGTTTTTCTTTAAAAATATTAAATGTGTTTCTTTTCTATCATAAACATGTTTAGTGTTTTAGAATTGATAACCTACGTGGCACCTGATAATTGAGTGATCTAGGTAGGTTATTAAAATTAAAAAATTCCATATCAAGCAATTAGGTTATTGAACAATTTTTTAAAAAATCAATAACTGGCTGGTAACTTATTGAATAACCAGATTGGTGAGCGGGTCTTTTCTCAATACCCTAGGTACAATGTGGTCAAATTCAGTAGCCAAGTTTCAAATTGAATTAATTTTAGAGCAAGGGGTTTTCAGCATCTCAAATTAAGCTTTTCTAGCTTTCAACACATGTCCTAAATCTTAATATTTTGACAACTTGTATAAGAGACAAGTCCAAAAATAAACTTGTTTTTTCAATTGATGATTGTGACATGTGTTAAAAGAGGATGTAGAAGACTAGGAATTTTTAAAAAAATTTAAAAATGAGATTGCACCATTAATGGTCAAATGTATTGTGGCTTCAAGTTTTGTGTTATTTCAAGGCTGTACCTTATTGAGTTTCATATTATATATATTTTTTGTGAAGTTAATTTTATATAATTATTTTTGAAATTTCATGGTATTACAAGTTTCATGTGTTCTCACTTCAATACATGTAGATAAAACAGTTATGGTGTTTCACATTTGCCAATTTGAATTTTCATTGAATTAGGCAATTCTATTATTTCAACATTTTTCTCCTGAAATTTATGAAAAATTTCAACATCTTGATATTTTAATTAATTTTCTTCAAATCTGACTGCAAGGTGGGGTAACTGGCCAACACTGGTGCAAATCCCATTACAGTACCATCTATTGTTCAGAAAGTGACCATCTCATAAAGGAGAGAGCAGCCCTAAATTAAAGACCGTGCTAAAAAGTGTTCACTTAGGCTTTGATTTGTAAACTACCATGTGCAGGTAAACAACTGATCAAACTACTAGTTATCAGTGAAGAGTGAAGTCTAACTGTATTCTGTAGCCTTGGGTCAACCAGCACCTACGTGGTGTACCATGGTAAAAGCCCCAAATGCTTTTGGGTTACTTCTAAACATTATAGGTGTCCCATCCTTATGTCAAACCCTTTGGAGTCCAAATTTAGCATTCTCCAGGTTAATTACTACCTATCAGAGGCCTCACTCAAGAACGTTAAGGTACCCGTGCAGGTGCTGCTTCACCCTACAGTTCCTGTTTGATAAGATAAGTGCTTTAGGGAGCGGACTTCTTGAATAATCTAGTTGTAACAATAGACTAGACAGATTTTGAATGGAATTGAGAAGTTTAAAAATAAAACTTACCAGAAAATAAAGTTCACCACTTTCAAAGTTTCAAGCTGACATTTCTCTTCTAGTTTTATAGATCACGTCACACTGTCAAAATTATGAACTAAGTAGTTATTCATTCTAGCCCATGAAGTTGAAGTTGTTCACATGTTTCAAAATTGGGTTTTTAATATGTCAATTTTCACCATCTGGCCAGTTTGTTTCTCAAAATGCCGGAAAAAAGGTGTAAGAAAAGGTGTTTTCTGACATTTCTAGTCGCCAAATATGGAAAGTTTTTATTAAAAAGACACCAAACTCTATTGGTTTTCGATAGGTAGCCAACAATATAGCTGGATGCTTGAATGTTTTTTACTTTCATGTTTTAGGGTTTAGGCCCTATTTGTTTTAGGCCAAATTTTGATAATTATGGATGACTGCAACTCCTGCAACATAACAAAATTGAAATAAAAGACAGCGTGTTATGGGTGTCCCTACAGTTACTGGTTGAAGAGATAGGCGCCGTATGGAAACTGATCAATAACTACTTGCAGAATCTAGTCACAACAATCACTAAGACTACGTCGAAATAAAAACAAATTTAAGTAGTTTCAATAATTAGAGCTTTGCAAAAAATAAATATCACAACTTTCAGGCTAATGACTTCTTTGACAATTCTTTATCTGCAATCTTTAACAACCACTTTGCAAAGTCAAAATGAACTAATAAAACTGTATTAAGTAGTAGTAATAATAATAAGACTGTCTAGCAAGTGAAGAAGTTGATGCACTTGTACTTAAAATGAAAGTAGTTGATCATGTGCTGTGGGGTCTGTGGTACCCACATAACACCGGTTAATAAGAAAGGTACCGATAACTGTACTCTAGGGCATCTGACTAATTGAATCGGGTGAAGATAATAATTATAAAACAAAGTCAAGATGAAAATGTATATAATGAAAAATTAAAGAACTTTCTGCACAAGCTGACTTCTTTAACTCTAATTAGTGTAAACAATAATCCCTACGTTGATAAAAGTCAAAATGAACTCAGAAGTAATTGAACTAAGAAAATGAAGAACGTCGCGTGTTTTGCACACAGATAGATGAGAGTCAAGACGTAAAGACAAATATTTTGCAGATATTTTGTTCCTGATCACAATAAAAGAATGGATTAATCTTGTTCAGGATCATCTGATGACACACGGTACTTGCAATGACACAGTGATTACACACGCGCACACTGCACAGGCCACATGATACGGGAGTCTGATCACAGACACAAAAAGATAGAATACAGAGCCGATCACTAGCACATGCAGACAGAATACACTGCACTACTACTGTACAACTTTCTGATCATTAGCTGAATTTATGCCTTTTGCTCTTACAGTAGATATTCTGGTTATCCGTGAAAGACGGCTAAAACCTCGGTTAGAAGGCAGGTGCACTTTTCTTCTCACGTGCTGTTTCTGGCGCCCACTTGGTAGAATTTCTTCTGCATTAATATGATGTCTAATTATGATGTCGAAACACTTAATCAAAAAAATTTCTAGTTTCGGTCATTCTGTGCGATTCTACTGTGGAATGACGAAGGTTTTTAGTGAATTGACACGGCCAATTTGAACATCTGGATGCTAAAACCAAATGTGTGTTCAATGGTTTTCTTGGCTCTCCCCCTCCCTTCAGAGAAGAGACATTGTGATGCACGCAGACACGGGCCAAAGTTCGGTATCCCTACATTCTAGAGTAATTTGGAGTTCGCTACAGAAACAATTCCCACATAACTAATTGAAGTATCCACTTCGCCTTCACCATGCTAATCAGCACCATGTGTTTCCAAGTTAGTATGTTGAACATTTGTCATCCTTATGATGCCATTTAAAAAGGACAGAGCCATTATGTGACAAACCGCTTGTTTTTTTGGTGTAAGGATCGACAAAAGAATCTGGTCAAGGTGATCTGGTCATCCCCTTGCAGCTCATGCAGCAGCGCAAATGTGTTTTATAATATATACCTGCAGCATGCAGCTGCGAGAGTTGCGGATGAGAGAGTATACAAGCTGCTGGTTCCAAAACACGCATATTCTTCTGATGTAGCACAATTCGTTTAAGCTGGAAGAAAGATTGGGACCAGAAATAATCCGAGCAGACCATCGATCATCCGGATAAAGTTATAAATAGAGAGAGAGAGAGTCTAGACCATGTATAAGAGTCGAGGACACAAAGCTTCGACTTTTCATTAATGTCTTGGAAGTTACAAGTGTGCGCCAGTTTGATGAAGCAGCTAGCTAGCTAGCTAATGGACGCGAGTTTTGTACATGCTATGTACATGCAGTGCACACTGTTGTAATAATCAACTCGTGTCCGAGTCTCTTCTTGCATGCATGAATCTGTGAAGATTTTTGCTGCAGGAGGGCTCTGGAGCTAATGCTAGCTACTTAATCACACGCGGATGATGATCGGATCTACCAGGAGATGCTCTAGTAAATTGCACACTGACTCAACCTGAAGGTTGATACAAACAAATTTGGCTAGGGAAATAAGGTTGCTCTAGAAGCTCCTCATGGATGTTAACTGGGTTGAACCTATCTGCATAGTAGTACATGAACTCCTGGGAATTCCTTAGCGGCTGGGAGTGTACTGTGCAATTACGATCTAGTTGCTGATGGTCTAGTCAACGATATTTCTCTTGTCTGGCATCAGATTCGTAAACTTTGGAAGCGTAGTCACTGCAGCACCGATCATGATCAGCGCTCGAGAAGAGGACTAGTTAAAACGGATTGAAATGAAAACCAGCTAGCTGTGACAAGATCTACAAATTGTACTTTTTTTTTTCCCCTGGAGGATCGACCGAGGACTACTACTATAGTCGTCCTGCGTCTGCGCCATTCCTCTCCAGCCTCTAGTTTGCAATCGCATTCACCCGAGTGACAACAAGGAAAACCTGTTGGAAGAGAACAAACACGATTTGAGACTCAATCTCCAGGAGGTTGAGTACAACCGTTTCAGCTGCGCCTGCTAATTCCTTCCTTCGCTCCCCCGGGATTGTTAACTCGTACCGCAAAACCCTAGCACTTTTTGATAGAAACGCATGAAATGTGAAACGCATGAAATCTGCTCAGCTAGCTAGATAGTAGCGGGCATGCAGAGAAGTGAGGATAAGACGTGTACCTCATGAGAAAGCTGTGAGACAGGACGTGCTGCTGCAGCTGGAATCAGACATCGAAGGAGACATAAGCTCCAGGTGACCAGAGTTTTGACCTAGAAGCTCCTCGATCATCTCCGAAGCGAACTTGTCTTCCTCACTCATACAACTGTCTGTCGAGGGTTCAGGCTTTATAAGCGGGGAGCTGCTGTTGCAGCTTCCAAACTCGACTTTTCTCAGCCAGTTCGACTCAGCTTGCCTGCCTGTCTTCTTCTGCCATATCCCAAGATTAGATTGCTCCGTGTCCAAGCACAAACACGTGAGCGACTGCTCCATATTTCTTGCGTTGTCCTTCTTCTTCACCTGCTGCTGCTGCTGCACCAAGTTGTGATCCTGAGAGGCTAAATACCAGCGCTGGAGTTTTGCAGTCAGAGTTGCTGATAGCATCTGGGTTTTGGGATTATGAGGAGCATTTGGGTCCAATGGGAAATTGGTGCGTGCTCGAATACCACACATGAGTCGGGCAGCTTCGTCGTAGGCGTGCGCTGCATCCTCAGCCGTTTCGAAAGTCCCTAGCCAGACTCTAGTCTTCCTGCAAAAAACAAAACCCGGAAACAAATGTTATAACAACTGAAAATTTCTTCTCGCAAGAAAAGTGCTACTACACATTTCAGCAGATTTGAGGAAAATGTCTGATCTACAGCTAGAACACACTGCCATTTATGACACCAACTATCAAAGCTGTGCATGCATGCTGTTCAAAGCATATCACCAACTACTGCATATATATAGATATGCAGGATGAAGTCGAGCGATCTTCAACCATAGGCTTGTCACATTACCAAAACCCAGGAATAACAAGCTTTAGATTGTTAGGGCCTTGCTCATGTTGTGGATCAATTAGAACAGTTTTGACAATTCTACCCCGGGGGAATCGAGGCAGATCTCATTCATCAGATTCAGCAACAGCTTACAATCTGAGCCCTGAATATATGCAACTCGAAAAAGAACTAGTTGGCATGACGCGCAGCAGCTGGTATCCATCAATTGATAAAATGTGTGGCTGCAAGACGCCTGCAGGACTTATAAGGAGAGAAAAGAAGAGAATTGTGGATTGTTCTCGCTAAACTAGCTAACGAAAATGTGAAGGAAAGAGATCAGGAGAGTCCAGGAATGTACAAGAGAGGGTGACGTATCTCCGATACCCAAGAGCCCCAGTGTCTCTGTCGCACTCCTCTATATCTCTGAGTCCGTCCCATGTCTTTGAACTAGCTCGCGCGCTCTCTCTTCTCTGCTTTTCCCAGAAAATGAGGAGTAGTGGGCTACGTCGATCTGTAAAAGCCTAACCTAGGTGCCTTTCTTTACCTAAGGCGCACAGCTGCACAGCTGCAGTTAACAATAAACTAGAGATCAAGGTGGGACTGGGACCAAAGAACAATCAAAGAGTCAAGACCACCAACTGGCTGTAGTTGAGTCTCGACACGACAAACAAACAAACAACTTCGATGGTTTGAATCTTCTGATCAAGTCCTCTCTTTGTAAACACTCAGCGCCGCCGCTCTTCAATCTTTTATTTATATGCCAGGCTTAATCTCAAGAATTCAGGACAAGTTTTCCGACGGGGCCGGCAGGCAGACAGACAAGCAGGGGTAGTCCGTCCGTCCGAGGGGGAATAAATCACACTGCCAAAACAGGATCTAGGACTCCCGGACAGACAGCAGTTGCAGTGAGCACCGAAGAGGAGGAGGTCCACCACCACCACCACCTCGGTGGTAACTATATTAGATTTTACAACGGGGAACTACATTCCGGGGTCTATGTATCCACCTCTATCCCTTGGTCGGTTTGCGACCAAAAGACCTGAAAAAATAATATTCCTTTCAAGACCCCGTCCCGTTTCGGAAACCCAACTTCGTGCTGCCAGAGGAGAACCAGCACCCAACCGCACATCATCCACTGGATGCCCCCTTATGACTCAGTTGTGGATGAACCTCAGTGTAAAAGCATATTGAGGTGCTACTATTACTGGCAACTTGGCTCAGTTCATAATTTAATACACATTGTATGTAAATTAAGTTTAAGTAAGGAGAACACCTTTAATCATGCAAGCCATGTGGCAAGGTGTCCATAGATATTCATGTTTAGTACTTTGCTTGCCCCAGTTCAACTCATGAAGATCTTACATTTGGAAAATGGATATTTAAATTATTAATTTTATTAAATGAATGACAATCAAATTTCAATAAAAATCTGAACATTTTGATCATCAAAATCCTTTTAAAATGTTCATTACAATATTAATGTCATCACACCATATTTCATGTCAAAATATTTATTAAAATGGGCACCCTATGATGACATATTGAGTTCATAGTCATTTTTTATGGATTGTTACAAGTGATTTGCTAAAACTTTAAAAACTCAATCTATTTTGACAACTTCAAATTTGTTTATGACTTTTGTGTCATGTGATTATATCATGTAAAGGTTGTTTTATGGAATTTTTTCTTATCTTAATTATTTTATGTATCTCCATGGTCAATTATTAAACACTAAATCTTGCAAAATATGGACTATTATGTACAACAAAAACACTTACACCATAATCAGGGACCCGTAGTCGATGCAGCTTTTAGTTGATGTACTGACTATAGTCTCCAACTATCTACGTAGATAGTCGACTAGACTACTAAGCAATGTAGATAGTTGATTAGACTACCAAGCAACGGTCATAATAGACTAGACTACAAAGCAACGGTCATAATCGACTAGACTACCGAGCAACGGTCATAATCAACTATTACTCAGTTATAGTCGGGTCAATAAAAACTCAAAATAAACGTAACTTGCTACTCGTGAACGCAACACACTACAGACTGTTGCAACTCGTGAGCGCAACACATTATAGATTGTTGCGACTTGTGAGCGCAACACACTACAGACTGTTGTCTACTACACTACACAATTGTTGTCACTAATTTATCATGGATGATGGAGTCCCCTACCCTATCGGTCAGCATCTCAGCTTCGACCAATGATGGAGAGGTCGACGAGGCGCCTCATGAACCGCTTGACTCGCGGCTTGTGCCGATCAGCGCTAACAAAACATCGCTGGTGTGGCAGTACTTCGCCATGGTCAAGGACGGGCCGATCACGCGCAACAAGATCTAATATGTTTATTATTGCTTGTTGTGCCTGAAGAAGTGCCCACACAAGTTCCTGGACAACTTGGTTGCCTTCTACAATGACACAACTGGTAATGCTCACAAACACATCGCTTCTAGGCACCCGAGCTTGCATCTGGCCCACAAGCACCAGTCGCTCGAACCCAAACAACTGATATCGATTTCAACTTCTACATCCGTGAACACCAACAACATTCGCGCCTTCATCAAGAATGGCAATGATGCTGTCATCGAGCGCGTTCATGCACTTGTTGCACGGTTAGTCGTCAACCGCAAGGCGCCGCTATCGCTTGCCACCGATGTCAACCTGAATGAGGTCATCCAGGCAGCGTCGTACTTAAAGCCAGGGTCATACGTTCCGATGACACCCAGTAAGATCAATCGCGCGCTCATCTCCATGTTTTCCAAGTTCACTGTGTGTGTTAAGGCGCTTATTGTCAAGGCGCGCGCAATGTACATGCCAGCCAGCTATGACGAGCTTGTCGACGAGTATGCTGGTTCCAGCTGTGGTTAGCTTGTGATCTGCCATGATGGCTGGGACTCCATGATCAAGCAGTTCTTCGGCATCTCAGTGTACTAGATCGACCTGCAGTCGTGGATCAGGTACAAATTGGCGCTCGGCCTGGTTGTGCCAGACGGGCACAATGCCCAAGCATGCAACGATGCGGCCATGGCTGTCCTGAAGCGCTACAGCATCCGCCGTAGCGACATCATCTTGTCGATCAACGACACAATAAACATGTCCCTCGCAACCAGTCGACTAATCGTCGGCACAAATGGCACTTGCAACATGCATTTGGCAAACTTGGCTTGCGACCATGTGACTGGGAAGCGAAAAAGGACAGTTAACAAGGAGATTGTCGACTCATTCGAAGAATGCGAAGACCTACGCCTGGCCGTGCGTTGAATGATCGGGTACGTTTGGAACAAGAAGGCCAAGTCGCGCAAAATCAACTACGAGAAACGCAACAAACAGATCGGCTACAATGTGATTAAGGTTGGCATCGACAGTGACACGCGCATTTCAAGCTACGCGTGCATGTACCAACAAGCGTTACGGTGCAAGTGGACACTGCACCAATACTTTGCTCACGAGAAGTCGTTGGTGTGTAACGCCTATGAGCTATCAGACGAATGTTGGCAGTCCGTGGCTGAGGTCGAGGCCATCATACGATCAGTTTGTGCCCTATCATTCACAACACAGATCGACTCGCAACTAGTTACTAGCGCTAGCTGGCCCAATATTATTAAGACCAAGATTGCCGCTAGGCAAATGACTTACTCAATCGTCAACATCGTGCCGTCATCCCGTTCTGGTGAACAATCAAACGAGGAGGACGGCTACGGTGGCGATGGCCGATGGGATGGCAAAACACAATGGGACCACTTGCCCAAGGTCAAGGTCAGAGCTGAACAATTGGGTGTGATCGGCAGCAAGCTGCGGGATCGCATC
>Ga0116227_10000334_pt1 | contig 88578 bp, 61 predicted proteins | sample S1TSphgellanicum_FD_89693 | JGI IMG/M metagenome (GOLD analysis project Ga0116227, IMG submission 89693) | Host-associated microbial communities from peat moss isolated from Minnesota, USA - S1T2_Fb - Sphagnum magellanicum MG | ecosystem: Host-associated > Plants > Peat moss > Unclassified... | reverse complement strand
TATTTATTTATTCATTTATTTTTGGTTTTTCAGGTTTAAAAAATAATTCCCCCCTCTTTTGAAAATTTACAGATACTTGCAAAATAGAGCTGTAATTAGCCATTATGAGTATTTTTTTTTCCTTTTTTTCCTTCTTGAGAAAAATTCAAATAATGTAGTTAAAAAATATTCAGGGTGGAATTTTTTTAAAAAATAAAAATTTTTTTTTTTTTTTAGATTTTTTTTTTTTTTTTTTTTGGTTCCTAGTTTTGAGAATGTACACCGACTTTCAAATAGAGCAGCAATGGCCATAATAAGAACTGCATCCAACAAAAGGGCAAAGAGGGGGAGGGGGCATCACACTCACTCTCACTTCTGCAAAGTTAGTTGGGGTTTGGAGGGGTGGGGCAGGTGAGGAGGGATCCAGCAGCTGAAGGGCGTGCCCAAGGCACAGGAGGCACGTATAAGGCCTCAAACAAGTCCAAAGAGAAGAAAAGAACAAAGAACACAAATGAGCAATTGGAGGACATGGAAAGATGTGGTTAAGTATCTTTAAGTACACTCCATAGAGAAAGCAAGATCCCATGACCAACAATAACAACCATAGTTGTTGATGTGATGCTGCGCATGTCACAGTTGTATCATGCTCTTGTCATTCTGTATCATAATTCCTGGAGAAATCATTCACAGTCCACATAACCCACCTCCCACAAAGTGAAGTGCAAAACAAGCATAATCCCTTATCCTAGGGTCAATTTCGTCATCAAATGATCCTTTAAAGCCTCAAATAGAATCTTTGTGAAAATATGAAGTTAAAAATGTGGAAACCGACAAACACAATCAGCAAGCACATGCATGCATGAGAAATAAGAAACCCAAATCCGAAAGAAAACAGAAAAACAAAGGACCACAAAAAAATCAAGAGAAAATCTCAAAGTACTATTAAACAAAAGAGAAGAATACATTTAAGAGTATTTATGAGACACTTTGCCGCCAACCATGGCATGTCCTTGTACCATGGTTTTTCCCACATGAGTTCTGGTTTTTTTCCTAAAATCACCATCCTTTTTGTATGTCTGGAAGCACCACCATAGATCTATCTACCACTACTGTGGTAGAAACTATAGAAACTTGTCTTTCAAAGTAAGCAACATCCTATAAAGCAAGTAGGATCAATGCACCCTAAGTGAATCTGTAAAGTTTCATGTGCATGTGTGCAGTACACTCTAGTACTGAGTACATACAATAGGATTTGGTGTCTCATTGATTATATGATCATTCTCCATTCAATATATCATAACACTTAATTCTTTATAACCCAAAAACCACTGTTGAGATTTCCTGATGTTTCTTCCCCCAGGAGGAGTCAAGAATGGCTTCTAGAAGAAACTCATTGTGAAACTTTATTTTAAAGCAAAAGGGGGAAATCTGTAGTACATCAAATGGGTGATAAAGAAAAAGCTCTTATTGGTTGGTCACTCATTTTCACAGATTTATTCTGAAATGGGCCAGCTCAGGAGGAGCATGTGGAGGCCACAGGATGCGCACGTCCATCCCCAAAAGTAGGAAACAGAAGAGAGGGAAAGGAAAGTCTACAATGATGGTGGTGGTGGTGGTGGTGGTGTTCTTTAAAAAACCAGACTATAACTGAAATGAGTGGCACCACAAGACCAACAGCAAAACGGCTGCGGCAAAGTTCATCTGACTCACAACATACTTGGATCTTGTGCTGCCTATTGGACACAAAAGCAAGGATGGAAAAGCCATATAGTTGCTCTCTGGAATTTTGGGATTATTAGAATAAAGAATAGATAATAAAAGAGCCCCAATCAGGCTAGAAGGCTGAAAGGGATCAAAAAGCTCACTGTTAATCTCAGCTTGCAAAAAGGTAAGCATTCTGCATCTTGGAGGTTGAATCTCATCCCACATGCCTGTCCTTGGTCCCACATGGTCCACTCTCATGGACCTTGGTAACATTAAACTGCTCATCCCCAAAGCTGTCAAAATAGATATGAGCTGCACGTGAGTCCTTCATGCAGGCTTGACTGCTATTGCAACAATTGAAGTAGGCACCTTGAGCTCTCTGGACCCCAGAAGAACCTGTTGCTGCTGTTTAGCCTAAGAAAAACCCGCAATTGGCATTTTGAGAGTTGACCCATATTTGTCAGTGCGGAGTAGACAGATAATAATAAGTCCCTGTTCAGGTCCAACAAAGAATTGCCATGTGGTATACATGCTACTGTCAGCACAGGCTCTCATCCATACTGTCCAAGATCATGCTTTTGATCTGAGATAGAAACTTCAAGCTGATTGCACAAAAGAAAATTTCTTGCATATTTAGCTCCAAAAGTACAAGCTGAAGAAGCACCAATCCCCATTTTCCCCCTGAAAGCAGCATAACCCGCAGTACAGGAACAAAGTGGCAATTCTGTACTCAGTTTAATTGAATCACACTTCATTCATTGGCAGCAGCCTCAATCTCTCATTCTTCCTCAAATTTCTGCAGCTGTTCACCTCTTCTCCACTCCCCAGCAGTCTGAAGATCCACTAAGAACTACCCCAAGATTTTTCAAATGATGCAACCACCTCTCCAAAGCCCCCACCCTGCAGGCACAACCCGCAGTCCATACGTGCAACAATGATGAATCTGCAATGATGCTTGCAGAATTCTAACTCTTATGTTTTGTTGGTCATGAAGCAGAACTGAATAACACTGTTAGTAAAGTTCTCCTGCAGACTGATTCTCAATGTTGTGATTGCAAGGAGAGGTTTGAACAACAATGCAATCATGTGCTCATGTCAGGTAGTTTAAATTCTTGCATGGAGTGGGCACAAAGCATGATCTTGGACACAAATGGCATTTTGCAAGGGGACCTGATCAGATATCTCATAATGCCAACCATCAACTTTTGCACACAAAACCATTTACAACTGGGGAGATTGGCATACTAGCTGTAAAAGTTTGTCCCAATTCCCAATTCAGAACCCACAATGTACATATTTAGTCGTAGAAGCACATGAGCAAAATGGTCACCGTAAGCAGCCTTCCCTATGGAGATTCACCTGGGAGGGTCTCCGAGCTTGAGGAGACATTTCACAACTCCAATGATCCTCCACCACCATTCTCTCAAATCAAGCTTCCATTGCAGTGCTAAGGATCCTGATCCTGTAAGCTAGTGTTATTTGTCAACTCAGATTTGATAGGGTAAGAATGAATAAGCTTTGACTAGGTGACTAAGAATGAATACTAACCGTGAACTGGGATATACAAAACAGCCATCACTTTATTATTGCAACCATCAGTCTGAACAAAATTGATGATCCATGTTCCCTTTGATGTAGGTGAGATGCAAAAGATCATTCAAACTGTTGAAGAAATCACTGCCATCAAATTGTAGACCTTACTTTTGCACCTGATTGTCTCTGTCTAGCAACAGAAGAGATGATAGAAGAAAAAGAGAGATGGTTAATCAAGGATGAGGGAACCCATGCATTCAAATCTTCATCTCGAAAATGAGTGAGATTGGCAGGCTTCCCTAATCCATCCTCTCCCAAAACACTGGCTGATCCAACCTTATCTCTATCGCAGGATTCTAGGAATGCCAAGGCTGCAGCACTATCTCACACAGGTTTCTCTCACAATTCCCCATGAACAAATCTATTGCTCAATTCAGATTTGCTGATTACCTTCTAAACTCAGAGTAAGTTGATGTTAAGCTGCCCCACAATTTCTCTGGATCACATCTTGATGCTTCACAAGCATCTCAATCTGGACTGCCCCAAGCATTGTGAAGTAAGAATCATACACAAATGCTATAGACCTGATAAAGTAAACCTGGAACATCTTTCCTTTTGCTCATAACTCTTTGTATCTACACCCTGAACCTGATGTAAAACTTTTTCTCATCTGTTTCTCAGGTAATCTCTGCTGTTTAGATCATGAGCAATTGTGATCCCTTGTCCCATCAAGGGACTCCATCTGTGAGGCCAGGTTAACTCACATCAGTAGTCACAAACACAAGAATGTGTACTCATCGGATGGTTGTAGAAAAGGCATCACATCTGCAATTTGGCTGTAATGGTAGATTCTGAGCAGTATCATCTTTTGTAACCGTGCTAATGGGTGTCAAAAAAATCATATGACCTCCTTTCTGTTCCATGACGGTTACTATCAAATTATAAGGTCCTGGCTTTGCCACTCAACCACTGTTTGTGGAACCTTGTCAAGTCCATTTGTCCTGGTTGTAGACATTTTTGCTTAACAAAAACACATGACCTGATGACACCCCCCGCAAAAATGGAAAAATCCCTCTCCTCCCCTGATAGCACTAGCTCCAAGCAAAGTAAGAGGCGAGAAATATCTTCTATAAGTATTCAGAATTTCTCAATGAGAGATTTCAAATCTGAAAACTTATCAGCAAACAGGCAACCAAACTGAAAGAAAAGACAAAACAAAAAGAAAATCAAGGAGCAGTTTGAACAATAGCAACAGTCACACAAATGTTCACAGACCTTCAACATCAACAAGCATGGTAGTAACCAGCTACAGTAACATCCCCAATTTCATGAGTTCCTGAAAGTGGGTGGAATCCAATGTCATACATAACCAATATACAGAGTTCCTGTCACAAGACCAGCAGTCACAGGACAACAGAGCCATGCCATGATGCTGCCTATGGCTAGCTCAAAGAAAAACATAAAAGAAGAAGACCTAGGAAGCCAAGAAGAAAGAGGAACACGAAAAGAGGAAAAAATATCGGATGTGAAAAGAGGAAGAAAAAATCAGCGAAACAATGCAGAGAACTTTGAGAGTATGATCTTTTGAGGATAAAGTGGGCTTTGAAAAGGTCCCAACCTAGGATTAAGAAGCCCTTGAAACAATAATTTATCCCAAAGGCAGAAACACCAGACAGAAGTCTTTCTTTGTGAGAGCAACCCTCTTGTTTAATATAGTAGAAACTTTGAAGAAAAACTTCTCTTTCAAAGGCTGATTAAGCTTGCCATTTGAGCTATGAAGGACTATTTTGAGCTTAAAAGCCTTAAGAACCTAGAAATATGACTATTGCCTATAAATCTTAGCAGAGTATATTGGAATGAACATGACTCGTGAATACTTGTCAATAGTCTTGCTGAGAATGCCTATGAAAGATGTCATTGTTTCAACCTTTTCGATCTTTGGATATTGCTTATTGCAAGAGAAGCCATTATCAGTACAATGAATGTCATCAAATGATAGACTATATACCACTGCAAAAAAAAATCTCCTCTAGATACATGAACATGAAGAAATCAGGGATACCACAAATTAGCAAATCATCTGCAAACCTTTTTACTAAGGATAACTTGGAAAGGAAAACTGGACAAGAATTAGACTTATAAGATGATCCAAAAATCAAACTCCGCTGTGAAGAAGTAGAATTTAGCCAAAAAGACAGCACAATTAGTACCCATTGGGATACCAATTGACTGCTCCAAGACTGAAAGCCAAATGTGATGAACAATTGATCTACTAGGAATCCAGCTGAGAAGATAAATCCAAAGGTTTAGCTACCTTGAAGCTATGGAAAGACTCCATAGACTCCTGATTTTGTCGTTATCCTTCCACTGAAAACATATGTGAAATTATGGCTGACCTCTGAACGAACAAATGACTGAAAGAACGGGGACTCACACATCCTATCAGGAACTCGATTCAAAGTTCCCTGTGCAAGAAAGGTTAGTTCAGGTAGGAACTAAAACACAGATGTAACTACACATAACTTAAAGCCAACCGATACAAATATAATGACAGCTAAGGGTCTTTACAACAATCTACAGACAGAAAGCAATGAAAAAAACAGAGGTACAATGACCCCAAGCATGTGGAAACACCAAGAGGAGCAAAAGGGACCTTAGATGATGGTCAGTGAAGTTCCAAGTGATTCAACCACCTCCAGCTTAATTTCAGCCAAATGGTTAGACTCCCTACAGACTTGACCAGCCCCCAATGAAGGTTACCATGTTCAAAATTTCTGTTACTGAGACCCATAGCAAGCTGGAAGCCACAGCATAGATGAAGTTTTAGCGTGTGCAGAAGACAGGCCAAAAAGAAAGAAATTTCCAGCAAACAAAAAAAAGTGACAAGACTTTTCCTTGGGAGAATTTCCAGAAAACTCTAGAGAGTTTATAATTGTCAGCACACATGGCATGATTCTATTTCAGGCACTAAGTGTTGTGCAATTAATTTCACATCACATGCAATTAATTATTCAGAGCTCAATGGTGAAAACTTTGCAGAAATCACAGAACAACCTTTCTCACTGGAAAGGGGATCCACTGATCTCTACATGCATGACAAGTTGATCATATATGCTTTATGAAAGTGACAAGCAAGGTTGTACTGGAGACCTTTTGGAACCAAAAAGTCTGAATAGTCACCATGAGTGAGCAGAGCAGAAGGAACATGGTGTGCTTTCCATTAGAACCACCAATAGAATAAAAGAACAGAAATAGAGCATGAATGCAGACTTGCCAAGATAAAGCAGCCATCTTATAAATTCTTCCTTGGTCATGTTCCTGACCTCCCCTTCTGTCTGCATCACAAAATAAAACAATTAAGTCCAAGAAAAAGGTGACAAAGAATGATGCTACATATATGTATCTATGAGATTGCAGAGAAATCTCAACAACAACAGTTTGAAGGAAACTTTGAAGTGGTGTTCTGTTGAGTCTCAAAGGGTTACAACTGCACTTCACTGCCTTTCTTGACTCTCTGATCTTGGATCACAATGTCACATACCTGCCATCACCAGAATAGCATGCATTGGAGCTCCTTCCATATCTAATCTGTGCAGTTCATGTAATAAGGAAGAGAAGAAGCAAGCAGAGCCACAAAGGTGGAGACCTGCTGCAACACCTCCAGCTCCATACATCCCAACAGAAGGCTGACACCAATACTCCAAACAAACCCCCTTGGAGAAAGATCAGATGAAGAAAACGAGAACTGACTGGAATTGACAATAATTCATCTGCTAAAGCAATTTGCATGGTGTATAGCTTTGCAGAGGCTTGCCCAGCATCCTTGTCTAAGGTGTAACATTCCACATACTCTGCAGAATCAGCTAGCAGCAAACACACCATGATCAACACAAATTATTTCCACATATCAAACGACTTCTCACATGCAGTACAAAGATAAAGATTGCTGAATCAATCTTTTTTAGCTTTCCAGTGAATATTACATAACAATGCAACAGATCATGATAACCCTTCTTAGGGTTTGGAATTATATGTGAGCTCTGAGAGGGAGCACTCAGAGGATAATTCTGCAGCTGTCAGACTCCCCTAATGTGGTGAAGAATTGCTTCTTCCAGCAAACTGAACACTGGCAGACTGAAGAATCTCCAAGCTGTCTGTGATGGAAAGATGCCAAATGCCCAGTCCTGGTCCTCCTATTGTGAACAACTTCTTGTTCAATGAGAAAATCCAAAACCAGAATCCTTCACAGCCAATTGCGAACTCTCAAATGGAGAAAACAGTCTCTCTTCAGGGTGCTGAAATGCCCTACAATATCATTTTTTTTTTTCATCTAGCTTTTCTCATGCCTTTTTTGGCCTGATTCCTGGCAGAGGTTTTACCACATTCACCTCATCAAAGCAAGAAATGACTAAGTTCTCCCTTTCAGAAGGAAAGAGGATTTCCTCAAAGGAAAAAGTTCCCTTGTAGCCACAACACAACCAATTCTCTCTTCTCTACTCATGTGCAAGCACTGACATGAGGAAGGAAAAATCCTCTCCATTGATGCTGCAATCTCATTCCCTCTTTATTTTCTCCAAATTTCATCTCACTGCTTATATCTTCTCCTTAGCCTATTTCTTCTCCCAGGCCCTCACGTCGGTGCTACATTCAGCAAGTCTCTTCAGCATCCTCCTTTGCTGAACTCTTCTTCCCTGTATTTCGTCTCCTGGATGCTACAACATTGCCCGTCAACTAACCGATTACCAAACACAACACGCAAGAAAACAATTCCTCCTCTTTTTGCGCAAAAATTGCATAGTCGTACCTGGCTTCCTACGCCATTTCTCCTGATCATCCTCAACAAATGCATTTCAGATTCTTCAAAATTCTTTCAAAAAATTAAAAATATAAATATAAATGAAAAAATGCAGAGAGAACATTACCTTCCAAATTGCCGTCAACAAACCGATTACGAAACAAGACAAACAAGAAAACGAATCCACGTCTCTTCGCGCAAAATTGCATGCTCGTACCTCCTCCTACGCCATTTCTCCCCATCATCCTCAACAAAAGCATTTCCGATTCTTCAAAATTCTTCACCAAAAAACTCAAAAGTCGAAAAATAACAAATTTAAGAAAGGCAGAGAAAAAAACAGTACCTTCCAAATTAAAATTAACAAACCGATTGCGAAACAAGACGCGAGAAAACGAAACCTGCTCTCTTGACGCAAAATTGCATACTCCTACCTCCTCCTACGCAATTTCTCCCGATCATCCTCAACGTATGCATTTAGGATTCCTTAGAATTCTTCAACAAAAGAATAAAAGGAAAATGAAGCCAGGCAGAGCGAAAAGCATTACCTTTCCAAAAGACCGAGAGTTTCCCAAAACCTTCAAACAACTTCAAATTTTGTTGGTCACAATCCGCATCAAGCTGCTGCAACTCCCGACTGAGAGACCAAGAGATTTTTCGAGAACTTCCAAATAACTTCGAATTTGTCGTCACTCACAATCCACCTCAAATTGCACAACTTCGGAAGCTCGGACCGAGGGAGGGAAACTTCCAAATTTCTGGTCACAATCCGCACCAATTTTCTCAAAATTTGGCTTGACGTTAAACTCCAGAACCGACCATCTGCTGCAAAAGCCTCTAACTCCGTACTCTAGAGTAAAATCCTGGTGCAAATCCGCAGAAAACAATCTCTCGGTGGCAGACAAGACCTCAATCTGGTATTAAAATCTAAAATGTGAGACTGAGTATAAATGTGGTATCAATCTTTTATAAAAAAAATTGATGTCAGTGGATATCAACCTTGGTCTTAGTATGTTTTCATGACAATTGGAAAAACTCCAAATCTTAAACAATGCTCCACAATGAACCAACAAAGACAAACAAGTCCAGACAATTTTGGCCAGATCATTATTTATTCCATCTACACCCACCCACAATTTGGAGCTAATTGAAGATAGTTGAGGGTCATGGCAGCAGCTTGCAAACTGGACAAGTAATCTTTGGAAGCATAAATCACAATTGATTTTTTGCAAAAAAAATAGAGATTCTTGTTAAGAGTGCACAACTCCTCTCAGTTCATTCAATTTTCTAAGGAGCTTATTGATTTGTCTTGAGCACCGTTTGATGTTATGGTTGCAAAACACAAAACTCCAAAGATCTTCACTTTGAAGCTCCAATCTCCCTCCTCTTTTTGGATGGATGAGACCATGGCAATGGATAAGACCATGGGAAAATCCATGGGCCATGGCTCAAGGGCATTTAGTTCCTAGTGCTCAATTTGGACCAAAGAAGAAAAAACAAATGATTGTTTGTTCTTCTTTGATTCTCTCCATCTCCTTTTATTTTGTTCACAAAATTTGAACATTGTGAGAATAAAATTATTTTTCATTATTTTTTTCACAAAATTTGATTCTTTCAATTTCCTTTATTTTATTCACAAAATTTGAATATCGTGAGATTGAAATCAATTTTCATTATTATTTTCACAAAATTTGAATGTTGTGAGATTAAAATTTTATCTCCATTACTTTTGTTCACAAAATTTGAACGTCGTGATGAGAATAAAATTAATCTTCATTATTTGCAAAATAATGGAAATTCATCACCAAAAAAACCTTTGGTTACATCATTAATATTTATTTTAAATTTTCAAAAAAATTGATAAGGTTTATAGTGATCTCAAAGATTGAGCTTAAATGTCTTCAAATAAATTTGATGTTGGAATTATTTATGTGCTTAAAGTTGGATTTATTAAAATTATTTAAAAATTTTACTCATTAGGAATAACATTTTATTTTTCAAATTTTTGATCCCAATTTTTTGGCACGTTTTTTTTTGTTTACATTTTTCCTTGAATTTGCACATTTTTCCTTTTCTTCCCAAACAAGAATTGTCAAGTTTAAAAAACTTGAAACCAAAAAAACATGTTGGTTAGGGGGAGGGGGGGTTAATCCAATTATTTAAACCCAAAAATTCACCAAACTAAATTTTGCATTTCCTTTTACAAAGGAAACAAATGTAAAATATGTTTTTACATCATTAAAAAATATATATGTTATGACTTTTTTCAAGTTGTGTAATTAATCATTGGTATTACTGTATGATTAATCTTGCTAATCAAATATGATCTTGATAATTAAATGGTTATATTTACTACTTAATTAATGTTTATTCTTATGACCAATTTCTACCAATTTAAGTGGGCAATAATGTCAAAAAAGGAATTTTTTGAAAGAAATTTTTGTTGGATCAAACTAAAAATATATATTTTTAATTTTTAAAATAGAATATTGTAAATAACCATAATATTGAAAGATTTAAACTGGTTTCCAACTACATAACTTGTCTATAACCAAATGTGACAATTTTTTAAAGGATGATTAACCTTTTAGCAACATTGTAAAAACAAATAAATAAATTTACACTTAGTCATATTGGGGAAAATAAAAACTTGCAATTCTTCAAAAAATTGGCATATTTTATGTAATGAATTTTTCTTTAAAAAAAACTTAATAAATACATTTTTGAATTCACATGGAATTTACAAAGATTTTGGTCAATTTAAACAAAAAAATATTTGTTGATTTATTCATGAAATGTTATTTTAAGTTTTTTTAAACATTATAAATTTGTTTTTGTAAATTATAATAAAGCTCTTGAATACATTATTGAATAAGATTTAAAATCATCTTTTCATTTGTGGCATTTGAATAAATTTTGTAAAAGAAAATGTTTGTTAAAATTTGAATGTCTTAAACAATTTCAAATAAAATATAATAAATTTTTATTTTTCATCTTTATTAATAAAGTTTTGAAGTGGTTTGGTGGTTAAGACTTTAGTGTGTTTTCATAATGTCTTGGATTCAATCCTTGATGAATGCATGCCTTTATGTATTTTGTAGAAATGTAATCATACATTTAAAATTAGAAGGAAAAAATGGTGTCAAAACATTTTTGTCAAAAAAATTAGGGAAAAAAAAACTTTAAACTTTCATGCTAGAACAAAACTGTAATCCACGATTCCATAATCGAGTAAAAAGATTAAATAAAGTAAAAAGTTATATGATGACGTGGCATGTTATTCCACATCTTGGGACCTTGTATACCCATGTCATAATTTTTAATTAAATTTTATTTAATCCAACATGTGACTATCTAAAACAATTTTTAAAAATTTCATTGAAAATATTTTAATCAACTAATCAATTTTTACCAAAACCATACAAGTTGCATATTAATCAATTTTGTCCCATTTCATTACAAACCTAATGAATTTGGATAGTGAAAAAGAACAAAAAATTTTGTGAATGGAAATGAATAAATTTTTATTCAATTTTCAAACATCATCTCCAACCCTAGAAGTTTTCATTTGACATCAAACCTTGGACATGAATGTAACTACATGAACCTTGAAATTATAACAAAATGAAAATTTTGCAAACTTATGGATCAAAGGATTAAAATCCAAAAATGTGGATGAAATCAATGAATAAGGATGAACTTGATGGATGATGGGTTCATAATTTAAGGTTTTTAATTGGATGGATGAAAAATGAAAAATGAATGAATAAATGTGGATGAACATTTAGGGTTTTCAATTTTATAACATGACAAGCTACATATGGAACTAACAAAATGAATGAAAACTATCATCAAGTATTAATCTTACACAAATATTTAAATCAAAGTTTATTAATTAGTTGTGGGGACCCCCAAAGTCAAACCTTTTTTCTTTTGGGATGGGCATTTTGCATTGATCCATAAAACAAAATTGATCAAACTTTGGACAATCCCAAAATAAGCATTGATACAGTTTTTTTTGGAATGATTAGATATATGTTACAAGAGTAGAATTTGTGGCAAGGCATATGGGACAAAGTGAGGACCACACAACCCAAGTTCCCCCTTCCCAAAAACCAAACAATATACCCTCCCCACATAAAGAAAAAAATACCAATTCAACCTCTCAATGCTGCAAAGTTTTAATTTGGCATAGTTGTGTTAATTTGCATTTTTGGCCTAAGGGCATGAAATATGGAAAAACTAAAGATACTTCTTTTTTTGCATCAATTAGATGGGGTGCATGTTGTATTACTTCATTTATTAACCAAAATTTATATCCTTACATCACTTTTCTTCCATCGCCTTCATTCAATCTTTGGCAATTTTGCAATCTTTTTATAACTTAAAAATATCCATGTTACATTTTGCAACGAGATCCTCCAAACTCAAAATATTAGCAGGGCCATCAAGTTATTGCTACTCCCCCCTCCCCCCCCCCAACTAGACTTTGAAGCTTGTTCGAATTTAGGAAAGTTGTTTTCCTCGCAACCTTCCCAACATTCCATTTGAACTATATTCCGTTTCATTAATCTATAGTAATGTCAACTCAAATTGCATCAAAAAGAAAAAGAGAAGAGAAATGGAAAGAAATGGAAAAGATGCTTGATAATGCAAGATTAAGGTTACACACCAAGAGCCGAGAAAAAACAGAGACACACATGATTAGAAAAAACCAACGGGTTCCTTTTGTGCAAGAAACACATAACTCCAAGCTCCAAGAATTTCAATCAATTGATGGACATTCCCTAATCTCAAGTAACAAAAGCAATGGAAGGAAGGGAAGAAAAGAAAAGAAAAACGAATTGATGTCATTGTTAAAAAGGGAAACTCCTCTCTTCTTTTTGTCTTTCTTTGATGCAGTTGCAACCTTCCTCTCATTGCCCTTGATAATCTAAGAATAGGAAAATGAAGAAAATCCCACTTTAGAATAGAGAGAAGGCCCACACACACATGAAGGTGTACGCCTTCGTTTTCATCAAGACTCATGACACTAATCATCAACATAAGTTTTCTTTATTGACGAACCGTGAAAGCGAATAGTTTTACTTCGTCTTTGTCAAAGGAGCTCATCCTTCTCTCCTCATATGGTTCCTTCACCTTACCAGAAATCCTCCATCTCTACCCTTCAAATCTTTTCATACCTTTTCACCCTTACTTTTCCTTTCATTTTCTCATTTTTTTACTTTGTTTATTAACAAATCAATTAAAAAATCAAAAACTTCAAAAAATAATAATGCTTTAATTAAAAAATTTAAATGGCACTTAAACTTTTGAAGCCCAAATTAACTTCTTAATTCATCCACTAATTTTAAAACTTTCAATTAATTTCATAATTTTCATTTTTATCAAATTTCAATATTTAGACAATAAGTTCCAATGATTCACCATTTTAGAAGGGCAAACCATAAGTTATATGTTATAACCTTAGTAGACAAGAGAAAATTTAAAGAAAAATGCCATAAAATGAAAGCCACGATTGGAAAAAATAATTCAGTTAATAAATATTGAGTGATGATTTTGCCAAGTGCTTTTATTTTCAATCTAGTGCTTGCAAACTTTAAGTGTTGAAGTTTTTTTAATTTTTTTAATTTTTTTTTATTAACACTCAAAAAAATTTCCCAAAAAAAATTTGGGTTAATTTTATATAAACAAAGAACCAATATTTTCAATGTTTTCCAAATATTTTTGTAGTGAGAGTGCAAATATTCCCCTATCAATTAATTTTCAACATTCCACTATGAAAATAAAATATTTTTCAAATAATTCTTGTTGTTCAATTTTATTTATTTATTGACTTTAAAAAATGATATAATAATTACATGTTGTTTGGTATAAGAGAAGGTTATGTTGGTAGTTCCTTCCAAATTTGAGGGTCCACCCAAGGCCAGTAGGCCAAGGGGAAGGGCCCAAAAATCTAGAAGGCACTATTGGCAAAACCTTTACCTATATAAAGATCTAGTTAGATTTTTCTTTCAACTGATTTTCAAATTTCCATTTTTTTTATTTTTTATTTTTGCCTCATGTCCTTTCATAAACAAAAAGTGGATCTAATGAAGAGTTGGCAAAGTGCTAACATTAAATCTTTTGAAGAGGTATGTTTGAATAATGAGAAGACACAATGAGGATTTTATTTTTTAATACACCTATTATGGTATTCTTATAGTAGCCAAAATCACCATTTCTTGTAGGAATTTGTAGAGAAATTCTTGATTAGTCCTCTAATAGATAGCCAAAATTGGCTATTATCCAAAAATAAAATAAAACAAAAATTTTAATTAAATTTATAAAGTAATGAGGACGAAAACACAATGAAACAAATCACATTTTAGTAGCCCAAAATGGCAATTTCATGTAATTGGTCTTTTAATACATATCCAAATATGGCTATTAACCCATATATGTAAATTTATACAATAAAATTATGGTGATAGTATTTTTCCACACATTTTTAAAAAAAAAATTTGCTAAAAATATTTATTTCAATTTCCTTAACTTAAATTTTAGGTGCCGAAAGTGGATCTTTCAAGGAAGTACATTTGAATAATGAGAAGACATAACGAGGAGCACTTATAATTTTAATGAATAGCAAAATTAAATTTATTTAAATAAAAATAAATTCTTAAAAAATAGAAAGAAAAAAATTATGCAAAATTTTTGAAAAGAGGAAGAAAAGAAAAAGATGACTAAAAGATGAAAAAAATGAAAAAAAGAACTCTACCTTTTGAAATCCGAAAGCTATAGTCAATTGTTCTTTGTACCTTCCAAATTTTGGAAGGTACTTTGCAAATTTTAGGTAATTAATTGTCCTAAAAATACTTTAAGAAAAGTATATCAGGTCTTTAGTTAATGCCCATTTATAATCTTGGGGTACTTATTAATAAGTAAAAAAATAATTTGAAACCACCAAATCCATCAATACCATTGGCTTTGAAGAATAATGTTTAACAAAAAAACGTTATTTGTAAGATTAAATATTATTTTCAGCTAGTTAATATAAATATTAATATTTCCTTTAGTCATTAAAAATGATCACAACTTGTCAACCTTATTACACATTTGACTATCAATTTATTTAAGAGAATTAAAATAAAATATTTAACCACCAAATCCAACAATTTCATTGGCCATAAGATTTTATTTTGCACACCTACACACAATCCTATTGAACACCTTCTATACATTAATATAGTAATACCATATAATCCTTGTTAGTGTATGGACATACTTAAAAATATTAAACCCAACTAGAAACAATAAAGGACCAATGCACTACTAAATGAAATTCATTAAAAACACACAAGAAGAAATATTGTCCTTTTCCACCCTCACACATTGTGACTAGTGTCCAATTTGACAAAATTCAACCACATTTAGCCATTTTAAATTTACAAATGATTCATTGCACTTTTTAATGGTCATTGTTGTTTATAATTGTAACATTTATTACATTGTTCACTTATGAATATAGTTTGTACCTTACTTTTAAAAAATAAGTTGAAATTGTTGACATGGAAATTGAAGTAACCTTTAATTTTATTTACACACTATAGTATAATGAGTTAGTGGTTATTTTTTTACATCTTTTCAATTGTCAACATGTGTACATGTGTTGAATCATTCACTTTTAATATGTTAAAACTATCATTCACAAGTTGTTTTTTGCATTTATTAAAATGTATTGAAAAACATGCAATTTGATGTTTTACAATTATATTTGAATGATTTAATGAGTTTTTTCACATTTATTGAACTATTAACATTTACACATCAATTGAATCATCCACTTTGAATTTATTGAAACCATTATTCAAATATTGCATATTGCACTTGTTAGTATACATTGAAACACAAATAACAACTTAATGCTTCACATTTATATTTGAACATGTTGATGAATTTTTTCACATCTTTTCAACTATCAAAATTTGCACATGAGTTGAATCATTCACTTTGAATGTGTTAAATCCATTATTCATGAGTTGCATTTTACATTCATCATAATTGTTTGAGATGGATGTATAAAAACTTGGCAAATTTTACATTTATATTTGAATGAGTTAGTGATTAGGTCAAAATGTTCATGCATGCAAATTATAGGGTGCATGTAGACCTAGGACATAGCTAGATGGGTAGGGTATATAGGCTAGGTGGGTAAGGTATACAGGCTAAGTGGGTAGGATAAATAAATGGGTTAGATAAGTTAAGTAGGCAAATTAGGTAGGCTAAAAGGAGGTAAGTAGGCTAAGTGGGTAGGATAAGTAAATGGGTTAGATAAGTTAGGTAAGTAAATTAGGTAGGCTAAAAGGAGGTAAATAGGTTAGGTAGGTAGGTAGGTAGGTAGGCTATGTGTGCCAAAAAACTATGTGGGCTAAGTAGGCTAAATAACTAACTAAATTAAATTATGTAAATAATTAGGCCAGGTAGGTAGGTAAATTATGCATCATAAAGTACAAGTTTAAAAACTATAAATATTATGGTGGCATAATTCATTAATGGTTGAAGATTGTTAATTTTTTTAATCAAATAAACCATGATTTTCTGTAGTGTTCCCAAATTGTGACAATTAAAGGTAATATCATTTCACCTTAGGTAGACCACACAATTATGTCATGTTCCTTGATCAAGTAACCCAATATGTCATGGTTATTTAACAAACCTATCTTTTGCAGTAATTCTTGTGTTTCTTGCAATCATTATGTTCTTGTGGACTAGTCAATGAATTGCAACAATTGATGGACAATGATCAATTGTACCCCACAACACGTGAGTATTTCTCCGTGTTGGAAAACAAAATTTTAAGTCATGTTCGACTAAGTGTAACCCAATTCGAAGACATGTAATTTGTTTTTTTAGGTTCATTTCAAACTTGATCATCCCATCAATGAAACCTAAAAAAATTCCTACGTGGAACTTATTGAGTTGACATAATGCATTAACAATTTTGGGCCAACATTGAAAAGATAAAAAACTAGTATTATGCCACATATGATTTATAAAAACCTTCATACCCTTCATGTCAAATTCATGTCATTTGCAATTTTGACTAGGTTACAACTATATAAATTGAACATTTGGCCAATGGTCTAGTGACATGTGGCACATTCACAAAGTTCAAGGTTAATGAATAGTTAAATGACACATGACATGTTCACAAAATTTGGGGTCAACAAATAATTAAATGACACCTAGCACACCCACATCGATAGGGTAGTGGTATTTTTTGAATATTAGCCACATAGTTTAAACATTGGTTAAATCTGGACCTAAAAACCTAGGTTAAGCCTAAATATATGCCATTTAATTTAAGCTTAAACTAGGGCTAGACCTAAGCACCTATGTTAAGTTTAGATCTAGGCCACATGCCACTTAACAAATGAAATCTTACTTGATTTGGTTTAGCTTTAGGGTTGAACTTTTTTTATTAGTTCATTACAAATGGCTATTACATTTTTATGATTATTGTGTTTTTTCAACAATCATAGTGCACTCCTTTACATAGTTTGGATTTTTGGAATGGAACCCAAACAATATGGGATAAAATTTTTAATTATCACTTAGTTGTAACTTAATTGTAACCTAATAATAACTTTTATAGTTGTAATTCAATTGCAACCAAATTACAAAGTAGTTTAAGCTTTGATAGGCCTAGACCTAATAATATATTTAGGTCTAAGTAGTTAAATTAATTATTTGTAGTAATTATTCATCAAAAAAATTTAATTGCATAATTATATAATAAAAAAATAAAATAAACTACTTTGTATTAAATAATATGATAATTGGTTTAATTTAAATTTTCTATATGTTTGACTATAATTATTAATTAATAATTATTCAATATTTGAAATGGTATTTTAATTACATTAATTATTATAAAATGGTGATAATTAATAATTTGCTATAATTATGAAAATAATAATAATAATAATATTGTAACTTATAGTTAGGCTAAGCTAGGTATATAACTATCATTATTCATATTGTTACTTAATTCGTTATAATTGTTATGAACTAATATGATTAATATGAATTAAGAAAAAAAATGAAAAAAAATATTAGTGTGAAAATAATGATAGTTTTTTCAATTACATAATAATTTATTAAATATCCTTACTAACTATTCTGATTGTTATTATAATTTAATCGTAAATAAATATTAAAATATGGCTAATAATTTAAAAATAAAAAAATTTATTGGAACTAATAGCCAACATTAGAATAAACATTTTGAATTCCAAAAAAATACTAAGTATGTATCATTACTTGATATGTTGTAAACAAAAAATGAATCTACATAAAAATAATAAGTTACACTTGTATTGAAAATACACATTATTAAATTGGCCTACATTTCATAATTAATTTTTTTTCAAATTAGAATATAATATTTATATGCACAAAAAGTTATCATCATACATGACCATTTATTTACAAAAAACAAATTACATGTACTTTAATAATTAATGAATTTTTATCATAACTTTAAAAATACATTAAAACATTAAGACATCATATATATATAAATGAATAAGCATTAAAGTTCCACTGAAATATTAATTATGTATCATTGCTTGATTTGTTGTAAATTAACATTCGATTTACATATAAATACTAAATTACATATATCAAATATAAATTACTACAAAATTATATTTCAAAAATTCTCTTAAAATTAGTTTGAAATTAAAATTTCAATATTTATATGCATAAATTTTTTTTGCATCATACATAATTATTCATTTACACAAAAAAAAATTAAATGTAGTTTAATCTTTAATAAAATTTTATTACAATTTTAAAAATATTAAGATAACATGTGTATAAAAATGAATAGACATTAGAGTTCCACGAAATTATTATAAAGTTGCAAGTAAGATTGCATTTCATCCATCTTCTAAAACATTTTATCATCCAATGTGTTGATAGCGTGACTAAAATAATTGAACGTTAATTAATGTTTTGATTATCTTCCAACTAGAGAAACTTAGATGTCAAGAATATTCAACAAATGACCACTTGGTTGAAAAATGTTTTCAAGTATATATCAATATAATAAATGAGTCGATTTAATTAATAATTTCCATAATTTTAGTTTTAAATTTAAAAAATCTCAGTTGCAACATAGTTGCAATGACATGTAGACCTAAATTTTTTTGCTAAAAAAAGAGTGTTTTCTACTAATGAGACTTTCATGTTGAACTATTGAACTATTATTACTTGTGAGCACCTTCAATTTAAAGTTGAATTTGTGAAAGGCAAGAATGAAGTTTTACTTTATAAAACATGTGCCAACTATATTTTTAATGGTGTTTTTTAGGCCAATTGAAGAAAGATTTTCAATTCACCAAGCTATGATTTTGAATATTCATGTTTCCTTGTGTCACATTTCCATTCAATGGATTTCCAAAAAGTTTATGTTCTCCTTTTATGTCCTTACAAGAAAAGTTGTATTTAAACAAATAAAAATTACATCATTGGATTAAACATGTACCCTTTACTAGTGAAAACAACAAAGACAACATTGTTTATACAACCTTCTGATGTTCCATGATGCAACTTGGTTTTGAAAGACATCAAAAGTACTTGTTGGTTGCAACAAAAAGAGGTGAAGATGGAACAACTATAGATGTGAAGATTCAAGTTACAACCATTTTTTTGTTTGCACTTATAAATTTGTAGACAACAAGAAAAATTAATAGAGTTCAATGGTGCATCGATGCACTTAGCAAAATTTATAGACCATAAAACAAAAACATCAAAGCCCAATGGTGCATTAATGCACTTAGTACTTTGGCAACAACAAAACAAAAACAATGAAGTTTAATAGTGCATCAATGTGATTAGTAAAATTTGCAAAAAAGAAGACAAAGACATCAAAATTCAATGGTGCATTAATGTGCTTTATTGTGTTGCAAACAACAAAACATAAACATTGTGCATGCTGCTCATCAAGAAGTCAAAGAGAATTAGAAAAATTCATCATCATCATCATCATCATCATGTGATTAACATGTTCACTTTTCCATACATCTTGGACACATGAAAATTTGATTACATGTTGACATTGTCATAAAATAAGACTTGGAAAATTTGCTTACTTTACCCACATTTCTATCATTTTAAGATTTTAGTTGTGGTACATTTTGATCATATGGGATATGAATGCAAAATGTTTAATAATAGAGAAAAGAAAGTGTGTTGAAAATTGACCGAATCACACCTTGATTCAAATAAAAAGTCAAAGCATAGATGTTTGATAGTATTACATTACCTATGACAAGTTCATTTCTTTTGTAGTTGCATATCACCATGAATTTTGTAAGCACCAAGCAAGGCCATCCACAATTAAACATGTGTTTAACATGGCATTAGTTGTGATGAAATTCTTGGCTTGCTATGGAAGATCAATTCAAATAAGAAAGTTTAATGTGACATCATGTTTCATTATTGTTAAAAATTTTTAAATGAAATCCATGCAATCAAAGAAGTGTGAGCCTTCAACTACAAAGCATACATGTATACAAGCTCACAATAGAGGACAAAAAACACATCTTGTTAACACTTTCTGATGTCTAGTCAAAGTGAGCAATAGGTTCTTTGAAAACTTATGGATGGCAAATTTGGCAAGTACTATGGCCTTCCAAACATTTTTTTTGCTCCCATACTTAGCATGTTGATCAATAAGGCTATTGCCCACAAAGATGTTGCAATAACGATTGTGTTTACCCATTTGTTTATGAACACATTTGCCTTCTCAAAATGTCTCCTCTACATCACACACATGCAATTTGAAACCCATGACATGGCTTGACCCCTTGTTACATTTGTTGAAACAATTTTAGTACCTTTTTAATTGCTAAATACCACTATCATAAGTTCCAAAATCAAGATAGTCCAAAATACCACATCACACACATGCATCCATCCCCATTGAACATGTTTTCGACAAAAGCCTTTCAAGCTTTCACATTTGACGCACCCCCAAACTCCTTGATAGACTTAACTACGAGTCCAAATATGAAAACAATGAAAGGATAATGAATTGGGGTACGTTTTTTGGCTTGTAGCACTTCAGGGGTAGAGGGGCATATTGGAGCTCCGAGATGGGGACTAGGATGATGGAAAAATGGGTCAATTATTCACACAAACTTGCACAAACCAAACAACAAATTGGTTAGTGTGTAGTTGGAGCATTTTTGGTGCACAAACGAACCATGGGTAAACACAAATTCACAAGATTCATCACAGCCTGAATTTGAAGGAAAACACCACCTTCCCCCTTATATTATTCTTTGTGCTTAGCCACAAGGGTTGCACCCAAATGTCATTTTGCCTCGGGATTTACAAGTTGGGAGTCTTGAAATTCTTGAAATTCGGATTTTTACGACTTTGGAAGCCCATAATTTTTTGTGCGGACCTCCGATTGATGTGAAGTTTAAAGCAAAGTTGTATATTTCATTAAGAGCTTTCCAACTATATGTGATTCACCATCTTCACGCAAGTAAATCAGGGCTATTCCTGACTTTTAGTGGTTGAAAGTCAAATTGATAGTTTGATTTTTGGCTTTTCTTTTGGCCATAACTTATGTTTTAAGTATCCAAATTGGTCATACGAACCCATTTTAAACATCTACATTCCAAGAGCTTTCCCATAATATAAGGAACTCTTCAATTTAATGAATTTTGACCCTTGCAATTGCCTTTTGAAAATTTAAATTTTTTAAAGTGGGAACTCATTTGGAAATGTGGGGCTTCATTTTTTCATATTCTCTTACATTCCCGGGAGCATGAAATGTAACTCCCGACTTCACTTTTGGCCCACACCTTTACAAACCTTTGCTTTGGTTGTGAGCCCAAGACAAAGGTTGCGACAACATTAACATATTTGTGATGAAGAATATCATTGCCCATAAGGACATTAATTTCATAGACACTTTTCCATAATATGTTCATCAACATGCTTAAGTTATTCAAATTGCCACTACAATTGCATAAACATTTACACCTACACCTAGGTTAGTATGTAAAGACCATTCATTTTTCAATTGGTTCCTTACTTTTTGCACACAATAAAGGCCGCACCCCCATGTAAAGTGTTTGAAAAAAATTCGTTGAATTATTGGAATGCATTTCATATATATGAATATCCTTCATAGAAAAGAAAGAAAAAATTACATTTGTTTTTTAAGAATTGGATGGCTTATTATGTTTATAAAATCCTCCTAATAACAAGCATACGATTCTAGAAATGCAAAATCTCTTCCATTCTTAAGGAGTACGAGTAAAAACCTTTTTTGTTGTACATTTTTCAATCCATATGACAAGGTTTAAATGTTATATTCACTTGTAAAACATTTGGAAAGTTTTCTTAATGTACATGAAATGCACCTCATATTTGTGAATATTTTCCTTCATCAAAAAGAAAGAAAAATTACACCTATCTTTAAAAATGAGAAGGATCTTATTCATATAATCTCACATTTATAATAAACTTCCCATTGATAATCATAAGATTTTATAAGCAAAAGATCCTTCTTGTGTAAGAACTTTTCCCCTCTTATGCCTTACAATCTACATTTGATTGGGTTTATGACGATTCAATTATCATTTCATCATAGGCTCCTTATTTTGGAAATGTTTTCAACTTTGAGCTTTCCTTTACACATTTTTTTCTTTGTCATGCTTCGCACATAATAAGGCCTATCTACACATTTGTAAGTTGATAATTTTGGGTTAACCTTAAAATTGTGGAGTTGTTACGCTCGATGACATTTACCCACCCATTTGTAGTCTTTATGCTAACCCTGAAATTGTGAAATTGTTATACACATTGACATCATCTTACACATTCATAAATAAGGAAAGATAATTACTGTCACAAATCATGTCAACTTTTCAGAGCAAACAATTTTTTTATTTTTTATTTTAAAATTTTTTTACAAAGAATACAAAAAATAAAATGATATTCTGCAATGTGTTACATGTCTACAAATTATCACATATCAATCAAATATTAGTTTAAAAAGTGAATATAGGTACTAATATACCCAATGAAGGGAGTATGGGCAACCAAAAAAAAAAAAAAACTATGTTAAAAAGAATCCTAATGAAAAATGTATGTAAAATTTCAAATTATTGCACCTGTATATTGATTTTTTTTGACAAATTTTTGGAGAATTCTGAAAATATGTGCTATTCTCTAGTGTAAAATTAGAATAATTCTGATTTATTCATTTTTGAAAAATTTCCCAAGTTTTGACATCACAAAATTGAAAAAAAAACCCTGACTTCCACCAATATAGGTTATCCCTGATGTACCCTTTCAAAAGATTATGTAAAAGGGGTTGGGATATTGGGCCTATTTTTTTTCCCCTTTTCATTTCGGTTTAAAGCCTGTCCTGACAACCACTCCCCCCCTTCTTTTTATTCTTTCTTTCTTTCTTTCTTTCTCAAAGAAACGGATGGATGATAAGTGAATGGATAATGGACTCTGGATGAAATTTGAGTGAAGGAATGGATGCTAAGTGGTCGAGAATGGATGCTGGAGGAATGAATGAACGAATAGATGATAAGTGGTCGATAATGGACGGTGGATGAGGAATGAATGAACGGAAGGATGATAAGTGGATGGAGAATGGACGGTGGATGGAGGATAAACGAACGGATGGATGATAAGTTGATGGATAATGGACGGTGGATGAATTCACCGGTGAAGGTGTGGATGATAAGTGGATGTAGCATTTGGACGCTGAATGTAGATTGGAACATGGGACACACGCCGTTGGATCTAGGGTTAAGGAGATGGGACGTGGGGGCAAAGAGGGAGGAAAGTGTGGGAGGGAGGGGTGTGGTGCGTTGCTGTTTTGACGCTGCTGTTGCTGTGGCGGTGCAGAGCTCGGGAGGGAAGGTTCGGGCCGCTGCAACCCCCGCAGTGCGTCTTCCATCGGCATCATCGCTCGCTCGCTCGCTCCTTTGAGCAGGCGCTAGGCCTAGGCCTTGCGTGTGGTGTGTTGGTTCCCCATGTCTACCGTGCATACATGAAGAAGACGCCGGAGTTGGGCAGCAAGGCGGAATAAGGACGGAACGGATAGCGGCGGCAGCGGTGACGGCGACGGGGGAGTTTTGCAGAACGCTTTTCTGGTGTTTGAAAGGTCTTTCAACCAAGTCTTTGGTTTGAGGGAGGGATCTTTCCAGCGTCGTTTTGCGGTTTAGCTCCTCTTTAAGCGAGGCTGTTGTTGTTTGTATTCGGAGAGGCCTTGTTTGTTTTTGCATCGCAGCAGCAGCAGAGCTTTTTCCAAGGGGGGAGGAGAAGACGCGGTGCCTTATTTTTTTGGATTGTTGCCGCTCTTGTTTCTTGGAACTCTGTCTCACCACAGCAAGGTGTCGAAAACCAAACCAAAACAAAACAAAAAAAATCTAAAAAACCCTTTCAAAACTATTGCGCGTTGCGTTTCTTGACCGTAATCTACGCGGAAGAAGAGGTGCTCTTTTCTTGCCCTGAAAAATCTCGAAAAAAAAAGTGTCTGCAGTTCGCTTCTGGAGTGCAGGAAAAAGTCGGTCGGAGGGGTAAAACGCGGTCTTCGCAGAATTCTGGAGAAATGGCTCAAACACAGATTCAGCAGCAAGTAGCACAGCAGCAGGCAGCCACAGGGGCTGTGCAACCTCAGTATTCCTCCACTTCTCTTTACGTGGGAGACTTGGAGCGTAGCGTGTCCGAGGCTCAGCTTTACGAGATCTTCAGCCAGATTGGTCCTGTGGTCTCGATACGAGTCTGCCGTGATATCATCACCAAGCGCTCTCTGGGATATTCTTACGTGAACTACAGCAGTGCGCAAGACGGTATGTCTCCAGTGCTCGTGTTTGCCCCAATCTTCTTCCTTTCAGTTTCCGGTAGGGGAAGGTTGTTTCCTGATTCTCAATAGGTCTTTTGTGTTTGCACTTTGGTTAACACTGAAGCATGGCCTGCATGAACCTTTGGACTGGCTCACAAGGGTTTCATGTACCATTCCTGTACTATTTGCAGTGTTTCTTTTTGCAGATTTGGTTATACTTGTTGAGGGTTTAGATCCGACTATCTGCTTAAGAACACTGGCTTGAGATTGCTTGGTACAGAAAGTTTGTAGGTCTTTCTTTGTCTCATGGTATGGTGTATTTGGAGTGGACAGATGTCAATTGCATGGGGTTAAAAAGTCTAGCCCTAGCTTTGTAAAGTTTGCAGGTTCTCTTGAAGGTTTCCATTAGTTTGTACTGTGCTTTGATGACTTGAGTTGTTTGCAGCCTCTCGAGCTTTGGAGCTGCTCAACTTCAATCCTGTCAACGGAAAACCTATTCGCATTATGTACTCTCACCGTGATCCAAGCATTCGGAAGAGTGGAACAGCCAATGTCTTCATTAAGGTATATGTTTCATCATCATGCCTGCACAGCAGTTGTCCTAATTATTGCAGGGGGACTTGTTGCTTCTTTCAGGATCAAGCAAGGATGCTGCAGATTAGGGTCAAGGGTTTTTGTGTCCTTATTATTGCAGGGAGGCTTATTGTGTCTTTCTGGATCAAGCAAGGATGCTGTAGATCAAGGTTGAGGGTTTCTGTGACTGATAGCTAAGTCTTGCTTTCTCATACTGATGGTGTGGACTTTTTCTGCAGAACCTTGACAAAGCAATAGACAACAAGGCTCTTTTTGACACCTTCTCTGCATTTGGCACCATCCTGTCATGTAAGGTGGCCATTGATGCTTCTGGTCAATCCAAGGGTTATGGCTTTGTTCAGTTTGATCAAGAAGAATCAGCCCAAATTGCCATTGAAAAAGTAAATGGCATGCTGCTTAATGACAAACAGGTCTTTGTGGGCCCCTTTGTACGACGGCAGGAGAGAGATCAAGCAGGTGGTGCATCCAAGTTCAACAATGTTTATGTTAAGAATCTTGCAGAAAGTACAGGTGATGATGAACTGCGGAAAGCTTTTGAGGCGTATGGGCCAATCAGCAGTGCTGTTGTGATGAGGGATGCTGATGGGAAGTCTAAGTGCTTTGGCTTTGTTAACTTTGAGCATGCAGAGGATGCGTCAAAGGCTGTAGAGGGCCTGAATGGCAAGAAGTTTGATGACAAAGAATGGTTTGTTGGAAGAGCACAGAAGAAGTCAGAGAGGGAGGCTGAACTTAGGGCCAAGTTTGAACAGGAGCGCAAAGAGAGGATTGAGAAGTATCAAGGAGTCAATTTGTACCTGAAGAATTTGGATGACACATTTGATGATGAGAAATTGAGGGAGTTGTTCACAGATTTTGGTACCATTACATCATGCAAAGTGAGTTGGACTGGGTTTAGCTTCTGCCAGTTCATTTTTTTCCTGTGATTTTTGATGGTGATCATGTGTATATGGGTTGCATTCAAGGTGGTGAAGTCCTCCTGATTGACCTTGTGGAGAGCTGTCACCCATATGTAGTTATTGATAATCTTCTTTTGATTGCAGGTGATGAGAGACCCTCAGGGACAGAGCCGTGGATCTGGTTTTGTTGCTTTTTCATCAGCCGAAGAAGCCACACGTGCAGTAAGTTATTTGAAATGTTTTAGTTTTTGGTGTTCTGTCCTGTATGTTTTGTGTTGATGTAATCGGAATGAAGGTGATAGTCCAATACTTTGTGATTCACACTCACAAGGTTAGGACCCTGTTAATTCTTGTTGTGTTAGCTTGGCTTGTCTGGAACTTACGCAATGGTTACCATTGAAGAGTACTACGGAGTTTTTTCTGCAATCTTATTGGTATAGTTAAGTTGATGTGATTCTGAACTTAGCTGTCTTCTGGAACTTGGATTGTGAAGTTGTGGTTTTTGCTGACTGCTGGACATGTGATGATTAAATTTCCAAAGTGGTAGCTGCATGCTGCACTCCCCTACAAATCCATAGTCATCATGTGGTGTTTGTACTTCTGCTCATGTTGCAGGTTACAGAGATGAATGGAAAAATGGTGGGGAGTAAGCCTTTGTATGTTGCCTTAGCTCAGCGCAAGGAGGAAAGAAGGGCGAGATTGCAGGTGAGACAATGGTTCCCATCTCATCATGTTAGCCTCCTTCCTATGAGTCTTATTTGTCTTAGTAGTTAGTGTCACATTGAAGGTAAGGCCAGGGGATTCTTTTGGCTGACCAGGCTATAAACAGGTTCTTTCTGGTCACCACGTACTTGAGAATAGTTTTTTTTCACAAATTGCTGTCAGGTTACAGCAAGGGATGAAGTCATAGACTTGTTCTCTTGATGGTATTCAAGACTGAGAACAAACCCTGAACTGTTTTGTGTTGCATTTTGCAGGCACAGTTTGCTCAGATGCGGACCCCTGTGGGACCCACAGTTCCCACCAGTCTTCCCATGTACCATCCAGGGGCCCCTGGAATGGGGCAGCAGCTCTACTATGGTCAGCCTCCTCCCGGTCTCATTCCTCCACAGGTATATATTCCCTGCCGAGATGCCTATATTAAATGGATGATAGGGCTCCGTCACATAGGTTTTTGCAGGGGTGGCTTCAGCATTTGATTTAGGTATGTTCATTATGAAGTTCTACTGAATTTTTATTAATTTGTCACACTTTGGTCAATATGTTGATGCAGCCTGCAGGGTTTGGGTACCAGCAGCAGATGTTGGCTGGAATCAGGCCAGGGGGAGCTCAGATGCCCAACTACTTTGTGCCAGTTGTGCCAAGACAGGGCCAGCAAGGGCAGCGAGCTGGAGGGAGACGCACTGGTGGTGCACCACCTCAGCAGCAGCAGCAGCAGCAGCCACAACAGCAGGTAGGGTGCATGTCTCTGAAATTGAAATATGGTTTTTGTGAACGCTTGAATTAGGTATGGTAATGCTCTGACTTGGACCATGGATTTGTGTGTTTTGTGATTGTAGTTTGCAGAGGTCTGGTATTTGTTCTGGGCAAGCTTGGTTCTAAAAGAGATCTGTGTCTTGTGTGGCTCCTAGTCAAATGTGAAAGTGTGGGCTGCTTGGCTGGATATATCTTACTTCAATGCTTCCTATATTCTTCTGCATAACAAGGGCATATGTGGATTCTGTCTTTGGTTACCTTATTTAGTGTTGCTGATCTACTTCTGCAATAGTGCCCTTTTTCTTGGTAGGTCTAAGCATGTCTCTGCTGTGGAGACTTTTTTTGTTGAGTGGAGGCATGTCCAAGCAATTGAAGTTTCTAGTTCCAGCTATATGGTCTTGAAATTTTTGTGGCCAGTATGCCTGAAGTTTATTTTGGAATGTCTGTTTTGCACAGATGCTTCAGCGTGGTGGAAACCGCAACTTCCGTTATGCTCCAAATGCAAGAAATACCCCTGATTCTGGTGTGCCTCCACCGGGTGTTATGGGCTCTATGCTTCCTGCTCAGCTTGAGATGGGAGGTGTTCCAGTCCCAACTGTCGATACTGGTGTTCCTCAGCCATTTCCTATCAGTGCACTTGCATCAGCATTGGCTTCAGCTCTTCCTGAACAACAGCGTGCGGTAAGTTAATAGTTTTAAAATGTGCCATCTTTGGTCTGCACTCATGTACTGGATGTGCCTTCAAAATTGAATTCTGGGTGTATCAGCATTTGTAATGGAGAGGGTTCTTTTCAATGCAGATGCTTGGTGAGCAGCTCTACCCATTGGTTGAGCAGCTGGAGCATGATCAGGCGGGCAAAGTGACGGGTATGCTGCTAGAGATGGATCAGACGGAAGTGCTACATCTGATTGAATCACCTGAGGCTTTGAAGTCGAAGGTTGCTGAAGCCATGGAAGTACTGCGTTTGGCACATGCAGCCCAGAATGCCCCAGTGGATCTCTCAGGCCTCTCTATCAATGATTCTGCCTAGACATGACAAGCCTGCATGAAGGGTCCTCTGCTTTGTTGTTTTGATTACGTTTGTGTTTGTTAAGTTGGGTGTCTTCTTTGACAATGCAAGAACTTCTCAATTTGCTGCATGAGGGTGGTGATTCATTTGCGGGGTGAGGCAGCAGGAAAGTGTTCTCTTTGTAGATGCTCTAGGTGCCTCCATGACCTTCATGTGGGACTGTTGAAAGCCTTGGTTTTTTGGGCAGGGGATTGTAGCCTGCAGTCTCATGGGAGGTATTTTGTCTGGTGGCTACTGAAAGGAATCTCAAAGAATCCATTTTCTCTAAATCATGTTGCCTTGCATTGTCTTTCTCGTTTGCTCTTTTGAGTTGATAAATGTCTGTTTCGAAAGCACAGAGCAAGGAAAGCACCTACAATGACTGGTTCCTCCTATATACTGACACATTAAGCAACAACTTCAGTGCAGAACTGGAGGGAGATTGTTGTGGCTTCTTCGAACCCTACTGTGATCTTTTTGAAGGTAAACAAATTTTCTGAGTTGGCAATATATGTATATACTACATACACATGTGCACAACTTGTAGAAAGTCGCCTATGGTTTTTAACTAAAGAAAGAATATTGTCTTTGAATCTGCTATGCAATAATGCGCCTTTTGGAAAGCCACCTATGGTTTCAGCAAAAGATGGAAAGGTGCACATTGATCCCTGGTTTATCAGCCAATGTCTGTTGTGTAGTTTGGGTGATCTGAGCCTTTCTGTTGTGAAACAGACAATTATTACTTGGAAGATTATGATTGATTGTGTGTGCAGACACATCATTGGGAGAAATTGTTATTGAATTAGATGAATTGAAAATCTCTTTGTCAATGAAGGAAATAGGACTTCTTCAAACCTGGTTATTTCTATCAATTGTTTCTGGAAATCATTATTTGTTTTGGACTACTTATTCTATCCCAGCAAAAGTCTTTGAAATTTGAAGCTAAATAAAACCCCTCATTACAATTCATTGGATTATGTACACTTTTGCTGACCAGAGTGAACAAGTACCCCCCCCACAAGGGCACCATGAAATTGAATGCTGGTTATAACTCAGTTGTAGATGAACCTCAACTGAGTTAATATCTGGTTTCACCTTGGTAATCTATTTTTTAAGAAGTGGGTTCTTAATAGGTAAGAAAAATTAGGCGACTTGGCACTTGAAATTCAATATCTCTCACATCTCAGATCTAATTTTTTTTGAAATTGCCTTCATTAAATCTTACTCATCAAGGGCTTTCCAGCGATATCAAGAGTGCACCCAAATTCTCTTATAAATTTTAGTTTTGATTTGAATGATTTTTTTTGATAGTGAAAACATTATTCAATATTTAATTACTTTCCCAAGGTAGGTAGGTAGGTAGGTAAGTGGGTGGGTGAGAACATTATAAAATGAATTTGGTACTCCCACACTCTTTACCCAACTAACTTTTCCTTTCAAAATCATTTTTAGGAGCTTAATTGAATTTCCAATTACAAAAAAAATTACTCAAAATTCAATATCTCCCACATCTTAGATCTAAAAATTTCCAAATTGCCTTCATTAAATCCTTCGTAACAAGGGCTTTCCAATAATACCAAGGGTGTGCCCAAATTCCCCTCTAAATTTTAGTTTTGATTTAAATGAAATTTCAGTGACAAAATAAAATAAATATTCAATATTCAATAATTTCTTCACCATAGGTCAAAACATTAGAAAACCAACCCAATGCACCCACCCGTACTCACTCGTAGAGGGCTTTTTCAATAGTATTAAGAATGTAGCAAAGAGGTGCCATGGTTTGGGTGATCTCAATGTGTCAAACAAACTACCATGGGAAGAGCTCTCTTTGCTACCTACCTATGTACTAACAACCCACCCACTTGTAAGTTGTTAGTAGATAGGAAGGAAAATAGCAACTGAGCTAACCATTATGGTTAGTTACGGAACTAGTGCCATGGTGAACGAGCACCTGCCAATGCATCATCCACTGGATGTCCATTATTATTCAGTTGTGGATGAATCTCAACTGAGTTAATATTTGGTTTCACCTTGGTGACCAATTCTGTGTGAAATAGGTTTCATATATAGGTAGAAAGGTAGGAAAATAGTTAACTACTAGGTAGGTAAGTATATGGTTTATACAAGGGTGAGGGTTGTTATTACTACCTACCTACTAACAAACTTGCTTGCGGGTGGGTTGTTGTTAGTAAGTAGGTAGGAAAAAAAGCAACTGTGCTAACCACCATAGTTAGCAAGGTAACTGGAACCCAACAGAAAACTGGTTACTAGTACTATTTTCTGTTGGAAAAACATTAGCAAATGGATGAGTGACTTGACGTCTAGTTTCAGCCCACGTTGGCGGCTGTCTGTCTTTTCTGTCGGATGGATGATGTCCTTGCGTGTGGGCGTCAAATGAGTCTCGATAGGCTTCAAAAAGAAGAATGTAATAATCATCGAAACTAGAAACAGAAAGAAAAAGGGAAGAAGAAAAACCACTTTGGATGTTTGTATTTTTGCTAGAACAAAATTTTTGGGGGAAGTATGAAGAATTTGATTACAATTGGTTTTGTGTAAATTTCAATCGCATGTAGAATTTTTTTTTGTTTTTGTTTTGGTTTTTGTTCTATTGGGTTTTTGGATTTTACAACAAGCAGCAAGCAATTTGGTAGCTTCGGATCCGGGGGTGATGGAGAATGGAGAGGACGATGAGATGGTGGTGGCGAAGAAGGAGACGGTTGTTGGTGATCATCATGGTGATGGTCATGAGGAGATCGTGATGAAGAAGGAGTTTGAGGAACTGGAGTACCAAAGTGGGTTTGGAAACCACTGTGTCACTGAGGCGCTCAAAGGAGCGTTGCCTGTGAAGCAGAATAGTCCCCTCAAGTGCCCATATGGCCTCTATGCCGAACAGATCTCTGGTACTGCTTTCACAGTCCCCCGCAAGCTCAACCAAAGAAGGTGGGTAAATTCGCTGTTTCTATATTTTTATATTTTTTCAATTAATTAAAAAAAACCTTCTTGTAGTTTGGATTGTACAACTCTTTTCTTTTTTGTTTTTGTTTCGATTTTTTGATTTGTTTTTCGAAGTCCATTTCTTAGCGCCGCCTCTGTTGTTGTGGAGCAAGAATTTGGGAGCTGTGTTTGTGTGCTCTTGTGTTTTGCTTGACAGTTTTTTTACAAAAGAACCCACAACCTGGTTTTGGGTTTGGGGTCTTGGATTTTGGATTTAGATTAGGATCCTGCTCCACGGGATGATGACTCACCCTTCAAGTGCACACATCAATTTGTGGTAGTAGTAGTTGCGAATTTTCCATACCCAATTCCAGGATCTTCAATCTCTTGAAGCTTTTGTTGATGATTTGTTGATGACAACAGGGTTTTTCTTATTTCTAGATCATGGAGACTGCATGTATATGAATTGCTGCTGCTGCTGCTGTGGAAAATCCTTCCTTTTTGATGGTTTATGAATTGGTAGAGGATTCTAGTAATTGCTGAATCCATTTGTCAACTTTGTGGTTTTGCAGCTGGTTGTACCGAATCAAGCCATCTGTGACACATGAGCCATTCCACCCACGAGAACCTGCGCACAAAAGATTGGTTAGTGATTTCACTGGGTCGGGAGTGGCGTCTGTGACTCCCACTCAACTCCGGTGGAAGCCACCTCCCATTCCTGAGGTCCACACTAACTTCATCGATGGTCTGTTCACAGTGTGTGGGGCTGGCAGCCCTTTTCTTCGCCATGGTTATGCAGTTCACATGTATGTACACATGATCCCTTTTACCTCATTTTGTGCAATCAGAGTACTGCTGTTATCTCATCCTCTAGAAAGAAGTCTGCAAATCTCTTACTGTAATCATGGTCCACAAGTGCATGGGAATTTCTTTCTTGTGCAACACTGATTGTATGTCAATTTGTTATCAAATTGTAGAGTTTTATATTTAGATTGAATCCAAGTCCTTGCAGTGAATGCAAGTGTTTTTGTCAAACTCTCAGGTAAGCTCCATTCATAGCTTAAAATTATCATGCGTCAACAATGATAGGTACATTGCAAATGCTTCAATGGAGGGCCATGCTTTTGCAAATGCGGATGGTGATTTTCTGATTGTTCCACAACAAGGAAGTAAGCTTCCTACTATTATTGCCTTCCTGTTTCTTTGCTGAGATCAGTTGGATGTTTCACTTCTATGTGAGTGAGTCTTGCCCGGGGTTTGAGTTTCTCAATTGTTTCCAATCTAACAGACTTCTGCACTCTCTTTGTTGGCTTTTGTATTGTGGAAAGCATCAGAATATTCTAGTTTAGTGTTGGAATGTGGAGATGTTTTGATTTTGAAATCTGGCCCATCAACTTCACACATGGAAAACATTGCTCTTTCATGTCTTTACACTGCAGACCCTTTGAAAGATTGCACCTGCTGGGAGAGGTATAATGGCAAGACATAACTGGTATTGAGGGGTGGCAAAAACTAGGGTTGTGGATAAAAACAGAGATGGGGAAATTGCAAGTGAAGCCTGGAGAAATTGTGGTGTTACAACTTGGCATTCGATTTGCTGTTGAGCTGCCAGATGGACCCTCTCGTGGCTATGTCCTCGAGGTTTTTGATGGTCATTTCCAGCTCCCTGATTTAGGTCCAATAGGTAACTGATCGAAGCCTAATCCTTTGTGTCCAATCTTTGGTTGTAAGGTAAAATGGAAACAAGTCACGTCTGAAGCCATGTTTGATGGCAACTCTGATATGCGTGTTTGTGTTTTTGGTTGCCTTTTACCCCATCAGATAATCTAGCATCATTGACCTATAATGTTGATCCCTTCAGTATGGGAGATAAGGTGGCTTGGAATGTTTTAACCTGAAAATTGGATTGTATTTCTGATATGAATCAGGTGCAAATGGCTTGGCAAACCCACGGGACTTTTTAACACCTACTGCATGGTTTGAGGAAACAAGTTGGGGACATAGTGGCTTCACCATCATCCATAAGTTTGGCGGTGGACTATTTGAAGCGAAGCAGGACTTCTCACCTTTCAATGTTGTTGCTTGGCATGGGAATTATGCCCCTTACAAGGTACTCACTCCCAGGATTTTTGAGCCACTTGTCCTCCAGATTTCTGTTCAGATGTTACTCCTACTAACAAGTGACCATGGTTTTTCTTTGGCAGTATGACTTGAGGAAGTTTTGTCCCTACAACACGGTCTTGTTTGACCATGCAGACCCTTCCATAAATACAGGTACTCACCCAATGTTTGAAATTCCATATATAAATAGCCCAAGTTTATATTCATGGGCTATCAAGTTTAGCTTCAAGTTCAACTTCTGTTTTGCATTTATGCTTTTATCGTTCATTAGTGTGTCATTCTCATTTGTTCTGTAGCACATTAGTTGATTGCTTAGTTTGGTACATATGGTCATTGCTCCCGTTCAAAATGACAATTGTACATGTCTTCACAAAACTCCCAAAATGTGCAGTGTTGACAGTTCCATCTGAGAGACCAGGAGTGGCAGTGGTGGACTTTGTAGTCTTTCCCCCACGTTGGTTGGTGGCTGAACACACATTTCGGCCCCCCTATTTCCATCGCAATTGCATGAGCGAGTATATGGGCCTCATTTATGGCATGTATGAGGTAATTGAAGCTTTCATCAAGCTCCATGTAATCGGTGAAATGCCATTGTACCATCCAAGCTATGGATGAAACCATGGGTTTCTGGGTACAAACTTAAGTGATTAAAGGGGGTGACATGGGGGTTTCTCCTGTTGCAGGGGAAGGCGGATACCTTTGTCCCAGGAGGTGCCAGCCTTCATAATTGCATGACTCCCCATGGAGTTGATACTGCTACATATGAGGTACTTCTGAGTCACAATATTGTTAAGCTCTGTTTTTCACTGCTAGCCAGTGTTGCAAGTCATTGTGCAAGTTCATTGATCACACTGGTTGGTGCTTTTTTGCACTCATATGGTACTTGTCTGGTGGTTGTATGCTTTTAAAAACAGAGGACAATTTCAGAGGAACCAAAGCCATCAAAAATTCCTGATGCATTGGCCTTCATGTTTGAGTCATCACTCATCCCCAGAGTTACACCTTGGGCACTGAGCTCTCCCCAATTGGACCCTGACTACTACAAGTGTTGGATTGGCTTGCGCTCTCACTTTGACCGACAGCAAATCCCCTGTGAGGAGAAAGATTGACACTCTCAATTTCGGGGCCAACAGCAGGATCAATCCTTTTGAACAGGTACACAACATAAACTCATAAGTCACAAATCTGTCAAACTTTTTTCCTAGTTAGATGCTGGGTCTGAGATGTAGCTCAAGAATGTAAGTATGCCAATGCAAATCAACTTCAAAAGGCGATTTAGACAAAAAAGATACAAAAAGAGGGGATGAAAGTTGGAAGTCCCAAAGATGTTGATACACAATCCTGTGATTGTTGAAATTTCATTTAGTGCTTGTAATGAATGTAAATACACCCAGCTGCAAATTGTGGACAATAAGTGAAAGCTTGCTGAAAGCACAGCGAGGCCTATTATTGCTTTTGATTGGTTCGCCAGAACAATTGGCCAGTGTGGTGTGGCAATCAAATGATCTCACACTTTATGCTCTCCAATTTTTCATGTTTATCGGTGGGGATGGGGAAATTATCAGCACTCTATGTTGGATGTGGTAAACAGTTGTAGAGGGCCAAATAGGGGGATGTGGGTGCAGATGCTTTTAACCCTGCAACATTCCTTGATTAAGTACAATGTGTTCCTTGATTAATTCATGGCAAACTACCCAAGCACAAAATCAAACATAGGCAAGTTGACAACAAGGTAGCCTCCCTTTAGTTTGAATAAGTCTCTATCCAACTCCATTTTTGTTTGACTTCATTTTGAAGTTTTATAGAATTCCAACTAAGCCATAAAACAGGCATTTGTTTGAGAATTTATACAATTGAATGCATTGTGCTAGAGACCCACATAATGGTGTTAAATTATAAATTTTAGTGCTTATTTGAGGCATCCTTGGTGACAAGCATTGTATGATATTTGAATAACAACAAAAGCATATTTTCAAATTTCCTTGAATTCTCACATTTCTATTACAGTGTGTGTTGATTGAAGTAGGTTGGAACTTGGATAATATTAACACACCCAGACTTGAGTCCAAGATTGAGTGGATGAATTATGTTTTGAAATCCATTAGGTAACAACTTACAAATGCTCTAAGGAGTAACCCGTTGCGTATTACATGAGGTTACATTGGGGGGCATACTAGTTGGTCAATATCTATGAAATCACAGACGTCTTTACAAGGCTTGGATGGGTCATCACCACAGACCCCGCAGACCCATTACTAATTACTACTTGCCTAAAGGAGCTTTTGAGGTTGTTGGGTGAAAGCAAAGTTTTAGTGGGTTTATCCAATGTTTTGGACACTACCCTAGTATCTAGGCTGGTTAGGCACTAATTAATTCTGTTTTGGAATTGCCAAGAATTCTGAATGAAGCTTTGAACCACAATAGCTTCGATATTTAGTATAACTTCAAATTGTAAATTATTATTACTTTACTACTGAACCTAACTGACAAAAAGAAGATTTATTTATTACACACCTTGTTCTTGAATGAGCCTAGGTCCTAAGGTAATGCATCTTTGAAACTTGATGTTAGGGCTTATAGTCTTAGACAGCCTAATGTTCAGATAACATAGTAAAGAAAAAGTTACTTTTGTTAAAGTTAGCACTAACCTAAAATATTAGTTAATAATTTTGGCGTGCATTCACACTTGGGTTAATGTTACCCTAAATTACCTGACATTCTTTTGTCATGATGGATTCACACCATCACGATGGATGTTCATAGTTACTAATCACACCCAAGATTATTACTATTAATGTTAAGTATAATAAATATTGAGTTAGACCTCACCATCAAAATGGTGCCATGTAACATTGAGTAAAGATCTCAAAACCTAAGCTTTTGGTTAGGCTTGGATGTTAGCTCTCACAAATGCTAATACCAAATTACCACCACCTATTAATAAGGATGTGTTGGTATTATTGACAATGCTATCTAATATTACATATGTGAATGCACCTAAAATTCAAGAAAATCTGACATCAACTTACCATTGACTTAGCACCAGGTGTGAATGGTGCTCAATAGTAATAATCATTTATATATCATAGAACAAAATGGGCAATGACCCATTTGACCCTAACAAAATGGGGGACCCTAATCATCAAAGCATGTAATGCCTATGTATTAAGATTAGGGTTTAGAGATCTTTAGTAGTCTACATGGTTAGGATTCATGAGCACCTTGCAAGTTGTGAGTTCGATTCATCATTATGTTCTGTTGGATGTGATGTATTCTATAACAAACCCAACCATATTCATTAGATGTAATGTATTCTATAACAAAACTCGACTATACCAAGTCATTGAACACCATATGGATACTTAGAATCGAACCTTGGAAGAGTTGAGAGATCTAAAACCATTTGTCCAACATTATGATTGTTTAAAAGTGACGACCTCCAAAAGGAAGTAATAGCCATAATAAGAGCATCTCCAGCGATGGTGCTCAGCAAAAATATTTTTCACATCCAAGTTTAGTTATCTACTTTTTTACAACCCCACTGATAAAACTGAAACTGGGCCAGCAAATAGGTTGGGGAGTACTAATAGCGAACCACCTGGACGAGTCATTACGATGGGCCCAATGAGAAATACTGAGCAACAGTCAGATCATATTTATTATACCCTCTTCTGCAGGTGCACACCGTTGCTGCGCCATTTACCAGCCACCGCAACCTCTGCAATTATGCTGAGCCAAAACGATTTTCCTGAGCCAAATTCGAAGAGGCGCACGATCGGAGACGGAGAAGGTGTTCAAAACAGTGAAGGGGAGCTTGAACAAGCTGACCCCGTAGAAGTGCGAGGTCTTACTCGAGCAAATGATGCACGCGGGGATCTCGTCAGCTGAGCTTTGCAAGGGGTGATTTTACTCATCTTCGACAAAGCAGTGCTGGACCCCCATTTCTGCTCCATGTATGCGCAATTGTGCGTTCACCTGAGCAAGGAGCTTCCTGAGTTCCCATCAGAACAAGAAGAAATAGCAGAAGTCGAGAGCAAGAAGAAGAAGAAGGCGGTCACATTCCGGAGAGTTCTGCTCAGCTCTTGTCAGGAGGAGTTCGAGGGTGCAGAAATCCGGCAGATTGACTACCACCACTGGCAAGCCGAAGCAGGTGGCTGAAAAGGAGAAATTGGTGAAGCTCCGCACTTTTTGGAACATCAATCTCATGGAGAATTGTTCAAGCAGAAGCTACTACCAAGGACGGTTGTCCATGCTTGCATTCAGGAGCTTCTGGATGGTGCAGCAGAAGATACAAAAGCCATTTCAGCTGAAGAGAATGTGGAAGCTCTGTGTCAGTTGTTTTCTACAGTAGGGAAGCAGCTGGAAGATAGTGCCAAGTCTAGGGTTGCATTTGATACTTATTTTGCAAGGCTGAAGGATTTCTCTGGGAGCAAATCCTTACCAGCTCAGGTCAAGTTCATGGTGTGTGATATCCTTGATCAAACAAGTGGATTCCTCACTGCGAGTAAGTGAAAAGCCAAGAGGATCACTGAAATTCATGCAGAGGTGGAGCAGAAGTTAGGGCTTCGTCCAGGCATGATGATGCAAATGAGGAACGGGCGAACAGGAAATGCACCAGGAGGAATGGTGGGGAATATGCCTGGAGGTTACATGCCAGGTGCCGGGAGCACAATGCCAGGCATGCTGGGAATAATATCAGGAGGATTAATGGGAGGTGGAATGCCAGGGGAGCCAATGATGGGGAGTTACATGGCTGGGTTGGAGGCTGAGGGATGGGAGACAGTGGGTGTGGGGTACAAGATGAAGTGAGAAACTGCATGAGTGCTTCCACTCCTAATGGCAGTGCCAGGGATGGCAGCTGCTGCTGCTCCTGTTGGTCGCTATGGAGCACCTGTAATGTGAGGCAGAGGAATTGGTCCCATGGTGCTTCCCCAAGGTAGTGGGGTTTATGGATTTCTCACAAAACCAAGTGCTCCCATAGGAGGTGGGAATGCAGGATCCGATTTTCTTGTAAGACAAAGTGGCCCTATTGTGGAGTCTCAGGGAGTATTGGGTCCTTCTATCAGTCCTGCACAGGACTTAGCTATGGAAACACCTAGGCTACCTCCTGCAGCCCAGGCACAACCAGCTGCATAGGCAGCAACTGACTTGTGGAAAAAGACAGTCATTGCTCGATGGGTACTTCTTGGTTGTGGGTGTTAATGAAGCATTGCTGTGTGTTCAAGAATTGAAGGCTCTGGGTTTTTACCCAGAGCTTGTGCAAACAATGTTGTCCTTGGCTTTGGATCAAAGGGATCATAAATGTGCATTGGTGTTGAAGCTTTTGGTGTACTTGGATGCAAAAGCAGTGATCTCAAGTCAAGATTTGAGAGGGGGTGTGTTGCAGGTTGCAGAGCGGCTGGAGGATATTGCCATGGATGCCCCTAAAGCTCCAAAGCAATTTGGGAAGATGGGTTGCAGGTTTGATTTTGGTGGGAGGCTCAGAGCCAACGGTGCTGCTTGATGTGAGTGGGAAGATGGATGATCCACACCTATGAAAATCTGTATTGATGGGTTTGCATTCAATGAGTCCAAGCTCATAGAAAATGAAACACAGCTGGTAAATGTAAGCAAAACTGCATCCTTGAATCTGGAGGCTTTCTGTGGGTTGCAGCTTTTGGGTTGAATATTTGAGGGGCAATGAAATGTGGCTTTGAACATGTGCAAAAAGCTTGGCTTCTGGTCCGTTTTTCCCTATACTACTGCAAGGGGAAACTGGGGAGTGTATCCCAAGTCAAACTATACAGGATAAAGTGCACACTGAAAATGTTCAAGGCTGTAAGTTCTCAGCCCATCCCTTGAGATCTGTGAGACCTCTGGAACAACTTTTTGCACTGAGTTATAGTATGTACCTTCCAAATTGAGCAGTGTCACTTTTTTAAAGTAACTGAAATAGAGCTAAATGCTCAAGGGATCAACTTACAGTTTTTCTTAGTTAAATTCTGGTGACTCCAATTCTGTGCCATGTGCTTTCATTACCCTGAGGTCTGCTTTCTTGGTAAGTGGGATCAGGTGTGTAGTGGTGTAAGTGAGCAAGTGGTCTTATCACTTGTGTGTATGTTAACCATCATCTTGCAGGTGTCTCACACCAGGGTGAGAGTTGGGTGGGATGGCAGCTCATTTGCAACTGAAGCTCAATTGTGCATTTTGATTTTGCAAGACAAATCTGCTGTTTAAAACTGAAAAATGGCATGGAATCTGCTGCATATCAGAAGTTTATGTCTGGATTTATCTAGGTTTGAAGCTCACAATTGCAAGAAGTCTAAATACTAAAGATATTTTTGGACATGTAGAATCCAAATTTGCAGATGTTGCAGAAGTGGATTCCAAGCTGCAATTCAAATATTTATTGAAGGCACCATGCAACTCCTCTGATGGTTTTTTCCATGTTCATTTGAAACTCAGTGCTTTCTAAGGTTACCATCCAGACTAACTTGGATGTCACTACTACATGCTGAGTATAGGTACATACCCTTTGGAAACTTTGTTCAAACAAATTATAGATGTATTAACTATTAACAGAAACCTCAGAGTATGTTTTTGAACTGTAATAGAAGAAGACCTGGAGGAGTTTCTTGTGTGTGTGAATCAAGGCTTGCAAGTGCTCATTTAAGCTTCCCTTACCAATATACTAACCATCCGCCTGCATCTACTTACCTAGCAACCACCTTATATGCTTCCTACCTATCTAACTACCTACCTACAGGACCTATCCTTCTTAGGATTGGGTATGAGGGGAAACCCAATGACAACTCAGTTGGGGTTCATCCATAACTGAGTCATAACAGGCTTCCAATGGATGGTGCAGTGGATGCTGTCATGGAAAGTAATTGTCTGTGTAGCCAGCTACAAAACAGATGGCATGCAAGTAGGAGGAGACCACTGATGTGTACTTATTATGGATACAATTTCCTTCCGATGCCCCTCGTGTACCCCTCTTACAAGCTTGTTATATGACTTGCAGTTCACTTGAAATGTTTATGTTGGTTGTAAGAGGATGGAATCTGCTGTACACAAAGTTGCCTTCGGACATCGCAGAAGTAGAAGCAAGTTGTGGCTAGTGTTCAGTAAAAGTGGGTTATTAGTACAGTATTCTGCATTAGAGGCTGATCTGTAATATTGCACTTCAGAAGAAAAATTCTTGAAAAACAGTTGTGCAAAAGATTCATGAAAAGAATTTAGTCTAGTCTTTGCTTCCAATAGCACGGGTGTGCAACATTTATAACAGAATTTGCTCAAATCAGGTCAATCTCAGATGGAAACTGTCTTACAGCAAAGACCAAGGTCTGTAAAAAAATCACTAAATATCATATTTTCTCACCAAACTTACAATTTTACCTTTCAAGAATCTTACTACATTCCAATTGTAAATATTCTGCAGAGCTTCACTTCTTTAGTACTTATTGTTAGATCTAGATTAATTTGACAACCTGCTAAACTACCCAGCAATTTCAGAAAACCAGGCATTCATCATCACAAACCAGCAAAGTATTGTTTTGACTACAGACTACTATGAACATCCATAATGCTTCCATGTGATCAAATGCACAAATGTATGGGTGTATGATAATACCCTACTACATTGGAAATTGAAGATTAAAAGTTTGTAAGGACCAAGGACTTGAAATGGCAACTACAAAATGTAGTCTTTCAATGCCCATTGCAACTAAGACTTATACTGTGGGGTACAAGAATACCCACAGTATGAGGAGAAACTCATGTCATATTCCAGTATCAGGCTGTACAGCTGAGCAAGATCTCCATATGCATACATACCCACCCAAAACATCTGTACAGCACTGATACCCACCCAGCATTAATCTACATTAAACACCATTGATTTGAATATGATCCTCTTCACTACAACCCAAGGTCAAGTTGCAGTGATAAAGGATATTGCATGTGTCATTGTCAATCAATACATGTGAATCAATCTGGGCTAAAGTCACCACCTAAGTGGAAGTTGGAGTGAAGTGAACCTCTAGCACATAGCCTACTACTAGTGGCTAAAACTTGAGGCTCCCTTCCAGACTCCAGTGGTTTTGGTTGTTGGAAATCACCATTATGTCTGGCAATGGAGCAATGGTGCATGTGCTGTTTCATGTCCCAAGAAACCTGCCCAAAAACCCTAAATGCCTATAATATGACAAATTTCATGCTAGGTACCATGCAAACCTAATATCAAAAGGGCTTGGGAGGCCAAATTACTTTTCAGCCTGTGAAGGGTGGTTGCGGCTGAAATTAACTCTCTTATTTTATACCTTCTTTAAGGTACCTACTCAGCCACCCATCTTCTCACACCAAGCCACTAATGTTTGTAAGAAACAGTAACCTGGAAGCGTGGAAAGAAAGAACTGAAGTGCTAAGATAAGAGGGCTAACTCAATGGACATGGACAGAAAACTAGCTGGAAATTTGAACCTACCTCAAGAGATGAAGTTGAGTCTTCTCCATTCTACTGCCCCAGGTCAATGGCAAATACATTAACACCCCTTGGATAATTTTGAGTGGTCCTACTTGCTGTAAAATCCACCCTGTGAATTCAAGATTAGTAGATTTCATGATCAGCAGCTCTCTTGCCAAAAAGCAATAAAAAATGCACAACATACCATCCATACTGCAGAAAGGAAGGGAGAAGACTGGATTGGATTCAACCTGATTTACACGGGTGGAATCCTGTGAGAATGGTCCACAAATGTCATTGAATTTGCATCCTCTAATGAAGATATTGTGTCCTTCAGAAAGAAATCATGCTGTAAATGATCAACCAATGTTCATTTCACTTAGAACAATCCACATTGACAGATGACAGTGGAGAATAACCAAGACTGCTGGAGGATCAGACCTATGATGCCTGTCAAAAAGTTGGCAATCATTGTTGGTAGATTCATGTTACAACAAAAGGGAGTATGTTCCCAGTAGGACGAGCTCCTAATAGTTCAGGCAGATAAGAGAGAACTCAACTTTTCAACCACAAAGCTAGCAACATATGTACACAGGCAATCCAGTGTACAAAAAACTCATACACTACTTTCAAATGTAGCACAGAAGAACCTAGGTCCTTCCCTCAACTGTGCCAGCTTTGTCAATACACACCTCAGTTCATTAGGGTCAATCCTGGATCATATTTCAAGGAGGGTATCTCTCTGCTTATCAGTGGCAGGCAGCCATTGTTTTCCATCCTTCTGGGCATGATTCAATATTAAATTTTGTGTCTCCAAATCCCTGACCAGAACTAAAGAAGGATATCTGTCTGCTGATGCAAGGCAGCACATGGTTTCATCCTTCTGGACTTTGATTCCATTGCAAAGACTGTGTCTCCAAGATGTTACTGCTCACGTGCTACAAGTTAAGTTGCAGTACTGTAACGCAGATGTTGCTCATAAAAATCAATAAGCTGCAACAATCCAAGAATCCAATTATTGTGAGCTAACATGGGTTTGCAAGTCATCTGCAATCAATTACTGCAGCTATATACTTGAACAAAGATAGCAGACTGTTAAACAGAAAAGTGCTCAGTAGCAATTGGTTTGTTGGTAGGAGCAACTTGTTTTTTTTCAGGCATGAAGAAACCTCACATGATCCTCAAGGTGTTGACAACTATATCCCACTAACCAGCCATGCATAAATAGAACAGTGAGTCAATTCACAACTTCACTCCTGCATAGTCAACATGCTGTGATTCTCACCTCTTGTAGCTAACCTACCAGGGACAGGAAATCAGCACCATGTGCATGCCAGCAAAATCAAACTAACAAATGGTTGCAGTATACTCAGTGTCAATAACCTATTTGGTAAGCTTATCATCAGCATCATGACATGTACCAGGAAAGCACAAGGTAGTACCAGAATTGGATAATTATCACGCATAAACTTGTTATCAACCACCACTTCCTCCCCATCAGATCTGCCAGGCAGACATGAAAATCCCACACCACAGTTACACAACTGATACAAGACACAGGAGAAAAGTCTGATCCAGACAAGAAACAACAGCACTGCACTCTTAGATCAGTTTTGATACAAATGAATCACATAAACAGATTCTTAGGGTGCAGTGCATCCTTGGGATGGTTAGGCAAGGAAACCTTGAAGCCTTGAAAAGAACCACTACATCTTGCTTATCATCAGTGACTGAATTGCTGTAGCTGATGGCCTTCAGGATTTGGGTAACAAATGGGGGACTCATTACTTTAATGGTTCCATCCCACGATGGCGTGTGTTTCCCAATCCCCTCAGAACCTGGGGGGTTAGATGGGGACTCCCTATGGTTGGATGTTTCATTCTTTCTTTTTGTGGTTCCCAATTTCTGCCCAGGAGTTCCCTCTGCAGTTTGAGTTGCAACTTCCTTCTCCACTGTTTGCCCACCCTCCTTGCTGGCATCCAGAGTAAATTGTGCATCCTCAGGTTCCTGTGGTTGTATAACTCGCCGCGGGGCAGCAATCTTCCTCTTTTTTGAACCTACAGCCAGTCCCTCTGACCTTGAGCTACCTTGAATTGGCTCATTCCCTGTAACAGTATTTTTCACATCCAACTCATCATCAGAGTGCCTCATTTCCACCAGCCCCCCTGCCTCTCCTGGCTGCTCAGTTGCATCCATTGGCCTATGGCCATCAGGGACCGCAAACGCAATGGCGGGCGTAGCAGGAATGTTTGCCTGTTCTCTCCCGCTACTAGCTTCAGATGTGGGCACAATGGGCCTATCACTCCTTTCTGCATACAGCCTGGCCATGGCTTCATCAGCTAGGACATTGGCCCCTCTCACCATTTGACTGCTGCATTCTTTCAAACCTATACCTGTGGCTTCACCAATAATCTCCTCAACCCTCTCCTGTGCTCTAGCCAATGGAGTTGTTTCTTCAAGGTTTGCATTCTTGCCTTGTGATTCAACTCCATTTTCCCCATTGGGATGACCATTCCCAGCAACTGTACTTGTGCCTGGAGCAGCAGGATCACTGGAGGGGGCCGGCAGTGAATTTGTGGGTGCCTCTTCTGGTAAGTCTAACAATGTTCTTGCTGCTTCAGCTGAAGTGGGACTAGTCATTCTCCCAGCTAAGATGTGTCGCTGCCGTGATTTACCCTCCTTCTCTTGAGGTACAGCATAAGAATCTGTGGATGACTTCACAGTTTCATCCCCGCCACTTACACTAGGTACATCCTCATCAGCAGTGGACACTGAGGTGCGCTTCTTCCTACTCTCAAGAGTGTACTGTCCAAATTTGCGCTTTCCCCGTCGTGCTCTTTGCCAAACATTCAAAGAATAAAGCCAGTCAAAATCATGCCCTGATAATGTGTTGTCTGAAAAAAAAAGCCTGCAGAATCCCAAGTGAACAAAAAAAAACCAGAACAAGCACTTTATGTTTCCAGGTTTATTAAAAAAGGGACACACCTGTTTTCAAACTCCTCAAGAATGTCACTACATCTTCGTATGTGTTCGTAAGGCTCCCATGTATTGTCTTTCTCTGGCCACCCTCGCCTGTTCCACAAAGATAATTATTATGCCATCAAATCCAAAGCTACACATGCTTGTGGAGTCCTGATTCAACCAGTTCAAGGTTTGAAAATGATGATGTGTCAAGATGATAAGAAACAAGTACACGGTAATCTCCGGAACTCACCATTTCACAAAATACTCCTTCTTTCCCTGGAAACAACACAAACCCCATATGGGTTCACAACAACAATCCTATTAGTTTCAACACAGTAAACACCTGTATCAGGACATGAAGCACGAGACAATGACTAAGCATCCAAACCAACAATTGGAAACATGTCTCAACCACCAGCCAAGGATTCACCATTTGTCAAAAAATTATACTTGCTTGTTTTAGGGTTGAGTGTCTATATCTTCACAAGTATCGAGATTTCTCCTTGTTTTAGGGTTGAGTGTCTATATCTTCACATGTATTGAAAACTTCTCCTTGCTTCGGGGTTGAATGTCTATATCTTCACAAGTATTGAGAAATTCGCATTGTTTTAGGGTTGAGTGTCTAAATCTTCACAAGTATTGAGAACTTCTCCTTGTTTTAGGGTTGAGTGTCTAAATCTTCACAAGTATTGAGAACTTCTCCTTGTTTTAGGGTTGAGTGTCTAAATCTTCACAAGTATTGAGAACTTCTCCTTGTTTTAGGGTTGAGTGTCTATATCTTTAGGGTTGAATCTCTGTTCCAGTATGTTGGATTTGAGCAATTGCTTCTAGAGTGACTGACTACCCAGCCCAAAAACTTCACAGAAATACAGTTTTGTCTCCTGTGCATGCTGTCTTTTCAGCTAAAACACCACCAGAAGAGCTTGCTTGAGAGACCTTGCAGGTAAGACATCAAAGCTCAAACAAGGAACAGAATGAAGATGGCAAAAGGATAGAGGCCTTCTTACCCTACGTGTTCGTTTTCTGCGGATTGCCTCAATTTCAAACATTCCCTCTCCAAGTGTTTCCTCGTACACAGACTCATCTTCCTCGTCACTCTCCTCCTCTTCCTCCTCTTCTTCGTCATCATTTCTGTGATCATCAATGTTGGACTCCTCGGATCCGTCGTCTTCTTCGGCGGCGGCGTTCTCTGGTTTCTCATGATTCGCATCCTCCTTCACTTCTTTGCCATTATTGTCTTTCACCCGAGGAGCATCAGGTGTCTTTCTCCTTTCCTTGTTGGCTCTTCTATTGATGTGCTCCTTGCGGCGGCTGTAAGACTCCAGCATATCCCAATCCCATTCCTTCTTCTTCTTGCGTATCCTTTTCGGACGCTGCGAGGTTGGGGAGTTCCTGATGACTTCTTGCATCGGACGAAGCCGTGCTCCTCCTCCTCCTCCTCCTCCTCCTCCTCCTGCTGTCAATGCTGCGCTATCATCGCCGTAATCATCCGCACTTATCTGTGCGCTCGACCGCTGCTTTGTCATGCCTTACAAGCCCCGCCCTTGCCCTACAACTTGAGCCACCACCCGCTGCCGCTCTGGCCGTTCCTCCTCGGCTTCTCCTAGTCCCATCACCAAGTCGTCTTCAGACGACAAGAAAGCCTCCCTCCCTCTGTTCTCAACCTCCTCACCAAAACCTAACCTCTCCAGAAAACCACGAATTCCATCTCCATGAAGCAAGATGTTCAAATTCCTCAGCATCCAACAACGACGGATAGGGCCAACCCCAGATGACAAGTCGCGAGCCAAGCAACCAGAGCAAGAAAACGGTTCCTAACTCCGGTTCCTCAAACAAAAAACGATATGGAAGATAGAAACTAAGCCTCGACGATATTTATTTCCGGAAAAAAGCTCTTGCAACAATACAGAAGTTAGGCATTCGGGGACTCTCCTCAGATGTCTACTGCTCGCTCACGCGAACACAACAGCGGCGCAATTCTTCTACAAATGCAGCTCAAAACTCACGTCTCCAATTCGCAGAAAATCGCACTTCCTGTTCCGGACGAGTTTTGCTTTGTTTTGTTTTTTGTTTTTTTTTCTCCTCCCTACAAAAAAATAGTATGCGGAATCGAAGATCGGGACGTGTCTTGGAAGGGAATAAATCCGATCCGTGCCGATGCCGCCGCGACGACGAAGAAGAACTGCCTGCTTCGCGTGCGACGAAGAACGCGAGCAGGAAGCGCGACAGGCACAAGCTCCGTAGGCAGCAGACTAACAAGAGCATTCCAACACCGCTTTTACAACGACAGTTCCAGCCGGAATAGTTCTCCTTACCAGAATCTACCAACAAATCGCCGAGTCTCCACGTCTCCACCAAAAGTTTACCGCGAGAAAGAACACAAGTCCCGTAATCAGGCTTACGAGAAGATCATTCCAACACCACTTTTAGCCTGCAGTTCCGGCCGGAATCGTTCTCCTTACCAGAATCTACCAAATCGGTTGAGCACCAAAGTCTCCTACCTGGTAGCCTTTTCTACTAGTGGCGAAATTTCGCCAAAAAGCGAAAATTTAAAAAATCGAAAATAAAGTGATTCTTTAGGGGCTTTCCATCGCCAGAAGTGAGGGAATAAAAAAAGTAAAAATTGTAAGATTTCTTTATTTGTTTTTCAGTGTGTAGCCAGGAATATACAAGGTTGACTAAAGAGTTGTTCTCGACCTCTGGTCGATAGCCATATTTGACTTAATGTTCCTAGGGATGATTGCCAAAATTTTTTTTAAAAAATCCCAATTCATATTTACATACTGTACCAAGTCCTATAGTTCAGCTTAAAATAATTCCTAAAATGATAGCCATAGAAAAGGAAATTTTAGAAATAGTTTGGCCAAAAAAACCCATAGAATCTACAATCAAATGACTTTCTCAGCAACTAGACTTTTAAATAAATAAAATTACAAAAAAATTATGTACTTTATGTAATTATTCTTAAATTTCAAAAAATTGAAATATTGCAAAATAAAATAGAAATTTGAATTAATAAAAAAATGGGTTGTTGGATCCTTTTTTGTTGATTTTTTTTTAAAAAATTCAAATAAAAAACTAATGGGTTCGGTAACTAGTACTCCATTTAAATTATATATATAATTTATTGTTTAATTTCTTAATAATTAAATTTATTGCTAGGTTTAATAAATAAAATTTTCATTCAATTTTTTTCTAGCAATAAGTTTCCTAGCAATAAACTTTTGATAGGAAAACCTTGAGCACAACAAGGTACCATCCTCTCAATCCTAGAACTATTCCACCATGTAAAATAAGGTGTCATCTCTCTCCTCACACGAGTCCATTTTCAGCATGGAAGGTGTCACATTGAATGATTATTAAATTTTAATTACATATTTACAATCAAATAAAATGTCCTTGACTTTTCAACCGAGACATAATAATAATTATTGGATAAATAATCAATTAGTAATAAAGGTTGGGTGAGTGAGAAAGTAAAGCCCGACATTATTTCCTTGCACTCTTGTGAAGAGCTTCATTTCCTTGTGGTTCATAAATGGTGATGAGAACATGTCCAAGTTTCAACCTTGTCGGAGAGTTGTGTGTTGTCGATGTGTCCTATGGTTGAGGAATGGTAATTAGAACATGTCCAAGTTCCAATCCCTTTGATGAGTTATGTGTGTTGTTCATGTGTCCTATGCTAATTGGGTGGCACTCTTCATAGATGTATCATTTGCATTCATGGATGAGAAGAGATGATGACTTGTTTTAAGGGTCGAATCTAAAACCAACTATGAGCTCCTTTACAATCTCTCTACTTGCATTTGTAATTCAATTTGCTTGATGATCATGTTTCTAAATGGATACAAATCATCTTTCGAGGTCTCTTTGTTTAGTTATTTGTGTTTTTAAAAGAGTAATTCATGTTTAAGTTGGGGACAAGTGAATGACACAACACATAGTTTTGAAAGAGACAAAAAAACAACAAAGAATGTGCATTGGAGTCTTTTGATGTGCAATGGTCCACCATTGCATTCATATTTTATTACAAGTAAACATAGGTATTGAATAGTGTAGTAGTTGGAAGTTGGAACCATGTTGTATCAACAAATCTAATCAATCATATCAGCTTAATATGTGTTTTGCAATGTAAGGCCCATTTGACCTAGGAATGAAGCAAGCCTAAGAAGGTGAACCACCATTCCATTAGGTGGTAACTAATAATCGGTTTTATCATGACTTGTTCCAAATTGTACTTGAGATTCACTCATGTTGATTCACGTCTCAACTGGGTTTTCCATTATTGATTCACATTACAAATGAAACCGAACACATCAAAATTGGAACTAGTAAATGGCAACCTATCCCACCTAGGGAAAAGGTTGAAAAAGTGCATGACTAGGACACCCAAATGGGATATGCACATGAAGGTTTTTTGAAAAATAAAAATGTTGCATTTAGGTCCTTATATTTTCTTTGAAATTCAAAACTATACAAGATTATAATCAGTATTATCCTAATGTTAGGTGGTTATTAAAATTGTGAATGAACCCATGTTAGTTATATATCCAAATATATACACACTTATTTGAAGCCAAATTATGAAATAATTGGTTGTGTTTAGAATTGTTGGTCTTAAGGTGGCAAAATATCCTGATGCACCAAAGATGTATTGACTTGAAAAATTTGTAAGTTTTTTTGACCTCTTGAATGGTTTTTTCAATTATGAGTTATAGTGGGTTTGACAAATGATGGTAGTAGTTTTAATTATGGTTTTGATTGTTGAAGGTTATATATTTAAACTATAAGCTTTAAGCATTGAAAGGAGGTGGTGATGGCAATCCATAGTCCATTTAATGGTTGGTATGAAATCAAAACATCAACATTTGTTAATTTGAGTTTTGAGATTTGTGTGAAGGTTTCATGTTTCAAGTTTTAAGTTGTGTTTTGCTTGGTTTGTGTTATGTAAAAAGTAGAGAAAGTTGACATCACAATACATTATAAATTAATTGCCACTAAAAATTAAAATCCATTTTGCAATGGATTTCAATTTTGATGGGAATGATGTTAGGTTGTTAATATTTTTGTCTTTAGGTTTTAAGTTCATGAAAATAATGAAACTAGTAGCATACCAACTAGTGCACCAAAATCCACCATCTAGCCATGGAGCTCAAGAACCTATCATATTTGGGGCATTGACTTTGTCACATAGAAATGATGTTTAAGAACCCAATTCACCTCTTGTAACTAACCTTTTCAAAACCAAACATGAACAAGTTAAGTTTTAGAAGACATGGAGTTGAAATTTTCTCACATGGGCTTTCATTTGTGCAAATGATGGTGGACGTGTACATGTTGTCAATGTTTAAGTCATGCAATGCATTGTCTATTACAATGAAAATATTAATCCTAGATTTTTTGCTTGATGAATTAGTTGCTTCACATGATTGATAACCTATTTTCAAAGTTAATGGCATCACATGCATGAAAACGTTCATGTAAATTCTAAGCATTCCAATCTTGCTTTGATTTTTTTTTAAATGAATAGCACAACACGAGGTGCATAGGTTCAACGTTTTATTAAAAAAGGGCTTGGAATTATTGGACAACCAACATCACTAAATTTTTTTTAGATTTGTAGGTTCATTTAGAAAGAATTTTGAACAATAGTAAACTTTCATCTAGGATTTAACTCTCTTCATTACAAACATTGTTTACCTATTTAGGTTATTAAAAGTGTATGGCTACAATGAATGGGGTTGTGGTTGCATCCTTGCATTGTTTTTCCTGCTAAAAGAACATTCATAAACAAAGTGTTATCTAACTTGGTAAAGAAAACCAAGAATTTGGATGTACTTCTTGCTTTGTTTGAATGCAAATGTTAATAACAATAAAATTTGATTTGTGAATGTGAAGGGGTGCCCATGATGTGTTTGCAATTGTGAATTTTAGTGCTACAAATTTGTGATCTAAACATATCATGACCAGGTTGTTAAAGGCTATTGAAATTACAAGAGAAGTAATGGCGTTGAAGTTTCAAGCTACTTGACAAATACTTGACAAATATGATTTGAGAAGAAAAATCCATTGTTTACATGAAAGATGAGGACGCCAATTTGGGAACAATGACCTTGAAATTTGTGGTCAATTGTGAAAGCTTGGGGTTGAAAGAACCCTTCTAAAACACTTGTTTTGAACATTCTACGTTGAAGGTGTGCCAATATGGAATAACATATGACAAGATTTCTGGTAAGTTGCATGAAGTGTTTAACAAGTCTATATAATTTTATTTTTAGCACAATAAATCAAAGGAATGATGTTAAGAGTGGAAAAAGGTGTGAATGGATGTGGGCTTGTGACCATAAAACTCCTATAAATAAATCATTTTCACAATCGTATTTAAATTTAAATTTTTTTTGCTAGATTTGTTACTTATATTATCTCATCAATTTATTTTTTCAAACTTGAACTTGTTTTGCCAAAAAAATTTGATTCATGAGGTTCAATTTTCAACAATTGATCTTTTCCTAATCTTTCTTCAAGAATTGAATTATTTGCATTTGAAATTGATAACAATTTTCCCTTGTTATCCCATTTTTCACATTATGTTGACTATTAACATCAATTTTTTCTTGTTGTCCAACTAGACCTCCTTCATTGTTTCATTTATTTTTGTAACAAGTTATATCTCCTATTCATTTGTTGTCTTTCTCTTTTTTTCTCCTCAAGAATGTGATGTTAGTCTAGTCCAATTTGAGCCCAAAAAAATTCATATTAAAATGCCACAAAATTTTATGGTGACTCATACATTAAATTGTTCTATTCAATGTATGTTCAAATATACACCCTTTGATGTCGCATGTGCTTTAATTGAATAAGACCATAGTAGATGGAGATTGTTAGTTTATGTAAAATTAAAATTTAGTTAGGGATTTATAGATTTGATTTTTGATTGGTCAATACAAAATATATAAAGTTTCATGTTCAACTTACCCATGCTTCTCTATTCATTGATTATTAATGCGTTCACCATAGGGTTTGTGTGGCTACCTTCATTTCCAATTTTGGTCCTTTTGAACATGCTTGTGTGATGGCTTTCAAAATAATGTTTGTTTCATCACCACTTTATGTCATTGGTGCAAAATAAGATTCAACATGAGAAGGTTCTTTGTTTGGGAACCATGTTTTATTTGTAGGGAAATTAGGTAAAAGATGTCCCAATGTTATTTAAAAGCTTTGATTGTTGTGCACCTTTGGGCAAGTGTAAATAGGTTGTGAGAATTTGGTTTCAATTCATGAAATTGTAATGCAATTTCCTTTTCTAGACTTGGCTACTTATCCATTGACCTTGCTTCAACCTATCTCTTTATGTGTGCAAGTGGTCAATTTGAACAATGTGAGCCTCTAGGTAATGTTGGTGATTAATTAAGTTTGCATGAGTACATGCCTAAATTATGTTAATAAGCATTAGGGCACATGTTTCATGTTAGTTAGATGTGTGATGTGGTTTATTTTGGGATTGCTAAGATGTAGGAGTTGATGAGGTCAAGGGGGGAACTATGGCACCCAATCATTACCATCTATGATGAAAGATTCACGTATATGGCTAGTTGTTTTGTGTTATTATTGGGGCTTTTCCTTATCTAACCAATAGACCCCATTTTCAATAGAAATCCATGTGCATGAAAAATGTGTCCAATTACTCAATTTTAAATATGTCTTTTAAGGTTCACATGACATAACATAGTGAATGAAAAGCCCATTTCACACAACACTTTGATTACTATGTTTAAAACTCTTGCAACTTTTTCATAGTTTTTGAAAATTTGCAACTTGATGGAATGATTCAAATGAACTTTGAGGTCAAAGGTCCATGAATGTAATTATGTCCAATAATCACAAGGTTTATTTTTTGTTAAAGTTGACGAGATATCATAGTTATTAAAAAGTTTTTTTAGTGAACACCATGTCTTGATTGTTATGTTTTGTAATCAAAACATTAAATCCATGAATGATTTTTATACTTGTTGTCATCATGAATATGGGGGGGGGGGCGGGAATTAAATATAAAATATTAAAAAAATTTGAATGAGGTTTTGTATTTCAATTGTGACTTTAGCCTTGGGCTTGCAACCAAAGTTAAAGTATTCAAAGGGGAGTATGTTAGGAAGGTGTCATGAGATTCAAATACATTACACTCCCATTAATGTGAGATAGTGACTCCCAACACTCCCAAGTGGTTTTCCCATTTTGGGAATTGGAGTCTTGCGATGTCCCCAATTTTTGAAGAACAAAATGTAAACAATAGACCTTTTCCAAATTGGGCTTTCTTAAAGTCATTAAAAAGGTTTTGAAGTAGATTTTAAAAATGAACTTGCATTTTCCATTTGCAAATTCGAGATTGAAGTCATGGACCAAAAAAATGACAAGAGTCAAACAATCAATTTGATTCCCAACCATTAAACCCAAAAACAAGGCTTAAAACACATGTGATATGTGTGAATGTGGGATTGGAATGTATGATATGACATTGGAAAGGCCTTTCCAAGGGCTACAACTTTACAATTAATTTTTTTTCAATTGGGACCTTTATGTGAAATTTATGAGCCCACAAAGTTGCAGGATTCATAACTTGGCAAAATTGGGGGTTTTTGGGACTCCTTCTTGAGGATTCAAAGATTTTAAGCCACTTTGATGTAGCCTTTGTTGCCATTTACAAAATATATCATAGGGAGGATACTGGTGAATTCCTCCCAATTTTGAACCATGGTATTCTTGTGATAGGTTGTTGGGGTTTGTTCGTACATCATTTTGGCTTCAATTTGCATTAATTTTTTTTCTTGGTTTGTGTATTGACTTCACTTTGAACTCTTACTTTTGAATTCATTTAAGTCCCATTTCAAAGCTCCCATGCTTTCTTTCTGTGAAAGTTAAAGAACACACCATGGGTTTACATTACACTACAATACTCAAAATCAATAGGTTCTTTACCCGTAATAACATTTGACAAAACCTAGAGGTACATCAATTTCACTTCCATTGTGTTGCTGTTTTTAGATTTTTTTTTCATTTCAAGTGTGATCTTTAAACTTTCAAATCATAAGTTTTTTATTATGTGTTTTATGTTTTTATTCATTTGATGTGCAATTTTAAAAGGTTGTGAATCCACAATATTTTTTTCCATGTTAATGAAATAATGTTTGGAAGCCCAAAAGGTTCAATTCATTTTACTTGACTATGTTTGTCCATTTCCTCCTTTTACTTTTTGAACCATGAGTAGTCTTCCCCCCTATTGATTCAATTGTGGATTCTAGTATTCATTTGTTGGTTCCTTTGGATAAAAAGGAGAAAGGTAGAGATTCATAAATTACACAAAAGATGATTGAATTTTCTTTCTATTGTTATGTATCTTTTGAATTAAGTTCTTTTTCCAAGTTTCATTTCCTAAAAACACATTCAAATGTTCATTTCCTTAAACAAATTTTCTTTTCATGAGCCTCTTGAATTGTATATTTGAGTTGGTTAGTCTTTGTAACTTCTCAAGAAAGTCATTCTTTGTATATTTTATGGAACACAAGAGGTTTAAAAAAGAATTGTTATTTTATGAAGCAATAAAATAATCAAAAAATTCATTAACATTGAAAATGTCCTAAATTTATTCAAGGTATATTTTCATTATTCAACTTTAAACACCTATCACTACCACAAAACCATGTCATTTAAGATCATCACATTTCAATAGGAAAAACATGGAATTTATTTTACTAACTTGATATTTTTTTGACTTGATATTTTTTTATTATGTTGGGATATGCATTTCACACTACTAGAAATCAATTGTTTACATGAAAAACTTGCACGTGAAAATATAGTTAAGGGTGAATGCACATTAAGGTGGTTCAGTTTTGTCCATTATGGACTTTTTGCAAAGTGTACTCTATCAAGTGCCATAAACACATTGTAAAATCATCAATTTGACAAAAATATTTATGAATTAAGATTGCCAACTTGAATAAAAATATTTATTGAGGGGTGAAATTCAATAAACATACACTAATCATATAATAATGGACTTTTAAAGTGAGCATATGGATTGTGGTATAGGTTTCTACATTAACATTCAAATGCATTTTTTGTTATGATTTCATTTCAATATTTTTTATAGAGATTCAATATATGATACTTGATGGGAAAAAAAATATGAATTGAAAAAAATTACAACAAAAACTTTAACCAACAGATAACTATGGACTTTTGAATGATCAAAATTTGACCTTATTTTCTTAAGTCCCTAACTTGGTCATTTTTTATTGGATTGATATTTTTTTCCCCCTAACATGTATGTCAAAGAATTGTTTAGATGGGTAACTTTTCATATGGACTTATTAGTTGATTAATCACCACATAAAGCCCATTCAAAATTGGATTTTAAATATTTTTTCCATTTTAGTGTTAAAATATGAACTTTTGGGATTGGGACTTATGTCACTTTGAACCACCCTACCTTGTATCTACCCATAACATTGATAAATAATATTTTTTATATATTCTAATAATTATTATTATTTTTAAATGCCACCACAAAAACACATTCAACAACCTTTGACTTCTACATCCACCAATACACATGTTATTGTAGACTACAGATCATGGAATCCACAATAATTTTGCCATTAACAAACTATGAATATCTAGAGAGTTAGATGTATAGTAGAATTAAGGAAGTGACAACTTTAAGATAACTCAAAAAATTAGTGATTAAATCAAACAATGTTTCAAAGTTGTTTTTATTTGTTTGAAGATTTTAGTAAAAACACATGCCAATTCCCAATATATATAATTTCCAACACACATTGGGCCAAATTTTTACACAATTTGCAATAGTATTCCATATTTTCATTCTCAAACCATTACTCATCACTTACACATCAAAATTTGCTATTTCATTTTTCATTATTGAAAGTTATGTTATGTATATTTTCAAACCAAACATAGATTTTAGATGAAACATCAAATCCCCAAATACAATAAGAGTATGCCTCAAAACATTATGATGATTGATGACCAACCATATAAGAAGTCAATGTTGTAATCATAGATGAGAATGGTCTTGAGGTGTTGCAAAAAACTTAGCCTTCACCAAATTTGACCCAAGAATCCATATGTTTGCACAACTTGCTTTCATACTTCATTTATTTTCAAAACAAATAAAGAGGGAAAAGCCATTACTTAATTATTCTTAATCACATGGTGTGACATTTGCTGAATACTTAAATATCCTAAAGAAAAAACTATGGACAAAACAATTGTAAAGGAAATGAAATAAAGAAGGTGGAAGAAGATGGAGGACAAATGATTGAAAGGAGCAGTAAATTTTGAGACTACAACAAATTGAGGAATTCAAAGAGCTATCGAAAAATGTGCTATACTAAAATTTATTACAACTTGGACTCCAACAATGGTAAAGGAGGTGGGTGATAGATTTCACCAAAACTTTCAAGCAAGTTTGTAAGCATATTTGTGTAGGTAGAGGAGCACAAATCTTGGATGCACAACATGGTTTCAATGAAAGGCTATATAGTAGGCATAGATTGGGCAACAAGCATGAGGGCGCCAAGTAACAAGGTTGATGTTTTTTTAATGACTAAATGCATTGAAAAAAGAAGTAGAATAGAAGATGAATGCAACTAAGATAATTGCAAAACACAAGACCATGACAAGGAGGAAGAACACAAGACCACAACAATTAGGAAAACTAAAAAACCCCAAGATCAGGAGGAAAACAAAACCATAACAACTAGGATGGCAAGAGTTTGTGAATATGTAGGAGGTGTAGCAATTGGAAGGTTTCAAGCTTGGAAACACATTTTATTCAAGACCACTAATGCAATTGGTGAGGAGAATAAAACACCTTGTGCCCACAAATTCTAAAAAGCTTGCACAAAGTTTGGTGAATGGGATAATCTCACACCCAACACTATTAATTTCCAATCCTTGAATTAAACTAAACTAATTTCGAGCATATGTTTAAAAGTGATTAGCTATTTTGAAAACATTGGTCATTGTTTTTTTCATCCAACCCAATGATGAAAGTAGGTAGAATCCAATAATTAGGATTTGGCTATTTGATTTGAAGTGGCAAAGTAAATTCTCATGGGTTACCATGTGCATGAAGGGTTTTTTTTCTTACTTTTGACACCCAAACTTTAGAAAGAACATATATATTTCATTTTTCACCCATTTTGAGCAATGTAACCAGTTGTGGGTGTATTTTTTAACCCTCTACACTTTATTTTCAAACCCCATAAAATAAGGAGGTGGACAAAGTGAAAGGGAAGTGACTGATACACTAAATGTTTATTCATTGACAACAATACCCTATCAACATAAACATTAGGCCAAATTAAACAAAATGTCATTAACAGTCCATTTATTAGAAGCCCCTTATGACTCACGAATTGAGGATGAACCAAGTGTCACCTTAATAACCTATCCTATAAAAGTTCAATCATGTAAATAATTACTTATAAAAACCATAGGTGCCTACTATTTAAGTAGTTACATGTAGTTTTTTTATGAATTAGTCGCACATGTTTATATCAAAAAACATGGTTCCTTTAGGTGTGGAGACACCTTATGCATCCACAACAACCTTAAGAACATTTGCTAATGTATTTGGAGAGTGCATTGCCAAGTAGAATTTCTTGTTCCAACCAAGAATGAGAGATTTCATTACACTACATGTGTCCAAGTTCATTATGTGTTTCACTAGATTTTGAGTGAAATTGAATAAATTTATCATTGTGAAAATGATCAACCCTTTAATAAATGGGGACTTGTTACTACAGATATGTGAATTCACTAATAGTTAGTTAAATTCACCAATACTTAGTCAAATTCATTAATAATTAAATCATTAATAGTTAAATCATCAATAATAAATTCACTAATAGTTAATTCCAAACCTAAGCTAACCACTTAGGAACTTTCATTAAGTTACGTAGTGTAAGCTAGCAACTTAGCCCATTTAAACACTTAACCCACCAACTTATTATGCAAGTGTGAAGGTTTGAACTTTCACCATGTTTAAGGAGCAAGTTTTTAACCATTAAACTATTATTTGAATGAATGATATTTTTTTGTCATCACGTATTATTATGCACTTTTTTTTACCCTAAGCTATTTTTGGTAATTCTTGGATATTTTATCATAAACTATTTAAAGTTATTTTATTGTTGGATATTGTAGGCTATTCTAAGCTATTTACCATTGGTTATTCTATTGTAGGTTATTTTTGGTTATTCTAAAATATTTTATTAAATAATTTTTGGCTATTTTATTAGAGACTATTGTTAATTATTTTAAGTTATTTACCATAGGTTATTTTTGGTTATTCTATTGTTGGTTATTCTAGGCTATTTACCATAAGTTATATTTAGTTATTTTATCATAGGTTATTGGTTATTCTAGATTATTTATCATAAATTATTTTTGGTTATCCTATTGTAGGTTATTGTTGGTTATTTTATCATAGGCTATTGTTACTTATTATATATTATTTTACCTTAGGTTATTTTAGGCTATTTTATTGTAGGCTACAATTAGTTATTTTAAACTATTGCTAGTTATTTTAGGATATATTATTATGTGTTATTTTTTATTATTTTATCATAGGTTATTGTTCGTGTTAAGGACGCAAAAAACCAAAAGAACAAAGGCTAAAAATAAGGTTTCAATGTAATTTTCAAACAAGGAACAAAACAAGATTATGTGATTCATAAACAAAAACACAAGATTTAAGAGCAAGAATATAAGATGTGCACAACAAAAGTGAAGATGGATCTTGATTATGTTAACGTATGTGAACATGAACATGAAAAGAACTCTCAAAGACATGAATAACCACATAAACAAAGGCTAAAAAGAAAGTTTCAATGTATTTTTCAAACAAGGAACAAAACAAGATTATGTGATTCAAAAACAAAAACACAAGATTTAAGAGAAAGAACATAAGATGTGCACAACAAAAGTGAAGATGGATTTTTATTATGCTAATGTATGTAAACATGAACATGAAAAGAACTATCAATAACACACAAAAAACCACAAGAATAGAGGTTAAAAAAAGGTATAAGTCTAATTTTCAAATAAAAAACAAAACAAGATTATTGGATTAAAAAATAAGAACATAAGATTTAAGAAAAAAAACATAAGATGTGCATGACAAATGTCAAGACGAATCTTTATTATGTTAATGTACACAAATATGAATATGATAAAAACTTGACAAGGCTATAGTGAAAAATTGTGCCTAAAATTAGTGTTAAACATACTAAACGAAATGAGGGTTTTACTCATATTTATACCCCTTTGAGGACCTAGCTCAAGGAAGCTTCCAAGTATCAAGTAAGGAAGCTTCTCGGGAACCTTTTTAATTAGATGTCAACTATGAATTAACTGAAACTTAACTGAAAGTTAATTTGAACTTAATTAGGAATCAATTAGACGTTAACTAAAAGTTAATTAAGACTTAATTACGAATTAACTAAGACTTAGGGACTTAACTATGAATTAACTAAAAGTTAATTCAGAGTTAATTTGAACTTAACTAAGATTTAACTAAGAATTAATTGAAACTTAATTAGGAGTTATGGATGAACATTATGGATGAATTCCATCTATTGAAAAATGGTGTTTAATGTTTGCATATGTTGTAGTTAGCTATTATAGGCTATTTACCATAAGGTCTTTTTTGGCTATTTTAAAAAAAAAACTATTATTAATTATTAGAAGTTATTTTACCATAAACTATTTTTGGTTATTCTATCATGGGTTATTTTAGGTTAATTTACCATAGGCTATTATATTGTATGTTATTGTTGGTTATTTTATCTTAAACTATTATTGACTATTCTATCATACATTATTGTTTGTTATTTATCATATTTTAATCTTGGGTATTGTTGGCTATTATAGGTTATTTATAAAAGGCTATTTTTGGTTATTATATTGTAGGATATTGTTGTTTATTTTAGGCTATTTACCATAGGCTATTTTTAATTATTATATTGTAGACTATTGTTAATTATTCCTGGTTATTTGCCATAGGTTGTTTTTGGTTATTTTATTGTATATTATTATTGGCCATTTTATTATAAGCCATTGTTGGTTCCTACATTACTAAAAGAAAAATGCTAACTTTTATATAATATATAATGAAAAAAAATCAACTTGGTCCAATTTCAACTATTTACATGATGAAACTTCAACAAAGGAAAATTTAACATGTGGCACTTGGAGTAAATTTTTATGAAAATTAAAATTTTATACAAAATTTGATTTCAATCATCCATTATGATTATTCAATTTAGATGTATTTATATTGTGACATGTGGCATAATAAAAAATAGCCATTTGGCATATTGATTGAATTTTGGGGAAAAAATTAAAATAAATAATTACTTACATATAAGTGGGTAGGTAGATTAAACTATGTGCATAAAAAAAATTACCAACTTAGGATACATACCTACTTAAGTTATTTATTTATTAACTTACTCACCTAACTACCTAAGTGGAAGGTAGGTAAAAAGATAGAAATGTAAAAAGGTATAAAAGTAAGCGAACTAAAAAGTAACTAGGTAAATATTTTTATTTTATGTTTTGCCTTTAGGGTTAAGCTTTTTTAAGCTCATCCCAACTGGCACATGATTTTTAATGTGAAATTGTAAGAAAAGGCACCTTCTTTATATACTTTGTAAAATGATAATAGAAAATAAATTATGGGTTAAACCTGTACGTTGCACCTTAGTCACAAATTTAGTTACAATTAAAAGTGATTCTCCCACAAGTTTTGTGCTTATTTTTAAATTTGTAAATGATACAATAGGTAAGAAATAAGTAACTAATTAATTAATAACTAATTACCTACCCACCCACCCACTTACAAAATTAATTACTACATATTATTTTTCAGTTATTTTAATAATTTTAGAGGTAACATTGATTATTATTCTTTCATGGTTTCCAGTAATTATTTCATTGGTTCATAGTAATAATTCAAAATTAATAATAAATAATTTCAGGAAGTAATTATTTAATATGTAATTAATTAATCAAGTCACAAATTAATCATTTGAGTTTTTAATATACCTAATTATTTGAAACCTTTTAAATTGTTAGTGATCAACTAATTAAATAAAAAATAATTTCCTATTAATTGATTATCTAAAAATGTATATATTTACTAATTGTTAAGTCCTGAATATTACCTATAAATGATTAAATTAGTTTTAATAAACCATTAATATTAAGTGAATAATATTTATTAGCTATTAAACATAATTCCTGATTAATAAATGTTAACTATCACATAGTTTAATATATATCAATTAAATAATAAATAAATTACTCATTTATATTGAGGAAATATTAACAAATTAAAAATTCATTATTAGACAAAACAATATACTATAAATTTTATTTATTTATTAAGTAAAATTAAATCAGTTCTAGTTAATCATTACTAGTAACTAGAGAATTTCATTTATGAAAAATTATTATTTACTATTCATCAGCTAACTAACTATTTATTAATTAGTAATCATTAGTTATTAACCAAAACTGCTGATGAAGTACCTAAATCAGATTATTGAGATATTTCAGAATAAATTAAATATGGAATAATTAGATATTTATTATCTGAATAACTATTCAGAATAATTATTTATTTCAAAATAACTAAATCATATTTAATAAATTATTGACAAATCATTGATTGATAAATCTTAAATATAGACTATCTTTTTATAAATTTGTTGACTTGTTGATAGAAATTAAATAATTCTAAATTAACTAAATATTATTTCGTATTTTTAATCTAATCAGTCAATGAATATGAATAATTCATGAATAATGATTCATTATTGAATCAATTTACAATTTAAGATCTAGTTAATCAACAAAGAGTTTTGAAATAACTAAAAAATAATAATTGATTACTTAATTAGTTGGTATTAGTTAAATTATTATTAAATGATGAAATAAAATTATTTAGTTCATACTTTATATTAACTAATGAATTATCTTTTTAAAATGATTTATCAATAATTAATGTTCATTTAATACAACAATTATATCATATTAAAATGAACTCACCTTAGAATTTAATCATATTTTGATAATGATGGTATTTTTAAATGAAGCATACAAAATCAACGTGATGTTTTTTCAATCAGATATGCTCATATATGGTCAAATATGTGTTTAACATATTTTGATAAAATTCATACAATATATTTCTAATGTAGTGCACAATACCCTAGTGTACATGACATGTATAAACACATCATAAAGAGGAACTAGATTGGAACTAAGTTTGCAACTAAATGAATATAAGACCCTATTTTTAGGTGAAAAATCCAAGAAGCTAGTTTAATTTTAAATAATTTTAAATAAAAAACTTATAATGAGTTAGGATATTTTAAAATATAATAACTTATAATAATTGAAAGTATAATCAAGGGTATAATATTTTATAATAATATATAAAAACTCACAATAATTTAGGGTATAATTTAGAATAACATAAAATAACATAAAATAATATATGATATAATTAAAATAGTTTAAAATGTTTAAAACAATAACATAAAAATAAATTTATTTATCATAATAAATTATAATAGTGAATTATGTCAATTAATAATGAAACATGATGTTTACATAATGACTTTCTGATGAAATAATTTTAATAAAGATGAAATCATTAAAATATGATGAACTTATTTTAATTTAAAAATCTCATAATGATTTAGGCCAAGGATTTGCACTCCATTCTGTACTAATGTTTTGTATAAAAATGTTTTAAAAAAAATGTAAACCAACCTTAACCATTCATCTCATGCATTTTCTTGATTGTTACATATAAGAAAAAAACATTGTTGTTAGTGCCTTCCTTTACATAATGGCCATCGACCAAATACATTTACCCAATTTTCTTCTCACAATAAAGATGACCCAAATTAACTTATGCACCTATTTCCTTTATTAAAAAAAAAACCTCCCACTCCAGGCTGACTAAAGAATTGCACATTATAATGCGCCTTACAAAATACACTATGCACATCTATTGAGATCATTATGGTAGGGGAAAGCACTCTACAACAGTGTAATCATCACCTTGTGATGTCCGAATAATGTAAAGTCTGAGGCTTGTGGGCTTCACGGAACGCAAACACTAAAGACCTGTGCTGATTTTATTTTTATTTTTATTTTTTGATACCCGGAGGATATATAAAAAGATTGAAAACTAAAAGTGGGTGTTTTTGAAAAATGGAACACCATCTTATGCAGGCATTCCATTTTTATTTTTTTGTATCGGCCACCGTTCATGGAGGAAAAAAATAATTTGACTCGTAACGTGGGGGCTCAAACTAGGTGGTTCTAGGCAGTTAATTTGGCTTTTTCAAAGAAATTTGAAAACCATTTATATACCCATGTCTACTGGGTGCATTTGATTTCCTTTCATGACAACCATGGTTATGAAGCTTAAGAACCGCCCTGATACTGGAAGGGGGTTTGGCACGAGTGTTGGCTGGTTATTGAGTTTTGACTTGTGCAACGAGAGCAGGGTTTGGATCCGGGTATCAACAGCCTACCGGCCAGGTATTGAATTTTCACGTTCTAAATAACCTACCCATATGATTGGAATTTTATCAAAGGTAGGTTATCAATCCTAAGACCCCAAGCATGTTTATGATTGAAAATATTAAAAGAGACAAATTAAAAATAAAGAAAAACAAAACCCTATAACCTACCCCTTAGCCTATGAATTATAACCGGGGGTTCTCATGGTGAGTATTTAAGAACCGACCCTGAATATTTACAACTGATGATTATTACCAAAAAAATTACCCAGGTTAGTTGATAACTGAATGGGTATTACTTTGAGAGTGTAATTGATATTCGGTGGGTTTAAATTTTCAAAAAAAAACGAAGAAACGATAACCGAGCCGGCCGGTTATGAGGAACAATTTAAATAACCGGAAAACACTGTTCGGTACGCGGTTTCTAATACCCGCCCAGCACTTGTCTCCTTCGCATGACACCTAATACACTTCGTGGCCAAAGCAGCCACTCCCTTCCCACCCTTGGCAAGCAGGTGGGCATCAGCGAAGCCGGCGCCTGTTTCGCGAGCATGCAAACTCTTCTACTTCTTCTTAGACCGGAAGTAATGTTTTGGCAGCTTTCCTAGACAGATCAGGATGAATCAGCACACTGGATCATCGCTCCGCTCAGCTGGTAGTAGCTGCTTATATAGTACTTCTGCTAGTTCGATTCAGTGACAGTAGTACAAGGCATATTAAGTGGATACTACAATTAGGTTTTAGCAGCAGCAGGAGCGCCTGCAGCAGTAGCTCATCTAGTAGTAGTAGTAATTTCGTGAGCTTTGAGACGTTAAAGGATTTTATGAAATTTTTGGTAATCGCAGAAGCTTAGCGGGGTTGTAGTGGCAAATTGTTTGCTTGCATTACAATGTGAAGTATTTCTCATTAAAGCGATCACTAGAAGCACTAGAAGTGAGATCAGAAGAAATATTGAGGACGATCCAATCCAAGAACAGAGATAGAGAGCTCAGAGATCAGATTTAAAGTGCAGGAAGTCTAGTTAATTGAAGAAAAGTTCTAGATCATCTTCACCAGCATATTATCAGTAGATTGGGTTTGCTTAGAACTCGTCTTAATTCGTTGAAGCGTTTTTTTTTTTTTTCCCGGTATCAAGATGTTAGGTCGCAGGAAGGCCCGTGCAGCAAATCAGGAAGCTGCTGCATATGATGCAACCGCAGGAGCTGGAGGTGCAAATGGTAGTAGCTACGTTGATGATAGTGGCGTACCCGCAGGAGCAGCTGGAGCAGGAGGAATGGGATCAGATTACGTTCAACAGCCACAGAGCTACGACCCTGCAAATGTGGGGCCTGATGGAGTGCCGGTGGAAAGGAAGAGAAACAGCGCTGCAAACAGAGTTGCAGCCATCTTCGCTGCTTGCTGGGCCTGCACTTGGCCTTGCCACGGTCCTTGCTGCTGCGGCCTTTGAAGAAGAGAGACGACGATCGTGTATACTGTATAATAACACCACAATACTCTATACATCGTACAAGTACAATAATACATATAGTATAATCAGTTAGGAGTGTGTATATACTGTGTACGTGAATCTTCAAGTCTGTATTTGATGAAGATACTAATGTACTCTACCAATAGTTGCAGTTATTTCTTCTGCATTCATTCTGTAGATGAATTGGGGTATAATTATTGAAAATGAGAGTGTGCCAAAAATCATACAAAAAATTTGGATTCTGATTTTTTGTTGTAAGTTTTTGTAAGAACATAATTTTTCAAATTCTAGTTCTAGATGTTTTGCTATTGCATTATTTACTCTAGCGTCTAGATGTTGCTGTAGGATTTGGGACTGCTCCTATTATTGCTCCAGATGATGCTCTCGAGAATGTCCGATTTTCTTTAGCATGGTGCATCCCAGTACCAGACATAAGTCATTTGTATAGGAGCGCCATGTGTTCATGTTGTGTATGGGGACACAACAGAATGTGAGTTATGAGGTTCAACGAACCACGACCAGGAATGTGCAAAAAGGCCAGGGATGTGCTGAAAGGTATTAGGGAGGTACGAAAAATGTCAGAAGAAGACCCCAAAATATGTAATATATAACTGGGGAACTCTTGTGCCATGTTTAGTGAGACACGCTTACTACAATTAATTGAACCCTTGATCAAGTGAATATTCTGAGAGTCTATAGCCTTAGTGTTTCCATCAAATCATTCATGTCTAGGACTAGGGTACTTCAGGGCCAATGGTGCTAGGCTATGTGAATGCACCCCCCCCTTATCAGCCCCCAAAATAACAATTGAGCCTACTACTCCTTTGTTTCAAGTGAGAATTGAATGCAGACTCTACATGGAAAAACTACAAGCACCTCCTACAGTTTATAGGTTTGATACAAGCCAATCATCTAGACCATTGATTTGTTTTCCAAAAACAATTGTGGATTTTTTTCTACCAAAAAAAAAAAAAGGAAATTTCTGGGGATTTTATTTCTAGTTTAAATTAGTCTTCTTTCTTTCTTTTTCTTTTTTTAATTTGCTGATGGAGTCAGGGTGGTGAGCATATATCATACCTAGGCAGATTTTGGCTTTACTGGTGACATTATTTCAAGGAACTCTTAAAACCATAGCCAGTGGACATAAATGGGGCAATACCCTCCCCATAAAAAAAACAGCTTTCTGTCAATTTTCAGGAATTTTTATTTTTCAAATAAGGGAATTTACAGCAGAATATTCCGTTTTCAGAAAAGTGTGCTACCTTTTGGCAAGTTTTTGCTCCAAAAAAAAAGACTGGTTTAAATTTCACTAATTTAATTTTTCTTTCTTTTGTAAATTACCTTGCCAGAATCTCAATAAAATAATTAATTTAAAAAGAAAAAAACTTCATCTAGAGATGCTAAAGATCATCATTGTCTCAGACTTTTAATGTTACAATCTCCATTGTCTTTATTTTTAGCACTTTTGATGCATCAACTACATTGTTTGCAACTCCTAATTCTTCTTAATCTTTTGTTGTGGCTACCTACCACTGCAACACTTGTTCTTGGCTCTATTCTAGGACACCCCAATCCCGAAGCACCCCCAATCAAAAAACTTTATACATCCTCAATTGTCTAGTGCACAAAGTTCATTGACCCTTTCCAATTTGGTTTTCGACTTGTTGAATATAGGATTTTTTTTTTCTATTTTAAAAAATAGCTATCTTGGCTAGGAGGAAGAATTCACCTAGCCTAAATGGCTAATTTGGTAAAATATATATAGGTGGGGTGGGCGACTTGGCTTTCTACTTACAAGACATTTAGCAATTTTGTTTTATTTTTGCCTATGAATTGTTTAGCTACCTCAAAATATGCAATGGAGTTTAATTTGGGTAATGTGTGTTTGACCCACCTAAAAAATTTAGACTACTCTTAAATATTCTAGGGATCCTATTAGTTCCTTATGGTGGGACTTTAGGTGATAGGACTTGTGGGGGAATTGAACCCCTAAATCGCCCATTACAACACAAGGCACCTTAAAACAACACACAACATACATATTACACACAATAACAAAACTTGTTAGAACTTAAAATTTATTAATTATCACTAGAAAAGAAACAAAATGTTAATGGAGACATAAACCTTACCAAGATCATGGAAATTAAAGGCCAAAGGCAAAAACTTGGACCTGAACTTACCCAAAAAAAATAATGCATTAATGCCTTACTAGTTTTGCATATCTTTCCAAGTTGTAACTACCTATGGATATGGAAAATTCTCCTACATGTAAAATTGTTGAGGAAACATCAAAACCACAAGCTTCAAATGTGTTGTCAATCAATTGTGGAGTTTGAATTTGATGAAATTCAAATTGCTAAAGCACCCTTTGTCCTAAACAAAACCAATAACTTGGACCATGGCAATTTGTACCAACTTCAAATATTTTAGCGACTTATGTGCAATCGCTTGTGAACAAGCCAATGATCTCTAAAATCAAATCATAGAATTCATGGTGTAAGGAAGGCCCATGGTTACTACAACATTGTTTTTCATTGTTGACTTGAAGAATGACATTCGCAAATCCAAAGACAAAAAAGTTACCTCTACTATCAAGGTCTAGACCCAATTCTCTTGGGGTTTAAATTTTGAGCCTTATTCATTGCAATGTGTTTTTGGAAAGACTCTTTGTAGTTTACCATCATCAAATATTGAAAGAAAACCACCCCCAAAGCTTCCATAACATCAGGTGAAAGAGACAAGTGCTTGTAATTTTGAAATAAAAAATTCAATAACCTCTTTCACCTAATTTTTCACAATTTCCACAACTTGGGTGTGCATTTGTATAATCACAAAATTCACAACCCCTATTAGGTGGTTTATATGTTTCACCCAAGTATGTTGTCCATTGCAATCAAAGGTTGAATATTGAATGTCAATAATATCCAATGCATGATGACAAGTAATGGGAAAAACCCACCAAGTTTGAAAGAATATTGAACATGAAAACAAGTTAGGATCCACAAAACGTTATAACAAATATATTTAACAAAGTTTGATTGCTACCACATAGCAAAAAAACAAAAGCATTTTGAACTTGGGCCAACTTCATCAAGTCATTCATTTCCATCAACAATGGTAACAAGATTGCTAGCCCATATAAGAGCTCAACATTCACCTTGGCATAATAGTAATAGTAGTAGTTGCCCATTATTGATTCTACCCATAGGCCAAAGGTTTTTAGCCAAAACTAGATGGTGCCAACCCTCACACAGATGAAACCAAAAGCCCAAGCCCCTAACATTTGTATGCTCGAACTGGCTGTTCGCGCATTGGCACGGGTGCCACCTTTATAGGCAGTATGCCCTAAACTAGCTGGCACCAAAATGATTTGTTTTTTGCCTACACATACCACTCCCCACCTTGGAATGGTATGCCAGCTACCTCGAGATCCTTGCACACAGTAGATTTAAAGGTCTATGGCGGCCTACCACGGCCATATGTGGCACCCTTTAGTTGCGCAAAAAACGCAATGTGTGGGTACTTGGTTTCTAACAATCTGGCCACATGCCCTAACCAACTCAGCTTGCACTGAGCAAGGAAGTAAGCCAACGGCTTGACCTTATAGGTGCTCCAAATGTGTTGTAAGTTGTGCCAATCTAACACCCGGATGCCCATGATCCTCCTCAAGCAGCTGTTGTATGCCGCTTCCAACTAGTGCTGTTGAGATTACGTCACATTCCAGGTCTCGGTCCCGTAAACAAAGTGTAGTAGTACAAAAGTACCTTGGCATAAATTTTTTCAATAAAATCCAAAGCCATCTTGACCATTAAAATGCAATATTCATTCATCACCTTTTTTACAAGTTTTAGCATAAAAATCCACTTTATTTTGACTTTTTTTTAGTAGTTTATTACCTTGAGTTTCCATGATCTCAACAAGCTTATTGAATTTCAAGTGTTTCTTGGGGCTCTCACTAAAGTAAACATATAAGGCTTGGAATAAATTCTCCAACTTACAAACCATGCTTGGCTTAGACAAAGCTTGCATGGCAAGATTAATTTAATGGGCCTTGCAATGGATGACTTGCATATGAAGAACATAATCCAATTGAATTTGCTATATAACCTTAGTAATGGCACTTTAATAAAAAAACATTCACATCATCAATTCCACAACAAATGAGCTTAGAGGATTTAATGATTCACCTATCAAACCACCATTAATTAACAATGTTTGAATGATGACTTTGATCAAATTTCTAAAATTAACCCCTTTGATCACCCTTTCAGAAGACCACAATTGAAATCTAAAACCAATATTTGATGATATGTGTGCAAGGATAACCAACTCTATTTATTAGCACTTGTCACTTCATCATAAGAGATGGAAATGGAAATTTTTATTTTCGGGTAAAAACACAATAAAAAGAACCACATTGACCAAGGTTGGAGTCCTTACCAAGGGCTGCATTTTACTCGTGTCCTACATGTATTGGTCTATTAAATATCAAAATTGTATTTTAAATATTATTTTTGGGACTGGATATTAATATTGAGACCAAACATGATTCATATTATAATATTTTATTTTATTTTTGCATGAAGACCTAGATTATAGTCAAATGTATAATTTTTTTTCAACCATGATGACCAATTTTGAACTATTTTTACCATTAAGGACGTTCATAATCAAAATCAACAACATCTGTTAAAAGGATTCAATACATGTGCATCTAAAAATATAAACACATGTGGCCCTTCTTATGAAATATATTAAAGCCCATAATAAATTTGAAAATATTTTATGAAGGTTTGAGTAACAAAAAGCACGTTCACATTTTCTTAATGCAGTGTTGTATATATAAACCCAAATTTACCAATGAACTTAAATTTTATGTATCATTTTTCATGAAAATGCAACATTGTTTTCCCTTAAACAACAAAAAAACATTTTGTCTTTTAGAAAGTCTTTATAATTTTATGTTTTTGAAGGTGATAAACATGTTTAAATGCAAACAAAGCACACCCAGCTAATGGCAATTTAGGGCATGCTTTCATTTTTTTTTTCATACTGGGCCCTTTGGTTCACCCATATATGGTCTTCTATAAATTTGGAGCATGAATGGTTAAATTCAACATAAGATTAAAGATGAATGAAAAGAAAAGTAATATTCAACTATAAACTTTCCACTACTTTATGACCATTAAAACAATTGGGAATCACACAAAAAAAAATTGGATGAAATTTCATTAATAATAAAACATGGTGCAACAAACCTAATTACATTTGATGTTTCAAACTTTTATAATGATTTTTCAAAGTTGAAAACTACAGAAATTGAAGATAGTCAACACAGTCCTTGGTACATTATACTATGAATGTACCCTTTCACAACTTTTGCAATGGTTGCATTAGCAATGTCATGTGTTATTTCAGTTGTGGACCAACTAATATTGTCACATGAATGCTTATGTGGATAGTTCCTCATTTGAATGAACTGCAACAAACCCTTCATGTTTTCATATTCAAACATGGGCTTTCCTTTTCAAAGTAGGTGAAAAATTGTGACAAATCAATAATGATTTTTTTTCAAACCCTCATGTGCCACACCTTGCATAACCCTATCCAACACACTTTCCCCATTTCTAGAAATGCAAAGCACTTCATTCTTAACATAATATAATGTACCTTTAAGAACATTGGGCATGGGAGAAATAATTTTCCTACTAGAATATTTGTTTACAAAGATAATCAAACTTGGGAGCAAGAATTTTTTCAAGCTTGTCCATAACCTTTGTGCAAATCTTTCATTGAACATGTGTGACAAGCTCATCTTCATTCAAAACATTTTTTTTCCCATGGCAATTTTGTAACCCAAAGATCTTAAATTTTTTAATTCAATTCATAAACCATTTTTCTTTTCTTAGACTCAATCACAATTTCTTTTGGGGTTTTTCAAGTTTAATTTTTCAAAGTTAAATAAATGTGGGATGGACCTCCTTCATGCATGACTAACTTCCCTTTGTCCTTTTTAACCTTCATAGCACCTTGGCTACCCTTTTTAACAACATTTCTAGTTGTTGTACATTTTGTTGACCAAACAAACAACAAAACTCAAAGTTGTTCGAAGATTTAAGATGTTTAATAAGAGGAGCCATGTTCAAACTTGAAACTCAAGTGCAATTCAATTTTCACAAAGTACAAAAAAATTTAGAAAGAAACACATGACGTGGATAATGAACAATGCACACACATTTCAAGGATTAAACTTGCACACTTGTAAAAGAAAAATCCAATGTTGAATTCAAGGTAAAATTGACCAACAATTTTTAATTCAACAACTAGGATGCAATGCACTCTAGTCTTGCACACATGTGCACTATGAATCATGAAAAAACAACCTTGGTCTTCAAAAGTCAAAACTTGTAGCTTGAAAATCAAGAAGCCTTTAATCTTATTTACATGTTCAATTCCCTAAAAAAACATAAAAATAACTATAATAAACATAAGAAAAATAAAAGTGCACACAAATTTCCAAAAGAATGGCAACTCACAATTCACCTTGAAACACTAAAGGTTTTTTCATGATTTATCATTCTAAGAATCCTTGACTCCTTAGTCAATTGTAACTTGCAACATTCTTCCACTGCCACCAACACTCAAGACAAGTTATAAGCACATTGCAATGTGCACAATAGTTACATTGCAACTAGTTACTGTGATTCAAAATTAATTTGTAAGTTTGCAACATTCTTCCTCCATCACCAACATTTAAAGCAAGAACATTCATGATTCAAAATACTTGTAAAATCTAGGGCAAATAAGAGGTCCATAAAGGAACTCAAGACTCACAAGATAAGGATCAATGTTTATTGGGTTGGCAAGCTACAACAATGTGAAGGGTTTAATGATGGTGAGGATCTCCCAATTTAGTTCAACATTTTTGCAATTAAATGGTTGAAATACACCTTAGCAAACAATTAGATGGCTATGAAAATGGTACTTTTAGCATCTTCATTCATTGTGGAATAGAAGTTTCTAGCAAAAAAGATTGGTTTTAAAGTAGTTATTAAATGCCAATGATGATGGTGCATAAGGGTTTTGGAGAAAAGGCGAAATTTTAAAACTTTTTTTCCTTTGTTGATGTGGGCTACCCTTGTCCAATGGGGAATTTTGGCGATAATTTGCGAAAAAAAAAACTATGTCAAAATGTCACAAGAAAATAAGTTCACCACCACACTTTGCAAGTTGGTACATTTTTTCAATAAAAATTGAATTATTTTTATAGAATCCTTTGTGCTTGTCAATTTCACTAAGGCATGACTTTGATGTCATGGAAAATAGACAATATTGCATTAAAGGTTTTTATTTTTATTTTTATGGAAATCATTATAAGCCTAAAAAATGATATTTTTTTCAAAATTCTAATGTTGAATCATTAGCTAAGGCTAACATCCCAAGAGGGATTTAACATTAAATGATGATTTTTTTTATAACTTGTTTAAATAGTAAAAAAACTAGTTTAAAAAATGGTACCAAATGCAAATCAAAGTCCAAATGGGATTGAATTTTTTGAAGTTTTTATGAATATGGTGATTTTTTCCCCAAAAAATGAAAATATTGTGGTAAAATATTCCCTTTTATTTTTTTATTTCTCATTTTGGCAAAATTTCACACCAAAAAAAAAAAAGTCCTAAATCATATTCTTGACTATAATAAATCTTTATATTAAGTATTATTGTAGTACCTTGGTGGTTTTGGCGTTAAATAATTAAAATTTGAAATTGCTGAAATTTTTAATAATTGTTAAACAATAATGCCAAAATTTCAAAAACGCTAAATTGACACATGCTGAATTTTTTGGCCATTTCAAATTGTTGAAGTCTTTGCAAGTAAAGGAGTAAGAAACCCATGTTCACACACTTTTGCAGTTTTGAAGTTTGGAGTTTTGGGTGGGGGGTGTCACTTCAATGCATTCACACTCACGTTTTCTTGGAGCAAAATTTTTCAACTATTGATCCTTTTTTTCTTTTTTTTCTTGCTATTATAGAATTAAAGAACAACTTCTATGGCAATTGGTACAACAGCCTCCTTGACTAATGGTGGTGGACAATAAGGCACTACAATGAAGAGGATGACAAATAACAACAAGGACTCCCAAGCTCCACCGCGAGGAAGAAAAACATGAGTCGAAGTTGATCAATTGCTTATGAAGATCAAGGATGTGAGAGATTGCGACCCAATACAAGTTAATCAATTGAATTATAATTTGTCACTACCTTAGGTGTTGCAAGTTGCTACTGCTATTGGTCGTTATGGATTCAAGCTCCTTTACGATGCACCATCGTCAACAATTGGATACCAACAAGAGATTCAAGAGCTTTTCCTTTCACTATGTGGTCAACTTTCAGTGCAACAAGTAGCACATGAAGAATCTTCCTTGTCCATATAATTACACATAATTATGTCACCGTCAAGGAACACTAGTCACAAAAGTAGCAACAACAAAAGCTTAAAATCAGAATGGTGTTGTTGAGTGGCCAAGCTCCTAGTGGTTACAATGTCAATACAAGAATCTTCAACTACTTACAACAACATGCTTACGAGAATAACATTATGTATGGATTCAAGGGCAGTTGAATATTAAACCTTTTCAATATTTTAAAAGGTCAATTTTTTATAATTAAAAAATGAAGTGCCAAACAAGAATCTTTAAAATAAAATAATTATTCAATAGTGGAGTGCCAAAGTTGCCAGGTATTACGATATACCAATTTGTAACCATTTGGAAGTTGAAGACTAATCCCAAATAGATATCACTTTGTTTTGTTGTCTTTAAATGACTTCCTCATTTACAAGGGGGTCCAAACATGATAAAGTATGCAAAAAAAGTAAACCAAAAAAAATTTAATTTCAAAAAAATCTCTTTTCAACATTAACATTAAAAAAATATTAAAAACCTATTTAAATTGCATTTTGAATCCATACATCACTTCATTGAGTTTATTATAAGTTTTACATAAAGTTTGAAGAATTTCTATTTAGGAAAAATGGATGAAAAGTATGTTCTAAATTGGTTGGTTGTTCAAATTTTCCATAATATTTTTACATTAAAATTTTAATAGATTATGACTAGAATATGAAAAGTTGGAACTATATCCATACACAATAGGCCTTCATCAACTTGAAAATATAATACTTCCAATTGATGTTTTATTTTCATGTACTTGTAACTCAATTTTGTAGAACTATGACACATACTTTTCTAGTTACATTTCAAAAAAATGCACCTACATGCATATTAAAACCTATGTTTCTTCAATATTATGCAATGGAGTCAAAGAACTTATAACTTTTTATTATTGACTTAAATAATATTCATGGTTTCAATACATTAAAAAATATTTTTATGGATATTTTCCAAAAAAATAGTTATGTTTTTTATTAGCATACTTTACCATGCTTATGCCCAAGGGGTCAAATATTATCCCATGATTTAATTTCAACTAAAAAGGACTCCATTTGCCAAAATATAATTCCTCAAACACTATCAAAGACTCAAACTTCATTTGCAAATGAAAAATTTTACGATTACCAATTACATTAAACTACAAAGGCTATTGGTGTTTTGAGTAAATTCCATTATGGAACATTGGCAAAGTTTCCTTGATAATCCACCACTATTCATAATTTGTTGACATCAAGATCAAAGGATCCAGTTTTTGCTTTAATTGTTTTATTGTGTAAACCTCATTTTGTATTAATTATGGACCTCAAATTCTTTTCCTATGGCTTATTTCAAACTTAAAAATTTCCAAAGCTTCAACATAATTGAAGGTTAGGGGATATGATTTTGGGTACAATAAAATCATCAAACTTTACAAGATGTCAAGCCTTGTTTTGACCTTTTAGCTTTTTTGCATTGTAAGATTTTTAAAAATGCACATTGAAGTTGCGCATTGTTGAACACACCTTCAACATTACTTGATCAACATTTAGATATTTTAGCATTAAAATCTTCTATAAATGAAAATAATTTAGTAGCAACATAACCAACTTGGTCATAAAACATGACAAAATTAAAAATATTCATTAAAAAAATAAATTGACATTCAATGAAATGTGAAATTCCTTTTAGTTCCAACATTGGTGATAAAACTAATTTCAACTTAAGTTAGATGCAACTTTGTGTTCATTTCATTGTTGTTACCAACTATAACAAAATTTTGAATAATCATATGCAATAAATGTTTGGTGATAATATTTAACATTCAAATTAAATTTTAAAAATCATTTTGTGGAAAATATTGTTTAAGATTCTTTCATGGGTTGAAGGTTAAAATTAGGGTCCAAAAAGTTTTTTTTGAAAGAAATTATTAATGGAACTAAATTGATAGGCATCCTTAGGCTAATTTCGACTTAATTGGACATTATTTCAAGGAACTTTTAAAATGTAACCAATAGACATAAATGTGGTGACAAACTACAAAAAAAAAAAATCTATTGGCAAATGTTTTAAGAAAAAAAGGGAATTTGTGACAAAGTATTCCATTTTCATAAAATTGTGTTGCCTTTTGGCGATTTTTCTCCAAAACATAAACTAGTTCAAAGGCAAGGAAGTTCTGCCTTCATTTACAAATACCCTTCTTATTTGTTGGTAATATAATAATTTTATAGGTTTGACAATTAGTTGCCAAATAATAATTATTTCATTTGGGTGAATGCAGTACATTGGCTCATATCAACAAAAATTACACTCCCTATAAGTCCATACAAGATTATTTAAAATGATTCAAATGAACATGGTCATTACTTTAAAAAATGTTATTATTTTAATCTTTGAATAATATATGTGCAATCACTTATAAACCTTCCCAAATCTATGTGAAAACTTGTATTTAATGTAGCTAATGTCATTTTTTAATTTGAAAGTCCTAAAAGAAAATGTCACAAAGTTCATATGAATAATGACACATGTAAAGCTTTGAAAAACATATGTTTTTGGGACAAGGAAATTGAAAAAAAAACAAAAATTACAACTCATATGGACTTACGAAAATACGGTCAAATTTTAACCATTCAAAAATCCTTAATTATTAAATGGCTATGGTTTTCACGAAAAAGATTTCTCATATCATTTTGTATTACATTATATTTGAATCTCAATAACAAATTTGGAATGTAAATCAATATAATTTTTTCCATTTTGTGATGTTCGAGTCAAATGATTAGTCCATATTTTTTGACTTTAAAAATCCATTATTACTAACAAATGAATTTTTTAATCAATAAATAACCAAACAATTCTCTTCATAATGAATTTGTTAGTTTAAATTGAAGTCCCAATTAGTAGATTTAAGGATATATTAATCACCATATGCATTTAAATAAAGGGTACCCATGAAAAAACCACCATTTCATCACAAAAATGAGCTACCATAACTTGCATCTGCCCATTTTTCAAAATCCACTTTGATGATAATAACAATAATTTATGGAATTTTGGCAATAAATATAAATAATTTCTTTAATAGGTTCCCTAAACTCTAAACTTATGACATAATGACATTATTTTTGTATTTTTCCCTCCATAATTTCCTTAAATTGTAGCATTGCAAATATATATATTTTGAAAATTTTGACATATTAGAAAATAATTTAATTATCATTGAACTTGAAAAGGTACTATAACAATTAATGTCTTTTTTTTTAGCAATTTTTTTTAGTAAACAAAAAAAATGCTTTGAGCACCTTCACCATGTTGTCTTCAATTTGCAACTTTAGTGGATTTTTATGCCATCTTTTACAAACTCATTTTTGTCACCTCCCTAACTTTGACCCCTGCACTTTACAAGTAAGTTGTGTAGCTTGTGTACTTGTGTACACTAAACACTAATTCTAATAATGGGTGACAAATGCCTAAGGTGAAGAGTCAAGATTTTGGAGTTTTGATCAAAAGGTAAAGCCACCAATTCTCAAGAAGCAAAGTCTTTAAGGTGATTGGGGGCTCGGACTTTAATTAAAGTTTGTTGTTGTAGAACTTGCACATTGGAACAATGCAAGCAAGTCAAGAATTTAAGTTCTAGTTGACAAATTGTTGAAGTTGTTATTCACCCCATGTTTTGGGTTTTTGTTCATCCATTCCACATTTCACTTTGTGCTTTTGAACTTGCACTTTGTTTCAAATGTTGCAATCCCAATTCTCATTGTATCAATTGCCAATTGTAACATTGTGTTCTTGTGTAGATTGTGCATGGAAATATTTTTGCCATTGACTTCCTATGTGAATCACACATCATGATTCCCAACACTTGTTGCGATGCATTATGCTACCATCAATTTCTTGTGTCAATTGCACATGCCACATCTTGATTCCCAAATCCCAATCCCCTTCTTGTTTTTTTGTTGTTGAATTGTGGAATGGATTTAAGGTTATGTTTTTTACTTTTGTTTTGCAATTGGTTTTGTTGTATTTTGTTTCACATCCTAATTCCTTGTAGTTGTATGAAGTTTTACTTTTCTTATTGTCATCACAATTCACCATTGAACTTATGTGCAAATTGTTGAACACACCTTACACCTTTTTTTGTTGTTGATATCAACTATCAAGCTTGTTGTTTTTGAGTTTAATGTGAGTTTGGAATTTGGCATATGATTATCAATCACATTCGTAATGCCTCCATTGAAGGTACTTGAAAACTTTCGCTAAATAATAATTTTTAATGGCAAAGTTCCATTGCAAAAACCTCAAGATGTTTTGGATCTAGCCCCAAGTTTTTTGGAAAATCTTCATCCATGCCATATCCTTGGGTCAAATAAAACTTCATCTTTCAACCAAATTGCATTGCATCCTTTAGCAATAGTGAATTGGCACCTATAGATCGAGTTGTAGAATCCACCATTGAAAATTAACAATGAAAACAAGCCCAATATGATGCACATCATACATTTTAGGACTTATAGGCAATGAAATACAAATGGGTTAAATATATTGTTGGAAATGATGGTTTAATATATGTTGTGAAATTGTAAAGGTGTGTTCAAAGGTTGAAAACAGGATAAGTTGCTTCTTTCAAAGCTTGATAGCCTTTTTGATACATTGGTAAAAGGAAAGAAAAAGTTTCAAAACTTGGCATTCAAATTTAGGGAAATTCTATTTTTCTAAGGACTACCAACATGTTAAAAATGAAGCTATCCTTGCAAGTATGGCAAGAGAGAATGTGTATTTCATCTTATTACACAAGGGGATGGGAATTATGGCAAGTGAAACCTTGTCCAATTCAAACATGTTTTGCATTTGTAGATGGAGGAAAGGCCAACGATGGACTTTGAACGTTTGAAAGGTTTATTCAAACAATTAAATATGAGAAACAACCAAAAACACTAAAGCAACACATCAAGGTTTTCAATGGTTGAACATTTGCACCATGTGGTGTTATGTGCCACCAAAGTGGTTGTGAATTCCTCTAGCTATGTTGGTCTTAGTTATAATGGAATCACAACTTGAGACAACCAATCTTGGGCTAATTTCCATGTTTATGTGGTTTGAGATTGGAAAAAGGTACTTATATTATTGTCTTTCAAGTGTGTTCATGATGGTGCAAATGTAGACAATATAACTCAATTGATCATTGAGGCATTGATAATTGGAGTGCATTGAGCAAAAAGGACATGACTAAGAAACTAATTTCATCTAGAGTTAATGGGATCATTGTTTTTCAAGGCATCCACAATGGTGTGAAAATGCAAATTCAAGAGAAATATGCACCACACAAACATGGCAATGCAAACCCTAAGCCATTTATCTTTAATTTCAAGGTCAAAAAGTCTACTACAACAATTGTATGCATATTTCACTTGTAGCCCCTTAAATGCCACCTTGAAATTCAAAAGCTAGTAAAAATGATGGAAACAAAGGGGAATAAAAAATTTGAAAAAATTGCACACTAAATGGATCAATATGCTTGTTCTAGTGAAATGAGTGACTAGAGGAATATCACACATTATTAATCAAGATGGTTGATGTGCTAAAACAAGTAAAGGTTGTTCAAGCTTGAATCACTTGGTGGATGTTCCATAGCTTCACCTCATTGATGGAGTATAGGAATGAAGGCATTGTTTTGAAGTGGATCATAGATCCAACCACAATGATTGACCACATGGTTTTTGAGTGGTATGGGCAACACACATGGGCTAGACATCAAGATTTGACCACTAATGTTCAAATTTGGGTTATTAGACAAATGTTTTGAGATGTGATTCTTTGGATGAAGCAACAATGTTGCACTACTACTATGGTCCTTGTAGATGAGTTGGAGGCTAGGTTTCCTATCCAAATTGTAATGAAAGCCTTGGGACTAATAGTTTAAGAAGATGTTCAAACATTGTTTCTCCAAACACTTGGAGGTCTTTAAAGCTATATATGGCATTTCAAGGATAATGAATGCAAGGTACAAGTGCCACCCTTGCTAAATCCACAACACTTGGATTTACAAAACAACCTTTTCAAGGTCACCATGAAAAACAATACAAAAGTCGCATTGAAGGAACTATGTGACATAAACCCTATCACTAAGTTGTGGCAAGATATAACATCATCCTTTCTTCTCACTTTCAAAATCCTAGTGTATATAAAGGTAGCACAAGTTGTTGCCCAAATGATTGATAGTTTTGAAGGCAAATGGTGTTTTTTTACACTTTGCTTCACAAAGAATAAGATGTGTAATAGGCTAACCAATCATCTAAATCTAGAAATGCACAAGTTTGCTTAAAAGATTTTCACCTTGAAAAGCTTTCCTTACCATGAAGCCATTCTTGCTTGGAAGAAGGAAATGAAATGGCATGCTTATAATACATGAATGGTCACTTAAGTTTGATGGTTTTGTGGCGAATCACACTTGTCATTTGATTGCTGCATATTTAGGATGTGTGTGATTGCAACTAAGTGCTACTTCCATCAACTTTGATGGCAACAAGTTGTGCTGCTACTATGTTTACAAGGTGACAAGTTAGTTGTAGCTTACTGGATTCTGTTTCACAAGCCATGGGCCATGGCATTTGTAATCCGAAGCCTGGACTCTACAGACAATGGACACAAGAGGAACAAAGCTACAAACAATGGACACAAGAGGAGCAAGCTACAGGGTTGGACTTGGGTGGTTAGTTCCAGACACTCAAAAACTTGTGCAATGTACAAGTTCATTTCTCAAATGAGATAAATTGTTAACAAAATCTGAAAACTATAGCCACTTAATTGATAAGAAATACCCAAGGTGGCTGAATGACACATACTAACCCAAAGTAGCCAGTCCATATGCACCCACCAAAAGCGATTGTACCTGGTTGTGCATGATATGTTAAAAATAATAATAACTAAATTCCTTACTTCAAATTCTGCAGCTTGCTGTAATATTTCAGCTCACTAAACAGGGGTCACGCACTAGTGCTACTTCCTCTCAATTTGTCTTACCACCTCTCGGTTCCAATACTCTACTATCGAGGTAAATACTATAGAAATTCAATGCCTTTCTCTCTCTATATTTAAGGTTTTTATGCTCGTGTTGAAGGTCTCTTATGCTATATAGATTTAAGTCCAATTATGCACAAAAGACTTAAAACTCATTGAAGCTTCCTTTACTTTCAACATCAAACAGAAATAGTATCACCATCAGAAAACTGGAACATTATTCAGTACCACCTTAGAAAGAGCACATCAAGACTACAATAGAGACTACTTGTGTCATTATTACTGGTTTTGTCTACTCACTGCTTCTGCTCTGACGTAAAAGGGGAGAAATCCCTGACAGACAGCACAAGTCTCAGATTACCCTGGCAGAATCTGAGCTAGACAGATACACAGTACAGAAATCCACATCGTAGTGAAACCTGCGGCCGTTTAAGCATCACCTTTGACAATTTGAGATGAAATTCATAACTTCTGATTACTGTGAGAAAAACCCATTATCAAGAACACATGGTGAGTGAATGACAGAAAAACGAACAGCTTGAAGTGAAAGGAGTGTCCTACACCCAACCATTATATTTAGACCACCTTGAAAATAAAGGATGTGAAGGTGAGCTCCTCCCACCTCTATAGAAGACTTTCATGCAAAAGGACTGTCTACAGGCCGCAAACCATACTCATATATGGATCCATCACTCCTGGTGCGATTCATGCCATTTCTAGGAGCCAAAACCATCCAGTCTGGACTTACCTCAACAGGTCTGGATTCCACAGCTGGAGTCTGCAACCAAATTCCTGGAGACTGCAGGGCATGCTCCTTGTTTCCAGAATGTCGCCGCTGCTGGTGGTGGTGGCTATGATGATACTCCTGCTGCTTGTGGATTGCCTCTTTTGTCAAAGTGTTCCGAGAATAACCTCCTGGCACTATGTTTAAAGAGTGGGCCCCCTTTTCTCCATTCCGAATCTTTCCTTGAGAGGTGGATGCAACAGGAACCATGCTCGATCCACCTTTAGGAACCTTGCTTCCCCTTGCTGGGTGATGATGACTGGGAGTGCCCAATGCTGCTCGTGCCACACTGTCAACTGCCACATCTCGTGCATAGACAGCCTTCACAGCTTGTTTGTTCAAGTATAAAATGTGTGGAGCCAGGCCAGTCACAAGCTTCCGAAGAGGTTCCTCACCAAGATTGCTGTTCAATGCATTGCCAAGCAGATTGAGAGCCTGGAGAGAATTGTAATTAGCAGCCAGCTGGCTTATGGCCTTGGTTGTGGTCAGCTTATTGAAGCTCAAGTCCAGCAGACTCAGCTTCAGAAGTCGATGTAACCCTTCAATTTCACTGATCTTGTTTCCAGCTAAGTAAAGCTCCCGGAGAGAAGAGCAGCCTGCCAGACCTGAGGCACTCAATAACCAAATTTGTACAGGTCATCAATAGCTGACCTGATGCCTACAAAGCAGGGAAATAATCAATACAGCACAGTTCCAAACAAGGAAAACACAAAACACCTTGTGGAACCTAGGGTGATGCAACAGACAACATACAAGATGCATTGCAATACCAGATGAACTAGAACAGCAAAACCCACAAGGACAATGTCCATAGAAGTTCCATTGATATTTTCAAGTCTTTTTCAATGAACCAGACAGGATGCAGACTGAATTTAACCAGCCTAATATTATCAACAAGGGCAAACAGGACACCACTGACCATGTCCAATACGTGAGATGCGATTGTGTGACAAGTTAAGCACCCGCAATCGAGTAAGTTCCCGCAAGCCTTCAATTACTACAATTTTGTTGTGTGATAGGTCAAGTGAGTGCAGACTTCGTGGAAGTGATCCTGGTGTTAGACGGACTGCAACAAAACCAAAAATATAAGATTATACACCCTGAAACATGGATCATGCAGAGTCTCAAAACTATTTGTTGGTAAATGTGATCAGGATCCCCTAGCATCCTCAAATAAATTTGGCACATGCAGTTCCAGAATGCAACTCAAGTCTAAGCGCTGGGTTGTAGAAAACTGTCAAAGCTTCTTGGTGTGAGATTGCACGATGCCTACCCACAAGCATTTCTATCTACAACCCAGAAAGTCCATCTGCAACAAGAGCTTACCAATGTGGTTTGCCGAGAGGTTGAGGGTCTTCAAACTGTTGTACAATGCAAGAGGTGGAATGATTCGCAGTCCCACTCCAGAAAAGTATGCAACAGTTGACAACGGATTCACGGATCGAGCAACCAAAGCTGCCATTTCAGCGTCACCACCCAACAATCCATCACTATGGTGTGCTATCAATCCATCCCCATCAATGTTCAGTTGAGGGGCAGATTGCACTCTGGTGCTGAAAAAGGTCAATGCAGGTGGTGCAGGTGAACATGGCTCTCTGAGCCCCTGTTCATCATTCTCTATGTCTTCGTCAACATCCACAGCAGCAAAGTCAATGCTGTTCACCCACTCTTCAACATGACTAAGGTCAGGTTTATGGGGAATGTACAACTTCCGGTCCCCCACAGTGTCTATCACTGTCACAGCTGTCAATGATGATGCAGCAACTGGTGGTGCACTGGAATCAAAATTATTCATGCTCATGTCAACAGCACACTCTTCCATGTTCTTCTTGATATCCTTCCCAATGGCATTCCCATCTCCAACACTTGTCTTGTCTTTTAAAGAATGGTCTGGTAAGAACAGTGGACAGGGCCTACCATTGCAGTAGTCCACTTCTGAGCCATAACCCATTGGGCCATTTGATGCAACTCCTGACAGTAATCCAGGTACCCTGCGGTGGATGTTCCGATGAGTGAAAAGGAAGCCCTTCCACCATGGTTTGCGATGCTTTCCTTCCTTGGAGAAGTTCAGGTTGAGTATCCTATCCTTGGCATCCTGTAGGGCACTTTCAGAATGCGAAGTGCTCATTGGAACAGCTTTGAAGACAACATCTGACATATTCATATTATGGACCTCAGCAAAAGAGCCACTTCCACAAGATGCCCTCATTACCTGGTGCCCAGTCATTGAACTAGTCACATGTTGAGAGCCACATTCACTTAGAACACTTTTACCCTGCATCTCCACAACTGGGAGGTTTTCTGATTGGTGGCCCAACTTAGTTCCTGGATCAAAATATGGACTGCAAGCCATTTCTGAATCTTTGCAGTTGTAGACACCAGGATCACTAACATATTCATTACCAACCTCCAAACAAACTTCACCTTCTGAAAAGTGCCTTACATCACCACCATTACATTTTGTTGCACCATTTGACTGAGTTTGATAGTACCTAGCGCTGTCATTGACAAGAATATGACCTGGAGCAGTATCTTCTGCAACAATTTCATTGGCACCTTCTAGGAAACTCTGGTCACTTTCACATTCCTTTACATCTGATGCACCTGCTACATAAAACCACAGCACATCTCAACACAGGAGTTTTCATGGTCCTGCAGCACCAGATCACTGCTTTGACATATGACAAGTTTGCAGGTCAGTAAGGCACAGACCATATTCAGCAAAACAAATTCCTTAGCCCAGGTGACAAACAAAAGAAAGAGTCTTTCACTACAATCAATAAAATCCACTTTCAGCTGTAGGAATGGTGTTTCCCTGCTGGAGTTTGATATTTCCTAATGAACCCTGAGACTTGGACCCACAGGTTCCAATTGATTGGGATGAGAGGCTGACTTGATGACAGCAATTCAACTAGATATTGTGAAAGTTAAGTTTGCACCCACAACCCCTTCCAAGGTGACTGTGATGTCTAGGCTATTGTCTAGATGATGCACAGGCATAGTACATCAGAATTTCTGAATGCAGAAACACTGACACATTCAAGATCAGAAATATTATCTTCACCACAGAAAAATATACAACTGCTAAGAGCTGTTGTCACCTGCTGAATCCTCATCCTCATCTCCTCCTTCATATGCCACTTCTGCACCAACATCAACATGCAATGCACATTGTGGAAGGGTCCCAAGCCTGTGCTCTTCCACAATCAGAGAATTGGGGAAGTTAAAATCTTTAAACTCCAAGACATCAGCCGTACATCCCTTCATAGCTTCAGTGGCTTCCAACTCCTCAATATCTGGCCAAAGAGGTGCAGCACCTTTCTTTCCCCAATCTTCCATCAATGGTGCTGTAATCAGTTCATGAGGACCACTACTATGATCAGTTCTCATCTCCACATGTGTTGTTGATGGCTCTTCATGAAAAGCTCTTTCCTCAAACCTTGTTACTTTCTCAGAGGACTCACCAACCCCATCCCCAGCCACAAGCTGCACAAAGAACTCTAAGTTAAATCCCCCTTCACAACACAATCACACAGAAGTCCAGCCATCTTGGATGTATGGACAGCCAGCTTGAATCCTCGAACATCCTCCACACTGCTTGCAGAGATAGAGTGAATGATGGCCTCTAACAAGTCACCACTCTACAAGTTCAGCCAATGAAGGCACTGCAAACACTGGTGCAAGATCAGGTCATACCCTAGCTAAATATGCAAAATAGAAATCAGAGCAGCTGCCACCAGTATGGCCCTGACCTTACCTTAACCTTGTTCTTTCGGCTGAATATAGCTTGAAGACATGTGATTCTCTCCATTGTCCCAGAAATTTGATTGCCCTTAATTACAAGCAAGGATGTCACAGTCCCTCCACACTAAGAAGAACGATTGGAACTTTCCAATCTTGTTTCTTGACCTCTCCTCCTTCAAGCCTTTCCCAATGGGGCGATGAGTTCCAGACAATAAGGTAAGTGGAGAAACTTGAAAGCAGGGAGCACTATGCAGATCCACTGGTGCAAGAACCTGGGTTTGGAAGTAAGATGTCTGTTTGGATCTGAAGTTGGTCTTTGATACTAGTGAGCATTTGCTTGAAAGCAGAACCAGAACTGACCCTCCCTTCAGCAGCTGTGAAGATAACAAATGACTAGCTGTGATTGTTCTGAAACTATTATAACTCATAAAGAACTATGAGGAATATAGGTCCTTCTTGTGAAAATAGAGACATGGGTCTCAGCATCAAAGCCTTGACACAACGAGCAGTCTACATCGGTAAGTTTATGATAGGAACACTCTCAGGATATTAACCATAATCTACAGACAGCCCCTGCACCATGCGGCACACCCTCCAGATCTGGGAGTGCCTCCCCTTTGGAAGCCTGCCATGAACTGGACAGATGCCAGCTTGCCCCCACACCTGCTCACAGGTGCAAGCACCACGTGAAATCGAGGCGGCCAGAGTGAACTCTCTGAATCACAATTGCACGGTTTTCTTTCCTCCGCCTTCTCCTCAAGAAAAGACCTGCCAAAAGCAACAGACACCTCCTGTCAGCTGAAGAAAAATTCCAATGAGAACCCACAATCAGGCACCCACATTGCAAAAAGAAAGATCAACCTGCTTCCCCTTTTGTTTTCAAAAAGAAAAAAACTTCTGTGGGTCTTCCTTCACACCCAGCAAACCAAACCCAGAAACACTTGCCCCTAGAACTAGAGAACGCATCTGTCAGTGCTTTTCTCAACTCTGGCAGCCTTCTTAAGTTATTCAAACAACATTGGGCGAGCAGAACTGGGCATCAACACATTGGAGCAGAAAGAGGATGGAAAAGAAAGACTGACTGCACACAGACAGTACATGCAAAGGAAAAATATGTAAAAAATCAAGCATAGACCACATCACCTGGCGCACCACTAGGTCACAAGGTTATGAACAAAGGCCAGCAATCACCACCATAGAAGTTGCCATAACACAGAAGGCAAGCTCAAGATGAACAAATTGAACACTTCCATACCCAAAAAGCAGGACAGTCTGCAGAGTAACACCAAGAGAATAGGAAAATTGCACCTGACCTAAAGAATGGAACACTGAAAACAAACAGAAAACCCCACAAACAAGTCCCTAGAAAAAAAGAAACATTTGCACAGATATAAAATCATGCCAAAATCCATTGAGTAGATAGATAATGAGCAATCAACCTTATCCCCATGGGTGGTAGATGTGGTTGCTTGCCTGAGGAGGCATCCAATGATTGTGAGGAATTTTGCATCATTTCTGGAAGCTGAGACATGGGGAAAGCAAGGGTGAGATTTCAAAACAAGACCTTAAAGGCCCCTCTCTCCATGCTTGCACAATCGATGAAAGCATCCATCTCAAACATAATCCAAAACATGAGATTGATTGCAAACCACTATAACACCAACCAACCTTTAGCATACAAAAAACAGGAATCTATAAAAAGAGATCAAGATTGCAACAGCCTTTTTTTATCAACACAACATCAGCAGCTGCTCTTTCTGGATCCAGAAGCCTCTAAAACTGCTGAAATAGACACACACAAAAAGAAAAAAACACAGAAAAAAAGACCATTACGAATCCAGTGACAAAACTGCGAAGAGAAGTAGTAGAGATGCAGGAAGAAGAATTGATTGCAAAACCAGAATCCTCCCTTCAACTTTCTGGACTCAAATTGACAAAACCAAGAGTATAACCCAATAAAAAGTTGTGGAATGACAAAGCAAAAGCATACCAAATCTTTTCTTGGAGATCTTTCTTTCTAATCTAAACATCCGGTAAGCAACCGAGCACACTGATTACAACAAGACTATGATGGAATCTCCAAAACCATTTTGCTTGCAAAGGCCATTATAACAGGACGTCGCAAAATAACCAAATCTACAAACACGCACTCCCTCAACCTCTCTACAGACATCGCAAAAGCAAACAGCAATCCGGATCAACAGAGAGAAAACTTGACAAAAACTCCAGAAAGAAAGATTCAGAAAACCTTCGGAAAACTGCAAGGCAAACAGCAAGAAAGTGTTGAATTCTTCCAGGCATACGGCAAACCCCCGCAGCAGCAACGAAAACAACAACAGCGACCTAATGAACGACCTGAAGAAACAAAGGAACTAACGAAAAGGAACCAAGGAAACAAAGGAGGAGTGGGGCAACATTATTACCTTGCTTGCGGCCCCAGATTGGAACTTGGCAAATCCGGAAACACCTCAAAGTGGATGACGACGATGATAATGATGATGACGATGATGATGATGATTATGAAGTCTTCCTCCTCGCCCAGATTTACCACCACAACTACTCCTCACAACATCACACCTTCTCCAGTTCTAAAAGCCTGGCACACAGCCCCGAAAGAAAAGAAACAAAAGACAGAACCAGAAGAAGCAAAAACAAAAAAACGCAGTACAAAACAAGTTCGGGAGCAGAAGAAGCTCCGCAAGAAACGGAAAATCAAGCGAGAGGGGGGAGAAACAAAACAGGACGAGAGAGAGACAGAGAGAAGAGAGGAAGTCACGAGAGATGAGCAATCAGACGCTCGAGAAGATACGATAACAAATCCTTGGAGCAGACACAAGAGAGGAGATATGGCGCTCTTCTCCCTCTCCTCTCTTCTCTTCTCTTCTTCTTCTCTTTTGCCTTCGTGCAAGCGCCGCCGCCGCTGACAGTGGGAAAAGGGTGGGGACGGGGGGGTGGGGGTGGTTTTTTTTTTTTTTTTGGGGGGGGGGGGGGGGAGTTGTTGGCAGTGAATTTTTTCTTTTCCATTAAAATAGGTCATGGGTGACTTTTTGGTGTCATGACACACTTTGCTTTGGTTTAGTTTGCAAGGTGGTTGTTAAGGTCCAAAGTAGTTCTATTTTGCTTACTTACATGGGTGAGCCACAAG
>Ga0116227_10000332_pt1 | contig 88910 bp, 73 predicted proteins | sample S1TSphgellanicum_FD_89693 | JGI IMG/M metagenome (GOLD analysis project Ga0116227, IMG submission 89693) | Host-associated microbial communities from peat moss isolated from Minnesota, USA - S1T2_Fb - Sphagnum magellanicum MG | ecosystem: Host-associated > Plants > Peat moss > Unclassified... | reverse complement strand
TGGAGGTGACGGCGGAGTTGCCGATGTTGGCGTTGATCTTGACCTTGAAGTTGCGGCCGATGGCCATCGGCTCGACCTCGGGGTGGTTGATGTTGGCCGGGATGATGGCGCGGCCGCGCGCCACCTCGTCGCGCACGAATTCGGGCGTGATGATGCGCGGAATCTGTGCGCCCATCGGGTTGCCCATGACCCGCTTGGCGCGCTCCGCATGCGCCAGGTACTCGGCCATCCATTCGCGCCGGCCGTTCTCGCGCAGGGCCACGTACTCCATCTCGGGCGTGACGATGCCGCGGCGCGCGTAGTGCATCTGGGTGACGTTGGCGCCGCTCTTGGCGCGGCGCGGCGTGCGCTGCAGCGCCGCGGCCTCGGCGCGCAGCTGGGCAATGCGGGCCTGGTCGCGGTCCTCGTGCTTGCCGCCATCGTCCAGGATGTGCATCAGCCGGCCGGCATAGCTTTCGGTGTCGCCGCGCTCGGCGATCCAGGCGCCGCGCACGTCACCCAGGCCGCGCCGCACGTCGATGGCGGCGGCCGGATCGGTGTAGGGACCGGAGGTGTCGTAGAGCGAGACCACTTCGCCATTGGTCAGCGCCACATCGCGCACCGGCACCTGCAGATCCGGCCGGCTGCCGACGATGCGGCCCTTGGTGGAGGCGGGGAAGGGCTCGCGCGTCAGGGCGAGCAGATGGGCAAGCTTGTCGGGGGCATTCATGGGAGCACTCCTTCAGTCGTGGGGACGGGGGTGCTCCGCAATCGTTCGGCCCGGCCCGCGCCGGACGGAATACGCCCGGGGGACTGGAGAACTGCAGCTCTTCTTACGCCGGTACTAGCCGGTTCAAGTTCGCGGGTTCGGCCTGGACGGCCATCTCAGCGCATTGCGCACCCCGGAGCAGGCGCGATTCTAGGCCTGCCTGGAAAAGTGCGTCAATGCACTGCGCGCAACTCAGGATTTCCGGGGCAGCTCCGGGGCCAGCGGGCTCGTCACGCGCGGCGCGGCGATGGACTGCCAGCCGTAGCCCAGGCGCAGCAGGGTCGGCTCGGCAAAAGGCCGGCCGATCATCTCCATCGACACCGGCTCCACCGACGTGGACGCGGCGCCGGACTTGGTGAAGCCGGCGGGAAAGGCCATCGCAGGAAAGCCGGTGAAGGCGCTCAGGCGGTTGTTGCTGCCGCTGTTGACGCTGGTGCTGTTGAAGCCCTGCAGCACCGGGTACATCAGGACGTCGTAGGCAGCGCCGCGCGACGTGCCGCTGGCGAAGTCGCGGTTGTCGAGCGCGGCCTGCACCCGCGGCAGCACGAACTCGTCGCGCGGCTTGAGGTTGTTCTGGTAGACCGGGTTGGCCTCCTTGTTGGTGCCGTTGGCGACGTAGGTGCGGAAGTTGGCCACACGCGTGGGCTCCAGCGTGGCGAGGGCATCGGCCACCGCCTCGGTGGTGCGCAGGTGGCCATCGCCCGAGGAACTCCACGAGCCCAGGTAGGCGGTCAGGTCGTCACGGAACTCGTAGGCCGAGAGGCTGGCGTAGCTGGTCAGCACCGTGGTGCGGTCAGGGATGTCCACATCCTCCACGATGGCGCCGGCCGCGCGCATGGCATCCAGCGCTGCCTGCAACGTATCGAGGAAGGCACCGTTGGCCGCCGTGCGCGTGGGGAACATGCCGCGCACCACGCCGATGCGCGCGCCCTTCAATCCGCCCGCCTGCAGGCTTGCGGTGTAGCTGGCGGGCCGCGAGGTGAGCTGCGCATAGGCTTGCGCATTGGCGACCAGCGGCGCATCCCATGCCTTGGCGGTGCGCTGCCCGCTGGTGCTGGCGGCGTCGTAGCCGGCCATGGCGTCGAGCAGCAGGGCACAGTCCTGCACCGCACGGCACAGCGGACCTGCCGTGTCCTGCCCGTGGGCCAGCGGCACGATGCCGTCCTGGCTCACCAGACGCAGGGTCGGCCGCAGGCCGTACAGGCCCTCGACTGCCGAGGGCACGCGCACCGAACCGCCGGTATCGGTGCCCAGGCCGATCATCGCGAGGTTGGCTGCGATGGAAGTGCCGGTACCGGACGAGGAGCCCCCCGCGCTGTTGTCGGGAATGTAGGCATTGCGGGTCTTGCCGCCCACCGACGAGCTGCCGGTGAAGCCGAACGCGAACTCGTCCATGTTGGCCTTGCCGATGATGATCGCACCGGCCTCGCGCACCTTGCGGATCACGTAGGCGTCGTCCGGCGGCTGGTTGTTCGCCAGCGCCAGCGAGCCGGCGGTGGTCTTCATGTCGGCAGTGTCGAAGTTGTCCTTGGCCAGCACCGGCACGCAATGCATGGGGCCGGCCATGGTGCCGTGGCCGAAGAACATGCGGTCCAGTTCGTCTGCCCGGGCCAGCGCCGCGGCGTTGACGGCAATGACACTGCGCAGCGCGGGGCTGGCCGGGCGGGCGGCCGAGGGCTCGGCATCGTAGGCGGCGATGCGGTCCAGATAGCCCTGGACCACGTCGCGGCAGGACACATCGCCATTGCCCATGGCCGCATGGAACTGCGCCACCGTGGCCTCGACCAGGGGAAAGGGCTGGCGATCAGCCTTGAGGAGCGGCCCGCTGTCGCCGCCACCGCAGGCCGCCAGCATGGCGGAGGCCAGCAGGCTCAGGGACCAGCGCAGAGTGCGGGGACGCAGAACGGAAGACGGAAGATGGTGCATGAAACAGGAGTTGCGTAGGATGAATATCTGGAAACATGCAGCAACTTCCGCGCCACATATGCGCAACCCGCCGCAGGCACGGAACCTGCGTGCTCGGCCTGCAGTTCCTTCTCTCCTTGCCTTACCCTCTGACCCCATGAAGTTCTCTCTCGCGCTCGCCCCCGCACTGCTGCTCAGCGTCACGCTCGCCCTGCCCGCCATGGCACAGGCCACGGGCCGTGCGGACCCCGCCATCGTCGCGGCCGCCCAGCAGGGCCAGGCGGCCACCGTGGAGCGACTGCTGTCCGAGGGCGTGGACCCGAACGCGGTGTACGCCCAAGGCTATACCGCGCTCATGTGGGCCGCCGAGAAGGGCCGCTATGCGACGGTGCAGAGCCTGCTCAAGCATGGGGCTCGCAAAGACCTGCGCAACGACGCAGGGCTGTCCGCGCTGGACCTGGCCACGCGCCAGCAGCAGAACGACATCATTGCGCTGCTGCGCGACGCCTCCTGACGGAACCAGCCGGAGGCTGGCGACGTCCGCTACGGCGAACTGGACGTGGACATGGGCCAGGGCCTGGCACTATCGTGCCCTGCCCCTCCTCCACGAGTCCGCACGAAAGCCCGATGCCCTCTTCTGCCAGCCTCTCGAACACCGCCAGTCCCGCGCCCCAGGTTAGGTCCACCACCAGCACCGCCGCCAGCCGATCCCGCATCGGTTCGATCGACATGCTGCGCGGCCTGGTCATGCTGATCATGCTGATGGACCACGTACGCGAGACGCTCTACCTGCACCTGCAGGTGAGCGACCCGATGAACGTCGCCAGCACGCCGCCCGAGGTCTTCTTCTCGCGCCTGGCGGCGCACTTCTGCGCGCCGGCCTTTGTCTTTCTCACCGGCCTGTCGGCCTGGCTCTACGCCAATCCACCCAGTGGTACGCCGCGACCGCTCAAGTCCTTCCTGCTCAAGCGCGGCCTGTTCCTGCTGGTGCTGGAATGCACCGTCATCAGCTTTGCCTGGAGCGGCCAGTTGCCGCCCAGGATCATCTACCTGCAGGTGATATGGGCGATTGGCTTCAGCATGGTGGTGCTGGCCCTGGTGTCGGGCCTGCCGCGCTGGTTGCTGGCGGCCGTGGGCTTTGTCATCGTGTTCGGCCACAACCTGCTGTCGGGCATCAGCATCCCGGCCGACAGCCCGCTCTACATTCCCTGGACGCTGCTGCTGCACCGCGGCTGGGTGGTGGCCGAAGGCGCGCTGCAGATTCGCCTGACCTACCCGGTGCTGCCCTGGATCGGCGTGATCCTGCTCGGCTACGTGGCCGGACCGCTGTATGCGCATGGGGTGCAGCGCCAGCGCATCCTGGTGCTGCTGGGCCTGGCCTGCCTGGCACTGCTGCTGGTGCTGCGCGGCTTCAACCTCTACGGCGAGGTGCTGCCCTGGAACAGCGGCGACAGCGCGGTGCGCACCGTCATGTCCTGGCTCAACTTCACCAAGTACCCGCCGTCGCTCGACTTTCTGCTGATGACGCTGGGCGGGGCCTTCCTGGTGCTGGCGCTGTTCGAGTTTGCGGACAACCCCGCGACCCGCGCGCTGGCCACCTTTGGCGGCGCGCCGATGTTCTATTACGTGCTGCACCTGTTCGTGCTGCTGATCGGCTACCGCGTGCTGCTGGCGATCTACGGCCCCAACCAGGGCTCGCGCTTTGGCGTGGATGCGTTCTGGATCGTCTGGGCCACCACGCTGGCGCTGATTCCGCTGCTGTACCTGCCGTGCCGCGCCTTTGCCCGCTACAAGCGCAGCGCCAGGCAGGCCTGGGTGCGCTACCTGTGATGCCCCTTCAAGAAAAGCTATAAAACATATAGCTATACGCCCAGAATGCGCCTGGGCTAAAGGCACTTTTGGCTCAAATCTCTTGAGAGAAAGAAATGGCGATCAAAACCGCGTTCCGGCCGACACCCGCCACTGGTTCTGCGGCGTGAAGTTCACCTGCGGGTCATAGGCCAGCCGCACGAAGAGCTTGGGCCAGCTGTAGGTCAGGCTGGCGCCGGTGCGGTGGATGTAGCGGCCCTCGACCGTGCCGCGCTTGTCCAGCAGGTCCAGGAACACGGCATGCCCGCCATTGACTGGCAGCCGCAGCACGAAGTGCACATGCTGCTGGTCGGGGTGCTGCCGGTTGTCGCGCACCACCTGCATGCCGGCATAGCGGGCGTCGCTCCAGCGGTAGCCGGCCGACAGCATCCAGGCGTCGTTCGGGTCGAAGTTGAGGTTGACGTAGTCGCGCAGGTTGGTGCGGCCCAGGCCGGCGCCCGCGTACCAGCTGTCGCCGGTCTCCAGGTTGAGGCTGCCCCCCACAAAGCCGCCCGCGGCCCATTGCAGCGAGGGCTGCACCCGCACCGGTCCCAGCGTGAAGGTGCGGTCCCAACCGCCACGGGCCTGCGATACCGCATCCGTAGGCGCGCGAAACCAGCCCAGCCACAGGTCGCCGACGGCGCCGGTGTAGCGCAGGTTCAGGTCCAGCCCGGTGCTGGCCGGCTGGCCGCCGCCGGTCGAGCGGTAGAGGCCGGTGGTGAGCTTGAAGGGCTCGGCCGGCAGTTCGCCCGCGGGTGGCGGCACGGCGGCGGTATCGCCCGCGCGTTCGGCCAGCGCCATGGCCGGCCAGGCAGCCAGGGCCGCCGCCAGCAGGCCGCTAGCCCGCCAGCAGCGCCGGCAACTCGGCCATGTCATGAAACAGCGCCTGCACCCCCAGGGCGCGCATCTCCTGGGCGCTGCTGTGGCTGGGGCCGCCGGGGCAGTAGCCGAACACGGTAGCGCCGGCAGCCAGGCCGGCGGTGGCGCCGGTGACCGTATCCTCCACCACCGCGCAGCGCGCCGGGTCCGCGCCCAGCGCCGCGGCGGCAGCCAGATAGACGTCGGGCGCCGGCTTGCTGCGCGGCATCTCGTGGCCGCTGAAGATGCGGCCGTCGAAGCAGTCGAAGATGCCGACCTTCTCCAGCTGCAGCACGACCTTGCGCCGGTCTGCGCCCGAGGCGCAGGCAATGCGCCCGCCATAGGCCGCATGGATGGTGCGCACCGCCACCGGTGCACCGGGGATGGGGCCGAGCTCGCGCTCCAGCGCCACGTTGCGCTGCGCCCAGAAGTCCTGCAGCCACTCCGTGGTGAGGGGCCGGCCCGTGCGCTGCTCGATCAGGGCGGCCTCGTCCTTCACCGCCTTGCCGACGAAGGTACGCATGCACTCCTCCGGCGTCATGTCCCAGCCGCGCTGGGCCAGCATGTCGCGCAACACGCGGTTGGTGATTGGCTCGGAATCGACGAGCACGCCGTCGCAGTCGAACAGTACGGCCTCGAACAAGGGCATAGGGGATTCTTTCGGGAGGGTCATGGGGCGGCGGCAGCGGCCGCCAGCACCCCGGGGTTCAGCCGGGAATCTACCGCAGATCGCCGCCCCGGCCCCCCGGGCCTGCCGCCCGCATGGCTGCGCTCAGAACAGGTGCTTCACGCCGACGTAGGCATAGCGCGAGCGGAAGCCGCTCATCCCGGCGGGCAGGCTGAGCGTGTTGGAGGTCTGCCAGAAGTCGTAGGCCGCGGCGGCTTCGTTGCGCACCGTCGAGAGGTTGGCTGCCAGGTAGGTTCGCGGGGACAAGGCGTACTCGTAGCCCATCGAGAACATTTGCGCGCCGGTGTTGGCGGTGGTCGCGCCGCCAGTCTTGTAGGCCAGCGCCCGGCCGTAGGTCACGCTCCACAGATGCGCTCCGCTGCGGTAGCTCACGGGAACGGCCCAGGCGTCGCGCGACAGCTCCTGGCCGGCGATGGCGCTGCCGGCCACCTTGTTGCGGTCCCACAGCGCCGCGGCCTTGAAGCCGGAGGCGAACTCATAGCCAGCGCCCAGGCGTGCCGCGGTCTGGTCGTAGAAGGTGGTGAAGCTGCCGCTGGCGTTGGGCTGGCGCAGGCGCTTGAGCACATTGGCATACAGCGTCACCGGGCCCTGTGTGAAGACCGGGTTGAGGTTGAGCGTACGGTTGCCCGACTGGCCGGCCGTCTCCGTGTCGAAGCTGTAGGCCGCGGCAACGGTCACGCCATGCCAGCGCGGCGAGTCGTAGCGCACCAGGTTGGACAGGAAGCCGCCCGAGAAGTACTGGCCCTTCTTGCCGATCGGCCCCAGCAGGTTGAGGGTGCCGCTGGCATAGGGGCCCGCGTCGTTGATGCCACCGGGCGTCAGCATGCTGTCGGAGGCGAAGTAGGTCGACCAGCGGCCCAGCAGCAGCCGGCCCCAGGCCGGGTGGCTCAGGCCCACGGCGGAGAAGCGGGGGCTGCCTATCTCCCCGGTGTCGCTGCTGAACCCGTTCTCGACGTGGAAGAACACCTTGCTGCCGCCACCCAGGTCTTCCTCGCCCTTGATAAACCAGTAGGACGAGTTGTCGGTCAACCGTGTCGCCCTGGGCGAGGGCGCCGCGCCGGCACCGAGAGTTCCGCCCGCATAGCTGATGTTGTCCACGCCGGTCTTGAGACGGCCGCCCAGCGAGATGCTGGACTGCGCCATCAGCGTGAGGGGCGCACATGCCAATGCGAGGCACATGACCGCCCTTGTCTTCTCCTGCTTCTTCAATCGATGCTCCTGGTGATTTGAAAGCTGCCCGGAAGCTCCCGTGGCAGGCGCGCGGATTCTGGAAGTGCGCGCTTCGTTCACCAATGGAAAAGCGCGGCAATACCGCACAGCGGAATCGGGCGGCCGATTCCGCCATCGCACTTCACGGTGCCGCAGCGTCCATTACCGCTGTGCGGTATTGCCGCCGAAGACGCTTGGCGGGGTTCCAATCCCTCTCCAGAATTTGCCGCGTAGCCCCGCACCTCGGGCGGCGCGCCCCAACCGCACGCCATCCACGAGAGAGACCTGCCCATGCCCCGCAAGAACACCACCCGCACGCCCGACCGGCACGCGCCACCAACGGACCGCAAGTTCGTCGCGGCGCTGTCGCGCGGCCTGCAGATCCTGGGCGAGTTCGAGAACGAGGGCGAGCTCGGCAACCAGGACCTGGCCGAGCGCACCGGCCTGCCGCGCGCCACGGTGACGCGCCTGACCTACACCCTGACCACGCTGGGCTATCTGCGCCAGATGCCCAACGGCAAGTACGGCGCGGGGGTCGGCTTCCTGGGGCTGAGCGCCTCGATCCAGCGCAACCTGGGCGTGCAGCGCGTGGCGCGCCCGTTCATGGAAGCGCTGGCGCACGAGCTCAACTGCACCGTGGTGATGGGCATGCGCGACCGTGGCTCGATGGTTTTCCTGGAGGTGGCGCGCCCGTCTGACACCGGCCTGACCGTCAATACCGACGCCGGCTCGCCCGTGCCCATCCACAGCACCGCGGTCGGCATGGCCTGGCTGATGGTGGCCCCGCTGGCCGAGCGGGAAGAGGTGCTGGCGCAGTTGCGCACCGAACACGGCGACGAATGGGACGCCACGCGGCAGGCCGTCGAGCAGGCGCACCAAGCCTATCGCAAGCACGGCTTCGTGACCTGGATCCGCTCCTGGCATCGCGACGTGAATGCGGTGGCGGTGCCCTTGAAGATGGACTCCCTGCAGAACGTCTATTCGTTCATCTGCGCCGGCCCTTCGCGCGCCCTGAGCCGCCGGCTGCTGATGGACGTCTACGGCCCGCGGCTCAAGACCATGGTGGCGGAGATCAGGAGCCGCATGGAGACACAGCCCCCTCTCAAGTTGGTGGTGCCGCCGCACGAGCGCTGAAGCGGCATGCCATTCGACGTTTTTTCAATCTGAAGGAGATGAAAGTCATGGGTACAAATCGCTTGCCGGACTACCAGGTGGCAGGCAGCGGGGACACCACGGTGTTCCTGTTGCACGGAGCCTACGGTTCGAAGTCCTATTTCCAATACGAGATCGAAACCCTGGTGCGCAACGGCTACCGTGTGGTGGCCTGGGACGCGCCGGGCTACGGCATCAGCCCGCTGCCCGCGCAGCTCAGCATCGAGAGCCTGGCCGAAGCCGCGGCACGCCTGATCGAGCAGACCGGCACAGAGACCAACATCGTGCTGGGGCACAGCATGGGCGGCATCGTCGCCCCCGCCGTGTGCGCGCTGCTGCCGCAGCGGGTGCATGGGCTGGTCATCTCCGCCACTGTGGCCGCCTTCTCGCGCAAGAGCGATGAAGACCGCAAGACCTTCCTGGAAGAGCGCATCGCGCCGCTGCAACGCGGCAAGTCCTTCCGCGACACCGCCATGCCGGTGATCCTGTCGATGTTTGCACCCGGCTCCGCCGGCCCCATGGTGGACCTGGTGCGCGACGTGGCCGCCGGCACCGCCACCGACACCTTCTGCGCCGCGATCAACGCCATCGTGCAGTACGACGGCATTCCCAACCTGCGGCGCGTGCGCGTGCCCACGCTGTTGCTGGCCGGTGCCCACGACAAGGTCGGGCGCCCCGAGGGCATGGAGGCCATCCGCGAGTTCATCCCGCAGGCCGAGTTCGTCTGCATTCCCGATGCCGGCCACTATGCCTTCGCCGAGCAGCACGCGCTGTTCAACCAGCATCTGATCTCCTTCATCGAGAACAGCGTGAAGGTGGCGGCATGAACCGCCAGCGCTTCCTGAAGACGGCCCTGGCCGCTGTGCTGGCGGCCAGCGGCGTGGCGCATGCCGCGGCCTGGCCGGACCGGCCGATCCGGTTGATCGTGCCGTACCCGCCGGGCGGCCTGACCGACACCGTCTCGCGCATCCTGTCGGACGAGGTAGGCAAGCTGCTGGGCCAGCCGATCGTGATCGACAACCGCGCCGGCGCCGGCGGCCAGATCGGGCTGCAGGCCATGATGCAGGCGCCGCGCGACGGCTACACCCTCGGGCTGGTGGTGCCGGCCACCATGGTCACGCTGCCGCTGACCAATGCCAACTACCCGTTCAAGCCGCTCAGGGACTTCGAGCCGATCACGGCGGCGGTCGACACCTACCTGACGCTGGTGGTTGCGCCGTCCATGGGCATTCGCACGTTGACGGACTTCATCGCCTACGGCAGGCAGCACCCCGGCAAGATGAGCTACGGCACCCCGGGCGCTGGCACCAGCTTCCACTTCAACAACGTCATCATGGCGCAGAAGCTCGGCATCAGCGCGCTGCATGTGCCCTACGCCGGGGAAGTCCAGATGCTCAACGACATCGTGGGCGGCCAGCTGCAGTACGCCCTGGTGTCGAACGCGGGGCGCGCCTTCATCGAGAGCGGCAAGGTGGTGCCGCTGGCCGTCGCTGCCAATCAGCGGGTGGGCGCCCTGCCCCGGGTACCGACCTTCAAGGAGGCCGGCGTCGACTTCAGCTCCGACGGCTGGGTCGGCTACGTTGCGGCCGCCGGCACGCCCGCCCCCATCCTCGACAAGCTGAATGCGGCCTTCATCAAGGCCATGACCGTACCGCACGTGCGCAAGCTGTTCGACGACATGGGCTACACGGTGGTCGGCAACAGCCGCCAGGAATTCCGCACGCAGGTCGAGCACAGCACGCAGCGCTACGCCGAGCTGCTGAAGTCCGGCGCCGTGCAACTCGAGAAGAACTAAACAGCACGCGAAGGAAGCACCATGCAAAAGATCCTGCACACCTACCGCTCGACCCTCGCAGAGGACAACGACCACCCCTTCCTGCATGGCGCCTTTGCGCCGGCCATGGACGAGTACCTGGCAGACACCGACAGCCTGCAGGTGATCGGCGAGATTCCGAAGGACCTGGACGGCATCTACGTGCGCAACACGCACAACCAGGTGCATGAATCCATCGGCATCTACCACCCGTTCGACGGCGACGGCATGCTGCATGCCATGCATTTCCACGATGGCCGCGCCACCTACCGCAACCGCTTCGTGCAAACCACCGGCTTCCTGGCCGAGCAGGCCGCCGGACGCTCGCTGTGGCCGGGCATGCTGTCGCCGCAGCTGTATGCGCGGCGCGGCTGGGGCGCGATGGGTTCGATGAAGGACAACGCCGGCACCGACGTGCTGTGCCACGGCGGCAAGCTGCTGGCCTCCATGTCGCAGGGCAGCGAGCCCTGGCGCCTCGACCCGGTTTCGCTGGAGACGCTGGGCCCCGATGCCGACTGGGCCCGCGCCGTGCCCGACGGCGTGGCCTCGCACTACAAGGTCGATCCGGCCACCGGCGAGATGATGTTCTTCAACTATCCGGAGCGCTGGCCCTACATGCACTACGGCGTGGTGGATCGCCACAACCGGCTGGTGCACTACGTGCCGATCGAGCTGCCCGGCGCGCGCTGGCCGCACGACCTGGGCATCACCAAGAACTACACCATCCTGCACGACCTGCCCTTCTTCTTCGACCCGGAGGCGCTCAAGAAGGGCCAGCGCAAGCTGGGCTTTCACCGCGACATACCGGCGCGCTTCGGCATCCTGCCGCGCCACGGCGACAGCGCATCGGTGCGCTGGTTCGAGGCCACCCCCTGCCACATCCTGCACCTGGCCAACTGCTACGAGGACGGCGACGAGGTGGTGATGGACGGCTGCATCATGCCGGACCCGCACAAGCCCAGCGTTGGCAGCACCGACACCAGCCGGCAGGCGGCCTACGACAAGATCCGCGCCCATCTGGACAAGCACAACAACCCGACGCTGATGTACCGCTGGCGCTTTAACCTGAGGACGGGCCAGACGCACGAGGAACAGATCGACGACGAGATCACCGAGTTCCCCGTCGTCAGCAACGACTATGTCGGCCGGCCCTACCGCTACAGCTTCAACGTGCTGTACGAAAAGGGCGAGTGGCTGTTCCGCGGCCTCAAGCGCTACGACCTGCTGACCCGCTCCACCCAGCGCTACGAATACGGCCCCGGCCGCTTCGGCAGCGAACCGCAGGTGGCGCGGCGCATCGGCGCGGTGGCGGAGGACGACGGCTACGTCATCACCTTCGTCAACGATCTGCGGCAGAACCGCTCGGAATGCCTGATCCTGGATGCCAGCGACATCGGCCGCGGGCCGCTGGCGCAGATCATCCTGCCGCACCGCATCTCGGCCGGCACCCATGCCTGCTGGGTCGAGGGCGACCGCATCGCGGGAGAACACCGCGATCCACGCTACGTGGCCACCTGAACCATGCATGAGCTCGTTCTAATTCCGGGCCTGAACAACACCCACGCGGTGTTCGACGGGGTGTGCGCGGCGCTGCCGCCGTCGGTGCACGTGCAGGCGGTCGACAACCCCGCGCTGCCGACGGTGGAGACGATTGCGGCGGCGCTGCTGCCGCAGTTGCCTGCGCGCTTCTGGCTGGGCGGCTTCTCATTTGGCGGCTACGTGGCGCTGGCCCTGCTCGAGATGGCGCCCGAGCGCGTGCAGGGCATTGCCATGCTGTGCTCCGCTCCGTTCGCCGACACGCCGGCACAGGTGGAGAAACGCCGCGCATCGATCGAGGTGGCGCGCAGCGGCGGCTACATGGCCATGATCGAAGCCCAGGCCGCCAACGCCTTCCACCCCGACAGCCTGGGCCGGCCGTCCTTGCTGGCGGCACGGCGCGCCATGCTGGAGGCCTATGGCGCGGAACGCTATATCGCCCATGTGACGGCCACCGCCGCGCGGCTCGACCGGGTGCGGCTGCTCGATGGCCGCATTCCCACGCTGGTGCTGGCGGCCACGCATGACAAGGTGTTCCCGCCCGACTCGCTGGCGCGCTACGCGGCCGACATTCCCGGCGCGCGCACGGCCCTGGTGCAACAGGCCGGCCATCTGGCCCCCATGGAGCAGCCGGGCCAGGTGGCCGCGGCGCTGGCCGGCTGGATCGCCGGAGCACCAACTTCCTGAGTGTGCGGCACGGGGCCCTTTCCAGGCCCCGTTTCCTCATGCGGCGGTCAGGCCGGCGCCCAGCCGCTCCATCGCCGGCCGCTGCAAGGCCACGGTGACGGTCTTCTCCTCGGTGTAGAAATGGCGCATGCCCTCGATGCCCTCGCGCCCGACGCCCGAGTTCTTGTAGCCGCCGAACGGGAAGCGCAGGTCCAGGATCATGGGCGTGTTGACCAGTACGACGCCGGCCTGGATCTCGCGCGCGGCGTGGGTGCACTGCTGCAGATCTGCGGACCACAGGTAGGACACCAGGCCGAACTCGGATGCATTGGCGATCGCCACGGCTTCCTCGAACTCGTCGTAGACGAGAAAGCTGGCGAACGGGCCAAAGATCTCCTCCTGGCAGACACGGCTCTGGTTGGAGCGGGCCAGTACCGCGGTAGGCTCCAGGTAGTAGCCGCGCTCCAGGTGCGGCGGCCGGCGGCCACCGGTCAACAGCTCGGCCCCCTCGGCCTGCGCGATGCCGACAAAGGACTGCACGCGGGCGTAGTGCGCCGCATTGGACAGCGGCCCGACCTCGGTGGCCATGTGGCACGGATCGCCCACCACGATGCGGCGCGCACGCTCCACGAAGCGCCCGATGAACTCGTCGGCAATCTGGCGCTGCAGCAGGATGCGCGAGCCGGCGAAGCACTGCTGGCCATTGTTGGTGTAGATGGACGTCAGGGCGCCGTCCAGCGCATCGTCCAGGTTGGCAGAGGCGGTGACGATGTTGGCGGATTTTCCGCCCAGCTCCAGGTCCACCCGCTTCAAACCCGGCGCCGCCGCAGCAGCGATCGAGCGGCCGGTCTGGGTGCCGCCCGTGAACGAGACCACTCGCACGTCAGGGTGCCGCACCAGCGCGTCGCCCGTGACATGGCCACGGCCGTTGACCAGGTTCACCACGCCCGGCGGCACGCCTGCCTCGGCCAGGATGTCCATGAAGCGCGCCACGGCCAGGGGGGTGGTTTCGGCGGTCTTCACCACGCAGCTGTTGCCAAAGGCCAGCGCCGCGGCGATCTTGGTCGAGGCCAGGGCCAGCGGCGCGTTCCACGGCGAGATCAGTGCCGCTACGCCGGCCGGCTCGCGGACCACGAAGCGCAGATAGGCGTCGTCCTGCAGGCCGGCGCGTTCGGTGTTCTGTGAGAGGCTGTCGCCGAAGAAGTCGAAGTTGCGCGGGATGCGAGGGATCTGCCGCGCCCGCAGGTAGCGCAGGGGCAGGCCGCTGTTGAGAGACTCCAGCCAGGCGAGCTCGTCCACATGCTGGCGGGTCAGTTCTACCACTCGCTGGAAGATGCGCCGCTTCTCGGCGCCCGGCAGGCGCGACCAGGCTCCGGCCTTGTAGGCGCGCTGAGCGGCGGCCACTGCGGCCGCGACCTCATGGGCATCGGCCTCGGACAACGCGCAGATCTCCTGCTCGGTCGCGGGGTTGATGACCGGCAGCAGCGTAGTGCCCGCCGGCCTCCACTGCCCATCGATATAGCTGGTCACCACCTTGGGCAGGACAAAATCGTGCGGCGCCTTCATGCCATGTAGCTCCCACCGTTGACATGCACGGTCTGGCCCGAGATGTAGCTGGCGGCCGGCCCCAGCAGGAACAGCACCGGGCCGGCGATATCCGCCGGCGCGCCTAGCCGGCCGAGCGGAACGCCGGCCACGAACTTCTGGAGATCGATGCCGGTGTGCTTGGTGTCGCGCCCGGTGCCACCGGTGAGGAAGGCGGTGTCGATGACGCCCGGCGCAATGCCGTTGACGCGTATCTCGGGCGCCCATTCGGTCGCCAGCGCGCGGATCAGGTTGATCACCCCGGCCTTGGAGGCGGCATAGGGTCCATAGCCCACATGCGGCACCCGGACCCCGAAGGTGGAGGAGATCAGCACCGCCGCTGGCGCCCGCCCTTGCCGCGCCGAGGCGCGCAGCAGCGGTGCGGCCGCGCGTGCCACCAGGAACATGCCGCGCAGGTCGGTGCCCACGATGCTGTCCCACTCCTGGGTCGACATTTTCTCGACCGGGATGCGCTCGCCGGTGTAGCCGGCCAGGTTCACCAGGCCGTCGATACGGCCCCAGCGTTGCGCGATCCCCGCGAAGGCGGACTGGACCTGTTCTTCCGACGAAACATCGCAGGCCACCAGCTCGACGCCAGCGATCGGCCCGGCCAGGCGGCAGGAGCGCTCAAGGTCCAGCACCGTGACCTCCAGTCCGCGCGCGGCGCTGGCCTGCACCAGGGCACGGCCCATGCCGCCGCAGCCGCCGATGACCACCAGCCGGTAGCCCGGCGGCGGCATGAAATCTGGAGTGTTCTGGTTCATAGGGGTAGGGGATTGAAGGTCAGGGTTACTCATTCGATGGTGCCAATCTGGCCCAGGACCTTGTTCCACAGCACGGAGTCGATCACCATGCGCTTCTTCAGGTCGGTCGGGCTGATGCTCCAGGGCTGGTTGGACTGCGCCCTGTAAGCCCGCTGCGTCTCGGGCGCACTGACGACGCTGTGGCCAATGGCTTCCAGTCTTTCCAGCAGCGGCGCCGGCAACCTGGCTGGCGCATACACCGCGACACCATAGGTCCAGTCCAGGTGGCGATAGCCCAGTTCCTGGAAGGTCGGTACCCTGGGCAGGAAGTCGCTGCGGTCAGGGCCTACCACCGCCAGAGCACGCAGCTTGCCGCTCTTCTCCATCTCGCGGGCCACGCCGACCGACACCAGACCCATCTGGATCTGGCCGCCGAGCATGTCCACCACCATGGGGCTCTCGCCCTTGTAGGGCACGTGCACCATGTCCCTGGCACCGAACTGGCGGGCCAGCAGGTACTGCATGATGTGCGTGGAGGTACCGGTCCCATACGAGCCATAGGACAGCCGCTCGGTTTTGGCCAGGGCCTCCAGCTCCCTGACGGTTTTCACCGGCGACGAGGCGGAGACGACGAACACCAGTGGCGTCACGCACAGGCCGGCAACCGGCGTGAAATCGCGCACTCCGTCATAGGCGGGCTTGACGTTGATGCCCGCGCTGGTGAGCTGGGAGGTCACCGTAAGCAGCAGGGTGTAGCCGTCCGCCGGGGCCTTGGCGACCGCATCCGCCCCGATGGTGCCGGACGCGCCAGGCTTGTTGTCCACCAGCACCGGCGTGCCCAGCAGCTCCGAGAACTTTCTCGAGAATACGCGGGCGATGCCGTCGGCATTGCCGCCCGCGGGATAGGGAACGACCAGCCGTATCGGCTTGGCGGGAAAGTCGGATTCAGCGGCCTGACTGGCGCCGGCCATGCCGGCCACCAGCGCGCCGACCATCCAACGTCTGCGAATCATCATGGGTGTTGTCTCCTGCTGTAGTGCTCTCGCACCGCGGCAGCGCGCAAGGCACAGCACACGGCGGCGCAGGCCATGGCCCCGGCGGCGACCGGAGCCCGCAGCCTGCGGGCCTGGCGCACGTACGGAAGGGAGTGGTGCTGGCCCCGCGGCGGCCGAAAACGGAGCGCAGGGCGGGCCGCCCCGGCCTCTGGACTGGCACTGAAAATTGTGCGGGGGCACAGGAAAAGCCCCAAGCCCTATCGCGCCCAATACCGCAGAGCGGAATTGGCTCTGCCGGCCAGGCCGGGCCAGCCTCAACCCATGGTGCCGCGCATCACCGTCGGCCGCAGCAGCCTAGAACAGGTCGCCGTCCCGGTAGAACCAGCGCCCGCCCTCCCGCACGAAGCGGCTCAGCTCGTGCAGGCGGTGGGCGCGCCCGCCGGCATCGCGCTGGCGCGCGACGAACTCGACCTCGGCGTGCGTGTCGTCCAGCGTGCGGCGCGCGCGCACCTCCAGGCCCAGCCATCGCACGCCGGGCTCGAAGCCCAGCGATGGCGGACGGGTGCCGGCATGCCAGGTCGCCAGCAGGTAGCTGGCACGCTCCAGCACGAAGGCGGTGTAGCGCGAGCGCATCAGCGATTCGGCGTCGGGCGCGGGGCAGGTATCGAAGGCGTCCACGAAGCGGCCACAGCAGGCCGCCAGCGCCCGCGGGGCGCCGCGCGCATCGCGGCTCCCGCAAGGACAGTCCTGGGTCTTCAAGGCAGCGCTCCGGGCCGCGCGTGCGGGGGCGGGGTGGTCAGGGCAAGGCAGTGCATGGAGGCCCGGTTTCTACCATGCGGCTGGAAGGCAAGGGGGAGAACCTCAGTACATCCCCGGTGGGCCCCGACGGAAATGGATTGCACACTTCTTGCATGCGTCGCTCCGACAGGGGCGACCGGACAACAGCAGGGACTTTATGCCGACAGAACCATCGATCGAACCCGCCGGCACAGGCTGTGCACGGCGAAGCGCGCGCGCCGGCGCGGCGCACCTGCCGCGCCCGGCACGCTAGCAGACCGCCCGGCCCTTCGCGATGCGCGCCCTGCTCTCCCGTGTTCCACGACGGATCGCCGCCACGTGTCTTGCGCTTGCGGCCCTGTCCGCGGCGGCGGCCCCCGCCGACTCCCCCACCCTGCGCAAGATCCAGGAGACCGGGGTCATCACCTTCGGCTACCGCACCGAGTCGCCCCCGTTCGCCTATCTCGATGCCAAGCGCCGGCCGATCGGCTATTCCGTCGACATCTGCGAGCGCATCGTGGAGGCCACGCGCAAGGCCCTCGACATGCCCGAGATGGAGGTGCGGCGCGTGGTGGTCAGCTCGGCCACGCGCATGCCGATGCTGGCCGACGGCTCCATCGACCTGGAGTGCGGCGTCACCACCAATACCGAGGAACGCTCCAGGATCGTCGGCTTCTCGGTCACGACCTTCGTCACGGCCAGCCGGCTGCTGTCGCGCAAATCGTCGGGCATCCGCACCATCGACGACCTGCGCGACCAGCCAGTGGTGTCCACCCTTTCCACCACCAGCATCCAGTACCTCACCGCGCTCAACCAGGCGCGCCGCCTGGACATGAAGATCCTGGCCGGCCTGGACGACTACAAGTCGCTCGACATGGTGCGCGCCAACCGCGCGCTGGCCTTCGCCATGGACGATGTGCTGCTGCGCAGCGTGCTGTCGACCGCGCCGGATGCGGACGACTACGTCATATCGGACGTCGCCCTCACGACCGAGCCGTATGCCATCGGGCTGCCCCACGGCGACCCGGTCTTCAAGCGCCTGGTGGACGACACGATCATCGGCCTGTTCCGCAGCGGCGAGATCCACCAGATCTACCAGCGCTGGCTCCAGTCACCGATCCCGCCGCGCGGCGTCAACCTGAGGATGCCCATGAGCGAGCAGTTGCAGCGCGTCATCCGGCAGCCGTCCGACGCGAGCGATACGCAGGCTTACCGCTGACCCCCCTCAGGCGGGCCAGCGGAGCCGGTTCCGCGGATGTCCTGGCATGGCCAACGGCGCGGGCGGGCCGTGATCACCGAAACCGCTCCGGGTCGATCCCGTGGCGGTGCAGCTTGTCGTAGAGCGTCTTCTTGGCCACGCCCAGCGTCTCCATCACGCGCTGCATGCGGCCCTGCTGCTGGCGCAGCGCCTGTTCGATGAGCGCCTTCTCCACCAGGTCCATCTGGCTTGCGAGCGACATCGGGGCCGGAGGGGGCGCCGCAGCCTCGACCCCGCCCAGCTCCAGCACGAAGCGGTCGGCGGCATTGCGGATCTCGCGCACGTTGCCCGGCCAGTCGTGCGCCAGCAGCTCGCGCAGTTGCCCGGGGCGCATCTCCGGGGCCTCCACGCCGTAGCGCTTGCCGGCCTGTGCCATGAAGTGTTCGAACAGCAGCGGGATGTCCTCGCGCCGCTCGCGCAGCGGCGGCAGCTCCAGCACGCCGACGTTGAGCCGGTAGTACAGGTCGCTGCGGAACTTCTGCTGCTCGCCCAGCACGCGCAGATCGCTCTTGGTGGCGGCGATCACGCGCAGGTTGACCGGGATCTCCTCGTTCGACCCGAGCCGCGCAACCCGGCGCTCCTGCAGCACGCGCAGCAGCTTGATCTGCAGGGCCATGGGCATGGACTCGATCTCGTCGAGCAGCAGCGTGCCGCCGTTGGCATGCTCGATCTTGCCGATGCGCCGCTTGCCGGCCGAGGTGAAGGCACCGGACTCGTGCCCGAACAGCTCGCTCTCGAACAAGGTCTCGGGCAGGCCGCCGCAGTTGATGGCCACAAAGTGACGGTCGCGCCGGTCGCTGTGGTCATGCAGGCAGCGCGCCACCAGCTCCTTGCCGGTGCCGGTCTCGCCCAGGATCATCACGTCGGCCGAGGTCGCGGCCAGCCGCAGGATCTTGCGCCGCACCTCCTGCATGACCGCCGACTGCCCGAGCAGGATGGCCTCGATGCCGCTGCGCTGCTGCAGCTGGTCGCGCAGGTTGTCGAGCGCAACGCGCATCAGCCGCTTCTCCAGCGCGCGCATCACCGTCTCGACGAAGCGGTCCGGCGCAAAGGGCTTCTCGATGAAGTCGTAGGCGCCCGCGCGCATCGCGTTGACCGCCATGGACACGTCGCCATGCGCCGTCACCACCACGACCGGAATGCTGCCGTCGCAGGCCATCACCTTGTCCAGCAGGGTCAGGCCGTCCATGCCGGGCAGCCGCACGTCCGTGACGACGACCGCCTGCACGCCTGGCGTCACATGCGGCAGCGCCTCTTCGGCCGAGCCGAAGGCCTGCACCGCCAGGCCTTCCAGCTCCAGCGTCTGGACCAGGCTGGCCCGTACCGGGGGGTCATCCTCGACGAAGATGACCTTGAATCCTTCATACATGGGAGGGGACCTCTACAAACTCCAGATCGAACTCGAAACGCATGCCATGGTCCGTGCGCCGGGCACGCAGCGTACCCCCCAGTTCCTGCAGGATCTTAGAGGAAATGACCAGGCCCAGGCCCAGGCCCTGCCCCGCCGGCTTGGTGGTGAAGAAGGGCTCGAACAAGCGCTGCATGCGCTCTTCGTCCATCCCCTCCCCGGTATCTTCCACGCACACCCGCACGCACGCGTCCAGCCGCTCGGCGCGGATGGACAGGCTGCGCTGCGGCCGTTGCGCCATGGCGTCGAGGGCATTGGTCGCCAGGTTGAGCAGCACCTGCTCCAGGCGCGTGGCGTCCGCGCGTACCTGGGTGGCCGGCGCGATGTCGACGACCACGTCCACCCGCTCGGCGCGAATGCGGTGGTCCAGCATCAGCAGCACATTGCGGACGGACAGAGCCAGGTCGGCCGGCTCGCTGGCGATGCTGGCCCGGCGCGCGAAGGTCTTGAGCTGCGTGACGATGCGGCCCATGCGCTCGGACATCTCGTCGATGGTCCTCAGGTTGTGCGCCACGGCCGGGTCCTGCCGGTCGCTGAGCATGCGGATGGTGTTGCGCGACAGCGCCCGCAGCACCGTGAGCGGCTGGTTGATCTCGTGCGAGATGCTGGCCGACATCAGCCCGAGCGCGGCCATCTTGCCGGCCTGGATCAGCTCGTCCTCGGCCTGCTGCCGCTGCGCGACCTGGTGCCGCAGCTCGTCGTTGGCGCGGCGCAGCCGCTGCGTGCGCGCGCTCACGCGCCGCTCCAGCTGGTCATGCGCCTGCTGCAGTTCGCTCTTTGCCTGGAACAGCGCCCGCACCGTGTTGCGGCGCTGCAGCATGTAGAGCGCCAGCATGCCGATGAAGGCGCCGCCAGCGGCGCCCCCCCAGGCCGCGCGCTGCGCGCCGCGCCAGACCTCCGACGGGTCCGACAGCGCGACCAGCCGCACCTGCAGCGGGTTCACCGCCCGCTCCTGCGCCAGCTGCTGCGGATAGCGCGTGCCCGCATGCTCGCCGACGCGCACCAGCAGCGTCCCGGGCTCGGGCGACGCCTCCTGCACCAGGCTCAGCGGCGCGAGCGCATGCGCCGGGTAGCGCGCCGACGCCTGCGGCGGAATGTGCTGGCCGGCGCGGTAGATGCGGTACTTCCAGCCCGCGACCGAGGACATGACGATGACGCCGTTCTCGTCTACCACCAGCAGCTTCTCGCTCTGGGTGCGCAGGCCCAGGTCCACCCAGGTGGCTTCCAGCGGCGCCAGGCTGGTCCTCACCACGATGCGCCCCAGCGTGTTGCCGGCACGCCGCACCGGATGCACGAAGTAGTGGTCAGTCGATCCGTTGGCGGGATTGGCTCCAAAGAAATCGACCGGCTCGTCGCCCGACATCACCGCGGCGTCCGTGAGCGGCGCAGGCGGCTCGCTGCCCGGCGGCAGCTGGGGATCGCTGGCCGCCAGCACCTCGCCGGCAGGCCCCAGGATCAGCAGCAGGCTGGAGCCCGCCCGCGCGTTGATGCGTGCCAGCGCACGGCTCGCGCGCTGGCGCAGCGCCGGATTGCCGGGCGCATCCAGCAGGGCGATGCTCTCCGCCCCGATCGCGACCAGGCTCGGCAGATAGGCATAGCGGGACAGCTCTGACTCCAGAGCCGCGGCGTACAGCTCCAGCCGCTCGTCGGCGCGGAAGGCCAGCTGCCCCATGCCGTTGCGCACCCCCCACTGGTAGCCGGCGGTCATGCCGAGGAAGGCCAGGCTCAGGGCCACGAACGCCAGGAAGGCAGGCGTGATCCGGTCAAGGAGGCGGTCGGGGCTGAAGCGGGAGAAGGCCAGGCTCATGAAGACATCTAGTGTGCCAACAAGCGTCCCTGCTGTCGTGGGCGGATATCCGCACCTGCAGACCGTCCGAAGTGCGAATTGCCACACGCTCCGGCTACTCCCCCGCGCGCGCGCAACGACCCTTCTCCCTCTGGCGCGGCCCCCTGCATGCCCCGCGCGCGCAGGGTCTCGCGGCGTGGCACGGCTATTGCGAAATGAATGCCCATCTCAATGCGCCACGGGCGGCGAAACCTGCCCCTCTTCGATGGAAACCCTTATTCAGCAACTCATCAACGGCCTGGTGCTGGGCAGCATGTATGCCCTGGTCGCGCTGGGCTACACGATGGTCTACGGCATCGTGGGCCTGATCAACTTCGCGCATGGGGAGGTCCTGATGGTCGGGGCCCTGGTGAGCTGGACGGCGGTGACCATGCTGGCCGATGCAGGCCTGCCGCCCTGGTCGCTGATGCTGCTGTCGATGCTGGCGTCCATCGCCATCTGCATGGTGCTCAACCTGACGGTGGAGAAGATCGCCTACCGGCCGCTGCGCAAGGCGCCCAAGCTGGCCACGCTGATCACGGCCATGGGCATGTCGCTGCTGCTGCAGACGCTGGCCATGATCCTCTGGAAGCCCAGCCCCAAGCCCTACCCCCAGCTGCTGTCCCCAACCCCTATCGATCTGGGCGGCCCGGTCATCAGCATCACGCAGGTGGTAATCCTGGTGGCGACCTGGTCCCTGCTCGCGGCCCTGCTGTGGCTGGTGCACGGCACGCGCATGGGCCGCGCCATGCGGGCCACGGCAGAGAACCCGCGCAACGCGGCGCTGATGGGGGTGCAGCCGGACCGGGTGATCTCGATCACCTTCATGCTCGGCGCGGCGCTGGCCGCCGTGGCCGGCGTGATGTGGGCCGCCAACTACGGCACGGTGCAGCACTCCATGGGTTTCCTGCCCGGGCTCAAGGCCTTCACCGCCGCCGTGCTGGGCGGCATCGGCAACCTGGCCGGCGCCATGGTGGGCGGCATGCTGCTGGGGCTCATCGAATCGGTCGGCGCGGGCTATCTCGGCGACCTGACCGGCGGGCTGCTGGGCAGCCACTACGTCGACATCTTTGCCTTCGTCACGCTGATCGCCGTGCTCACGCTGCTCCCCTCGGGCCTGCTGGGCGAGCGCGTGGCCGACCGCGCCTGAGGGTCACGCCATGGAAAAGCTGTTTCAACACAAATACTCGGCCTGGGTGCTGGTCGCAGCCCTGGTCGTCCTGCCGCTGGCGGTGCAGTCCTTTGGCGCGGGCTGGGTCCGCATCATGGCGCTGGCCCTGCTGTACGTGCTGCTGGCGCTGGGCCTGAACATCGTGGTCGGCTATGCCGGCCTGCTGGACCTGGGCTTCGTCGCGTTCTATGCCGTGGGCGCCTACCTCTATGCGCTGCTGAGTTCCCCGCACCTGGGCGAGAACTTCGAAGTGATCGCCGCAGCCTTCCCGAACGGCCTGCACACGCCGGTGTGGATCCTGGTACCGCTGGCGGCACTGGTGGCGGCGGTGGCCGGCGTCGTGCTGGGCACGCCCGTGCTCAAGCTGCGCGGCGACTACCTGGCCATCGTGACGCTGGGCTTCGGCGAAATCATCCGGGTGTTCATGAACAACCTGGAATATCCGGTGAACATCACCAACGGGCCGCGCGGCATCGACCGCATCGACGCGGTCGAGATCGCCGGCGTTAGCCTGGGCAAGCCGCTGCAGCTGCTGGGCCTGCAGGTGCACCAGGTGACGCTGCACTACTGGGCGTTCCTGGCATTGGTGCTGCTGGGCATCGTGGTCTGCTATCGCCTGCAGTCCTCGCGCATAGGCCGTGCCTGGATGGCGATCCGCGAGGACGAGATCGCGGCCAAGGCCATGGGCGTGAACACCCGCAACATGAAGCTGCTGGCCTTCGCCATGGGGGCATCCTTCGGCGGGGTGGCCGGCGCCATGTTCGCGTCGTTCCAGGGCTTCGTGTCGCCCGAATCCTTCAGCCTGACCGAGTCGGTGATGATCGTGGCGATGGTGGTGCTGGGGGGCCTGGGCCATCTGCCCGGCGTGGTGCTCGGTGCGCTGCTGCTTGCCGGCCTGCCGGAAGTGCTGCGCTATGTCGCCGGGCCGCTGCAGGCCATGACCGACGGGCGGCTCGATGCGGCCATCCTGCGCCAGTTGATGATCGCTCTGGCCATGGTCGGCATCATGCTGGCGCGCCCGCGCGGCCTGTGGCCGACGCCCGAGCACGGCAAGGCGGCTGCACGCCCGCAGGGCGCACCCAAGCGCGGCTTCTCACTGCTTCGCAGTCCGGCACCGGCCGACGCGCCGAGCCTCGGGGAGGCCGCCCGATGAGCACCGCGACGGCCCCCGTGCTCCAGGTGTCCGGCGTCAGCAAGCGCTTCGGCGGCCTGCAGGCGCTCACCGACGTGGGCATTGCCATCCAGCCCGGCCAGGTCTACGGACTGATCGGCCCCAACGGCGCAGGCAAGACCACTTTCTTCAACGTGCTCACCGGCCTCTACGTGCCGGACGCGGGCCGCTTCGACCTTTGCGGCAAGGCCTACAAGCCCTCTGCCGTGCACGAGGTGGCACGTGCCGGCATCGCCCGCACCTTCCAGAACATCCGCCTGTTCGGCGACATGACCGCGCTGGAGAACGTGATGGTAGGGCGCCATGTGCGCACCTCCTCGGGCCTGATCGGCGCGCTGTTCCGCGGACGCGGCTTCCGCGCCGAGGAAGCGGCCATCACGCAACGCGCGCACGCCCTGCTCGACTACGTGGGCATAGCGCACTACGCGCAGCACCGCGCCCGCACGCTGAGCTACGGCGACCAGCGCCGGCTGGAGATCGCGCGCGCGCTGGCCACCGATCCCAAGCTGATCGCGCTGGACGAGCCCGCTGCGGGCATGAACGCCACCGAGAAGGTGGTGCTGCGCGGCCTGATCGAGCGCATCCGCGCCGACGGCCGCACCATCCTGCTGATCGAGCACGACGTGAAGCTGGTCATGGGCCTGTGCGACCGCGTGACCGTACTCGACTACGGCCGGCAGATCGCCGAAGGCACGCCGGCCGAGGTGCAGAAGAACGACAAGGTGATCGAGGCCTACCTCGGCGCCGGCCACCAGGTGCATTGAGGACAGACATGGCCGACATCCTGCTCAAGGTCGAGGACCTGCAAGTGGCCTACGGCGGCATCCGTGCCGTCAAGGGCATTTCCTTCGAGGTGCGCGAGGGCGAACTCGTCAGCCTGATCGGCGCCAACGGCGCCGGCAAGACCACCACGCTCAAGGCGCTGACCGGCCTGCAGCCCATGACGGCGGGCTCGATAGCGCTGTTCGGCCGCCCCATCCACGGCTGCGGCACCTGGGACCTGGTGCGGCAGGGGCTGGTGATGGTGCCCGAGGGCCGCGGCACCTTCACACGCATGACCATCGTCGAGAACCTGCAGATGGGCGCCTTCACGCGCCGCGACGCGGCCATAGCGGCGGACATCGACCGCATCTTTGCGCTGTTCCCGCGCCTCAAGGAGCGCCGCGACCAGCTCGCCGGAACGATGAGCGGCGGCGAGCAGCAGATGCTGGCCATGGGCCGGGCACTGATGGCCCGCCCCAAGGTGCTGCTGCTCGACGAGCCCTCCATGGGGCTGGCGCCGCTGATGGTGGACAAGATCTTCGAAGTGATATCGGACATCCACCGCCAGGGCACGACGGTGCTGCTGGTGGAGCAGAACGCCAGCCGCGCGCTGGCTTTGGCCGATCGTGGCTACGTCATGGAGTCGGGCGAGATCAGCAGCAGCGGGGCCGCGCAGGACCTGCTGGCAGATCCCCGGGTCCGGGCTGCCTATCTAGGGGAGTGAGCTGTCACGCGGGAATTTCTGCAGAGGGAGGGTGAGCGACGTTTACCCGCACGTTCGCACGCCCGGCGTCCCGGCATCCGGGCCGCCAGGCGGATCGCCCTATTTTTTTCTTCGAGGAGAGCGTTTTCATGAAACTCAGACTGAATGCCGCCATGGCGGCTGTGGCCCTGTGCGCCACGGGCGTTGCCCACTCACAGGAACTGGTCGTCAAGATCGGCCACGTCGCCCCGACCAGCGGTGCCATTGCCCACCTGGGCAAGGACAACGAGATGGGCGCACGCATGGCGATCGAGGAACTCAACGCCAGGGGCGTGACCATCGGCGGCAAGAAGGCCAAGTTCGAACTGCTGGCAGAAGACGATGCCGCAGATCCCAAGCAGGGGACTGCAGCGGCGCAGAAGCTGGTGGACGCCAAGGTCAACGGCGTGGTCGGCCACCTGAACTCGGGCACCACCATCCCGGCCTCCAAGATCTACAGCGATGCCGGCATCCCGCAGATCTCGCCCTCGGCCACCAACCCCAAGTACACCCGCCAGGGCTACAAGACGACCTTCCGGGTCGTGGCCGACGACACGCAGCTCGGCGGCACGCTGGGCCGCTATGCGGTCAAGGACCTCAAGGGCAAGGACATCGCCGTCATCGACGACCGCACCGCCTATGGCCAGGGCGTCGCCGAGGAGTTCGCCAAGAGCGCCAAGGCAGCGGGCGCCAACATCGTGGACCGGCAGTTCACCAACGACAAGGCCACCGACTTCGCCGCCATCCTGACCGCCATCAAGGCCAAGAAGCCCGAAGTGGTGTTCTTCGGCGGCATGGACGCCGTGGGCGGCCCGATGCTGCGCCAGATGAAGCAGCTCGGCCTGGCGTCCAAGTTCATGGGCGGCGACGGCATCTGCACCTCCGATCTGCCCAAGCTGGCATCGGGTACGGCGGCCGACGACCAGGTCGTGTGCGCTGAGGCCGGTGGCGTCGAAGGCGCGCAGAAGGTCGGCATGGACAAGTTCCGGGCCGACTTCAAGAAGAAGTTCAACGTGGACGTGCAGATCTATGCACCCTACGTCTACGACGCCGTGATGGTGCTGGCCGACGCGATGGTCCAGGCCGGCTCCTCCGACCCGGCCAAGTACCTGCCGGCACTGGCCAAGATCAACCACAAGGGCGTGACGGGCGACATCGTCTTCGACGAGAAGGGCGACATCAAGAACGGCGCGCTCACGCTCTACACCTACCGCGGCGGCAAGCGCGAGCAGATCGCCGTCGTCCGCTGACCATCCCATATCCCTTCCCCAAGGACCTATTGCAATGAAGAAGACCTACACCCGCGGCCTGCTGGCCCTCGCCTGCCTCGGCGCCGCATCGACCGCCATGGCGCAGAGCAGCGTGACCCTCTATGGCCGCGTCAACACCTCGATCGAGAACCAGAGGGCCGGCGGCAGCTCGCGCTGGGTCGAGCAGAACAACTCCTCGCGCTGGGGCATCAAGGGCACGGAAGACCTGGGCGGCGGCCTCAAGGCCGGCTTTGGCCTGGAAAGCGGCTTCAGCTCCGACACCGGGGTCGCGGCGCCGGAATTCTTCGGCCGCCGCAGCGAGGTGTTCCTCTCCGGCAGCGGCGGCACGCTGCGCCTGGGCCGCTTCTTCAGCGAGGCCTACTACGCCACGGCCGACTACGTCAGCCTGCACAACCACGACACCGGCACCTCGGCGGATGCGCTGTACGCCTACATCGGCCGCAACCAGAACAAGGTCGCCTACCGTGCGCCCGAGTTCGTGCCCAACCTGAGCATCGAGGGCTCGGTATCCCTGCCCGAAGGCGTGCCCGGCCTCAAGCGCAACTACGACCTGGCGCTGAACTACGTGACCGGTGCCCTGCAGCTCGGCGCCGGCTATGAGCAGGCCGATACGGAGGCCGTCGGCACGAGGCGCGGCATCAGCAAGAGCCAGGGCGCGCTGCGCGCGCTCTACACCACGGGTCCGTTCACTTTTGGCGGCTACCTGCAGCGCGACAAGAACGCATTCGCCAACAACACCCTCATCGAAACCGGCAACCGCACCAACGTGCGCCTGGTCGGCATGTATGCGCTGGGGGCGGGCGAGTTCCACGTCAACGTAGGCTCGGCCGGCAAGTCCAGCCAGGTGTCCGACAGCTCGGCGCGCCAGTACACGCTGGCCTACAACTACAACCTGAGCAAGCGCACCAAGGTCTATGCCTTCCTGACCAAGATCGACGACAGCGCGGCCGGCCTGTACGGGGGCGACTTCCGTTCGGTCGCCTTCGGCGTGCGGCACAACTTCTGACCACGGCAACGCTCCAGGGCGGCGGTCGGCAGCGCTCTCCAGGCCCTGCCACGGCCACCGCCCCGCCCCCCTCTCGACCAAACATGTCTCCGCTCTCGGTCCGCCGCATCTCCGTGCGGTCGCGCTTCTACCTCGTGATGGGCCTGGTCGGGCTGTCTCTGGTCGTGCTGGCGGCCTGGAGCACCTGGTCCACCCACAGCTCGATCACGACGATCACGGCCCTGTTCGACCGCCAGGAACGCGCGGCCCACCAGGTGGCAGCGCTGCGCGAATCCATGGCCAGCCTGCGGCGCTACCAGGCCGAGATGATCGCGGTCTCGGTTTCCAACCCCTCCGACGTGGAGCGCGTGCACACGCTCTGGAAGCAGGAGATCGCACGCCTGCGCGAGGGCGGCCAGGCCATGGCCCGGGACACCGACCCGCAGGACACCCAGGCCCTTGCCCTGCTGGCGCGGCAGCCCGAACTGCTTTCCGCGGTGGAGTCGGTGGTCAACCCGATTGCCGCCCAGCTGGGCGACGCCAAGATGGACGCCAGCGCGGCCGCGGCCTATGCCCAGGCGGCCGACCAGGACCTGGACGCACTGCAGGCCGGCCTGAGCGGCATCCTGAAGGCCCAGGAGGCGGGCGCCCTGCGCGCACGCGACGAGATCCGCAGCGGGGCCGAGCTGGACGCCGGCGCGCGGCTGCTGCTGGTCGGCCTGACGCTGGCGCTCTTCCTGCCCCTGATGGCGCTGACCCTGCGCTCCCTGTGCGGCCCGCTGGACCAGGCCGTGGCCGTGGCCGGCCGCATCGCGGGCGGCCAGCTGGAGGGAAGCATCGACACCAGCGGCCACGACGAGACCGCCCGCCTGATGCAGGCACTGGCCCACATGCAGGCCGCGCTGCGCCACCTGGTGGGCCAGATGCGCGAGTCCTCGCTGAGCATAGAGCTGGCCAGCACTGAAGTCGCGGCCGGCAACACCGACCTGTCCCGCCGCACGGAGCACACGGCGGGCAACCTGCAGCGCACCGCGCACTCGATGGCCGGCCTGACCGAAAGCGTGCGGCGCTCCGTGGCCTCGGCCAGCGCCGCCAGCCAGCAGGCCACGGACGCCGCCTCGGTGGCGGTGCAGGGCGGCGCAGCCGTCGCCGAGGTGGTGGCCACCATGGCGGAGATCAGCGCCTCGTCGCGGCGCATCGCCGACATCATCGGTGTCATCGACGGCATTGCCTTCCAGACCAACGTGCTGGCGCTCAACGCCTCGGTCGAGGCCTCGCGCGCCGGCGCGCACGGGCGCGGCTTCGCGGTGGTGGCCAGCGAGGTGCGCAGCCTGGCGCAGCACGCCGCAAACGCGGCCCGGGAGATCAAGGCCCTGATCGATGCCTCCGCACGGCGCATCGCGTCGGGCTCGCAACTGGTGCAGGACACCGGCGCCCAGATGCAGGCCATCGTCTCCAGCTTCCACCGCGTGAAGGACATCATCGACGAGATCAGCGCGTCCTCGCACCTGCAGCACGCCGGCATTGCCGAGCTGAACACCGCCATGGTGGAGCTCGAAGGCATGACCCAGCAGAATTCCGCACTGGTCGAGCAGGGCGCCGCCGCGACCGATTCGTTGCAGTCCCAGGCGCGCCGGCTGGCAGCGGTGGTCGCGCGCTTTCGCACCACGGAAGCGGTGGGATGAGGCACGCGCTGCCAGCCCTGCTGCTGGCCGGCCTGGCGGCGGGCATCCTGGCGGCCGGCACGGCCCGCGCCGAGGGCGTGCTGGAGAAGATCCGCGGCAGCCGCGAGATCGTGATCGGCTACCGCGCCGATGCCGTGCCCTTCTCCTACGACCTGCCCGGCCAGGCCCAGCCGGTGGGCTATGCCATCGACCTGTGCAAGAGCATTGCCGAGGCCGTGCGCAGCGAGCTCAAGCTGCCGTCGCTGACCGTGCGCTACCTGGCGGTGGACAACACGGCGCGCTTCTCCGCCGTCACCCAGGGCCGTATCGACCTGGAGTGCGCCAACACCACCAATACGCGCGAGCGGCGCGAGCAGATCGGCGTGGCCTTCACCATTCCTCACTACATTGCCGGCACGCGCATGCTGGTACATGCCGACGCCGGCCTGCAGCGCCTGGAGGACATGCGCGGCAGGCGCATCGCCACCACCAAGGGCACGACCTCGGTCGGCATCATCCGCACCAAGAGCGCGGAGATGGGCCTGGACCTGAAGATCCACGAGTGCCAGGACGACAGGGCGTGCTTCGACCTGCTGCAGGCGCGGCAGGTGGAGGCCTACCTGATGGACGACATCCTGCTCTACAGCTTCCGCGCGTCGGCGCCCGACCCGCAATCGCTGCAGGTGGTCGGCAAGTTCCTGTCCATCGAGCCGCTGGCCATCATGCTGCGCCAGGACGACCCGGCCTTCAAGAAGCTGGTCGATGCCGAGATGCTGCGCCTGATCCACGAGCGCCGCCTGCATCCGTTGTACCGCCAGTGGTTCGAATCCCCGATCCCGCCGCAAGGCCGCAACCTGCGCGTGCCGATGAGCTACCTGCTCAAGGACTTTCTGAAATTTCCGTCGGACAAGGTGGGGGACTGAGAACCGCCCCACACCGTTTCCCCTTCATCTTCAGGGTTGGCAAAGCGTGAAGCTCTGCCTTGCGGCCGTGGCGCCAGCCACGGCCGTTTTTTACGCGCGGTCACCCGCTCATTCCGGCCGGATGTTCCCATCGCGCACCACCTTGCCCATGCGCTGCGTCTGCTGCTTGATGAAGTCCGCCATTTCGGTACGGCCGCCCGGGTAGATCTCCCCGCCGACGCTTTTGATCTTCTGCTGCACGTCGTGGGCCTCGAGTGCCTGCCGCAGCGCATCTGCCAGCTTGTCGGCGATGGCGGGGGATACGCCGGAGGGCACGAACATGCCGTTCCACTCGTACGCCTCGGCCTGGGCGATGCCGGCTTCCGCCATGGTGGGCACGTCGGGCAAGGAAGGCGAGCGCCTGGCCGCCATCACCGCCAGCGGGCGCAGCTTGCCGGCCTGGATGCTCGACAGGCCCGAGCCGATGTTGGCCACGTACACCGGCACGTGGCCCCCCATCACGTCGGCCATGGCCGGACTGCCCCCCTTGTAGGGCACGTGCACCATCCTGATCCTGGCCTGCTGCAGGAACTGCTCGGTGGCCAGATGCTGGGTGGAGCCGGTGCCGGGCGATGCATACGACACCGAGCCCGGCTGCGCCTTGGACATGCTGACCAGTTCGGCCACCGACCTGGCGCTGTAGTCGGGCGAGGTGACGAGCACCAGCGGGAACACGCCCAGGATGCCGATGGGCGCAAAGGCCTTGGCGGTGTCGTAGGGCAGCTTGGGGAACAGCACCGGGTTGATGGCGTAGCCGCCGCCATCGACCATGACGGTATAGCCGTCGGGCCTGCTGCGCGACACATACGCGGCGCCGATCTGGCCCGCGCCGCCGGGCTTGTTCTCGACGACGACCGACTGGCCGAGCGTGGCCGCCATCTTCGGTGCGACGAGCCGGGCCAGCATGTCGGCCGCGCCGCCTGCGGGATAGGTCACCACCAGGGTAATGGGCTTGCTGGGCCAGCCGTCTTCGGCCAGCGCGGCCAGCGGCAGGGACGCCAGCGCGAGCAGCGCGAACGTGCGGATCTTGTGCATGGAGAGTCTCTTTTCTGGAAATCGCTGTGGGGGTTATTGCAAACCTGCCAGCCAGGCATCGCGCAAGGCCGGGTCGTCGCCCGTGATGTCGCCGAGTACGAGCAACTCACCCGCCCGCACGTCGCGTGCGGTACGGGCGTGGGCTGCCAGGTAGAGCGGTGCCACGTCGGCCGGAGCGCTCTCGCGCGGGAGCAGCACGGCCTGCACGCCGGTCACGTCGTGGTGGTGCCCGCCCATCGTCAGCACCGTGCCTGCAGGAATGTCGACGGTGGCGCGCCCTCCCAGGACGGCGCACTGCGTGGGCCGGGCGCTGCCCGAGGCACGGCCGTGCAGCACGGCATTGAGCAGGCTGATCGGCGTCTCGATGCCCATGAAGTGGTAGGGCAGGAACATGCACGCATATCGGCCGTCACGGCTCACCACGTGGCCCTTCTGGCGCAGCAGTTCCCAGGTGACCGTGTCGAAGGTCTTCACCACCACGAACACGCCGCCGGCAAAGCTGGCCTCGTCCGGCGTGCGCAGCATGTTGAACACCTCGATGGCACCGCTGCGACCCAGCAGGCCGCCGTCTTCCTTCAGGGCGTAGACATCGGCCAGTTCAGCCGTGCGGGCGATGGGGTAGTGCAGCAGTTCCACGTCGGGCACCAGGCCGGTGTTGGTCGCCACCACCGCCATCTCGCAGTAGTCGGCCGTGGCAGAGGTCTTGCGGCCTCCGAGCGCGGCACGGCGCCTGGCCAGCGTGGCGGGCGCATCGGCACCCAGCGTCAGCAGCTCGCCCATGCCGGGGGCCGCGAAGGTCTGGTCGAACTGGGTGATGGTGCCGGTGGCAGGGTCGAAGACCAGGTCGTACTCACTGGACTTGCCGGCGGCCACGATCTCGAGGTTGAGCGTGCGCGCCCAGCTGACCCAGCCGATCAGGTTGGCCGGCTGGTCGCCGTCCGCGGTGGTGTAGACCACGCCCCGGGCTGCGGCGCGGCGCGACAGCGCGATGCCGGCCACTGCATCGACCTCCTTGCTCACCATGGCCACATGGCGGCCCGCGTCGATCGCATTGCATGCAATGCGAAAGCCGGTGGACGGATGGCCGGTCGCCTCCACCAGGATGTCGTAGCGCTGGTGGTCGACCAAACCGACGTCGGCCACCAGCACGATGGCATCGGCGGGCGCTGCGGCGACCGCCGCGGCGTCCGCGCAGTCGACCAGGCGCGCCGGATCGAAACCCAGCTCAAGGCACAGGGCCCGCAGGCCCGGCAGGTCCAGGTCGCACAGCACGGCCGGCACCAGCCGGGGCATGCGCCGCGTCTGCGCCAGCAGCGTGCGGGCAAAGCCCCCCTTGGCGCCGGTCAGGGCATAGCGCACGGGTGTGTCGGCCTGCGCGGCGAATAACAATTCAAAATTCATGCTGGTAGTCGGATGGAAGCGCGTAGGGAGCTGCAGTTGCGGGCTATGCAAAAGCAGTTGGCGCACATGATTGCATGCAAAATCACCAAACAAACCCGGGTATTCCCTTGAATACACAAAAACATCGACGGATTGCATTCAATGCAGACTAGCTCCACCCCTCCGCCCTATACGGAAGAACGCGGGCAACGCAGCCTCCTGGCGGCCCGGCGCCTGCGGGAACTGATCGTCTCGGGCGGCTTGGCGCCCGGCCAGCGCATCACCGAGCGCCTGGTCGCCGAGCAACTGGAAGGCGTTTCACGCACGCCCCTGCGCGAGGCCTTCAAGATCCTGGAGGCCGAAGGCCTGGTCACCATCGAGCCCAACCGCGGCGCGGTGGTCACCACCATGTCCGTGGAGGAAGTGGCGGCTGCCATCGAGGTGCTGATCGGGCTCGAAGCCCTGGCCGCGGAGCCTGCCTGCCAGCACATCCAGGAGGCCCAGGTCACCGCCATCGAGGAACTGCACCACGCGATGGAGCAGGCCCATGCCGCCGGCGATCTCATGGAATATTTCCGCTGCAACCAGGCCATCCACCAGGCCATCGTGGACGCTGCGGGCAACCCGGTGCTGTCGCGCATCTACGCGGCCGAGTCGGCCCGCATACGGCGCTACCGCTACGCCGGCAACCGGCAGACCGAGCGCTGGCAGCGCGCGGTGCACGAGCACGCCGCCATCCTCGACGCAGTGCGCCAGCGCGCCGGCCCCTTGCTGCGGGAAATCCTGCGCCAGCACCACAAGAGCGGCTGGAGCGTTGCCCGCACCTTCCTGCAGGCAGACTGGGAGACCCCTCCCGCGCCGAAGAAGCGCCGCCGGTAGGACGCCGGCCGGGGCTTGCACAACCGGCCGCCAGCAGCCGCGTGGCGCCGGGCACGCGTGTCAGCCGCTGCAGGCCCTCATGCCAGGGCGCGCTGGATCAGCAGCCGCTGGATGTCCGAGGTGCCCTCGTAGATCTGGCACACGCGCACGTCGCGGTAGATGCGCTCGACCGGGAAGTCGTTCACGTAGCCGTAGCCGCCCAGCGTCTGGATGGCTGCGCTGCAGACGCGCTCGGCCATCTCGCTGGCGAACAGCTTGGCCATGGCCGCTTCCTTCAGGCAGGGCCGGCCGGCATCGCGCAGCGCCGCCGCATGCCAGACCAGCTGGCGCGCGGCCTCGATCTGCGTGGCGCAGTCGGCCAGCCGGAAGCCCACGGCCTGCTGCTCGAAGATGACGCCGCCAAAGGCCTGGCGCTCCTTGGCGTACTGCAGCGCCACCTCGAACGCGCTGCGCGCCATGCCGATGCTTTGCGCGGCAATGCCGATGCGCCCGCCTTCCAGTGCGCCCAGCGCGATCTTGTAGCCCTCGCCTTCTGCGCCGATGCGGTTCTCTACCGGGATGCGGCAGCCGTCGAGCTGCACCAGCGCGGTGTCGCTGCTGTGCTGGCCCAGCTTGTCCTCCAGCCGCGCCACGGCGTAGCCCGGCGCGTCGGTGGGCACCAGGAAGGCGCTCATGCCGCGCTTGCCGGCGGCCTTGTCGGTCACGGCGATGACGATGGCCACCTGGCCGTTCTTGCCGCTGGTGATGAACTGCTTGCTGCCGTCCAGCACGTAGTGGTCGCCCTCGCGCCGCGCCGTGGTGCGCAGGGACGAGGCGTCGCTGCCGGCCTGCGGCTCGGTCAGGCAGAACGCCCCCAGCATGCGGCCCTGGGCCAGCGGCTCCAGCCACTGGCGCTGCTGCTGCGGGCTGCCGTAGCGCAGCAGGATGGCGTTGACCGGGCAGTTGGTGACGCTGATCGCGGTGCTGGTGCCGCCATCGCCGGCGGCCACCTCTTCCAGCACCAGCGCCAGGCTCAGGTAGTCCAGGCCCGCGCCGCCCAGTTCTTCCGGCACGCAGATGCCGTAGGCGCCGAGCGCGGCCAGGCCCTGGTGCGCCTCGCGCGGGAAATGGTGCTCGCGGTCCCAGCGCGGGGCATGGGGCCACAGCTCTTTCTGGGCAAAGTCGCGCACCGCGTCGCGTATGGCTTCCTGGTCCGGGGTCAGCAGCATTCGGTTGTCTCCAGCATTCGTTCTTCAAGTCACCAGCGCTCTGCGCGCCGGCCGTCGTGGTGCAGCAGGCGCCCGCGGTCGGCCGGCGTCACCGTGCCCAGCGTGCGCACCAGCCCCTGCACGCTCTGCTCCACCGTCAGCGGGGCGGCCGCGCCACCCATGTCGGTCTGCGTCCAGCCCGGGTCCAGCGCCACCAGCGTGGCACGCTGCCACACGGGCTGCGCGGCGGCCACCGCCATGTTCAGCGCCGCCTTGCTCACGCGGTACAGCCAGGCATCGCTGCCTGCCTCGCTGATCAGCGACATCTCGCTGGTGAGAAAGCCGAACACGCCGCCCGCCTCTTCCACCACCGGCGCCACCTGCGGCAGCGCCTGCATGGCGCCCAGCACATTGGTGTGCATGAGCTGGTCGAACCGGGCGTGCGTGGGCGGCGTGGCGGCGCTGTGGGCGTCCCACAGGCCGGCCACATAGAGCGCGATGTCGAGCTTCTCGCCGTCGAGCTGCCAGGCCAGGCCGCTGACGCTGGCGGCCTGGGCCAGGTCCACACGCAGCGCCTCGGCCCCCAGGGCACGCAGCCGCTGCAGGCCGGCGTCGTCGCGCGCCGTGGCGATCACGCGGGCGCCCCGGGCCAGATATTGGCGCGCGAACTCCAGGCCTATGCCGCGCGAAGCGCCGAGGACAAGAACCGTGCTCATGGCATCCTTTTCAGGAAATTCAAGTGAAAAGTGGTCTCAGCCCAGGCTGCACCTTGGCTACCAGCTACACCTTCTATAGCAACTCGATGGCCATGGCCGTACCTTCGCCGCCACCGATGCACAACGTGGCAATGCCACGCCGGCCGCCGCGCGCCTGCAGGGCGTGCAGCAGGGTGACCAGGATGCGCGCGCCGCTGGCGCCGATCGGGTGGCCCAGCGCACAGGCGCCGCCGTTGACGTTGACGATCGCATGCGGCACCTGCAGCTCCTGCATCAGCGCCATGGGCACCACGGCAAAGGCCTCGTTCACCTCCCACAGGTCCACGTCCGAAGCGCTCCAGCCAGCCTTGAGCAGCGCCTTCTCGGTGGCGCCGACGGGCGCGGTGGTGAACCACTCGGGCGCCTGCGCATGCATGGCATGCGCGACGATGCGCGCCAGCGGCCTGGCGCCCAGCCTGGCGGCGGTGGAGGCCCGCATCATCACCAGCGCCGCGGCGCCATCGTTGATGGACGAGCTGGAGGCGGCGGTGATGGTGCCGTCCTTCTTGAAGGCTGGCTTCAACTGCGGGATCTTGTCGATCTTGATCTTGCCCGGGCCTTCGTCGATGGACACCTGCACCTCGCCCGCGCGGGTCTTGACCGTGACCGGCGTGATCTCGGCGGCGAAGGCCCCCGACGTAGTGGCCTGCTGCGCGCGGCGCACGCTCTCCATGGCGAAGGCGTCCTGCGCCTCGCGGCTGAAGCGGTAGTGGGCGGCGCAGTCCTCGCCAAAGGTGCCCATGGCGCGGCCGGGCTCGTAGGCGTCTTCCAGGCCGTCGAGCATCATGTGGTCGAAGATCTGGCCATGGCCGATGCGGATGCCGCTGCGCCCCTTGGGCAGCAGGTGCGGCGCGTTGGTCATGCTCTCCATGCCACCGGCTACGATCACCTCGTGCGTGCCGGCCAGCAGCATGTCGTGCGCGAACATGGCCGCCTTCATGCCCGAGCCGCACATCTTGCTCAGCGTGACCGCGCCCGCACTCTGCGGCAGGCCGCCCTTGAAGGCCGCCTGCCGTGCCGGCGCCTGGCCCTGGCCGGCCATCAGACAGTTGCCGAACAGCACCTCGCCCACGGCATCGGGCGCGACGCCCGAGCGCTCCATGGCGGCGCGTATGGCCGCACCGCCCAGGTCGTGCGCCGCAAGGCTGGCGAAGTCGCCCTGGAAGCCCCCCATGGGGGTGCGCGCGGCGCCGACGATGACGATGGGATCGGTCATGGAAGTTGTCTCCTGGTGCAATGAAAACTCTCAGGCGCCACGCCGGACGGCGAAGCGCTTGTCCTGGTCATAGGGAAAGACGTCGTAGACGTGGCCGGCCTGGATGCGCTCCTTGTGCTGCTGCCAGAAGGCGACGTCCAGCAGGTCGGCATGGTGGCGCATGAAGACTTCGCGCACGGCGTCATGGCCGAGCAGGAAGGGCGCGAAGGTCTCGGGGAACACGTCGCGCGGGCCGACGGGGTACCAGACCTCTCCGCTCACCTCGTCCTCGTCGTGGCGCGGTGCAGGCACACGGCGGAAGTGGCAGTCGGTGATGTACTCGATCTCGTCGTAGTCGTAGAACACCACCTTGCCGTGGCGGGCGACCCCGAAGTTCTTCCACAGCATGTCGCCGGGGAAGATGTTGGCGGCGACCAGGTCCTTGATGGCGTTGCCGTACTCGATGACGCTCGCCTCCATCTGCGTGCGCGCCGCCTCGTGCTGCAGCCCGGCATCGAAAGCCTCCTGCAGGTACAGGTTGAGCGGGACCATGCGCCGCTCGATGTAGAGGTGCTTGATGATGACCTCTACCTGGCCGTCCTCGTCGCGATCGGATATCTCGAGCTGGCTGGGCGCGAAGCGCTCGATCTCGGCGATCAGCTCGTCCTCGAAACGCGCGCGCGGGAACGCGACCTCGCTGTACTCCAGCGTGTCGGCCATGCGGCCGACGCGGTCGTGCTGCTTGACCAGCTGGTACTTCGCCTTGATCTGCTCGCGCGTGGTGTCCTTGGGCGGCGGGTAGTAGTCCTTGATCAGCTTGAAGACGTAGGGGAACGACGGCAGGTCGAACACCAGCATCACCATGCCCTTGATGCCCGGGGCGATGCGGAAGCGGTCGCTGGAATGGCGCAGGTGGTGCAGGAACTCGCGGTAGAACAGCGTCTTGCCCTGCTTGGCCAGGCCCAGCGCGTTGTACAGCTCGGCGCGCGGCTTGCGCGGCATCATCGAGCGCAGGAACTGCACCGTGGCCGAAGGCACCTCCATGTCGACCATGAAATAGGCCCGGGCAAAGGAGAACAGCACCTGCAGCTCGTCCTCGCCGAACAGCACGGCATCGATCACCAGCGGGCCGGCCTGCCGGTCGGATGCATGCAGGATCGGCAGCGCGAAGGGCAGCTCGAAGAAGCCGTTGATCAGCTTGCCGACCAGGTAGGCGCCCTTGTTGCGGTAGAACAGCCCGGACAGCACCTGGATCTGGAAGTTGGCGCGCAGCGTGATGCCGGCCAGGCGCGCGGCCATCGCATCGGCCACATCCTGCGCGTCGCGCGCCAGGTCCTCGAACGGCGGCACCAGCTGGAAGTTGTCCACGATGCGCACCAGCGTGGCCGCCAGGGTCCCGCGCGTGGGGTAGTAGGCGCGATAGGCCGGCCGGGCCGCGGGGGCATCGTCTTCCAGGTATTCGGTGCTGACGGCCGAACGCACGAAGATGAAGTCGTTGTGGAAGTGCGTGCGGTGCAGGATCTTGGTCGTGACCGAGTTGAAGAAGGTCTCGGCCAGTTCCGGCTGCAGGTGGCCCACCAGCAGGCCGATGTAGTGCAGCTTGGTTTGCTGCCAGACGTCCATGGCCTGCTCGCCGGCCCTGAACTCGCGCTCCAGCCGCGTCACCGCCTCCTTCACGCGCAGGTCATAGAACTCGATGCGTTCGCGCTGCGCGCGCTGCTGGCCATGCCAGTCGGCGGTCTCGAAGCGGTGCTTGGCGCGCGCCGACTCGCTGCGGAACAGGCGGTAGTGCCGGTCAAAGCCCTCCACCATGGCCCGCGCGATGTCGTAGGCCAGCTGCGAATCGAGGCGCTGCGGGAACATGGCGGCAGCGCGCAGGCCTCAGTTGCCGCGCCGCTTCACGGCGATGCGCTCCAGCGCGGTCAGGTAGATGCTGTCGAGCGAATCGCTGCCCGAGACGGTCATGCCCAGGTCCTGCAGCAAGCCGTCGTGCACGCCAAACGCCCAGCCATGGAGGGTGACCTTCTGGCCACGCGCCCAGGCATCGAGCATGACGGTGCTGACGCAGATGTTGACCACCTGCTCGATCACGTTGAGGTCGCACAGCGTATCGGCGCGCGCGCTCTCGGGCATGCCCTCGATCAGGGTGCGGTGCCGGTCACGCGTGCTCTGGATGTGGCGCAGCCACTGGTCGGCCAGGCCGATGCGCGCGCCTTCCAGCGCCGCCTGCACGCCCGAACAGCCGTAGTGGCCGACCACCATGATGTGCTCGACCTTGAGCCGGTCCACCGCGAACTGGATCGCCGACAGCGCATTCAGGTCCGAATGCACCACGATATTGGCAACGTTGCGGTGCACGAACACCTCGCCGGGCTCCAGCCCGGTGATCTGGTTGGCCGGCACGCGGCTGTCGGAACAACCTATCCACATGTACTTGGGCGTCTGCTGCTTCACCAGGCCGGTGAAGAAACCGGGGCGCTCGCGCTCCATCTGCGCCGCCCAGGCGCGGTTGTGTTCGAAGAGTTCGCTGGGGGATGTTTCAGTCATGGTTCGATGTTAGCGACAAGATGTTTCATGGGATGGGAGCGTGGGTATCAGCGCCTGCGCACCGGCGGCTTCTCGGTACGCGTGAGCAGGGCGTGCGCCTCTTTCTCCTGGGCGCGCACCTCGTCGATATTGGCCTGCAGGTCAGCCATCTGCCGCTCGAGCTGGCCACGGTGCTGCTCCAGCACCGCCAGGAAGCGCCGCAGCTGCGGCGCCGTGTCCCGCGGGCTGTCGTACATGTCAAGCAGTTCCTTGGCCTCCACCAGGGACAGGCCCAGGCGCTTGGCGCGCAGCGTGAGCTTGAGCCGCGCGCGGTCGCGCGCCGAGTACACGCGCGTACGGCCGCCAGGCCCCTGCCGCGCAGGCTGCAGCAGGCCCATGTCCTCGTAGAAGCGCATGGCGCGTGTGGTCAGGTCGAACTCGCGCGCAAGATCGCCGATGGTGAAGCTGGTGGGCATCGAGGCAGTCAGGAAAAGGCTCCGTGCATGGGCGACAGCGCCCAGGCGCTGCCTTCCCTACAATGGTGGATTACATATTACGTTTACGTCAACGTCAATCCGGAGCCGTCCGGCATGGCGCACGTGCCCCGCATGAACGCACTCGAACAACGCCTGCACTATCCCCTGGGCGACACGCTGCCGGAGCCCGGCACCGCGCTGGAAGTGGCGCCCGGCATCCGCTGGGTCCGGATGGGCCTGCCCTTCGCGCTGAACCACGTCAACCTCTGGCTGCTGCGCGACACGCTGGAGGGCCGCGACGGCTGGACCGTGGTGGACTGCTGCATCGACGCGCCCGAATCGCGCGCGCAATGGGAACAGGTGTTCGACAGCGGCCTGGACGGCCTGCCGATCCTGCGCGTGGTCGTCACCCACATGCATCCCGACCACATCGGCCTGGCCCACTGGCTGTGCGAGCGCTGGAACGTGCGCATGTGGATCAGCGCCACCGACTACTACGCCGCCCGCCTGGGCTCGCACGGCGCGGGCTTCGGCGGCGAGGGCGCGGCGGAATTCTTCGGCTCCCACGGCCTGGCGTCGCCGGAGGCCATGGAGAAGATCCGCACCCGGCGCAACTACTACAAGAGCCTGGTGCCCGCAGTGCCGCAGAGCTTCCGGCGCCTGATGGACGGCGACACGGTTGCCATAGGCGGCCGCGAGTGGCGCTGCATCTCGGGCTTCGGCCATGCACCCGAGCACATCGCGCTCTATTCGGCCGAGGCCGGCGTGCTGCTGGGCGGCGACATGATGCTGCCGCGCATCTCCACCAACGTGAGCGTTTTCGACGCCGAGCCCGAGGCCGACGCACTGACGCTATTCCTGCGCTCCATCGACCGCTTTGCCCCGCTGCCGGCCGACACCCTGACGCTGCCCGCGCACGGCAAGCCGTTCGAGGGCCTGCACGAGCGCATCACGCAGCTGCATGACCACCACCGCGAACGCCTGGCCGAGCTGCTGACCGCCTGCACCGCCGCACCGCAATGCGCGGCCGACGTGCTGCCGCTGCTGTTCCACCGCGCGCTCGACGCCCACCAGATGAGCTTTGCCATGGGCGAGGCCATTGCCCACCTGCACGCGCTGTGGTTCACCGGCCAGGTGCGGCGCGAGCGCGACGCCCGTGGCATATGGCGCTTCGGGGTGCCGGCATGACGACGGCCGCGCCCACACCCGGCTACACGATCTACCACAACCCGCGCTGCGGCACCTCGCGCACCGTGCTGGCGGCGCTGCAGGCAGCAGGCATCACGCCGCACGTGGTCGAGTACCTCAAGACCCCGCCCTCGCGCACGGAGATCGCCGAGCTGGCCCTGCGCGCCGGCTGCGGCGTGCGCGGCCTGCTGCGCGAGAAGGAAGCGGCCTATGCCACGCGCGGCCTGGCCGATCCGGCGCTGAGCGACGAAGCCCTGCTCGACGCCCTGGAGGCAGAGCCGGTGCTGCTGAACCGCCCCATCGTCGTCTCGCCCAAGGGCGTGCGGCTATGCCGCCCGGCGGAACTGGTGCAGCAGTTGCTGGACTGATGCCCCTTCGGCGCAGCGGCGGCAATGCCAGGGGCCGCTGCGCACACCCCGGGGTGATCTATTCAGTTCAGCCCTGTTGCCAAGGCAGGCCATGGAAGCGCCAGCCGCCCTTGCGACCCCGGTGCTTGTCGGCATCCGCATCGCCCTCGAAGCCTTCGAGGATGTTGTAGGCCTCCAGGCCCAGCTCGGTCGCGCGCCTGGCCGCGGCAATGGAGCGCACGCCGCTGCGGCACAGCAGCAGCACCTTCCGGCCTTGCGCCGCGGCCTGCACGCCGGCGTCGAATGCCGGGTTCAACGCCATGCCGGGCCACTGCTTCCAGGCCAGCGGCACGGCGCCGGGCACAAAGCCCACCCATTCGCGCTCGGCATCGGTGCGCACGTCGACCAGCACGGCCTGGCCGGACTGCGCCCAGTCCCAGGCCTGCTGGGGCGTGATGTCGCCGGCATAGCCTTCGGCGGGGCGTACTGTGGGGGAACAGGGAGGATTGGGCGCTTGCATGATGCAGAAATTCTGCCAGCTTTCCTCCACCCGCAGCCGAAAGGGGCGGCTCAGTCCACATCGTCCGCAGTGTTCGAATGGGATAGCTGGTACATGCCATGCAAGGCGCCGGCTCGGGCGCCAGCGGCCTCCAGCGCCGCATCCGCCAGATCGGTCCCGACAAGCTCCTGCAAACGTGCAAGTTCGTACCCGCACACGATGAAGATCCAGTCCGCCGCTGGGTCTGGGCCGCCTCGAATCCGCTGCTCGGTCGTGGCCTCCATCCTCGGGGCCTGGTGCTGCAGCAGGTGGCCTGCCGTGACGCCGGGGCGCGAAGGCAGGCCACGCGCCAGTTCACGCAAGTAGGTCCGCAGTCGGCCAGCGCCCTCATCCGCAGGCGAGAGCCGTACCGTCAGCGCATGGCGCGAAAGCGCTCCGCCCACACTCTCTAGCACACGGCACTGGCTGCGCACCATGTGGCGATGATGCGGCATCATTTTCATGGACCAGGGCGTGGGCGCGTTCAGCCGCGCCAGGTAGCCAGCAGAACTCAGCGTCTCATGAGACTCCAGTTCGTACAGCACGAAGAACCCCTCGCCGCCGTCCACCGCTGCCCAGCGCGAGCCGCGATGAAACCCTGGTATGCCCATGCGCTCCGGAAAATGCTCGTGCGTGTGCCAGTCCTCGAACTCGGCCCTGTGCCCGGAACTGATGTCCCACCACATGGCGATGGCTGCCCGGCCCATAAGCGCCATGGTTTCTCCTCAGTTCCCGGCGCGCAGCCGCGCGAGTTCGGCATTGACCTGGGTCATCAGCGGCTCACCCACCTCCTTGGCGAACTTGTCGATGACCGGCTGCACCTTTTGGCGCAGCCGGGCCATCTCCACCGGCGTGACCTCGTTCACCTGCATGGTCTTGCGCAGGCTGCTGATGGACTCGGACTCCTTGGCCTGGGCAATGCGGCGCTCCTCCTGCTTGGCCTCGTTGGCCGCATCGGTGATGATCTTGCGCTCGGCTTCGGACATGCCGTCCCAGGTCTTCTTGCTCATCAGAACCGGCATGCCGGTGTAGACGTGGCGGGTGAGCGACAGGTACCTCTGGACCTCGGCGAACTTGGCGGACTCGATCACGCCTACCGGGTTGTCCTGGCCATCGATGGCTTTGGATTCAAGCGCCCCGTAGACCTCGCCAAAGGTCATGGGCACGGGATTGGCGCCCAGCGTGTTGAACATGTCAAGGTAGATGGGCGAGGCAATCACGCGGACCTTGAGGCCTTGCAAGTCTTCCGGCCGGGCAATCGGCCGCTTGCTGTTGGTCATGTTGCGAAAGCCCAGGTCCCAGATACCCAGGCCAATGATGCCGTGCTGCGCCAGGCCCGCCTGAAGCTTGCTGCCGACCGGGCCATCCGACAGGGCATACGCTTCCTGCGAGTTGCCGAACAGGAAGGGAAAGTCGAACACCATGAACTGCTTGTCGATGCCGGCCAGCAAGCCCGTGGCCATGGACGCGAAGTCGAGCGTGCCGCCACGCACCGCCGACAGGTTCTGCGGGTCGCCGCCCAGCACGGCGTTGGGGAACAACGTGACCTTGATCTTGCCACCGCTCTTCTGCGCGACCAGTTCCGAGAACTTCTGCGCGCCCACGCCCAGCGGATGGTCCTTGGCCAGACTGAAGGCGAATTTCAGGTTGCGCTCCTTGATGTCCTGCGCGAAGGTGGCAGGCGTGGCGCAGGCAAGGGCCAGGGCACCAGCGACTGCCATGGCCGCGCGGCGGATAGTTGAAGTCTTCATGTCTGCCTCTTCCTTTTCTTTGGGATGAATAGTGGGTCCGGCGTTGTTTCCAAAGTGCCTGTCAACCGTGGAACAGGCGCGCCGGCCCGGTCACCAGCCACGGGAAAACGATCATCAGAAACATGACCGCGAACTCGGCCAGCATGAAGGGCACCACGCCGCGCGTGACGTCATCCATGCTCATTCGCCCCACACCCGCCACGACATTGAGCACCGTGCCGACGGGCGGTGTCACAAGGCCGATGGAGTTGTTGATGATGAACAGCACGCCGAAGTAGACCGGGTCGATACCGGCGGCCTTCACCACGGGCATGAGCACCGGCGTGAGGATAAGAATGGTGGGCGTCATGTCCATCGCGGTGCCCACGGCCATGACCAGCACCATGATGGCAACCATCAGCAGCGTGGGGCTGTCCATGAAAGGCTGCAGCAGGCCCACCACCGCGCCCGGCAGATCTGCCACCGTGATGAGCCAGGAACTGACCGTCGCCGCGGCAATCAGGAACATGACCACTGCGCTGGTACGGGCCGACGCGACGAACACTGCGTAGATGTCGCGCAGCTTCAGTTCGCGGTAGATGAAGATCGAGACAAACAGCGCATAGACAGCCGCGACCACTGCGGCCTCGGTCGGGGTGAAGATCCCCATGCGCAACCCCACCAGGATGATGATGGGCAGCACCAGCGCCCAGGTCGCTTCGCGAAATGCCCTGGCGATCTGCGTAAGTGATTTGCGCGGCGGCGGCACGATGGTTTCGCGGCGCACCAGCCACGCCCAGGTGATCCAGAGCGCCCCACCGATCAGCAGGCCCGGCACGATGGCCGCAAGGAACAACTTCGAGATCGACACGTTTGCGGCCACCCCGAATATGACCAGCCCGATGCTGGGCGGAATGACCGGCCCGATCACGCCGACCGAAGCAATCAGTCCGCCGGCACGCTCCTTCTGGTGCCCAGCCTTCACCATCATGGGCAGCAGCAGCGCAGTCAGTGCAGCTGCGTCGGCGACCGCAGAGCCGGAGAGTGCCGACAACAGGCAGCCGGCCATGATCGTCACGTAGCCGAGGCCGCCCTTGACGTGGCCGACCAGCGCCAGCGCCAGATCCACGATGCGCCGCGAGAGTCCGCCCACGTTCATGATTTCGCCGGCCAGCATGAAGAAGGGCACGGCGAGCAACGGGAAACTGTCGGCACCGCCAATCAGGTTCTGCTCGAGGATCTGCGGATCGAACAGGTCGAGATGCCACATCAGTGCTGCGCCGCTCGCCAGCAGCGAGAACGCAATAGGCATGCCGATCGCCATGGCCAGCAGCAGCGAGCCCAGAAATATGACGATGGTCATGGCATCGCCCTTCCGGCTGCACCCGCGGGCAACGCATCTTCTGCATCAGCAAGCACCTGCCGCAGTTGGTTGGCCTCTTCGGACTCCTGCACCATCACCAGGTCTTCATCGGCTACGCGTCCGGTGAGTATCTTGAACAGGTCCAGCACCAGAAGCACGCCAACGCCCACTGCGAACACCAGGGCCGCGATGTGGACGACGGCCATCGACAGGCCTGTGGTGGGCGCTGCCACATTCCAGTTGATGCGGGCCTGGTCCCACCCACCCTTGAACAACACGCCCAGCAGCAACAGCATCAGCAGGTGCGACACCACCAGGCAGGCCTTCCTTCCCCAGGGCGGCAGCTTGGCCACCACCATATCGACGCCGAGGTGGCCGTGATCGCGTGCGGCCACGACGGCACCGAGCAGCGTGATCCACACGAACAACCAGCGCGAAAGCTCTTCTGACACGGTGATGCCGGAATTGAAGCCGTAGCGCAGCACGACGTTGCCGAACACCAGCACCACCATCGCGGCAAGCCCCAGCGCGATGGCCCCTTCCATCGCCTTGCAGATACGACCCAGCGTCTGGTCGATGCGCTCCACGGTTCCAGCTTTCAAGGTATGTCCCTCATTTTTTCAACTGCGCCTTGCACACGGTGCGCGGATCATATTCTCATTTTTTGAATGACATTCAATTTTTACACGTCATTCAAATTTTGAAAGTTCGCCTATGATCACGACCAGAACGCATAGGAGTCACCATGAGCGGAGCGCTCGAAAAATCACTGGCCATCCTGGAATACCTGGTCGCCTATCCCGATGGTGTCGCGTTGGCAAGCATCGCCACCGACCTCAACATGCTGCGCAGCGGCTGCCACCGCACGCTGCAGGAGTTGATCGGCTATGGCTATGTGCGCCAGATGCCACAGAAAGGCGACTACGCGCTCACCACCAAGATGGCCTCCATGGGCCTGAGCTTCCTCAGTCGCTCTGGCGTGGTGGACATAGCCCAGCCGGTGATCGACCGGCTCGCGCGCACGACGGAGGAGCTGGTGCGCCTGGCCATCGTCGATGGCGAGCGGCTCACGCTTGTAGCCAAGGCGCAGGGCGCCAAGTCAGGCCTGCTGTATGACCCCGACATGGGCATCAATCTGCGGCTATCGTGCAGCGCTGCCGGCCATGCGTGGCTGATGACGCTGCCGGAGGACGAAGTCGCCGCCCGCGTATCAAGGCAGGGCCTGGGCAGTCCGCGCCAGTTCGGCCCCAACGCGCCGACGTCGCTGAAGGCCCTGCAGACGCAGTTGCGCGCGCACGCCAAGCGTGGCTACAGCGTCATCCAGGATGCCTATGCCCCAGGCATGAGTTCGATGGCCGCGCCCGTGCGTCGCAAAGGCGAACAGACCACCGGCGTCGTGATCATTGCAGGCCCCTCGGCACGCCTGACGGCCAAGAGCATGGCCCGCTTCGGGCCCGATCTGGTGGCAGCGGCGGATGAACTGGCGATGTCGGGCAACGCTTCGCCGCTGCTGAAGGCTGCCAATGTGGGGACCTGGGGCAACCGGACGGATGAGCAGGAGAGCTGAGCCAGTGGGCTCAGGCGCGACCTGCCGTACGCGTGCGGGGCGTCAATCCCAGCGCGGAGCACCCTCGGTCCGCAGCTCGCGCCGCAGCGTCATGTGGTCCGGCACCTCGCTCGCCACCACGGCCCAGAAGCGCGGGCTGTGGTCCATGTGGCGCAGGTGGGCGAGTTCATGCACCACGACGTAGTCCACCACCTCGGGCCGGAAGTGCATCAGGCGCCAGTGCAGGCGGATCGAGCCGGTGCTGCTGGCGCTGCCCCAGCGGGCGCGGGCGCTGGTGAGCGCGAAGCGCGCCCAGCGCACTCCCATGCGCGGCGCGAAGTGGTCCAGCCGCAGCACGAACAGGCGCCGCGCCTCTGCCTGCAGCCAGGCGCGCACCGCGCCGGCGATGGCCTCGGGCGTGGCGTCGGCCGGCAGCGGCAGGCGCAGCACCGGACCCGACCCCGCCTCGCGCAGCAGCTGGGCCTTGGCGACGCCACCGGCCGGGGCACCCGCGGGCCGGCCCAGCGTCACGGTGGCGGTTTCACCCAGCAGCGGAAACTGCGCACCCTCGGCCCAGTCGATCTGCTGATGCTGCTGGCGCCGCGCGCCCGCTTCGGTCAGCTTGCGCAGGATCCACTCGGCCTTTTCGACCAGCGCGGCATCGATCTCGTACATGGGGACCCAGCTCGGGGCCCGTATCACCAGGCCTTCAGGGCCCACAGAAAAGCCGATGGTGCGGCGCTTGCCGCGGCGGAACTCATAGGCCACGCGGCGACCCTCCAGCATCGCCTCGCGGTTCGCCAACGGGTGCTGGGGCAGACTGTCACCAGCCCCCGAAAGCAGCGCAGAAGGCCCCCGCCCTTCTTCGGTATCAGGCACTTTCGCCTTGGAAATCCGGGGGCGCGGCAGGCCTGCGGGCGTGCGCCTGCGCGGCGGGGGCGGCATTGCGCCCGCGTCCTCGGCAGAGGTCAAGGCTCCGAAAAAATCGAGCGCCAGTTGCACCAGTCCTCGCATCGGGGTTACCGGTAGGCCTCGGGGTCGAGCCGGCGCATCTCGGCTTCGATCCAGGCTTCGACCTCTTGCATCAATTCGTCGGCCTGGCGGCCGACGCTCGGGATCGCCGGGCCGATGGACACGTCAACCACCCCCGGGACCTTGATGAAAGCCTTGCGCGGCCAGCACTTGGCCGAGGTCACGGCCACCGGCACCACCGGGGCGCCCGTCTGGATGGCCAGGCGCGCACCGCCGGACTTGTAGACGCCCTTCTGGCCGCGCGGGATGCGCGTGCCTTCCGGGAACATGATCACCCACACGCCCTGCGCCAGCAGCTTGCGGCCCTGGGCCACCACCTTGGCGAAGGCGCGCGAGCCGTCGCGGCGGTCGATGTGCACCATGTCGAGCCGGCCCATGGCCCAGCCGAAGAAGGGCACCTGCAGCAGCTCCTTCTTGAACACATAGGCCAGCGGATGCGGCATCAGCGTGGGCATCAGGAAGGTCTCGAAGGTGGACTGGTGCTTGACCAGCAGCACGGCGGCGCTGGTCTCGCCCGTGGGCAGGTGCTCCATGCCCTGCACCCGCACCTGGATACCCAGCAGCACGCGCGCGCCGCCAACGGCCCAGCCCAGCCAGCGGGCAGCCATCCAGTAGAGCGGCGGGCCACGGCGCCAGAGCGAGGCGACCAGCATGATGATCGCCCAGGGGATGACGGTGACGAGCATCCAGAGCGCATGCAGGACGGAACGGAGCAGAGACATGAGAGGGATATTCTAGTTATTTCGGGCAAGAGCCCTTGTTGCATCTGGGCTGGCAGCTATCCATTCAATAGCAATCAGACTGCCACCCGCAGCGGCGCGACGGCATCGCGCTCGACCACGAAGGCGGCGAAGGCGGTCAGGTCGGGATGCACCTGGGTACCGGCGGGCAGGTCCGGCGGCAGCGGCTGGCCGCCACTGCCGCGCGAGTCGCGGTGCGCACCGGACAGCACCAGGTGCGGCTCGCAACCCGCGGCCACGGCAGCCTGCAGGTCGCGCACGCGGTCGCCGGCCATCGGCACGCCCTGCAGTTCGATGCCATAGCGCTCGGCGATCTGCAGCAGCAGGCCGGGCTGCGGCATGCGGCAGGTGCAGACCTCTTCCGGCCCGTGCGGGCAGTAGAAGATCGCGTCGACCCGGCCGCCCGCGGCGGCCAGCTGCTTGTGCAGCTTGGCATGCATGGCGTTGAGCGCATCCACGTCGAACAGCCCGCGCCCCAGCCCCGACTGGTTGGACACCACCACCACGTGGAAGCCCGCGTGGTTGAGCTGGGCGATCGCCTCCAGCGCGCCGGGCAGCGGCTCCCATTCGTCGGCGCTGGTGACGTACTCGCCATGGCCCCGGTTGATGGTGCCGTCGCGGTCGAGGATGACGAGTTTCATGGGGACTCCAGGGCGGCAATGGCGTACGTCAGGCAGCCAGGCGCGACAGGTCGGCCACGCGGTTCATGGCGTTGTGCAGTTGAGCCAACAGGCCTAGGCGGTTCAAGCGCAGATCGGCCTCCTCAGCATTGACCATCACATCCTCGAAGAATTTGTCGACTGGCGTCCGCAGTTGCGCCAAGGTTTGCAGTGAACCGGTGTAGTTACCGCTCCCGAACTGCGCCTCGGCGATAGGCTGCAGCACCTCCATTGCCTGGAAAAGACCTTTCTCAGCTTCCAGCGGCAAGAGGGCTCTATTGACGTGCGGATCCACCCCTGGCGACTTCTTGAGAATGTTTCCAATACGCTTGTTGGCCGCAGCCAGGGCGGCGGCCTCGGGCAGCGCGGCGAAAGCGCGAACTGCCGCCAGGCGTTTAGGCACATCGCCCAGGTTCTGCGGACGCAAGGCCAGCACAGCATCCACCTCTTGTGCACTGTAGCCCTGCTCGCGCAGGGTGCCGGCGAGTCGGTCGTAGATGAAAGCGGCCAGCAATGACTTTGCTTCTGCAGCAAAAACACGCCGAACAAAAGAGGCGCCATGCATCACCATGCCGCCCTTTGATTCCGCTACTTTTTTTGCAAGTTCAGCGTCTTGCTCTTTTTTCCAATAATCGCGCTGCAGTTGCTCATCGTCTAGCACCGCATACGCAGTCTCGACCAAATGCGCAACGCCAAGAGGCAAGTCCTTTTCGATCATCATGCGTACCACGCCCAACGCATGCCGGCGCAGTGCAAACGGATCGCGGTCGCCAGTGGGCAGGTTGCCGATGCCGAACATGCCGACCAGGGTCTCCAGCTTGTCGGCCAGCGCGACCACCACGCCCACGTCATTGCGCGGCAGTGCGTCGCCGGCAAAACGCGGCTTGTAATGGTCTTCAATGGCATCGGCCACGGCCTGCGGCAGGCCGTCGTTCTGCGCGTAGTAGCGGCCCATGGTGCCCTGCAACTCGGGGAACTCGCCGACCATGTCGGTCACCAGGTCGGTCTTGGCCAGCTGCGCGGCCTGGTCGGCCTGCGCCGCCAGTTCGGCGCCGCCCAGTTGCTGTGCGATGGCCTTGGCAATGGCCCGCACGCGCTCCACGCGTTCACCCTGGGTGCCCAGCTTGTTGTGGTAGACCACCTTGCCCAGGCCATCGACGCGCGAGGCCAGCGTCTTCTTGCGGTCCTGGTCGAAGAAGAACTTGGCGTCGGCCAGGCGCGGGCGCACCACGCGCTCGTTGCCGCCGATCACCGCGCTGGCATCGTCCGGCGTGATGTTGCTGACCACCAGGAACTGGTGCGTGAGCCTGCCTGCCGCGTCCAGCAGCGGGAAGTATTTCTGGTTGGCCTTCATCGTGAGGATCAGGCACTCCTGCGGCACGTCGAGGAATTCCTTCTCGAACTGGCAGATCAGCACGTTCGGGCGCTCGACCAGGGCCGTGACTTCGTCGAGCAGCGCGTCGTCCTCGATCGGCACCACGCCGCCGCCGATGCGTTCGGCGGCCGCACGCAGCTGGCGCGCGATCTCGGCCTTGCGTTCGTCGAAGCTGGCGATCACCGCGCCCTCTTCGCGCAGTTGCTGCGCGTAGCTGTCGGCATCGCGCAGCACCACGGGATCGGCCTGCGCCTCGAAGCGGTGCCCATGCGTGGCATTGCCGGCCGCAAGGCCCAGCGCCGTGACCGACAGCAACACCTCGCTGCCATGCAGCGCCACCAGGCCGTGGGCGGGGCGAACGAAGCTCACCGTGCTCCAGCCCGGCAGTTCGCAACCGGACTCGAGCTGGTAGCCCATGACCTTGGGGATGGGCAGCTTGGCAATGGCCTCGGCCAGCGCCTTCTGCAGGCCATCGGCCAGCGTGGCGCCGGGCACGGTGCTGTCGTAGAAAAGGGCTTCGGCCTTGCCGTCCTGCTGGCGCTTCAGGCCGGCCACGGCGGACGCATCGGCACCCAGCGCAGCGAGCTTCTTCAGCAGCGCGGGCGTGGCGTTGCCCGCCGCATCCAGGCCCACTGCCACCGGCATGAGCTTTTGCGACTGCGCGCGGTCGGCGGCACGGCCGGCCACCTCGGTGACATGCACGGCCAGCCGGCGCGGCGATGCAAAGGCGGTGGGGCGGGAGGCCGCGGCGGCCAGGCCCTGGGCCTTGAGCTGCTCGACCAGCACGGCGGCGAAGGCGTCGCCCAGCTTCTTCAGCGCCTTGGGCGGCAGCTCTTCCACGAAGAGCTCGACCAGCAGATTCTTGTTCGTCGTCATCGTTGTCATTTCTCTCAGGCCGCCTTCTTCTGGATCTGCGCCACCCACTCGCGCGGCGCCATCGGGAAGCCCAGGCGCTCGCGGCTGTCGTAGTAGCTCTGCGCCACGGCGCGCGCGAGGTTGCGGATGCGGCCGATGTAGGCCGCACGCTCGGTCACGCTGATCGCGCCGCGCGCGTCCAGCAGGTTGAAGCTGTGCGCGGCCTTGAGCACCTGCTCATAGGCCGGCAGCGCGAGCTGTGCCTCCATCAGGTGCTTGGCCTGCTTCTCGTGCGCGTTGAAGGCAGTGAACAGGAAGTCGGCGTCACTGTGCTCGAAGTTGTAGGTCGACTGCTCCACCTCGTTCTGCTTGTAGACGTCGCCATAGCTCAGGCCATCGGTCCACTGCAGGTTGTAGACGTTGTCCACGCCCTGCAGGTACATCGCCAGGCGCTCCAGGCCGTAGGTGATCTCGCCGGTGATCGGCTTGCAGTCGATGCCGCCGACCTGCTGGAAGTAGGTGAACTGCGTCACTTCCATGCCGTTGAGCCAGACCTCCCAGCCCAGGCCCCAGGCGCCGAGCGTGGGGTTCTCCCAGTCGTCTTCGACAAAGCGGATGTCGTTCTTCTTCAGGTCGAAGCCCAGCGCTTCGAGCGAGCCCAGATACAGCTCCAGGATGTTCGAGGGCGCGGGCTTGAGCACCACCTGGTACTGGTAGTAGTGCTGCAGGCGGTTGGGGTTCTCGCCGTAGCGGCCGTCCTTGGGGCGGCGGCTGGGCTGCACGTAGGCGGCCTTCCAGGGTTCGGGGCCGAGCGCGCGCAGGAAGGTGGCGGTGTGCGAGGTGCCCGCGCCAACCTCCATGTCGTAGGGCTGCAGCAGGGCGCAGCCCTGGTCGGCCCAGTACGACTGCAGTTTCAGGATGATTTGCTGGAAGGTCAACATGGCGTGGTGTGCTTCGGCGGGCCGGCGCCCGCACAAGAAGGCGCGCACGGCAAAGCCCGCGCGGCCTGGTAAACCCACGATTTTACGGGGCCGGCCGCCGCGGTCCGCCCGCGCGGCGCCGCCATGAAAAAAGCCGCCGGCCCAAAGGGCGCGGCGGCGATGTGTGACAGCTGTCGGTTTCTTCTGATCGGCAGGCGGATCAGTACTCCCAGAAGATGCGCTGCAGTTCCTTCGGATCGCGCGTCTTGGTCAGCGCGACCATGGCCAGGATGCGGGCCTTCTGCGGGTTCAGGTCGTGTGCCACCACCCAGTCGTACTTGTCGTCGGGCTGCTCGGCATTGCGCAGCACGAAACCGGCCGGCACGCGCGAGGAACGGATCACATTGATGCCCTTGGCACGCAGGTCCTGCAGCGCCGGTACGACGCGATCCGCGACGGAGCCGTTGCCGGTGCCCGCGTGGATGATGGCCTGCAGGCCGGGCGTGGCGCCGATCGCATCGACCGACGAGCGGGGCACATTGCCGTAGGCGTAGGCGATCTCGACCACCGGCAGCGCCTGGATCTGGTCGATGTCGAATTCGCTCTGGTTGGTGTGGCGCTTGGCCAGCGAGCGGAACCAGTAGTTCTTGCCTTCCACCACCATGCCCAGCGGGCCCCACTGGCTCTTGAACGCCTCGGTCTTGATGTTGACCAGCTTGGCCACGTCGCGGCCGGACTGGATCTCGTCATTCATGGTGACCAGCACGCCCTTGCCCCTGGCGTCCTGGGAGGCCGCGACGCTGACCGCGTCGTACAGGTTGAGCGCGCCGTCGGCCGACAGCGCCGTGCCCGGGCGCATGGAGCCCACCACCACGATCGGCTTGTCGGTGTGCACCGTCAGGTGCAGGAAGTAGGCGGTTTCCTCCAGCGTGTCGGTGCCGTGGGTGACCACGATGCCGTTCACGTCGGGCTGCTTGACCAGGGCCGACACACGCTTGGCGAGCGTCAGCAGCGCGTCGTTGGTGAAGCTCTCGGAGGCGATCTGGAAGGTCTGCTCGCCGCGCACGTTGGCGAGGTTCTTGAGCTCGGGCAGGCCCAGGATCAGCTTGTCCACCGCGACCTTGGCGGCGGCATAGCTGGCACTGTTGACGGCGCTGGCACCCGCGCCGGCGATGGTGCCGCCGGTGGCCAGGATCACCACGTTGGGCTTGGCCGGATCGGGCGACGCGACGGGCGCGGACTGCGCCGACGCCAGTGAGCCGAAGGCCAGCAGGCTGGCTCCGGCCATCCAGGCGCGGAAGCGGGGGGACAGGTACATGTGATGTTCTCCTTTGGTTGAAACAGGCCGGCATCGGCACACGCAAGCCGTGTGCCAGGCATGCCGCAAAAACGACGCGAGGGATGCGGCTGACCGCCCCCTTCTTCTTATGTGATCAGGGATAGAGACCGCGCTCCTCACGCGCGATCAGGATACGCTCGCAGGCCACGGCGAAGGTGGCGGTGCGCAGGGTGATCTTGTGGCGGTCTGCCGTGTCCCAGATATGCAGCAGCGCATCGGTCATGATCTTGTCCAGGCGCACGTTGATCTCGTCCTCGGTCCAGAAGAAGCTGCTGAAATCCTGCACCCACTCGAAGTAGCTGACGGTCACGCCGCCGGCATTGCAGATCACGTCGGGCACCACCAGGATGCCGCGGTCCTGCAGCACGTCATCGGCCTGCGGCAGGGTCGGGCCATTGGCGCCCTCGAGCACCAGGCGTGCCTTGATGCGGGCCGCGCGCTCGGCGGTGATCTGGCCCTCGAGCGCGGCCGGGATCAGGATGTCGCAGTCCACCGACCAGAAGTCCTCGGCGTCGGCCGCCTCGCCTTCCTTGTGCTGGCCGATGCCGCCTTCGCGCGCCAGCGTGGCGCGTACCTTCTCGATGTCGAAGCCCTTGGGATTGACCCGCGTGCCGCTGTGGTCCTGCATGGCGACGATCTTGCCGCCGGCCGCCACGAACAGTTCAGCGGCGGTGCTGCCCACGTTGCCCATGCCCTGCACCGCAATGCGTGCGCCCTCGAGCGGCAGCCCGAGCCGGCGCGCGGCCTCGCGGCCGGTGACGAACACACCGCGGCCGGTGGCCTTGACCCGGCCGAGCGAGCCGCCCAGGTGGATCGGCTTGCCGGTGACCACGCCGGTGGCCGTGGCACCGGTGTTCATCGAATAGGTGTCCATCATCCAGCCCATGATCTGGCCGTTGGTGTTCACGTCCGGCGCCGGGATGTCGCGCTGCGGGCCGATGATGATGCCGATCTCGCTGGTGTAGCGCCGCGTCATGCGCTCGAGCTCCTTGTGCGAGAGCTGCGAGGGATCGACGCGGATGCCGCCCTTGGCGCCGCCGAAGGGCAGGCCCACGCCGGCGGTCTTCACGGTCATCCATGCGGAAAGCGCCATCACCTCCTCGAGCGTGACGTCCGGGTGGAAACGGATGCCGCCCTTGCCCGGGCCACGCGAGAGGTTGTGCTGCACGCGGTAGCCCTCGAAGTGGCGCACGCTGCCGTCGTCCATCTCGATCGGCACGTCGACGATCAGCGCGCGCTTGGGGCGCTTGAGCGTCTCGACCCACTTGGCCAGCGGGCCCAGGTAGGGGACGACGCGATCGACCTGCGAGAGATAGGTGGTCCAGGGGCTGTCGGCGGCCGACTGGACGTAGGAGAGAGGAGTGGATTTCTCGGGCTTCATGGCTTGCTTTCCCGCCACTGGCGGACGGACGGAGCAGGTAACGGGCATGCCCCGGAGACACAGGGAATCCGGCCGCGATGACCCCGCTCGGCGTCTTCGCAGTGCGGTGCCGCAAGCAGCACCGTGGCCCGGCGCGATGGTAGTCGCGCACCGCCCGCTTGGGGGCATTTCAGCCCATGCGTTTTATGCATAGGGGCATGTGGACCGCCATGCCGCCCTGCGCTTCAGCGCCGCCTGCGCAGCGCGGCGACGGCCGCCAGCAGCACCGCGAGCAGGGCCACGCCCCACAGCGGCCCCAGGCCCCAGCGCGAAGCCCAGCGCGCATAGGGCGTGCGCTGGGGGCTGTCCAGCCCGCGGCCCTCGACGCTGGCCTCCAGCACGCCACGCGAGTAGCGCGGCAGCGTCGCCGTCACGCGGCCATGGTGGTCGATCACCACCGTGGCGCCGGTATTGGTGGCGCGCACCATCGGGCGCGCGAATTCCATCGTGCGCATGCGCGAGATCTGCAGGTGCTGGTCGATGGCCACGGTATCGCCGAACCAGCCGATGTTGGTCAGGTTGACGAGGATGGTGGGCGAACGCGCCGGATCGGCAAAGTTGCGCGCCATCTCCTCTCCGAACAGATCCTCGTAGCAGATGTTGGGGGCGAGCCGCTGGCCCTGCCAGTCGAACGCCGGCTGCCCCAGGCCGCCGCGGTTGAAGTCGCCGAGCGGGATGTTCATCATCTCGGTGAACCAGCGGAACAGCGGCGGGATGAATTCGCCGAAAGGCACGAGGTGGTGCTTGTCGTAGCGGTAGGCCTGCGCCCGGCCCGGCGCCAGGCCGATGGCCGAATTGCTGTAGCCCTCGCGCGCGGAACCCAGCGGGATGCCCACCAGCGCAGCCTGCGTGCCGCTGGCAAAGCGCTGCTGCACCGCGTCCAGGTAGCCCGCAGGCAAGTCCTGCGGCAGCAGCGGAATGGCAGTCTCGGGCGCCACGACCAGCGAAGCGCGTGCGTCGCGCAACTGCTCTGCATACCACTGCAGGGCCAGCGGCACGCCGCTGCCCGGCTGGAACTTCTCGTCCTGCGGGATATTGCCCTGCAGCAGGGCCACCGACAGCAGGGCCTGCGGCGGTGCCGGCGCATCGTCGGCCATGGCGGGCCAGAGCGAGGCCGCCGCGATCACGACCAGCCCCGCACCAAATCCCGCCCAGCGCCGGGACAGCACGCACAGCGCCAGCCAGGCCGCACCGACGGCCGCGACGGCACCCAGGCCGTAGACCCCGATCCATGGCGCCAGCCAGTGCGCCGCACCGTCGACATGGGCATAGCCGCCCGCGCCCCAGGGAAAGCCGGTGAACCAGGTACCGCGCAGCAGCTCGGCCAGCAGCCACAGCATGCCCAGCAACCCTGCGCGCGCTGCCAGCGAGGTTGGCGCCCAGGCCCGGTAGCAGGCGGCCGCCACGGCGTAGTAGAGCGCCAGGAAGGCGGCCAGCCCCAGTACGGCGGCCACGGCCAGCGGCGCGGCCAGTCCGCCGTAGGTGTACATGGAGATGAACAGCCACCAGAAGGTACCGGCCAGCCAGGCCGTGGCAAAGCCCCAGCCGAGCCAGGCGGCCTGGCGCACCGACGCACTGCGCTGCAACAGCAGGAACAGCGCGCCCAGGGAAAGAATCTGCAGCCACCAGCGCGGCTGGCCATGCCAGGGATCGGCGATGGAGAGCGCCTGCGCCAGGCCTGCGAACACGGCAATGGCCAGTGCGGCTGGCAGGCCGGGCCCCGGCGCGGGCGAAGACGGCCAGGCCCTGGCGGAGCGCGCCATCACCCGGCGTCGCCAGCAGCTACGGGCGAGACCTTGAACCAGCGCACCGCGCCGCCCTTGACGTGCAGCACCTGGAACTGCAGGCCAGCCAGCACGCAGGTCTCGCCGCGCCGCGGCACATGGCCCAGCTCGTGCGATACCAGGCCGCCGATGGTGTCGAATTCCTCCTCGGCATCGCTGGCATGCAGCGTTACGTCGAAGGCCTCGGCCACGCGCTCGACCGGGGTGTCGCCACTCACGCGGTAGGTGTGGTCGGCCAGGGCGAAGATGTCGCCGTCGTCCTCGGGGATGTCGAACTCGTCCTCGATCTCGCCGACGATCTCCTCCAGCACGTCCTCGATGGTGATCAGGCCCGCCACGCGGCCGAACTCGTCGATGACGATGGCCAGGTGGTTGCGGTTGCCGCGGAATTCACGCAGCAGGTCGTTGAGGCCCTTGCTCTCGGGTACGAACACCGCCGGGCGCAGCAGCGCGCGGATGTTGAGTGCGGGCGCGCGCTGGAGCTTGAGCAGGTCCTTGGCGAGCAGGATGCCGATGATGTTCTCGCGCTCCCCGCTGTACACCGGAAAGCGCGAGTGCGCGGTGCCGATCACCAGGTGCAGCAGATCCTCGTAGGGTGAATCGATGTCCACCAGGTCCATGCGGGGCGCCGCCACCATCACGTCGCCCGCCGTCTTGTCCGCAAGGCGCAGCACGCCTTCGAGCATGACACGGGATTCGGCTCCGATCACGTCGTTGCTCTCGGCGGCGGAGAGAACTTCGATCAGGTCTTCCTTGGACTCGGGGGCCGGATGGATGAATTCGGCGACCTTCTGCAGGAATGTGCGCTTGTCTTCGCGATCGACGCGCGCGGGGTGCGGTTCAGACACAGTCTGGAGGTGCAGGACGTGCAGTAGTGGGCAGGCGCCAAGGATAGCGCGGATCGCGCGACCAGAGCGTGTCTACGGTCTGCGGGGGGGCGGCAGGCACGTCTGCAGGGCCGTGCCGGGCATCCGGCGCGCCGGTTATTGCCCGGAGCGTTGCCGGCCGTCGCGCACGCCCTGGCGAATTTCCTGGACGTTGCCGATCGCGTCCCAGAAGTGCTTGGCCTGCACCTTGAGGCGGTAGTCCACCTCGGCGAACTGCTGCTCCAGCAGCTGCGCCAGGCGGCTGTCCAGGTCGGCGGGCGGCAGGCACAGGTAGGCCTCGGCCTCGGAGCCGTCGCGCTGCACGGTGGCACCGGCCTTGCGCGCGATGCTCAGCATCGCGGTGTTCTGGCTCAGGGCGTAGATGAAGATCTCGGCCACGCCGGCGTTGCGCGCGTGCATCATGGCGCGGCGGAACAGGCGCGCGCCGTAGCCGCGTCCACGCGCCCGCTTGACGACCGACACACCGAACTCCGCGCGGCGACGGTCGCCGGGCTCGCGCCCGTAGGCCAGGTGCGCCACGGCGATCAGTTCCAGCCGGCGGTTGTAGATGCCGAAGATCTCGTCGCGTGCGAAATCCAGCTCCTGGGCATAGCGGCGGATCTGCTCGTCGCTGGCGGCGTAGCCGAAGCGCAGGTAGCGGTCTTCCGGCTCCAGCGCCAGCAGATGCGCGGCGATGCGGTCGCGGTAGGCCGGCCCGAGGGATCGGATAGGCACCAGGGCCGGCGGCAGCGCCGGTGCGCCTGCGTCCGCGGTACGCGAAGGGCGCAGCCAGTGCCGTCCGGCATCGAGGGACGCTTGGAGCAGGGACACGGGAGCGATCATGGGTTGGATTTTAAGGGTTTTCCCTAGTACCTGCATCGAGCCATGTAAAGTCCATGCAGGCCGCGCAACCTGCAGCCACATGGACCGTGCGCGCTTCCCGCACTATCCTCATGCCGCCCCTCTAGGAAAGGACCCTGATGCCCCCTGCTTCGAGCGGCTCCCCCCAGGACGCCAACCCGCACGCAGTGCAGCTGATCATGGACGCCGCGGAGCGGCACGACATCATCGCGGCCGAGGATATCTACGACGAGCACGACGTCAAACTCTGGTCTGGCGGCCAACCGGTCACCCGCGCCCTGCAGGAACGCCTGCTGGAGCGCCGGCTCAAGCGCCCCCTCGAATCCTGCCTGCTCGCCCAGGACGGGCTGCGCCAGGAAGACCTGGTCCGCGATGCCGATGCCTTCCTGGCCAGCGGCCATCCCCTGGCCCGCGCTGCGCGCCCCCACGCCGGCCTGCTGGCCGGCAGACTGCGCGAGCTGGGCCTGCATCCGGTGGTGCAGCTGTTGCTGACCAGCTCCCGCAGCTCGCAGCCCGCGGCCTACGAGCACGCGGTACGCGGCATGGTGCTGGCCGGCGCCATGGCCGCCGCGCTGCAGCCGCAGGACCATGATTTCTCGCGCCTGGCACTGTTGGGCGGCCTGCTGCACGACATCGGCGAGATGTACGTGCATCCCTGGTACCTGCAGGCCGACCAGACGCTGGAGCCGGAGGGCTACCGCCACATCGTCGTGCATCCGCGCATCGGCGAGTCGCTGCTGGCAGCGCAGACGGACTATCCCCCGGCACTGGCGCGCGCCCTGGGCGAGCACCATGAGCGGCTCGATGGCAGCGGCTATCCACGCCAGCTGGCGGGCGAGGCCATTTCGCCTCTGGGCCAACTGCTGGCGGTGATGGAGACCACCCTGGGCATCGCCGCCTCGGCGCCCAGTCCGCTGGCCCGCGCCAGCTTCGCGCTGCGCGCCATTCCCGGTGAATACGCGAGCCGCTGGACCGGCTTCATTGCCTCGGCCGCCCATAGCGCGGCGGAGAACCTGGTGCAGGGTGCCGAGCTGGCCGACAGCGGCGGCCTGGCCGACATCGACGCGCGGCTCGCCGCAGCGCTGCAGCACGCCGATGCGCTGGTGGAGCGGACCAGCGGCTCGTCGGGACTGCGCAGCGTGGCCACCAAGGCCCGCCATCTGCTGCAGCGCCTGCGTACCGGCTGGAACGGCATGGGGCTTTGGCAGACCATCGAGGAAGACGATGCCGTGGAGCCGCAGTTCGAGCAGCGCATGGCGCGCACTGAACTGCGCTACCGGCTGGCCACGCTGAGGCGCGAATGCCTGTGGCCTGCGCAGGGGCTGACCGAGCGCGAAAGAGCCACCTTGCAACCGCTGTGGGAGCAGCTTGCCTGACCCCGGGCTTTGCTCACACCGGTACTGCTGTAGTGGTCTTGACGCGGTCCAGCACGAAGCTGGTCTTGCAGTCCTCCACGCTGGGGTGCTTGAGCAGCGTGTCCATGATGAAGCGGCTGTAGTGCGCCATGTCGGCCACCACCACGCGCAGCAGGTAGTCCATCTCGCCGGTGAGGGCCGCGCATTCCACCACCTCGGGCCAGGTCTGCACGCTGGCGCGGAACAGGTCCATGGGGTTGCGCTTGTGGCTCTCGGTGTGCTTTTCCAGCCGTACGTTGAGATAGGCCGTCAGGCCCAGGCCGACCGCCTCGGGCCGCACCAGGGCCACGTAGCGGTCGATCACGCGGGTTTCTTCCAGGCGGCGCACCCGGCGCAGCACGGCGCTGGGCGACAGGCCCACGGCCTCGGCGATCTGCTCGTAGGTGGCGCGGCCGTCTGCCTGCAGCTTGCGCAGAATCAGGATATCAAGCTTGTCGAGTGCTTCCATGCACTACATTTTGCAGCTTTGTTGCGCAGATCCAGTTCAGTGAATAGGGGTAGCGTCCTCCATCACCATGGCCGCCCCCTTCTCGCCGATCATGATCGAGGGTGCATTGGTGTTGCCGCCCACCAGCGTCGGCATGACCGACGCATCCACCACACGCAGGCGCTCCAGGCCATGCACGCGCAGCCGGTGGTCGACCACAGCCATCTCGTCGCGGCCCATGCGGCAGCTGCCGACCGGGTGGTAGACGCTGTCGGTGCGGCGGCGCAGCAGCGCCACCAGCTCGTCCTCGCTGCGCACCTTGTCCGCGTAGAGCTCGCGCGGCGCATAGCGCGCCAGCGGCGTGGCCGCCATGATGTCGCGGGCCATCCTGTAGCCCTTGAGCAAAACCTCCACATCCGCATCGTGCGCCAGGAAGTCGGGATCGATGCGCGGCGGCGCCAGCGGGTCGGCCGACTGCAGGCCCACCGATCCGCGGCTTTGGGGCCGAAGCACGCACACATGGCAGCTCATGCCGTGGCCCAGGTGCAGCTTGCGGTTGTGGTCGTCGACGATGCCGGTCACCCAGTGCAGTTGCACATCGGGGCGGCCCAGTGCGGCATCGGTGCGCAGGAAACCGCCGGCCTCGGCAAAATTGCTGGCAAACAGGCCGGTACGGTGCGCGCGGTATTCGAACAGGGCGCGTGCCATGGCTGCCGCGCCGCTCAGAGAGAAGCCGACCAGCGATGTATCGGCGGTGGTATACGGCAGCACATAGTCGGGATGGTCCACCAGCCCCTGGCCGACGCCGGGCAGCGCATGGCGCAGCGCAATGCCGTGCGGGCGCAATTCGGCTTCGCTGCCGACGCCTGACAGCAACAGCAACTGCGGTGTGCCGAAGGCACCCGCCGCCAGGAGGGTTTCGCGGCGGGCTCGCAGCTCCAGTGCGCGGCCCTTCATGCGCACCTGTACGCCCCGCACCGTCTTGCCCGCCAGTACCAGGCTCGTGGCATGCGCGCCGGTCAGCACCGTCAGATTGGGGCGCATGCCCCGCAGCGGGTGCAGGAACGCGACCGACGCACTGCAGCGGCGTCCATCACGGATCGTCACGTGGTAGTGCCCCACGCCCTCCTGCTCCGCCCCGTTGAAGTCGGTGTTGACACGATGCCCCGCGGCACGCCCGGCCTCGACGAAGGCCTGGGTAGCCGGATGTGCGGCCAAGGTGCCCACGTGCAGCTCGCCGCCTGCGCCATGGAACGCGTCCGCGCCTGCGTGGAAATCTTCCGAACGGCGGAACCACGGCAGCACCTCGTCGTAGGACCAGCCGGGATTGCCCAGCGCGGCCCAGCCGTCGTAGTCGCTGCGGTGGCCGCGGATGTAGATCATCGCGTTGATGGAACTGCTGCCGCCCAGCGTACGGCCGCGCGGCTGGTAGCCCTGGCGGCCACCGAGCCCGCGTTGCGGCACGGTCTTGAAGGCCCAGTTCACGTGCCGCGTGGGCAGGATGCCGATGATGCCGCCGGGCATGTGGATCAGGGGCGAGCGGTCGCGCGGGCCGGCCTCGACCAGGCAGACGCTGACGGCAGGGTCTTCGCTCAGGCGATTGGCAAGCACGCAGCCGGCCGAGCCGGCACCGACGATGACGTAGTCGAATTCCATGCTGCCTCCGTTCTTGTGACGACGCGCGGACCTTGTGCCGGCCCCTGGCCGGCCTACTGTTTGGCGCGCAGGAACAGGCGCAGCGCCAGCCGCTGCACCCAGCTGCCATAGGGCGGCTGGAACAGCTCGATCGGGAACCAGCGCTGCTCGGCAAACACCGCCTTGCCATGCGACAGCTCGCGAAAGCCCTCGGCGCCGTGGTAGTTGCCCATGCCCGAGGTGCCGATGCCGCCAAACGGCAGGTCGTGGTTCACCACGTGCCAACCCCAGTCGTTCAGGGTGACGCCGCCCGCGTGGGTGCGTTGCATCAGCGCGTCGGACTCGGCCTTGTCGTGGCCGAAGTAGTAGAGCGCCAGCGGGCGCGTGCCGCGCTGGATATGCGTGATGGCGTCGTCCAGGCGGCGGTAGGTGAAGACCGGCAGGATGGGGCCGAAGATCTCCTCGCGCGCCAGGCGCATGTCCGGGGTCAGGCCCAGCACCACCTGCAGCGGCAGTTGCCGGCCCTGCTCCGGCATCGCGCAGGCCAGCACCTGCGCGCCCTTGGCGCGGGCGTCATCGAGCAGGGCCTGCTGGCGCTGGTAGGCCCGCTCGTGGATCATCGCCGTGTAGTCGGGACTGCCGACCGGGAAGAACTGGCCGGCCGCGGCCACGGCCGCCTTGGCGAACTCCTGTGCCAGTTCCTCGGGCACCAGCGCGTAGTCGGGTGCGACGCAGGTCTGGCCGCCGTTGACCGTCTTGCCGTGCACGATGCGGCGCGCCGCCACAGCCAGCGTGGCGCTGCGCGAAACCACGGCCGGCGACTTGCCGCCCAGCTCCAGCGTCACCGGCGTCAGGTTGTCGGCAGCGGCGCGCATCACCTGCCGGCCGACCTCGGGCGAACCGGTGAAGACCAGGTGGTCGAAGGGCAGCGCCGTGAAGCGGCGCGCTACCTCGGCATCGCCCTCGACCACGGCTACCTCGTCCTCGGCAAAGACCTCGGCCAGCATCGCGCGCAGCGCATGCGAGGTCTGCGGCGCGAACTCGGAGGTCTTGACCATGCAGCGGTTGCCGGCCGCCAACGCGGTGGCCAGCGGGCCCAGCGCCAGATAGATGGGGAAGTTCCACGGCACGACCACGCCGACCACGCCCTTGGGCTGGTACATGACGTAGGCACGGTTGGTCGGGAACAGCAACTCCGTATGCCGCCGCGAAGGCTTCATCCAGCGCCGCAGGCCGCCCAGCAGGTGATTGATGTGCAGCACGCTGGGCAGCACGTCGACCATCAGGGTCTCGGCCTCTGCGCGCGCGCTGAAGTCACGGTTGGCCGCTTCGGCCAGCGCCGCCGCATGCTGGCGGATGGCCGCGCGCAGGCGGCGCAGCGTGGCACGGCGCTGCTCCAGCGAGGGATAGCGTGCAGCGGCAAAGGCGCCCTGCTGGCACGCCAGCAGGGCGGCCAGTGGGTCTGGGCCTGCGGCGGTATCGGGCACGGGGTCTGGCATCACGGGCGCTCCCAAAAACGCCGAAGCCTCGGCGAATTTCAGTATGTGAGAACCGTGAGCGGGCTGTCAATGGCGTCCGCCCCGGGGGTCAGTAGACGTCGCGTCGGTAGCGGCCTTCGGCAATTAGATCCTCCAATGCGGCAGCGCCCAGGATGTCAGTCAGTGCCGCATCCACGCCCGCCGCCATGCCGTCGAGGCTGCCGCAGACGAACAGCACCGCGCCCTGCGCCAGCCAGTCGCGCAGCCGGTCGGCCTGCTCGCGCAGCCGGTCCTGCACATAGACACGGCCGGCCTGGTCGCGCGAGAACACACGGTCCAGCCGCTCCAGGTAGCCCCGGGCCTGCCATTGCGTGATCTCGGTATCGCACAGCAGGTCATGCGCACGCTGGCGCTCGCCGAACAGCAGCCAGTTGCGCCGCCGCCCCGCGGCCACGCGCGCGCGCAGATGCGAGCGTAAACCCGCCAGGCCGGAGCCATTGCCGATGAAGAGGCAGGGCCGCTCGCCCAGCTCCGGCGCGAAGGCAGGGTTGTCGATCAGGCGCAGCTCCAGTTCCGCGCCCAGGGGCGCATGCACCGTAAGCCAGCCCGAGGCCAGGCCCAGGCCGTTCTCGTGCCGCTCCTGGCGCACCAGCAATTGCAGGCAGCCGTCCTGCGGCAGCGAGGCGACCGAGTAGCGGCGCGGGCCGAGTGGCGTCAGGCTGTCGGCCAGCGCCTGCGCGCAGGCAAAGCTGCGGCCCGGCGCGGGCAGAGCGCTGCGCGACAGCCGTTCGGCCAGCGTGCCTGTGCCATCGATGCCCAGGGCCTGCAGGCTGAGCGCGACCTGCTCCGGCGCATGGCGCGGCAGCAGGTCCAGCAGCGCGCCGGCGTGCCAGTCGACCCTTGCTTCGCTCGACACGGGAACCAGCGTCAACTCGAACAGCGGGCCGCCGCTGCTGCCGGGGTTGAGCAGCGTGCGCTGGGCCAGGCGCCAGCGTTGGTATTCCGCGGATGCATCCACCGGCAGCGCCACCGCACTGCCGGCCAGCGCACCCAGTGCGGCAGACCATCGTGCCAGCGCGGTGGCGTCGCCATCATCGACCTCAATCATGGGGAACAGCGGCTGCGCGTCGAGCCTTTGCAGCCCGTGGTCCAGCGTGTGGCCAAAGCCGCAGAAGCGCGCGTAGTGCCTATCGCCCAGCGCCAGCAGCCCATATTGCAGATGCGCCAGCGCGGCGCCGCTGCCGTGGACCAGCTGCAGGGCAAAGCGGCGCGCGCTGTCGGGCGGATCGCCGTCGCCAAAGGTGCTGGCAACGATGAGCACGCGCCGGTGGTGGCGCAGTTGCTCCAGGTCGAGCCGGCCCAGCGGCTGGACCGTCGCAGCCACGCCTGCCGACTGCAGCGCCGAGGCGCTTTGCAAGGCAATGCGCTCGGCCGTACCGGACTGGCTGGCATAGGCCACCAGCACGCCCTCGCCTTCCGTGGGCGCCGCCGCTGGCAGGCGGGCGCGCTCCAGTTTGAGCGCACGCTTCTTGCGGCGCCGGTCCAGGTAGAGCATCCAGCCGGTGATGGCGAACACCGGCAGGCTGAGCGCCGCCAGCGCCATCACGATGCGGCCGGGCAGGCCGAAGTAGGTCCCCATGTGCAGCGGGTAGATGGCGGCCAGGAAGCGGCCGCCCATGGTCTTGTCGGCGTAGCGCTCGTCCTGCCTGACCTCGCCTGTGGCGGGCTGCACGCTCATGCGGTTGCGGGCGCGCTCGTGCGGCGCGTCCAGCGCCAGCCAGGTGACGCTCAGCACCTGGCCAGAGCGCGCCGGCAGGCGTAGCACGGCCTCTTCCCAGGGCCCGGCGGCTGACTGAAACACCGCCCAGCCACGCGCCAGTTCGTCGGCCGTGAAGGGCTCGGCCGGCGGCCCGCTGCGGGGCGCGGCCGGCGCGCGTGGCGGGCGCGGCGAGCCCGCCAGTGCATCGACCTGGTCACGCACCACGTCGAAGGCCCAGTAGATGCCGGTGCTGGTGAACACCAGGTACATCACCAGCGCCCAGGTGCCCAGCACCGAATGCAGGCCCCACAGGAAGGAGCGGCCCTTGAGCGCGGGATCAAACGTGAACCAGACGCGCCAGTTCAGCGGCCGGCGCGGCCAGCGCAGGTACAGGCCCGACAGCGCCAGCCCCATCAGGCACAGCGCCAGGGTGCCGGCGGCGATGCGGCCCTGCGGGCGCGGCAGCAGCAGCCAGCGGTGCAGCTCTTCGACCCAGTCGAAAAAGCCATTGCCCCGCAGCGCGGGCTGCTGCGCGCCGGTGTAGGGATCGAGGTAGATCGCCTCGCCACGGCGCTGGCCTTCGCGCGGCGCGAACAGCGCGCGCGCTGCCGTGCCGGGGACACTGGAAACCGTCAGGGTAGTGACCACCCGCCCCGGCTGCGCCTGCTGCACGCCCGCCAGCAACTGCGCAGGCGCCAGCACCGGCGCATCGCGCAGGGCGACATGGCGCACGCCGGGGTTGATGGCATCCACCACCTCATCGCGGAAAGCCAGCACGGCCCCTGTCAGACCGATCACGACCAGCACGCTGCCGGCGGTGATGCCGACAAACCAGTGCAGCTGAAACCAGATTTTCTTGAACATGTCCATCGCGGGGTGGCGGCGGGCCGGGGCCCACTGCTGCTTCTTAGTTATTCATGCGCTCCACATCGCCAGCAGCTACAGAAGGCCGCGGAGCAGGCCATGCGCAAACCGCCGCGGAACTGGCTTTGCCAGGCCGCTGGCGGTGCCCCCTGCAAGGGGGTTGGCGCAGCGACACGCAGTGCGCGAAGCCTGGGGGTGCATCAAAAATCCACACTGGCCCGCAGCACCGCCTGGCGCGCCTCGCCCAGCGCCACATAGACGTTGTTGGCCGCCGACGGGTAGTAGGTCTTGTCGAACAGGTTCTTGATGTTGAGCTGCAGGCGCAGCAAGCGGCCGTCCCAGTTGCGCTCGTAGGCGACGAAGGCGTCGGCCACGGTGTAGGCATCGAGGAAGAAGCTGTTGGCGCTGTCGCCCGCACGGCGGCCCACGTGGCGGGCCCCGCCGCCGGCGCGCCAGCGGCCGCCCCAGGCGTCGCGGCCGAAGTCGTGCGTGGCGAACAGCGAGGCCGTATGGCGCGCCACGTTCTGGAGCTGGTTGCCGGCGAGCTTCGGGTCCTGCGTGACCTTGGCGTCGGTGTAGGCGTAGGAGCCGATCAGCTTCCACTGCCGCGTGAGGCTGCCGGCGGCGTCCAGCTCGAAGCCGCGCGAGCGCGCGCGGCCGGCCGCGCGCACGGCGATGTCGCCGTTGGCCTGCGTCTCGGATACCTGCACGTTCTTCTTGCGGATGTCATAGAGCGCGGCGGTGACGGCCAGGCCCTGCGGCATGTCGAGCTTGGCGCCCACTTCCCAAGCCTGGCCCTGCTCGGGCGCCAGCGCGTCGATGCGCGAGGCGATCGAGGTGTTGGGCTTGAAGGACTGGCTGTAGCTGCCGTAGAAGGACCAGAGCGCGTCGGGCTGGTAGACCACGCCCAGGCGCGGGATGAACTTGCGGCCGTCGACGTCGGTGTTGACGTTGAAGGGCCGGCCCTTGCCGGCGATCTCGTGGTAGCTCTGGTAGCGCGCGCCGGCCTGCAGCAGCCATTGCGGGCTGAGGCGCACCGAGTCCTGCAGGAACAGCGAGGCCGACTGCAGCTTGTCGCGCTGGTCGCTGTCGGCCGCGCTGACCGCGGTGGAGTACGGCAGCCGGCCATACACCGGGTTGTAGATGTTGAAGCTGCTGTCGTTGCTGCCGCGGATCAGGTCGCGGCGGTAGATGTTGCTGTCTTCCAGGTCCAGGCCGGTCAGCAGTTCGTGGCGCAGGCCACCGGCCTCCACGCTGCCCTGGGCGTTGAACTGCAGCACGTGCTGCTGGCTGAGCGCGCCGCGCGTGCCGTCGGGCCGGCGCGTGAGCACGCCGGTGACCGGGTTCAGCGACACCGCGCGCGCCTGGTAGTCGTCATAGCGGTTGCGGTTGTAGCTGTAGGTGCCGTTGAGCTTCCAGGTGCTGCTGAGCGCATGCTGGGCTTGCACGGTGAAGAAGTCGGAGTCGCCGATGGTGCGGTTGTAGGCCTCGTCGAAGCGGCGCTCGCGCGGCGTGGCCACCGGCTTGCCGGTGCGGCTGTCGATGACGGTGCCACGGTCGAAGGGCTGCTCGTACTCGGTGTGCTCGTAGGACACGCGCACCGTGGTGGCACCGCCATACCAGGCGACGGACGGCGCTATCACCGACTGCCGGTTGGTGCCGAAGTTGCGCCAGTAGCGCGTGTCGCTGTAGTCGGCGATCAGCCGGTAGGCCAGGCCCTTGTCGCCCAGCGGGCCGGTCAGGTCCAGCGAGGCGCCGGAGCCCAGGTTGGACTTGGTGACAGCCGCCTGCCCGGCGAAGGCCAGCTGCGGCTTCTTGGTGACCATGTTGACGATGCCGCCCGGATCGATCACGCCATACAGCACCGAGGACGGGCCCTTGAGCACTTCCACCCGCTCTGTGGTGTAGGTGAGATTGCGCGCCAGCACGGTGCGCACGCCGTCGCGCAGGATGGAGCCGTCGCGGTTGTAGCCAAAGCCGCGCTTGATCAGCGCGTCCTGCGTGCCGCCCAGGGTATTGGCCTGGGTAATGCCGCTGACGTTGTAGAGCGCCTCGTCGATGTTGCGCACCTGCTGGTCCTGCAGTACCTCGGCCGGCACCACGGCGATGGCCTGCGGCACATCGCGGATGGCGGCGTCGGTACGGGTGGCGGTGGTGGCGCGCCTGGGCTGGTAGCCGATCTCCTGCGCGCGCTCCTGCACGATGATTTCAGGCAATGCGGCGCCATGGGGCGCAGTGGCGGCGGCGGACGTCGCGGTCTGCGCACCGGCCGGTGCGGCGGCGGCCAGCGCCAGCGCGGCGCCGCACCACAGGCCCTGAGGGCGGGTCGACATGGGTATCTTCCTCGGGAACATGGCCAGGAGGACGGCGCGGCGGCCCCTCAGGCACGGGCCGCAGGTGCGGCCCGGATTGAATGAATGGGTGGAAACCCGAGGATTCTAAATTGAAACCATTCTCATTCATTACCCGATCTCATCGAGCAGGGCTGCCATCAGCGGCGGGTGGAAGGCCAGCGCCACATGCGGCAGGCCGGGCACGAAGTAGCTGTCGGCGCCGGGCAGCGTGGCGGTCGAGGCCGGGAAGACCACCTGGTCGCAGTTGGAGTACCAGCAGCTGAACAGTGCGCGCCGTTCCGCGTCCTCGGTCTGCGCCAGCGCCTGCAGCCAGGCACTGCCCCGGCGCATCTGCAGGCCGCTGCCGGTACGGCTGAGGGCAGCCAGCGCCGTGCCCTGGTGCGGCGAACCCAGGGTGATGATGCGCCGCACCCGACGCGCCTGGCCGTCCCGGCGCAGCCAGGCACGGGCGGCCAGGCCCCCCATGCTGTGGCACAGCAGCACCGGCGGGCGGCCGGTGGCGGCCGCCACACGGGCGACGGCGGCCTCGACCAGGGGCGCGTAGTCATCGATCGAGCCGGCGAACACCGGCTCCAGGTCGAGCGCGACGCAAGGTACGCCGCGCTGGCGCAACCGCAGCAGCCAGGGCGTCCAGAAGCCGCGGTTGCACACCAGCCCATGCACCAGCACCACGCCCTGGCGGCCCAGAGCACTGCCGTCGGCTGGCAGGAAGTCCGGCACGGCGCCGGGCCGGAACGGCTGGCGCCAGCAGAAGACGCGCAGCGCCATCACCACCTCCAGTGCCCAGGCCCGCGCCACCTGACCGGCACGCGGCGTGGGCGCCGGGTCACGCCGGTTGGCCACGGCCATGGCGATGCACTCCAGCCCCAGGAACAGGGAATGCCCGAGCAGCAGCACGGCCACGCCCAGCACGGCCAGCACTGGCGACCGCGCCCACCAGGCCAGCCCCCAGGCACAGGCCGCCACCAGGAGACCGAGAAGAATGCGTTGCTGCAGGCGGGCGAGCATGGCGATGCGATCCGGGAGTGAAGCCGCATCCTCGCACAGCAGCCGCGCAGGCGACAGCAAAGTGGCCCGGCCTAGGTAAAGCCCCAGGGCGGCCGACCAGCATCGCCTCCCAGAATGAACGCCAAAGGAGATCGCTGCATGGACCATCGCCCCTGGCTCGCCCACTACCCCGAAGGCGTCGCGCATACCGTGGACCCGGACCGCTACGCCTCGCTGCCGCAACTGCTGGAGGAGGCCTTCAAGGCCTATGCCGACCGGCCGTTCTCGGTGTGCATGGACCGCTGGATGAGCTATGGCGAACTCGACCGCCATTCGGCCGCCCTCGGCGCCTGGCTGCAGTCGCTGGGACTGGAGCCCGGTGCGCGCGTGGCGATCATGCTGCCCAACGTGCCGCAGTTCGCGGTGGCGATGGCGGCGGTGCTGCGCGCGGGCTACACCTGCGTCAACGTCAACCCGCTCTACACCGCGCGCGAGCTGCGCCACCAACTGATCGACTCCGGCGCCACCGCCATCGTCATCCTGGAGAACTTCGCCCACACGCTGGCCGAGGTGGTGGAGCAGACCGGCGTGCGCCACGTGGCCGTCACCGCCATGGGCGACCTGCTCGGCGGCAGCTACGGCGCCTGGATCACGTTTGCCGTGCGCCACCTCAAGAAGATGGTGCCGCCCTACCAGTTGCCCATCACCAATGGCCGCAGCGTCACCCCCTGGCGCGAAGCGCTCCAGGCCGGTGCCGGCCGCACGCTGGCGCCGCATGGCACCTCGCTGGGCGACGCGGCCTTCCTGCAGTACACCGGCGGCACCACCGGCCTGTCCAAGGGCGCGGAGCTGACCCAGCGCAACATCGTCGCCGCGGTGCTGCAGGCAGAGGCCTGGTTCGCGCCGGCGCTCGGCCGGGTCGGCGACCCGGCCAAGGTCAACGGCATTGCGGCGCTGCCGCTGTACCACATCTTCGCGCTCACCCTGTGCCTGCTGGCGATCCGCCAGGGCTCGCACCTGACGCTGATTCCCAACCCGCGCGACATCGGCAAGTTCGTGGCGGTGCTGAAGAAGCGCCCCTTCCACATGCTGCCGGCGGTCAACACGCTGTTCAACGCACTGCTGCAGCACCCGGAGTTCAAGACGCTCGATTTCGCGCCCCTGGTCTGCTCGCAGGCCGGCGGCATGGCCGCCTCCGAAGGCACGGCACGCGCCTGGCAGGCCCTGACCGGCTGCACCATGGTCGAGGGCTGGGGCATGAGCGAGACCTGCGCCATCGGCACCAACAACCCGGTCAACGCCGAGCGCTTCAGCGGCACCATAGGCCTGCCGCTGCCGGGCATCGACATCGCCATCAAGGACGATGACGGCCACAGCCTGCCCGCCGGCACCGCTGGCGAGTTGTGCATCCGCGGCCCCAACGTGATGCGCAGCTACTGGAACCAGCCCGAGGAGACCGCGCGCGCCTTCACGGAAGACGGCTTCCTGCGCACCGGCGACATCGCCGTGATGGACGAGCAGGGCATCACCCGCATCGTCGACCGCAAGAAGGACATGATCCTGGTCAGCGGCTTCAACGTCTATCCGAACGAACTGGAGAACGTCATCTCGCTCTGCCCCGGCGTGGTCGAGTGCGCCGCCATCGGCGTGGCCGACGAAAAGCAGGGCGAAGCCATCAAGGTCTTCGTCGTGCGCAAGGACGCCAGCCTGTCCGAGGAAGACGTGCTGCGCTTCTGCCAGGAGAGGCTGACCGGCTACAAGCGCCCGCGCAGCATCGAGTTCCGCGAGTCGCTGCCCAAGACCAACGTCGGCAAGATCCTGCGGCGTGAACTGCGTGCAGCATGAGATGAAACCAGCCCCGGGCTACGCGGCCTTTTGTGCTCTTGCGTTCCATGTGCCGCAGGTGGCGCGAGTGCCGTGGACAACAGACATGGAACGCTCTTCTTTCAATAGCTAACAGTCTGGGCAGCACATTGGCTTCAGGCGAATTTCATGGGTGATTTGCCACCCGGCATGCTGGTCCTGGAACGCGGCTGGCTGTCGGCCAACGGCATCCTGTTCGCCACGGACGACGGCCCTGCGGCGCTGGTGGACAGCGGCTACTGCAGCCATGCGGCACAGACCCTGGCCCTGGTGCACAGCGCACTGGACGGCCGGCCGCTGGCCCTGCTGGCCAATACCCACCTGCACAGCGACCACTGCGGCGGCAACGCCGCGCTGCAACAGCACTATCCCGCCCTGCGCACCCTGGTGCCGCCGGGCGACGCGCAGGCCGTGCGCGACTGGGACGAGCACGCCCTGAGCTATGCCGCGACGGGCCAGGCGTGCCCGCGCTTCCACTACGACGGCGTGCTGCCGCCGGGCGGCAAGATCGCGCTGGGCGGCCGCCCGTGGCAGATCCACGCCGCACCCGGGCACGACCCGCATGCGGTGCTGCTGTTCGAGCCGTGTTCGCGCGTGCTGGTCTCGGGCGACGCGCTGTGGCAGACCGGCTTCGGCGTGGTGTTCCCGGAGCTGGAAGGCGAGCATGCCTTCGCCGAGGTGGCGGCGACGCTGGACCTGATCGAATCGCTCAGCCCCGCCATCGTGGTGCCGGGCCACGGCCCGGTGTTCACCGACGTCGCCCCGGCCATGGCCACCGCGCGCCGGCGGCTGGACGCCTTCGTGCACGACCCGGTGCGGCATGCCACGCATGCAGCCAAGGTGCTGCTCAAGTTCAAGCTGCTGGAATGGCAGCGGCAGGAACTGGCGGCGCTACTCGCCTGGGCCGGAGCGGTGCCCTACCTGCGCCTGCTGCAGGAGCGCTATTTCGGGCATGCCGGCTTCGAGGACTGGGTGCTCGGCGTGCTGGACGAGCTCGCACGCGCCGGCGCGGCGCGGGTAGAGGCCGGGGTGGTGGTGGACGCCGGATAGCGCCCCGAGCGGCACACCGGACGGAACAGTCGCCTCAGGGCAGGTCCTTGTTCGGTTCCACGAAGTTCGGGTCCTTCGGCCCCACGGTTCCAAGCCGCGCCCGCAGCGACTGCGCCTGGCCACTCAGGATGGCGGCGTAGGTCGTGGTGTTGGCCAGCACCTTCTTCACGTAGTCACGCGTCTCGGCGAAAGGCACGTTCTCGGCCCAGATCGCCGCGTCCAGCACCGGACCGTTGCGCCAGTTGCGCGGGCGGCCGGGGCCGGCGTTGTAAGCGGCGGCAGCCAGCGGCATGGAGCCCTGGAAGTCGTCCAGCGCCAGCTTGAGGTAGGCCGTGCCGATGGCAATGTTGGTGTCGCGGTCGTTGATCTGCTCGGGCCGGAAGCCGTCGATGCCGATCTTCTTGGCGGTCCAGCGCGCGGTGGCCGGCATGACCTGCATCAGGCCCGAGGCGCCGACGCCCGAGCGCGCGTCGGTGATGAAGCGGCTCTCCTGGCGGATCAGGCCGTAGACATAGGACGGGTCGATGCCGATGGCACGGCTGCGCTGCACCACCAGGGCCTGGTGCGGCATGGGGAAGCGCTGGGCCACGTCGAAGAGGCCCTTGGTCCGCTCGCTGGTGTTGATGCAGCGGTCCCAGACCTCGTTCTGGCAGGCCAGTTCGGCGGCGGCCAGCAGCTCGCGGTCGCCCATGCCGCCGGCGACATGCAGGTTGGTGGCGTAGTTCCATTCGCGCACGCCTTCGCTGCGCAGGCCGATCTGGATCGCATACAGGCCGCGCGCCAGCGAAGGATTGGCGCGGACGGCTTCGCGCTCCTCGGGCGTGGGCGGCAATGGCCGCTGCGGCAGCACGATGCGCTGGCCCAGCTCTTCCAGTGCCAGTTGCTCGTAGAAGCCGCGCGGACTGGCGATGCTCTCGAACAGGCGCTGGGCTTCGGCGCGCTGGGCCTCCGAAGGACGGCCGCGCACGCCAGCGGCGGCCGGCTCGGCCGCCGCCTCGGGCGGCACCGGCGTGGCGACGGGCGCCGGCCCCAGGGCGCCGCCGCCCAGCAGCGCCTTGGCGCGCCAGTAGACCCAGGTGCTGTCGCTGCGCAGCGGCGCGTCCATGGCGGCGGTGGCGGCCAGCACCTCGCGCCAGTTGCCCGCGCGCAGCGCGGCGCGGGCCTTCCAGGCGACCATGTCGTCGCTCAGGTCGGCGTCCTTGGTGACCTTGGCGTAGTACTCCAGCGCCGCGGGCGACAGCCGGGTGGCGGCCTGCCGGCCGATGGCGCCCCAGACCCAGTTGCGTTCTTCGGCGGTGATCTGCACGCCCCACTTGCCCTCGAGCTGCGCGGCGGCGGTGTCCGGGTCGGTGCTGCCCATCTTCAGCAGGGCCAGCGCGACCAGCTCCTTGCGCGTGGCGCCGGTGGCGGTGGCCTTGGAGAGCAGGAAACGCATCGGGCTGTCGTTGATCTGCGTGACAAGACTGGAGGCCTCGGGCGCGACGATTTCCACCGCGTTGCGCGCCACGCGCGGGCGATTGGCATCGATGGCCAGGCGCGCCTTGCGCCAGATGTCGGCAGCGGTGAGCTGGCGCGCGCTGTACAGCTCGGAGGCGGCCAGCGTGCAGCCGTCATCGGCCTCGCGCAGGCCCCACCAGTTGCGGCGCACCTCGTCGAGCTGCTCGGGCGCCAGCGGCGTGCCGCTGCGCAGGGTGCCGACCAGCAGCGCGTAGCAGCGCACCTCGCGGTCGTCGTTCATGCGGAATTGCGGATACAGGTCGGCAAAGCGCGTCCAGTCGCGGCGCTGGCCCAGTAGACGCAGCCAGTCGTTGCGCAGGCGGTCTTCCTGGTAGCTGCCGGCCCAGCGCGCCAGGAAGGCGTCCACCTCGGCCGGCTGCGCCACGTCCAGGCGCGCCCGCAATTCCCAGTACGCGGCCCAGGCCTCCAGCGCATGGCCGCGGGCCAGCGGCAGCAGCTGCGCCAGGCGGTCGCGGTCGCCGCGGCGGAAGGCCTGGCTCATCTGCAGCAGCACCTCGTCGGTGCGCGGCAGGGGCAGGGACTGGGCCTGCGCAGCACTGCCGCCCGCCAGCAGCAGGCAGCTCAGCAGGGCAGATGTCAGAATCTTCGGGAATTTCATCGAGGGAATTATGGACAAATCAGCTGTTCGACGGGCGTTGATCGAAGAAAGACTGAATCTGCCGGACCGGCTGCAGCGCGCCGACCAGCTGCAGCGGGTCATGCGGATCTGGCTCATCGGCCGCCCGGACGCCGTGATTGGCGCCTACTGGCCGATCAAGGGCGAATTCGATCCCCTGCCCGCCCTGCACCGCTGGAAGGAGGACGGCGAGCTGCAGGGCGCGCCGCAGCGCCGCCGCATCGGACTGCCGGTGGTGGACAAAGTGGCAGGCACCCTCACCTTCCATGTCTGGTACCCCGGCTGCCCGATGGAGGAGGACGCCTACGGCATCCCCAAGCCCAAGAACACCGAGGTGGTGGTGCCCACGCTGCTGTTCGTGCCCTGTGTGGGTTACGGCGCGGGCGGCTACCGGCTGGGCTACGGCGGCGGCTTCTACGACCGCACCCTGGCGTCGCTCAGCCCCAAGCCCTTCACCGTCGGCCTGGGCTTCGGCCAGGGCTTCCTGCCCGATTTCGAGCCCGAGGCGCACGACGTGCCGCTGGACGCCATCCTCAACGACAACGGCGTGGTCTGGCCGGTGTAGCCGCGCTCAGCTGCGCAGGTCTTCCGGAAAGGCGAAGTCCAGCTGGCGCTGCTGCTTGCTGTGGTACATGGCCAGGTCGGCCGCGCGCAGCAGGCCGGGCAGGTCCCGGGCGTTGACCGGGAAGCGGGCGATGCCGATGCTGGCCGTGACCACCAGCGACTGGCCCTCGTATTCGACCGGCGCGCGCACCTGCTCCACCACGCGGTGCGCCATCATGGCCAGCACCTGGCGATCGACGTCGCCCGGCAGCAGCAGCACGAACTCGTCGCCACCGTAGCGGGCCACGGTGTCGGTCTCGCGCATCTGCGCGCGCAGCCGGCGCACCACCTCGACCAGCACCTTGTCTCCGGCGTCATGGCCGAAGCGGTCGTTCACCGGCTTGAAGCCGTCCAGGTCCAGCAGCATCAGCGCCAGCGGCGCACCGGTGGCGATGTGCTGGCTGCCGCGCCGCATCAGGCCGGCACGGTTGACGGCGCCGGTGAGGGGGTCGGTCTCGACCTGCGTCGCCAGCCAGTCGGCCCGGGCGTGCAGTTCCCGCTGGGAACGCTGCAGCAGCCGGATGCGGCTGCCCAGCGCCACGGAGAACACCACCAGTTCGGCCGCCACGCCCGCCTGCAGCAGGTTGAGCCACATGCTCTTCCAGGGCAGCACGCCCCAGTTGGAAAGCACCAGCAGCAGCGCCGCCGCCACCAGAATGCCCAGGCCCGCCAGGTACAGCAGTGCGGGCCGGTAGTTGCCGCGCCAGGCGCGCGTGGCGCCCAGCACCATCACCGCCCCTCCCAGCGTGGTGCCGACCTCGGTGGCGCGCTGCGCCCAGTGCGTCAGGGCCGAGGAGTCGGCCAGCACCGCCATCGCCGACAGCCCCAGCGCCGCCGCCAGGCCGGCCAGGCAGAAGTCCAGCACCGGCGCATAGCGCCGCAGGTTCAGGAAGTGGCGCCCGAACTGTGCCGCGCAGGCCACCCACAGCAAGGGCGCCAGGAGGTACAGGTCCATGGCCAGGCCTGGCCTTCCCGGCAGCAGGTAGCGCATTACATGGCCGTTGAAGCTGGCAATGGCCAGCACGGCGAACGCACAGGTCAGCAGGTAGTAGGCATGCACCCGCTCGCGGAAAATCACCAGCAGCAACAGGTTGTAGACCAGCATGCCGATCAGGATCCCGTAGGACACGCCGTCGAACAGCCGCTTGTCCTGGGTGCCAACCAGATAGTCGCCCTCGCGCCAGAAGCGCAGCATGTAGATCTGGGGCACATCCGAGTGCACGCGCAGGAAGGCGGTGTAGCGGCCCGGCGGCGGCAGCTGGAAGGGGAACACCATGCGCTCGGCCGCCAGCGGCCGGCCTGCGTAGGGATGGTCGCCGCCGGTCACGATCGGCTTGGCCAACGCCGCCTCCGCCCCCTCCCGGTACGGCCCGTAGAAACGCACGTCGCGCGCAGCCACGGACGGAAAGGACAGCAGCCACTGCGGGTCGGCACCCACCGCGCCCGCAGGTACTTCGAAATCCATGCGCACCCAGACGATGTCGCGGCCCAGACCCAGGTGCTGCGGCTCGGCGGGATAGTGGAACTGCTGCGCCATGGCCGGCGCCAGCAGGTCCCCGACCGACAGGGTGCCTCCGGCATCGATCAGAAACCCCAGGCGCCCGACCAGCAACTGGCCCTCGGGCAGCCGCTCCAGCAGCACCGGCGGTGGCGGCGCCGTGCTGCCACCAACCTGCGCCGGCCGATGCAGTGGCGCCAGCACGTTCCACGCCGCCACGGCCACCAGCCAGAGTGCCATGGCCATCAGCAGGCGAAGACGGTCGGAACGACTCCGGAAGGCACTCCCCCACGCAGCCCCTGCACGCTTCGGGATCGATTGCATGGGCGGAAGTGTAAGGTCGCCCCGCGCCAGGCCGCACCGGCAAAGGAATGCGCGCATGACCCGGCCCGAGAACATGTTCACGTTCTAATATCGCGGCTCCGCAGGAGAACCTTCATGCTCACCCTCGTCATCGGCAACAAGAACTACTCGTCCTGGTCCATGCGTCCGTGGGTCCTGATGCGCCAGGCCGGCATCGCCTTCGAGGAGCGCCTGGTGCGCTTCGACTCTTTCGCGCCCGACTCGCAGTTCAAGCAGTCGCTGCAGGGCCTGGGGGCGGCAGGCAAGGTGCCGGTGCTGCTGGACGGCTCGCTGGCGGTCTGGGATTCGCTCGCCATCGCCGAGACCCTGGCCGAGCGCTTTCCCGACAAAAGGCTCTGGCCCGCCGACCCGGCGCTGCGCGCCCGGGCCCGCAGCGTGGTGTGCGAGATGCATACCGGCTTCACCGCCCTGCGCAACCACTGCCCCATGAACATCGAGGCGCACCTGCCCGAGGTCGGCGCCCTGTTGTGGCGCGACCAGCCGGCCCTGCGTGCCGACGTGGCGCACCTCGTGGCAACCTGGAGCACGCTGCTCGACGCCCACGGCGGCCCGCTGCTGTTCGGCGAGTTCTCCATCGCCGACGCCTTCTTCGCACCGGTCTGCATGCGCCTGATCACCTATGCGCTGCCGGTGCCCGAGCCGATCCGCGCCTATGCCGGGCGCGTAGCCGCGCTGCCGGGCGTGGCGGCATGGATCGCAGAGGCCCTCGCGGAGAGAGACTTCCTCGACTTCGAGGAACCCTACCGGCTGCGACCGTGACCGGGCGCGGCGCCATGCAGGTCTACAAGGTCGGCGGCGCGGTGCGCGACGCGCTGCTCGGGCTGCCCGTGCAGGACGTGGACTGGGTCGTCGTGGGCGCCACGCCCGAGACCATGGCCGCGCAGGGCTACCTGCCGGTCGGCCGCGATTTCCCGGTCTTCCTGCACCCGGCGACGCGCGAGGAATACGCGCTGGCACGCACCGAGCGCAAGACCGCGCGCGGCTATCACGGCTTTGCCTTCCAGGCCACGCCCGAGGTCACGCTGGAAGAAGACCTGGCGCGACGCGACCTGACCATCAATGCCATCGCCCAGCCACCCGGCGCGACTGGCCGGGACGGCCTGGTCGACCCCTATGGCGGCCAGCGCGACCTGGCCGCGCGCGTGCTGCGCCACGTGACCGACGCCTTCCGCGAAGACCCGGTACGCATCCTGCGGCTGGCGCGCTTTGCGGCGCGCTTTGCCGATTTCACCGTGGCCCCCGAGACCGAGGCGCTGATGTGCCGGATGGTGGAAGACGGCGAGGTCGATGCCCTGGTGCCCGAGCGCGTCTGGCAGGAACTGAGCCGCGGCCTGATGGAGCAGCGCCCCTCGCGCATGCTCGACGTGCTGCGCCGCTGCGGTGCGCTGGCGCGGCTGCTGCCCGAGGTGGACCGGCTCTGGGGCGTGCCCCAGCGGGCGGACTACCACCCCGAGATCGACACCGGCGTGCACCTGGGCATGGTGCTGGACATGTCCGCGCGCCTGCAGGCGCCGCTGGCCGTGCGTTTCGCCTGCCTGTGCCACGACCTGGGCAAGGGCACGACACCCCCCGACGTGCTGCCGCGCCACATCGGCCACGAGCAGCGCAGCGCGCAGTTGCTGCAGGGCCTCTGCGCGCGGCTGCGCGTGCCCACCGACTGCCGCGAGCTGGCCGACGTAGTCGCGCGCGAACACGGCAATATCCACCGCAGCGGCGAGTTCAACGCCGCCGCCCTGGTGCGCCTGCTGGACCGCTGCGACGCCTGGCGCCGGCCGCAGCGCTTTGCCGACACCCTGCTGGCCTGCGAGTGCGACGCACGCGGACGCGGCGGCCTGCAGGACAGCCCCTACCCGCAGCGGCCGCGCCTGCTGGCAGTGCTGCAGGCCGCGCAAAGCGTGGACACGGCCGTCGTGGCGACAGCCGCCGCCGCCAGTGGCGAACGCGGGCCGCAGATCGGCGAGCGCATTCTGGCGGCCCGCGTGGCGGCGGTGGCGGGCGCCTTGCCCGGCGCCCCGGGCTGAGCGCGCAGGGGCGCAGGGGCGCAGCGCACAATGGGCCGATGAAAGCCCCCCAAAGACTACAGTCGCTGATCGAAGAAGGCCTGGTCGACACCGTCGTGCGCCAGCTCATGAGCGGCAAGGAAGCCATGGTCTACGTGGTGCGCTGCGGCGACGAGACCCGCTGTGCCAAGATCTACAAGGATGCCACCCAGCGCAGCTTCCGCCAGGCCGTCGACTACACCGAGAACCGCAAGGTCAAGAACACGCGCCAGGCGCGCGCCATGGCCAAGGGCACACGCTTTGGCCGGCAGGCCACCGAGGCCGCCTGGCAAAGCGCCGAGGTCGACGCGCTGTTCCGCCTGGCCGCCGCCGGCGTGCGCGTGCCGCGCCCCTACAACTTCGCCGACGGCGTGCTGCTGATGGAACTGGTAGCCGACGCCGAAGGCAATGCCGCGCCACGGCTGAACGACGTCGTCTTCTCGCCCGAGGACGCGCGCCTGCACCACGCCACCTTGCTGGCCGAGGTGGTGCGCATGCTGTGCGCCGGCATCGTGCACGGCGATTTGTCCGAATTCAACGTGCTGCTGGCCGCCGACGGCCCGGTCATCATCGACCTGCCCCAGGCCGTGGATGCCGCCGGCAACAACCATGCTGGCCGCATGCTGCGCCGCGACGTCGCCAACCTGCGCGACTTCTTCGGCCAGTTCGCGCCCGAGCTGCTGCACACCCACTACGGCGACGAGATCTGGCAGCTCTACCAGCATGGCACGCTGCGCGAGGACACGGTGCTGACCGGCATCTTCGAGGGCGAGAGCGGGCCGGTGGACCTGGGCGGCGTGTTGCGCGAGGTGGATGACGCGCGGGCGGAGGAAGCGGCGCGGCGTGTGCGGCTGGCGGGGGGCTGAGAAGCAGCCCTTCTCGCACGAAGCCTCGTGAACCTTGCAGGCGGCAGAGGCCGGGAGTTCGCCCCGACTCCGGAACTCAGCAAGACAGCAAGACAGCAAGACAGCAAGACAGCAAGACAGCAAGACAGCAAGACAGCAAGACTATCAAATAGATAGCTAATAGCCCAGGCAAAACCTAGGCAAAAGACACTATTACCTAAGAGCGGCTAACGAAACGCGGCAAGAGTCCGAACACAGATGACGCAACAGGCCAGAGAAAGCAGCGCGACATGAACGTCGATACGACGCTCGAAGCGAGTACGCAGCTTGCCGAAGGCCGCCAGCCAAGAGTGAGTGCGCTCAACCACCCAGCGGTGGCGCCCGAGTCGATCATTGCGCTCGATGCCCTTGCGAGCGATGCGATCACTGATTCCGCAGCGCCAGAGGTGAGCGTGGCATCTCGCATAGTCGTAGCCCTTGGCACACCTTCACATACCGTCTGCAGGCGGTGGGCCGTATGCGAGCGGTCGCAAAAGACAGAGCGCTTCTTCCACTTGTAGACCGTCTGCTCGGTGATGCCAAAGCACTGAGCCAAGACACTGGCTGTCTCGTCGCTGGCAGCGACCTCGGCACGCACGGCAGGCGTGGTGCGTGCGTTCTTGTGCAGGCCAATCAGCATGGCTTCACACTCCGGGTGGATTGCAAAGATTCCATCAACTCTTGCAGAACGCCTCGGGCCATGAAGAGTGAATAGCGTTTTGGATCAATGCAATCATCCGGGATGCGACATATAGTCACCATGACTATTTAATTTCTGGATTTTTAAATAAAATTACCTTGTGCTGCCACCAGTCAGTACGTTACGCGATCAGTAACAAACTTGGAGGGCAAATGGAAGCAAAAGGTCGATTTCCAAATAAACCTTTGGCGTCAATAAAACCACGACTGCGTGGCGTCATTGCTGGAGCCAGTATTTTTTTGTTCGCCGCAGTTTCATTCGCGGCCGATAGCCCATCTTGGGAGCTTTCGCGGCTCGAAGACTTGGCGAAAAAGAATGGTGTCGTTCGTGTCATGGTCACTTTGGAGGCAGTGCCGCTGACTGAACTTGCCAAGGGGGTTGCGGTTGTTCGTGAACGTGTTCAGCAGAAGGCACAGGTGCTATACGCAGAGCTGGGCGATAACGTACTCAAATCAGGCCGCTGGACCAACGAGATGGGACAGATAGGCTTTTATGCCAATCTCGCCGCCATAAAGATGCTGTCTACCACGGGCGCGGCCAAATCTTTTCGATTGGATGTGACTGGCAAGGGAAGAGCTGCTGCCTTCTCGGAGGACGGCAGTTTGGATGCCATAGAGGAGGCGTTTCACTCGAGCACCAAGGTACTGGTTGATCTCGTACTGAACGCTGACGGACCACCCTACGAACTGCTCAAGGATGGTGCAACACGGTATCTCGGCACGGTGGACTTCAGCGGCTTGAAAAGGAGCCTGCAGCTTGAGCCTTTTTCTGCTGGGATGAAGCTCATAGACAGTGGTGACATTCCAGTGTCCGGACCGGTCGTTAGTGCGGAGCTTGATCGTGAAGCGTTTTACGGCCTCAAGGAGAGTCAGCTTGTGCGAGCCATCCGACTGAAAGGATTCAAGGACCGACGCGCCGTCAATTGGCCGGAAAAGGCCTTGTTGGCGGCTCAGAAACATGGCTATGCCGATGTCTCCATTTCGCTCTTTGGAGGCGAGCTTTACTCCGCTCGTCCATCCAATATGTCGGAGAACGCTAGACGATATCAAGCCGAGGCGAATACCCGTGCGCTGCGTGAAATACTCTCTGCGGCAGACATCGCCATGCCTGCTTTGTCGGAAGCGGACGCCTTCCAGGGCGTGGCCATTGCCAGGCTGAGCCAGGATCAGATCAATAAATTGTTCGACCAACGAGATCCACGAGTTCTTAGCGTCGACCTGAACAAGGCCATTTTGTCGTCAGCTTTTTTAACTCAACGAGCCTTATGAACATGCCGGCAGCCCCGATCTAGGGCACAGCCCCCTCGGGCTTACCGGCGCAGGTGAGCCGTATACGTATATGGCGTTCTGCTTCAATAGACTATTACGGCAAACAACGCGACGGCCTACATATTGACTGGAGTGGCACCAATAACCGTTACTCCCGTTCAACCTGGAAATATTCGACACGGAGCGCATACCATGGAGAGCCGAATTCTACGAATTTTTATTCAGTATGCCACCGATCCTCGGCAGGTATCCAATCGGATTATAGAGAACGTGTTTGGCTTACTTCGTCACAATTTTTGCGGTCTCAAATCCGAATAACATCACACGGCCCATGAGGTGGGGTGTTCAGATGATGAGGAGATTCGAGCACTTGCAGCCTGAATAACGGGTGATGCTGCAGGCGCTGGAGCGTAGGGCCAGAGCCTGCGCAGCACTGGACAGGTGAGGGGACGTAGCACGGGCAGTTTGAGCCGCGAGCAGCGACTCAACCAGGATGGCAGCGGCTATGCCTCGAAGACTGCGCAGCAGGCCTGCTACAAGGTTCGACCTCGACGGCAGACTCTGCCCCCCAGGTGCCGCACATGCCTGCGCGTCTCGCACGAGACAAGCATTCCAGACGCGAAGGCCGAGTCGGCACCGACGGGCTTCACCGGCCCCAAGCTCCACCAGATCGCCGCGCCGCTGCGCCAGACACTGACCATTGCGCTAGTTGTTCAACCAGGTGCACTGTTCACCTGAACACGCTCACCGCCTCCACCAGCCGTGTGGCCTGCTGCTTCAGGCTCGCCGAGGCCGCCGCCGTCTGCTCGACCAGCGCCGCGTTCTTTTGGGTGATGTCGTCCAGGTCATTCACCGCCCGGTCCACCAGGGTGATGCCGTCGCTCTGCTCGATGGTGGCCGAGCTGATCTCGGCGATCAGGTCGGATACGCGCTTCACACGCGAGACGATCTCATCCATGGTCTTGCCTGCGTCATCGACCAGGCGCGAGCCCCATTCCACCTTGTCCACGCTCGCCGTGATCAGGCCCTTGATCTCCTTGGCCGCCTCGGCGCTGCGCTGCGCCAGGCTGCGCACCTCGCCCGCCACCACGGCAAAGCCGCGGCCCTGCTCGCCCGCGCGGGCAGCCTCCACCGCGGCGTTGAGCGCCAGGATGTTGGTCTGGAAGGTGATGCCGTCGATGACGCCGATGATGTCGGCGATCTTCTTGGAGCTATGGGTGATCTCGGTCATCGTCGCCACCACCTCCGACATGGCCTGGCCGCCCTTGGACGCGGCCTCGCTGGCCGAGCTGGAGAGCTGGTTGGCCTGGGTGGCGATCTCGGCGTTGCTGGCCACGGTGGCGGTCATCTGGCTCATGGACGAGCCGGTCTGCTGCACGCTGCTGGCAGCCTGCTCGGTGCGCACGCTGATGTCGTCGTTGCCCTGAGCGATCTCGTTGACCGCGGTCTGCACCGTCAGCACCTGCTCGCTCACATCGTCGATCAGCCAGCGGAACATCAGGCCGAGCTGGCTGATGGTGCGCAGCGTCATGCCGATCTCGTCGACCCGGTTCATGTGTACTGCCTTCTGGCTCTCGCCAGAGGCCACGCGCAGAGCCTGGTCGCGCATCTCTTCCAGCGGCCGCGCGATCTGCGCCTCCAGCCACCAGGTGGCCAGCAGCGACGCGACCACCGCCACGCCGGCAAAACCACCCAGCGCCGCACCGGCCAGCCCGAGCGCCCAGGCGCCCCCCACCATCACCGGCAGCAGGGTCAGCAGCGCCGAGCGGATGCGCCAGCGCACCGGCATGGTCTGCAGCATCGAAGTCCAGCCCATCAGGCCGGTGCGCACGATCAGCCCCTTGTGGAAGCTGCGGCTGCCGGCCTTGCCGTTGCGAAAGTTCGCGTACAAGGCCTCGGCCGCGGCGATCTCCTCGCGCGTGGCCTTGGTGCGCACCGACATGTAGCCGGCCTGCCGGCCGTTGCGCACCACCGGCGTGGCGTTGGCGCGCACCCAGTAGTGGTCCCCGTTCTTGCGCCGGTTCTTCACCAGCGCCGTCCACGGCTCGCCCCCCTTGAGCGTGGCCCACATGTCGGCGAAGGCCTCCTTGGGCATGTCGGGGTGCCGCACGATGTTGTGCGGCTGGCCCTGCACCTCTTCCCGGCTGAAGCCGCTGACCTCGATGAACGCCGCGTTGGCATAGGTCACGTAGCTCTGGGTGTCCGTGGTCGACATCAGGGTCGCGTTGTCCGGAAACTCAAACTCACGCTGTGTTACAGGCTCGTTGATGCGCACGCTTGACTCCTTGGAATGGACAAGAGCGCCGTCGTGAGACGGCGCATGCAGCATAAGTCTGACTGTTACATGTGTTGCATTACACGCCATGACAGGCGAGTTGCGCGGCATGGCGGGCGCCCCTGCCACGCAGCCGCACGGCTAGCCCGCGGGCGCGTCCCAGCGCCCGGCGATGTTCTTCAGCAGCATGCCGACCGCGGCCAGCCGGCGGTTGCGCACGCCCAGCAGCGTGCTTTCGGCATTGAGCGCGGTGGCCTGCGCCGTGATGACGTTGAGGTAGCTCACCGTGCCGGCGAAGTACTGGTTGTTGGTGACCTCCAGGGCACGGCGCGCAGCGGCCAGCGCATCGGCCTGCACCACCTGCTCGCGCTCCAGGTTGGTGGCGATGACCAGGTTGTCCTCCACCTCCTGCAGCGCAGTCAGCACGGTCTGGCGGTAGGTGGCCACCGCCTGGTCGGTCGCGGCGCGGGCAGACTCGACCGCCGCACGGCGCGCGCCGCCGTCGAACAGCGAGACCGCCAGCGCCGGCCCGACCGACCAGAACAGGTTGGGTGCAGTCACCAGATCGGTCAGGCTGGTGTTGCGATAGCCGGCGCTGGCCGACAGCGTCAGCGCCGGGAAGAAGGCCGCGCGCGCCACGCCGATCTGGGCGTTGGCGGCAGCCACGCGGCGCTCTGCCGCGGCGATGTCGGGACGGCGCTGCAGCAGGTTCGAGGGCAGTTGCAGGGGCACGGGCGGCGGCTCCGGCAGCTGCGCACTGCGTGGCAGCGAGAAGGCCGCGGGCGCCTGCCCCACCAGCGCGGCCAGTGCGTGCTCCAGCTGGGCGCGGCTGGTGTCGGACTCGATCAGCTGCGCCTCGGCGGACTTGAGCTGCGACTCGGCCTGGGCCACGTCGGCGGACGAGGCCACGCCCGACGCATAGCGGTTGCGCGTGAGCTCCAGCGACTTGCGGTAGGCCGCCAGGGTGTCGGTCAGCAGCTGCGACTGCGCATCGGCCGTGCGCAGCGAGAAATAGGTCTGCGCCACCGTGGCCTGGGTCGACAGGCGCAGTGCCGCCAGGTCGTCCGCGCTGGCCAGGACGTTGGCCCGGGCCGCGTCCACCGCGCCGGACAGCCGGCCCCACAGGTCCAGCTCCCAGCTGGCGCTGACGCCCAGGGTGTCTATGGTTCGCGGCTTGCCGCCGGTGCTGCCGACCGGGTTGCCGGACGAGTCGACCGTGCCCGAACTGCTGCTGCCGCTGACGCTGCGCGTGGCGCCGAAGCTGCCGTTGACGGTGGGCAGCTGCGCCGCCTGGCTGCTGGCCACCGCGGCCCGCGCCGAGCGCAGGCGGGCCACGCTGAGCAGCACGTTCTGGTTGCCGGCCGCGGCCTGCCGCTGCAGCTGGTCGAGCACCGGGTCGTTGAACAGCGTCCACCAGGCGTCGGGCACAGCGGCGGCCTGCGGATCGGCCGGCTGCCATACGGCCGCGCCGGGCACGCCCTCCTTGTAGGTGGCGGGGATATCCATCTGCGGCCGCACGTAGGGCGGCGCGCTGTTGCAGGCCGCCAGCAGGCTCAGCGTGGCGAGCAGGGACAGGCGCAGGGCGGAGCGGGAGCGCGGAAGGCGGTCAGGCAGCATCGGGGAATTCCTTGAGGGCCGGCAGGGCGGCCGCGCGACGCGCGCGCCGGCGCAGGCGCGCGGTGCGCAGCCGGTCCAGCGCAACGTAGACGACCGGCGTGGTGTAGAGCGTGAGCAGCTGGCTGCCGATCAGGCCGCCGACCACGGCAATGCCCAGCGGCTGGCGCAGCTCGGCGCCGTCACCGGTGCCCAGCGCCAGCGGCAGCGCGCCGAAGATCGCGGCCACGGTGGTCATCAGGATCGGCCGCACGCGCAGCTGGCAGGCGCGGTAGATCGCCTGGGCCGCGCTGATCGGGTAGGCGCGCTGCCGCGCCACGGCGAAGTCGATCATCATGATCGCGTTCTTCTTGACGATGCCGATCAGCAGGATCACGCCGATCATGGCGATCAGCGAGAACTCGGTCTTGAACAGCATCAGCGCCAGCAGCGCGCCGACGCCGGCCGAGGGCAGCGTGGACAGGATGGTGAGCGGGTGCACCAGGTTCTCGTAGAGGATGCCCAGCACCAGGTAGATGGTGACCAGCGCGGCCAGGATCAGCACCGGCTGGCTCGACAGCGCGTCCTTGAAGGCCCCGGCCGTGCCGCTGAAGCTGCCACGGATCGACACCGGCACGCCCAGCTCCGCCACGGCGTTGTTCACCGCCAGGGTGGCATCCGACAGCGACACCCCGGGCGGCAGGTTGAAGCTGACGGTGGTGGCCGGCGTGCCGCTCTGGTGGTTCACCGACAGCGGCGTATTGGTCAGCTCCAGGCGCGCGAAGGCCGACAGCGGCACCTGCGCGCCGGTATTGGAGACGAAGAAGAATTTGCGCAGCGACTCCGGGCTCTGCAGGTAGGCTGGCGCCGCCTCCATCACCACGCGGTACTGGTTCAGCGGGTTGTAGATCACGCCCACCTGGCGCTGGCCGAAGGCATCGTTGAGCGTGGCGTCGATGGCGCTCATGGACAGGCCGAGCCGGGTGGCGGCGTCGCGGTCGATCACCAGCGAGGTCTGCAGCCCGTTGTCCTGTTGGTCGCTGTTGACGTCCTCCAGCTCGGGCAGCGCCGCCAGCGCCTGGCGGATGCGCGGCTCCCAGGTACGCAGCTCGGCGTTGTCGTCGGCCTGCAGCGTGTACTCGTAGGAGGCGTTGGACTGCCGCCCGCCGATGCGGATGTCGCGCTGAAGGCTCATGTACAGGATGGCGCCGGGTTCGTTCTGCAGCCGCTTGCGCAGGCGCTCGATCACCTCGGCGGAGGACGCGTCGCGCTGGCCCAGCGGCTTGAGCGACATGAACATCTGCGCGGAATTGCGCTGCCCGCCGCCGGTGAAGCCGGTCACGTAGTCCACCGCCGGGTCGGACTCGACGATGGCCAGGAAGCGCTGGAGCCGCTGCTGCATCGCCTGGAACGAGGTGGACTGGTCGGCGCGGATGAAACCGACCACGCGGCCGGTATCCTGGTCCGGCAGGAAGCCCTTCTCGATCGCGCCATACAGGTAGACGTTGAGCCCCACCACCGCCGCCAGCGCCAGCAGCGCCACCGGCTGGTGCCGCAGCACCCAGGCCAGCGAATGCCGGTAGCTGCGGCGCACGCCGCGCTGCACGCGCGAGGACCACTGCGCCAGCCGCGAGGGCGGGCGGCCGTGGTCGCGGCGCGGCCTGAGCAGGGTCGCGCACATCATCGGCGTGGTGGTGAGCGACACCACCATGGACACCAGGATCGCCGCCGACATCACCACCGCGAACTCGCGGAAGAAGCGCCCGACGATGCCGCCCATGAGCAGGATGGGGATGAACACCGCGATCAGCGACAGGCTCATGGACACCACGGTGAAGCCGATCTCGCGCGCGCCTTCCAGCGAAGCCTGCAGCGCCGTCTTGCCGCGCTCCATGTGGCGCGAGATGTTCTCCAGCACCACGATGGCGTCGTCCACCACGAAGCCGGTGGCCACCGTCAGCGCCATGAGCGAGAGGTTGTCCAGCGTGTAGCCCGCCAGGTACATCACGCCGAAGGTGCCGGCCAGCGACACCGGCACCGCCACGGTCGGGATCAGCGCCGCGCGGCCGTTGCGCAGGAACAGGAACACCACCAGGATCACCAGCGCCACCGAGATCACCAGCGCGCGCTCGACCTCGCGCAGCGAGGCACGCAGCGTGGGCGTGCGGTCGGAGACGACATCGAGGTCGATCGCGGCAGGGATGGAGGCCTTGAGCCGCGGCAGCAGCGCGCGCACCCGTTCGGTGGCCTCCAGGATGTTGGCGCCGGGTTCCTTGAAGATCTGCAGCAGGATGGCCGGCTTGCCGTTGGCCACGCCGTAGTTGCGCACGTCCTGCACCGAGTCGACTACCTGGGCCACATCCTGCAGCCGCACCGCATTGCCGTTCTGGTAGGACAGCACCAGCGGCGCGTACTCGGCCGCGGTACGCGCCTGGTCGTTGGCGCCGATCTGCCAGTAGCGCCCGTCGCGCTCCACCGCGCCCAGTGGCCGGTTGGCATTGGCGCTGGTGACCACGCTACGCACGGTCTCCAGCGCGATGCCGTTGGACGCCAGCCGGTTCGGGTCCAGCTCGATGCGCACCGCCGGAAGTGCGCCGCCGCCGATCGTCACCTGCCCCACGCCCTCGACCTGCGCCAGGCTCTGCGACAGCACGGTGGAGGCGGCGTCGTACATCTGCCCGCGAGTGAGTGTGCTGGACGTGAGCGCCAGGATCAGGATGGGCGAATCGGACGGGTTGACCTTGCGGTAGGTCGGGTTGCTGGGCATGCCCGAGGGCAGCAGCGTGCGCGCGGCATTGATGGCCGCCTGCACGTCGCGCGCGGCGCCGTTGATCTCGCGGTCCAGGTCGAACTGCAGCACCACCCGGGTGTTGCCCAGCGTGGAGGTGGAGGTGATCTCGTTCACCCCGGCAATCGCCCCCAGCGCCCGCTCCAGCGGCGTGGCCACCGTGGCCGCCATGGTGTCCGGGCTCGCGCCCGGCAGGCTGGCCGAGACCGAGATGGTCGGGTAGTCCACCTGCGGCAGCGGCGCCACCGGCAACAGGAAGAAGGCGATCACGCCGGCGATGGCCAGGCCCAGGGTGAGGAGGCTGGTGGCGATCGGGCGGTGGATGAAGGGGGTGGAGGGGCTCATGCTTCGATCAACCCCTACCGTTGGAACGCTTGGTACGAAGCGAGCTTTGGTTTCTCTTGCAGAGGGCGGGAGCCGGGAGTTCGCCCCGGCGGGCGAGGTCCGGCTCCGAAACCCGGCAAGACAGCAAAACTATCAAATCGATAGCTAATAACCAAGGCAGAAAAAGGGCTGCAGGCAATTTTCACCAAGAAGAGGTCAAGCAGCATGCTGCACCTCCCCCTTCCTCCTGCGCCACCGCTGCGCCAAACCAGCAAACCCCAGATAGATGACAGGCGTGGTGAACAGCGTCAGCAACTGCGACACGATCAAGCCCCCGACCATCGTCACCCCCAGCGGATGCCGCAACTCGCTGCCCACCCCTGTCCCCAGCATCAGCGGCAAGGCGCCCAGCAAGGCGGCAAGGGTGGTCATCAGGATGGGCCGGAAGCGCAGCAGGCAGGCCTGGTAGATCGCATCGCGCGGGGCCAGCCCCTGCTCGCGCTCGGCGTCCAGCGCGAAGTCGATCATCATGATCGCGTTCTTCTTCACGATGCCGATCAGCAGCACGATGCCGATGATGGCGATGATGTCCAGGTCGAGCCGGGCTGCGAGCAGCGCCAGCAGCGCGCCCAGGCCGGCCGAGGGCAGCGTGGAGAGGATGGTGAGGGGGTGGATGAAGCTCTCATAGAGGCAGCCCAGCACGATGTAGACGGCGGTGAGCGCGAGCAGGATGAGCATGGGCAGCGTGGAGAGTGAATCCTGGAAGGCTGCTGCCGTGCCCTGGAATGCGCCGGTGATGTTGGCGGGCATGCCGATGGCGTTGCGGGCGTTGGAGATGGCCACGGTGGCGTCAGAAAGTGAGACGCCGGGGG
>Ga0116227_10000331_pt1 | contig 88935 bp, 68 predicted proteins | sample S1TSphgellanicum_FD_89693 | JGI IMG/M metagenome (GOLD analysis project Ga0116227, IMG submission 89693) | Host-associated microbial communities from peat moss isolated from Minnesota, USA - S1T2_Fb - Sphagnum magellanicum MG | ecosystem: Host-associated > Plants > Peat moss > Unclassified... | reverse complement strand
GAAAGCCCCGCGGCAGCGTCGCAGCACTTGCACGGGGCAACCAGCCCGCGCGGCGTGCTGCTTCTCCCCACGGAGCTTTCCAGAGCAATCACGGTGCGTCCGATTTAAGGTTCGCTGCTCTAGGTCGACCGGTTCGCACCGGGCAGACATCTGCGCCGCCAGCGTCGCGTTCGTGGGCCGATGTCGCTGCATGGTGGCATACCGCAACCTAAGCCGCTATGAACAGGGTCATGACGACCGCCTTGCTTCATGCGTTCACCCTGCCCGGTTTCGACCTTGACGCCTTTGTCGCGCGCACGCTGGCAGAGGATCTTGGCGAAGGCCTGACCGGCGGCGGCCGCGATGTCACCGGCGACAGCGTGATCCCCGCCGACGCGCGCTTTGCCGGGGTGATGGACAGCCGCGATGCGGTCAGTGTCTGCGGGTTGCCGATTGCGGCCGCGTTCTTTCGCGCGCTCGATGCCGATGTCGATATCGAACTGCTGGTTGACGAGGGCGCACAGGTTGCGCCGGGCACCGCGCTGATGCGCATCGCCGGCCGCGCCCGCACGCTGCTGACCGCCGAACGCAGCGCGCTCAACACGGTACAGCACCTGACCGGCATCGCCACGCTGACCCGAACCTATGTCGATGCCATGGGCCACACCCGCGCGCGCCTGCTCGACACGCGCAAGACCATTCCGGGCCTGCGCGTGCTGGAAAAATATGCCGTCCGCACCGGCGGCGGGCACAACCACCGCATGGGCCTGTGGGACGCGGCGATGATCAAGGACAACCATGTCGCGGTCGCCGGCGGCGTCGGCGAAGCGGTGCGCCGCGCCTTGGGTGCCGGGGTGAAAGAGGTCATCTGCGAAGTCGACCGGATCGACCAGATCGAACCCGCGCTGGCAGCCGGGGCAACCCGCCTGCTGCTTGACAACATGGGGCCCGACCTGTTGCGCGCCGCGCTGGCGATCGTCGCCGGGCGCGCGCCGTGCGAGGCATCGGGCGGCGTGCGGCTCGACACGATTGCGGCGATCGCGGCAACCGGCGTCGATTTCATCTCGGTCGGGCGCCTGACGCAAAGCGCGCCGGCGGCCGACATCGGTCTGGATTTCACCCCGTTATGATCCGGCGCGCCATTCTTGCGACCGTGCTCGCCCTCGCCTCGCCGGCGGCATTTGCGCAGCCGGTGGCCTGCCAGATTCCCGACAGCGTCACGGCACCGCCCCCCGCCGTGGCCGACGGACCGGTCCGGCTGCTGCCGATCACCACGTATGTGCTGGCACTGACCTGGGCGCCGGATTTCTGCGACACCCATGCCGGTGAACCCGATGCCGCGCTGGAATGCAACGGCCGGAGCCCACGGTTCGGCTTTGTCCTGCATGGCTTGTGGCCCGACGCGGCCCATGGCACCTGGCCGCAATGGTGCCCGGCACGGGCGCCGGCGACCACGCAAGTGCCTGCGGCCGTGGTGCGGCAGATGCTGTGCAACACGCCCTCACCCGGCCTGATCGCGCACGAATGGGCCAAGCACGGCACCTGCATGGCGGCCAGCCCGCAGGCCTATTTCGCGCAAAGCTCCGCCATGTACCGCGCCATCCACATTCCCGACATGGCTGCGTTGTCGCGGCGCCCCGGCTTGACCGTCGGCGATCTGCGCAGCGCCTTTGCCGCCGCCAACCCGCGCTACCCGCGCGAAGCCATCAGCCTGCTGATACGCGAAGGCACCGCTTTGCAGGAAGTGCACTTGTGCCACGACCACAACCTGCACCCCGCGCCCTGCCCATTGCCGGGGCCGCCAGACAGCGCCACCCTGCGCATCACGCCGCCGCGTTAACGCCGCTCGCGAAAAAAGCTCCGCAATTGCTGTGCCGCTTCGGTTTCCCCCAGCCCGGCATAGACTTCGGGGCGATGCAGCGCGGTCGGCTGGTCGAACACCCGCGCGCCGTGTTCGACCGCGCCGCCTTTGGCATCGGGCGCGGCGTAATAGACCCTGGCGATCCGGGCATGGACAATCGCCCCGGCACACATCGCACATGGTTCCAGCGTGACCCACAAGTCGCACCCATCCAGCCGGTCTTGCGCCAATGTTCCGGCGGCGGCGCGAATCGCCAGAATCTCCGCATGGGCGGTGGGGTCGTGGCTGCCCGGGGGACCATTGTGCGCGGCCGCGACGATCACCCCGTCGCGCACCACCACCGCGCCGATCGGCACCGCGCCGGCGGCGGCGGCGGCATCGGCCTGCGCCAGCGCAACGCGCATCGGTTCGGGCAAGGGCCAGCGAGAGGTCATCCCACGGAGCTAGCATGCCAGACCGCGTTTGCGAATCCTTGACTTCGCGCGATGAATCGATATGGGCGCGGTTTGCCAGATTCACTTCAAACGAACACAAGCGAGTTTTCAGCCATGTCGCGCATCTGCGAACTGACCGGTAAGGGCCGCCAAGTCGGTCACAACGTGAGCCACGCCAACAACAAGACCAAGCGCGTGTTTCTGCCCAACTTGCAGAACGTGACGCTGCTGTCGGAAAAGCTCGACCGCAGCTTCAAGTTCCGCGTGTCGACCCATGGTCTGCGCTCGGTCGAACACAACGGCGGCCTGGACAACTGGCTGCTCAAGACCAGCGATGACGATCTCAGCCCGCGCGCCGTCAAGGTAAAGCGCGATCTGAAGAAGGTTGCCACCGCCGCCTGACACGGTGCGGGCGTCATTGACGCCCTGCAACGAAAAAGCCCCGCCTCGGCGGGGCTTTTTGTGCTTGTCGAAACGCTCTGGTGCCCCGCGGCTGGACGGGGTCGGGGGGGCAATCGACCAGCCGCGGGACAAACGCCGAATGGCCGGCGCGGGATGAACCCCGGATGACCGGTCGGGCCGACCCCCTGGTCAATAACGATCAACCGTGACGTCCAGACGACGGAAGCCATGGACGAAGTTTGCCCGCACGCGCTCGACCTGGCCCGTCACATGGACGCGCAGACGGCGGGCATGCATTTCTTCCAGCAAAACACGCAGTTGCAGTTCGGCCAGCCGGGCCCCGACGCAGCGATGGATGCCGTGGCCGAACGACAGGTGGCGGCGGGCATTGTCGCGGTCGACGATCAGCTTGTCGGGATTCCTGAACACCGCCTCGTCACGGTTGGCCGAAATGTACCACATCACCACTTTGTCGCCGGCGGCGATCGTTTGCCCGAACAGTTCGGTATCGGCGGTTGCGGTGCGCCGCATATGCGCCAGCGGCGTGACGAAGCGGATGCATTCCTGCACCGCGTTGGGAATCAGCGACGGCTCGTTTTCGAGGATCTCGCGCTGATCGGGGAACGTGTGCAGCGCGTGGATGATGCCCGACATGGTGTTGCGCGTGGTATCGTTGCCGCCGACGATCAAAAGCACCAGATTGCCCATGAATTCCTGCGGGCTCATATGATTCATGGCCGGGGAATGGATCATCATCGAAATGAGATCGGGGCTTGGCGTCTTGCCCGTCCGTTCCATCCACAAGCGGCCGAAATACTGCGCCATTTCGCCCAGGATGCCGAACCGCGTGTCGGCCAGATCGCGCGCCAGCGTCAATTCGACATCGCCCGCCCAGTCCGACCAGAATGTCAGCAGACGGCGATCGTCCCACGGAAATCCGAACAGGATCGCCAGCATGCCGGTGGTCAGTTCGATCGAGACTTTGTCGACCCAGTCGAACCGTTCGCCGATCGGCAGCGAATCGAGCACTTGCGCGGTACGGCGGCGGATCTCTGCCTCCATCCGCACGATTTCCGCCGGGGTGAAGGCGGGCGCGACGGTGCGGCGCTGGCCGGTGTGGTCGGGGCGATCCATGGCGATGAACATCGGCAACTGGCGTTCGGCCAAGACCTCGGGATCGGTGTCGGTCGGCGGATCGCCGATCGTGATGCCGCCATGCTGCCACGATGACGAGAACAGCTCTGGCAGCGATTCGACGTGCAGCACCGATTTGTGCGAGGTGACATTCCAGTAATCGCCATAGGGCGTGCCGGTAACTTTGTTGACCGGCGCCTTTTCACGCATTTCGGCGAAAATCGGCCCCCAGGTGTCGTTGACATAGATCTCTGACCGACTGACGTCCCAGGGATCGGTTGCCGGCGGGATCGCCTGCGGATTGGCCTTCAGCCATTCAGAAAACGCGCGATAGGCGGTCGGCGAGGTGCGATAGGTGAAACCGGCAAGGGGGGCGGTCTGCGTGGCCATCTGGGATCCTCCGGCGGGGAGTCATCCAGTGCCCCCTCTGCCGTGTTATTCCCGCAACCTACATTGATGTCAATAAGGTGTTCTTGTCCGGCTCAGTGCCCGCGACGCAACCCTATACGATACCGTCTCCCCGGCCTTGAGGCCGGGGAGACGCGTTTCTGATAGTGGCCGATATCGTAAAGAGACGAGGGTCGGCGGTCATGTCAAAGCGAATTCGTCACGCCGGCCGCTGCTCTTCGACCACGATCCGCGCGCCCCGCCTGCGCGGCTTCGCCGGGCCCGATTTCATCACCGAGCGCCGGAACAACAGCGCCCCGCCGCGTACCATGATGACCACCCACAGCCCCTGCCACGCCAAGGCCATGACATGGGGCATCAGGCCGGGATGTTCGGCGGCATAGGCCAGCATCGCGTAGGGCGAACTGATCGGAAAAACCTGGGCGACGGTCTCGATCATCGTGCCGGGCCGCGCCAGGGCAAAGCTGGCAAAGAAGAACACGATCAACTGCATCATGGTCGCCGGCATCGACAGCGTCTGCACTTCGCGCACGGTGTTGGCCATGCCGCCGATCGCCAGGAACATCGATCCGAGCAACAGATAGGCCATCGAAAAATACATGAAGCCCAGTCCCAGAAACAGCGGCCAGCCGACCGCAGGCATCGCCAGCATCGGGATCGAACGCGTGCCGACCAGCACCATCACCCCATAGCCGCTGGCCCAGACCGCAATGCCGACCATGCTGACCGCCAGCATGGCAAACAGCTTGCCCAGAAACAGCGCATCCATCGGGATCGAGGCGGCGAGCACTTCGATGATCTTGTTGGCCTTTTCCTCGACCAGATTCGACAGCACCATGCCCGCCAGCAGCATGGTCAGCAGGAACAACAGCAATTGCCCGGCCTGCGCGGTAACCACTTGACCGTTGTGTTCGTGCGCCGCGCTGGTGACGACGACATCGGCGCGGACATCAGGCAGCGCCACAGGCTCTCCCGACCGGGCACGCGCCGCGAACAGCCCGATCATCCCGCGCCAGTCGGCGATCCGGCCTTGCGTCGCGGTCAGCACCGGGGCGTCAAGCGATCCGGTCACCACCGCCGCCAGTTGGCGGCTTTTCAGCACGGCGCGCGCATCGAATTGCTCACCCGGCCGCAACCGGTCGATCACTTCGAATTCGGGCACCCCGCCAGGCATGTGATCGACCATCGCCGCGCGCGCGGCAACCAACTGATCGCCCTGGTGCGCCGGCAAGGCGATCCCGACAACCGCACGATCAAGGTCATGCTGCACACTGGCGCCGATCATCCCGGCGAAAAAGCCGACGATGATCGGGAACAGCGGTCCCACCAGAAAAAAGATGAAGGCCTTGGACAAGACCACAGCGACGAAATCGCGGCGCGCAACCACCCATGCGGCCCGCAGGCGTTCGGCGAACATCAGCGGTGCCCCTTTTTGGACAGAGTTTCAGCTTCTTCGCGGTTTTCTTCAAGCGCGCGGGCGGCCGCCTCGCCAGCGATGGCGACGAAGGCGTCGTGCAATCCGGCGCGTTCGATCGACAGGCTGAGGATGCCGGCGTTGCCTTCGATCAACGCCCGCAACAACGGCTCCACCCCGGTTTCGGGCAACGTAAAATACCAGAACGTGCTGCCCCCGGCCTTCACGTCGCTGCGCGCGTCGGTGGGCAGCGCGGCGCGCCACTTGCCGTCCTGAACCCGCGTTTCCAGCCGCACTTGCGGCCGCAACCGGTCACGCGCGACATCGACCGGGCCGGCAAACGGCACTTTGCCGCCGGCGATGATGGCGACCTGATCGCACATCCGTTCGGCATGCGCGATGACATGGGTGGAAAACAGCACGGTCGCCCCGCGCGCCGCCAGCCCCCGGATCAACTGTTCCAGGCGCCCCTGGTTGAGCGCATCGAGCCCCGAAAACGGTTCATCGAGCACGACCAGATCGGGATTGTGAATCAGCGTGCCGATCAATTGCACTTGTTGCGCCATGCCCTTCGACAGTTGCCGGATCTGGCGCTCGGCGGCATGGGAAAGGCCATATTCGTCCAGCATCTGCCGCGCGCGACGGCGCCCTTCGGCCAACGGGACCCCGCGCAGCGCGGCAAGAAAGGCGATCGCTTCAAACGCCTTCATCGAGGGATAGAGCCCGCGTTCTTCGGGCAGATAGCCGATCCGGCGGGCAACCTCGGTCGGGTGTTCGGTGCCGAGCACGCGGCGATAGCCCTCGTCGGGATCGATGATGCCCAGCAGCATGCGCAACGTGGTGGTTTTGCCCGCCCCGTTGGGGCCCAGCACGCCATAGATCGCGCCGCGCGGCACCGAAATGTCGACGCCGTCGACGGCCGTGGTGCCGTCGAACCGCTTGACCAGGCCGTGCGCCTCGATCGCCAAATCCAGATTGGCCGTAAACGCGGGCACGTTCGCTTCCTTGCCCATCGTGGCCAATTCCCCCACAAAGCTTGCTGTCGGTTGGTATCGCATGGCGCGAGCATTAACCCTAGCCGATGAACGGACGAGGCAGCAAGTTTGGTTAACGGTGCATCAGGATTTGCCCAAAGGATCAGGGACGAAGCCCTCGCGCTGGGCTTTGCCGCCTGCGGCTTTGCCCCGGCGCACGAAGACCCGCTGCGCGCGCGCCGGCTGGAACAATGGCTGGGCGAAGGCGCGCATGGCACGATGGACTGGATGGAAACCCGCTTTGACCACCGCCGATCGCCGCAAGGGCTGTGGCCCGAGGCGCAAAGCGTGATCGCGCTGGGCATGAGTTATGCCCCTGCCGCCGATCCGCTTTTGCTGGCCGGTGCGCACGACCACGCAAGGATTTCAGTCTATGCGCAAGGGGCGGACTATCACGACGTCGTCAAACGCGCGTTGAAGGCGCTGGCGCGATGGATCGTCGCCCAGGCGCCGGGCAGCGGGGTCAAAGTGTTTGTCGACACCGCGCCGGTGATGGAAAAGCCGTTGGGCCAGGCCGCCGGGATCGGCTGGCAGGGCAAACACACCAATCTGGTCAGCCGCGCGCATGGGTCATGGCTGTTTCTCGGCGCGATCTTTACCACGTTGCCGTTGCCGCCCGATGCGCCGCATGTCGATCGCTGCGGTTCGTGCGACGCATGCCAGCGCGCCTGCCCGACCGATGCGTTCCCGGCGCCATATCGCCTCGATGCGCGGCGCTGCGTGTCGTACCTGACAATCGAGCACAAGGGACCGATCCCGCACGAATTCCGCGCTGCGCTGGGCAACCGCATCTATGGCTGCGACGATTGTCTGGCGGTCTGTCCGTGGAATTCGTTCGCCAGTGCCGCCGCCGCCAACCGCGCGTTCCTGCCCCGCGCCGAACTGGCCGCGCCGCGCCTGGCCGACTTGCTCGACCTCGACGATGCCGGGTTTCGCGCGCTGTTTGCCGGATCGCCGATCAAGCGTATCGGCCGCGACCGGTTTGTCCGCAACTGCCTCTACGCCGCCGGCAACAGCGGCGATCCGGCGCTGTTCGGCGCGGTGCAACGGTTGTTGTCCGATCCCGACCCGGCCGTGGCCGACGCCGCCGACTGGGCGCTCGACCGACTGGCAGGCGCAACCTGATCCTCCCCGAAACGGGGAGGATTCAGGCGAGTTCTTTCAGCAGCACGCTGGTATCGGCCAGCCGCTCGGGCGCAATCACCGCGCCCTGTTCGACCAGTTTCTTGCCCTGGACATAATCCTTGACCGCGTTGACGCAGTCGAGCGCGATGACGCGGCCCTGTTTGAGGTAAACCACCGAAAAACTGCGCGTGGCGGGATCGCCGCGCGTGACTGTCGCGTCGTGGCCGATCGACAGGCCGACGGTCTGCAGGCGAAGGTCATACTGGTTCGACCAGAACCACGGCACCGCCTTGTAGGGGATCGGATTGCCAAGGATCGCCTTGGCCACGGTGGTTGCCTGGTCGTTGGCGTTCTGCACCGATTCGAGCCGGATCACCGCGCCATCGGCATAGCTGTTGGCATGCGCGGCGCAGTCGCCGATGGCATAGATATCGGGCAGGCTGGTACGGCACACGTCATCGACCTCGATGCCGTTGCCGCCCTTGGCCCCGGCCGCGATCAAGGGCGCGGTCGCGGGGATGATGCCGATTCCGACGATGACGATTTCGGCCGGCAGCACGTTGCCGTCGGCCAGTCGCACGCCGGTCACTTTGCCATCGCTGCCTTCGAGCGCGGCGACCGACACATTGGTGCGCAGATCGACGCCATGGGCACGATGTTCCGCCTCGTAAAACGTCGACAGCGCCTCACCCGCAACGCGCGCCAGCACGCGCGGCAGCGCCTCCAGCAGTGTCACATGCACGCCGAACTTGGTCAGCACCGCCGCCGCTTCCAGCCCGATATAGCCGCCGCCGATCACTACGGCGCGTTTTGCCCCGGCGTCGAGTTCGGCCATCAACCGGTCGGCATCGGCGCGCGTGCGCACCGCATGGACCCCGGCAAGGTCATGCCCGTCGAGCGTCAGCCGCCGTGGATCGCCACCCGTGGCCCAGACCAGTGTGCCATAGGCGATGGTTTCACCCGAATCGGTGGTGACGGTCCGCGCCGCCGGATCGACCGCGGTGACTTCGCTGCCGAGCGAAAATTCAATGGTCTTGTCCGCCCAGAACGTCGCCGGGCGGATCATGATGCGATCGAAAGTCTTGTCGCGGGCAAGATATTCCTTGGACAGCGGCGGCCGTTCGTAAGGCAATTCCGGCTCTCGCCCGATCACCCGGATCGACCCGGTAAAGCCGTTCTGGCGCAGCGCGATCCCCACTTGCGCACCGCCGTGTCCGGCGCCCACGATCACCACCTCTGCCATTGCGTACCCTTTTGCCCAAACCCATTCGCAAGCGCCCGGTTTGGACAAAATGTGCGCCGCGTCAACGGGTCGCGATCAAAAATGACCGCAATCTTGTCGAAGCGAAGCCGGCACCAGCCCGCGCCCCCACCCGACCACCCAACGATCGTATCATATGGGTGGTCGGGTGGGGGCGCGGGCTGGTGCCGACTTCACCGCATCAAAAGCGTGCGCGCCTGCCCGGCCAGTTGCGCCAGCATCGCCGGCGCCACCATGCCGCTTGCCTGCGCCCGCGCGATCAGCGCGCGATACTGCCCGACCAGCGCGGCGTGAGTGCCCAGCCAGGCGGCAACATGCGCCGACGGATCGGCATTGTCGGCGCGTGCCAGGAATTCCAGCCGCATCTGTTGAAAATCGCGGGCGAGCCCGGCCACCAGCAGCCGTTCCCATGGGTCGGACGGGCTCGCCCGGCTGGCCGCCTGTTGCGCCCAGTCGAGCCCCAGCGCCTGGCCAAGATCGGCGAATGCCCCGGTCAGCGCAGTGGCATCCAGCGCGCGCTCGGCGGCCAGATGCGCGAGTCCGATCGCTCCGTCCATGTCATACAGATGGACGACCCGCGCGGCGATCTCGGCCGGAATGCCCGCCGCCGCCAGTTCGCCCGCCAGGCGCCGCCCTTCGGACTGCGCCTCGCCACGCAACAATTCGGCTGCCGTATGCGACAACAGACCGACGCCACCGGCCAGATCGCCGATCAGTCCGGCGATGGCCTCGGTGCCGCGTCCGGCGCGCAGGACATCGGCGATATGGCCACGCAACGCCCGTGCAGTGCGATCGAACATCGCCAGCCGCGCGTTTTCCGGCATTTCGGCGGTGTCGAGCAAGCTCCAGGTGGTTTCGCAATCGAGCAGGCGTTCGGCCGCGACAAACGCCGCCGCCACTTGCGCCAGCGTACAGCCTTCTTCCTCGACCAGTTCGAACGGGTGCACCGGGCCAAGCCGGTTGATCACGCGGTTCGCCAGCTTGGTCGCGATGATTTCGCGTCGCAGGCGGTGGTGGACGATCTCGGTTTCGAACCTGTCGCGCATCAGGGCGGGGAATGCCGCGACCAGCATGCTTTCCAGCACCGGATCATCGACCACCGCGCTGTCTTCAAGCGCGCGTTGCAGCGACAGTTTCGCGGTCGACAGGATGACGGCGAGTTCCGGCCGGGTAAAGCCAGTGCCCGATGCGGCGCGCCGGGCATAGTCTTCGGCGCTGGCCAGACCCTCCGTCTTGCGATCGAGTTCGCCCATGCCTTCCAGCACGTCGATCAGCCGCGACAGCGCCGGAACCGCCGCCGCGCCGCCGCGTTCGGCAATCGACAGCGCAAGCGCCTGCAACCGGTTGTCGGCCAGCACCAGTTCCGACACCTGGTCGGTCATTTCGGCCAGCAGGCGCACGCGGCCTTCTTCGTCGAGGCGCCCGGCGCGCTTGGCGGCGGCAAACGCGATCTTGATGTTGACCTCGTTGTCCGAACAGTCGACCCCGGCGGAATTGTCGATGAAGTCGGTGTTGATGCGCCCGCCCAGGCTGGAAAATTCGATCCGCGCCGCCTGCGTCATGCCCAGATTGGCGCCTTCACCGACCACCCGCGCGCGCACCGCGCTGGCCGGTACGCGCACCGTGTCGTTGGCGGGATCGCCCACCGTCACGTTGCTTTCGCCCGCCGCGCGCACATACGTGCCAATACCGCCAAACCACAGCAGATCGACTTTGGCCTCAAGGATGGTCGAAATCAGCGATTCGGGGTCGATTTCGGACACCGGAATGCCCAGCAGCGCCCGCACTTCCTCGGACAACGGAATCGCCTTCAGGCTGCGCGGAAAGATCCCGCCGCCGGCGGAAATCAGGCTGCGGTCGTAATCGTCCCAGCTCGACCGGGGCAGCGCGAACAGCCGGGCGCGTTCTTCCCACGATCTGGCCGGATCGGGATCGGGATCGAGGAAAATGTGGCGATGGTCGAACGCCGCGACCAGCCGGATCGACTTGCTGAGCAGCATACCGTTGCCGAACACGTCGCCCGACATGTCGCCGACGCCGATCACCCGCACCGGGTCGGTCTGCACATCGACACCCAGTTCGCGGAAATGCCGCTGCACCGAAATCCAGCCGCCGCGTGCGGTAATCCCCATCGCCTTGTGGTCGTAACCCTTTGACCCGCCACTGGCGAACGCATCGTCAAGCCAGAAACCCTGCTCTTCGGCGATCGCGTTGGCGACGTCGGAAAAGGTCGCGGTGCCCTTGTCGGCGGCAACCACGAAATAGGGATCGTCGCCATCATGAATGACGACATCGGCGGGATGCACGACTTCGCCGCCGACCAGATTGTCGGTCAGCGACAGCAACGCGCGGATGAACACCTGATAGCTGCCAAGCCCTTCGGCCAGCCAGCCGTCGCGGTCGCGCGCCGGATCGGGCAGGCGTTTGGGATAGAACCCGCCTTTCGCCCCGGTCGGCACGATCACCGCGTTCTTGACGCGCTGCGCCTTCATCAGGCCCAGCACTTCGGTGCGGAAATCGTCGCGCCGGTCGGACCAGCGCAGGCCCCCGCGCGCGATCGATCCGGCGCGCAGATGGATGCCTTCGACCCGCGACGAATAGACAAAGATCTCGCGCCACGGCACCGGGCGCGGCAGGCCGGGAACCGCCGCCGAATCGATCTTGAACGCCAGCGCCTCGGCGCCGCCGGGGGCAAAGGCATTGGTTCGCACGATCGCCGCAACGCCGGCATGGAATGCGCGCAACAGCCGGTCGGCGCTGATCGCCGCGACATTGGCCAGACCCGCGCGGATCGCCGCTTCGGCCACTTCTGCACCGGCGTCACGATCGCCGTCAAAGGCGGGATCATGCCGCGCGACAAACAGCGCGACCAGCGCGCGGGTAACATCGGGCGCGCGGCGCAGCGTGGAGACTGCCGCGCCAAGATCGACGGTCAGCCCGGTCTGGCGCAAATAGCGATACCATGCCCGCAACCAGTTCGCCTGGCGCGGGGACAGCCCGACGCTGGTGATCAAGCGGTTGAAGCCGTCGCCTTCGGCCAGACCGTTGAGCACCGCCGCCAGTGCGTCCTCGATCTCGCCCTTGCGCGCCAGCAGCGCATCGACATCGCCATCGTCCGACGTATCACCGGGCAGCGCGACGAGAAAATCGTGGATATAGCCCAGCTTGCCTTTGGCAAGGGCGGTCGGCACTTCCTGCAGGACCCGAAAGCCAAAGTTTTCCAGCACCGGCACGGCATCCGACAGCACGATCGCGCCGTCGCGCTGATACAGTTTCAGCCGCAAGTCTTCTTCGGCGCCCAGCCGGTGGAGGCGCGCCGCGCGGCGGGGCGCATCGGGGACATGCAGCAGGCGCAGCGCGCGGATGTCTTCGGCCGCTTCGACCGGACCATAAGCATGGCGATAGCCGATCGGAAAGGCATCGGCATAGCGGCCGGCAATCGCCGCCGCACGCGACGGATCTTCGGACCGGGCCAGTTCGGCTTCGACCGCGACTTCCCAGCCGCGCACCATGGCCTGCAACGCCTGGTCGAGTGCCGCCGCATCGGGTGTGCTGCACCCTTCGCGGATATCGAGCACAAAGCGGTTGATGGCGACTGCATTGGCATCGACGTGCAGGCTCCAGTCGATGACTTGCGCGCCGACCGCGTTTTCCAGCATCGTGCGCACGCGTTCGCGCACTTCGGTCGACTGCGCGTCGCGCGGCAGCCAGACAAAGGCGTAAAGGTGCCGCCCAAGCTGGGCCTGCACCAGTTCCAGGCGCGGGCGCGGCCGGTCAAGCAGGCTCATCATCGTCGTTGCGATGCGTTCGAGATCGTCATCGGCAAAACTGATCAGCAGATCGTGCGGCAACGCGGTCAGCGCGTGGACCAGCGCCTTGCCGGCATGGCTTTGCGGCGAAACACCCAGCCGGCTGGTCAGATCATCCAACTGGCTGCGCATCAGCGGCACGCGGTCGGGCGCGGCGGACAGCGCACTGCTGGTCCACACCCCGGCATGGACCGACAGCGCGACAATCCGCCCCTGTTCGGTGACCGGCACCAGGAACAGGTCGAGCGGCACGCAGCGATGGACGCGCGCGGTGCGATTGGCCTTGACCATCAGCGGCGCCCGCGCCGGGTGCCCCGCCGTCGCGGCCCCTTCAAACCAGGCGAAGGCGCGCTCATACGACTGCTTGCTGAGCAATGGTGCGGGGCTGGCGCGGCAGATCCCCAGCGCGTCCTCGATGCGCCCGTCGCGGTGGCGCACCACGCGGCCCAACTGGGTCAACATGCCGTCGGCCAGCCAGCGCATCAGCGCCGCCGCTTCGGCATCGGGCAGGGTGCGCGCATCATCGAGCATCGCCGCCTGCATGCGTGGCCAGTCGGCGACGGCGGCATGGACATCGGACAGCGTGCGATGGAGCGCCTCGACCAGCGCACGCCGGGTGCGGGCGTCGACGCGTTCGGTTTCCAGATAGATCATCGATTCGCGCAATTCGCCGATCGCATCGCCCCGGGGCAAGCCGGTCAGCCGGCCCTCGCGGTCGCGCCGCACTGCCACCACCGGGTGGACCAGCCGGTCGATCGACAGACCATGCTGGGTGACCGTGGCGCTGACCGAATCGACCAGGAACGGCATGTCGTCGTTGATGACCGCGATGCGCAAGTAGCGCGGCACCGCACCGGTGCCGGCCACGCTTTCGATGGCCAGCGAAGCCTCTGCCCCCTTGCGCCGCGCGGCCGCACGCGTGGTAAAGCGCGCCGCCTCGGCCAGCCGGGCGTCATCGAAATCGGCCGCATCCGACGGCAACAGCGAATCGGCAAAGCGTTCGGCCAGGCTCATTTCGAGCGAGAGCGCGGATGACACGGTATCGGACAGCGTAGCCATGGTGTTCCTTCCCGCGCAGCCTGCGATCATTGCAGAGGTTTGTTATTATATTTTATGACTGCGCATCAATCGTACAAAGATACCGCCGCCGCAGCGCACAGGCAACCCCCAACGATCGCCCGGGACGGTAGCCACGGCAAATTAACCCCCGATTGCACAAGGACGCCAGTGGCTTTGCCCAATCAGCCATTATTGATTCGGCCGCGCCGCACGCGAAGCAGACCTCCCGCCCCGCCGCCCCACCCGACCACCAATGATACCATCATGCTGTGGTGGTCGGGTGGGGCGGCGGGGCGGGAGGTCTGCGCGCGAATCACGCGACGAGATCGCTGACGGCGGCCATCGTCAGTTCAAGACTGCGGCGCCGCTTGGCGGGATCGAACGTTGCCCCCGACACGATCAATTCATCCGCCTGTGTCCGCTGCCGGAACGCGTCGATGCGATCGGCCACGGTGCGCGGCGATCCGATCGCCGAAACCTGGCGCATATGGTCCAGCATGGCGCGGGCATTGTCGGGCAGGCTGTCGCGATAGCCCGGCACCGGCGGCGGCAGGCGGCCGGGCGTGCCGGTGCGCAGGCGCACGAACGACTGGTCCATCGAACTGGCCAGCAGCATCGCTTCATCATCGCTGTCGGCGGCCATTACGTTGATCGCGGCCATGACATAAGGCGCTTCGAGCGTGGCCGAAGGCTGAAACTTTTCACGATAAAGCGCCAGCGCGGCATCAAGCTGATCGGGCGCAAAGTGCGAGGCAAACGCATATGGCAGGCCAAGCAGTGCCGAGAGTTGCGCACCGAACAGGCTCGAGCCCAAAATCCACAATTCCGGCCGCGCGCCAAGGCCCGGATTGGCCTGCAACGGCAGGCGCGGATCGCCGGCAAACTGGGCCTGCAATTCGACGACATCGCTGGGGAAATCTTCGGCCGAACGGTTGATGTCCTTGCGCAGCGCGCGGGCAATCCGCTGATCCGCTCCGGGTGCGCGGCCAAGCCCAAGATCGATGCGGCCGGGAAACAGCGCGTCGAGCGTGCCGAACTGTTCAGCGATCACCAGTGGATTGTGGTTGGGCAGCATGATCCCGCCCGCGCCGATCCGGATGGTGCGCGTGGCACCGCCGACATGGGCCAGCACCACCGACGTCGCGCCGCCGGCAATCCCCGTCATGCCGTGGTGTTCCGCGACCCAATAGCGGTTATAGCCGGCCGCTTCGGCACATTGCGCCAGCAATGCCGCATCGGCGAGCGCGCGGCTGACCGTGCCGCCTTCGATCACGGGAACCAGATCCAGCACTGACAGCTTCATCGCGTTTATCCCTATCCGGTCAGACCGGCCGCCCCGCCTCCCCGCCAGACCACCAATGATACCATCACGCTGGGGTGGTCTGGTGGGAAAGCGGGGCGGGAGGTCTGACACTCTCGCATTACTGATGCGCTTGCGATGTGGGGGCGCCGGCCGGGTGATCAAGGGGCGCGGCGGTATCGGGACCCAGTTGCGCCAGATAGCCGCGCGCGGTCTGCGCCTCTGGGCTGTCGGGCGCGGCGGCAAGCACCGAGTCCCATGACTTGCGCGCGGCGGCATCGTGCCCGGCCAGCACCGCGATCACCCCGGCTTCCAGCCCGATCGCCGGATCGACGGGATCAAGCGTTGCGGCGGTTTCGATAAACCCTTGCGCCGCCGCCAGATCATGCTGGCGCCGCGCCAGCGTGGCCGACAGCAGGAACACGCCGGCATCGGCCGGCGCCTGGCTGCGCGCTTCGTTCAGCGCGAGCGCGGCATCCGTCGTGCGGCCCTGCGCGACCAGTGCGCGCGCACGGTCGGCCAGAATCGCCCCGCGAGAGGCGGGGTTGTCATAGTCCTTGACCGCCAGCGCACGGTCAAACCAGACCAGCGCACGCGGCGCATCGCCATTGGCCAGCGCGGCGTTGCCGGCCATCGCCATCAGCGGCACCGCGCCCGATGCCTGCGTCGGCGGGATCGCTTCGACCGCGGCGGCAAAGGCGCCCTGCGCGCCGGCAAAGTCGCCCTGGTCGGACAACAGCAGGCCCAGGCACTGGTTTGGCTGCGCGCGTTCCTCGGGAGTCTTGGCGCGCGCCAGCCAGTCGCGGGCAAAGGCGATGCCCGCATCGGCATCGTCGCGCCCGCGAGTCAGGCATTCGGCCATCGGGTCACTCGGCGGCGGGGTCTTCACCTGGTCGCGTCGCGGGGTGATCGCGGGCAGCGGCGCCTGCGGATAGACATGCGGGTCCGCCCCGACCTGCATCAGCATGGCAAGCGGCAGCAACAGGCTCATTCCGGCAATCCTTCAATCAGCCCGGCCAGCGTCGCCAGCAACAGGGCAATGTCGGCATCGCGCGACAGGCGATGATCGCCGTCCTTGATCAGCATGATCTGCACATCGGCTGAACAAAGCGCGGCGCCCGTGCGCAACGCGATGTCCCATGGCACATCCGGGTCGGCCTGCCCATGCAACAGCCGCACCGGCCCGGAAAAACCGATCGGCGCATTCAGCCGCCGCAACGCCTGGCCATCAGCCCAGAACGCGGGATAGGTCGGCGTCGGTTCGGGCCCATAGGGATTGTCCTCCAGGACCACCTGGCCGGACGCAAGCGCCGCCCTGGCGGCGTCATCGTGGCCCCAGTCGGTAAAATCGGGCGCGGCGGCGATGCCGACCAGCCCCGCGACGCGTTCCCCCAGCGCCTCTGCCACCAGCAGCGACAGCCAGCCGCCCATGCTTGATCCGACCAGCACCATGCGAGTCAGCCGGCAACGATCGATCAGCGCCAGCAGTTCATCGCGCCAGCGCGACAGCGTGCCATCGGCGAAATCGCCGTCGCTTTGCCCGCAGCCGGTGTAGTCGAACAGCAGACACCCGACGCCGCGCGCCGCCGCCCATTGCAGCACCGCCAGCGCCTTGCTGCCGTTCATGTCCGACTTGTAACCGGGCAGGAACACGATCGTCGGATTGGCGCCCGCCGCATAACGATAGGCCATGCAGCGGCCATCGGGCAGCGCGAAACGGGCCACCGGGGCAATATGGTCAAGGGCGGTCATGAAGGTCGGTGGTAATCGCACGACAGGGGCGATGCCATAAATTTCGCGCCCCACGGTGGATAGAGCGACCCATTGAAATCGAGCCACCCCCCGCTCATCCGGAGCTTGTCGAAGGACACGCGCCCCGACGAGTTCAGGGCATGTTGCAAGCGCGACGGGCCAGCCTTGGCGCGTGTCCTTCGACGCGCTCAGGATGAGCGAATTTTTTGAATCAACTTGTTATCAGTTTGGGTAGCAAAAAATGCTGCCTTATCCCGTATTAACCCAATTCCCGTATAATCCGTCGCGATGTTCGCCCGCCTGTCCACCCTGATCGCCCGGTTACTGCTGCACCGCCATGCGTTGCCGGTGATTGTCGCGCTGTACCTGATACCGCGCGCGCTGGTGATCGCCTGCGCGGTCACGCCGACGTCGGATGCCGACTGGTATTACAGCCGCGCGACGATGCTGGCGCATGGGCTGGGCTATCTGGGCGACCATGGGCAGCCGACCGCGTTCTGGCCGGTGGGCTGGCCGTGGCTGCTGTCGCTGGCGTTTCGCATCGGCGGTGTGTCGGTCTGGACGGTGGGCGTGGTCAATTTGGCCGCCAGCGCGCTGACCGGCTGGCTGACATATGATCTGGCGCGGCGATGGGCCGGGTCGGAGCTGGCGGCACGGGGCGCGGTGCTGGTGCTGGCGCTTTATCCCAATGCGATTTTGTATGTGCCGCTGGCGCTGACCGAGGTCACTTACACCGCGCTGTTGATGTCCGGCATCTGGTTGCTCGTGGCGCGGCCCGGTTGGGGCGCGACATTTCTGGCCGGGCTGGTGTTCGGCGTTGCCACGCTGGTCAAGGCGCAGACTTTGGTGATCGTGCCCGCCATCCTTGCGGTCGCGCTGTGGCGCGAGCGCGGGGTGTGGCGGCGATTGCCGGGGTTCGCGGGGCGTGGGCTGGCGGTGCTGCTGGCGGCGGCGCTGGTGATTGCGCCCTGGACCTGGCGCAACCATCGCGAACTCGGCGCCTGGGTCGCGGTTTCGACCAACGGCGGGATCACGCTGCTGACCGGCAACAACGACAGCGCGCGCGGCGGCTATACCCCCGACGATCCGCTGGTCCATTCGATCGACGCGCTGAAAGACAGCGACGAGGTGGGGTATGATGCGGCGGCGCGGCGGCTGGGCGTTGCGTGGATCAGGACGCATCCGACGCGGTTTGTCGCGCTCGCTCCCTTGAAAGCCTGGCATCTGTGGGGGCCCGATGGCGAAGGGCAATGGGCCTATGAAACCGGATCGCGAGCCTACAGGGCCGCGCCGCGCGCGTTCCTGGCGGTGCGGGCGATCAACCAGATCTTGTACTGGCTGCTGCTGATCGCCTTTGTCGTTGCGCCCTTTCGCATTGTCGAGCGACGGCATCGGGTCGATTGGTGGTTGGTGCCTTATGTCGTGGCGCTGTTTCCAACCGCGATCGCGGTGGTGTTTTCCGGGCAATCGCGTTTCCATTATCCGGCGATGCCGTTCGCGTGCCTGATCGCCGGCTGGCTGCTTGCCGACTGGATCGCCCACCGCGCGCACGCCAAGACCTGACCCCCCTTCCGGAACCGGGCGCTTTCTGCCAAAGCGGCGCCTTCCCGCAACGTTTGGTGTTGAAGTCCCATGTCCGAATTGCTCACGATCACCCTGCCCGATGGTTCGCAGCGCGAAGTCGCGCGCGGCACCACCCCGGCAGAGATTGCGGCGGCGATCGGGCCCGGCCTGGCCAAGGCGGCGATCGGCGCGCGCGTCGACGGCGAACTGGTCGACATCACCCGCCCGCTCGAACACGATGCGCAATTGTCGCTGGTGACCGCGCGCGACGAGGCCGACGCGCTCGAACTGGTGCGCCACGACTTTGCCCATGTTCTGGCCGAGGCGGTGCAGGCATTGTTCCCCGGCACGCAGATCACGTTCGGCCCATCGACCGACGACGGGTTCTATTACGACTTTGCCCCTGCAGAGCGCCCGTTCACCGAAGACGACCTGCCGGCGATCGAGGCGAAAATGCGCGACATCATCGCCGCCGACAAACCGCTGCGCCGCGAAGTCTGGTCGCGCGCCGATCTGATCGCGCGCTGGCAGGCCGCTGGCGAGACGTTCAAGGCGCAATGGGCCGGCGAACTGCCCGATGGCGAAGATCTGACGGTTTACTGGTCGGGCAATGACTGGTTCGACATGTGCCGGGGCCCGCACCTTGCCTCGACCGGCAAGCTTGATCCGCAGGCGTTCAAACTGACGCGGGTGTCGGGCGCCTATTGGCGCGGCGACCAGAACAACGCCATGCTCAGCCGCGTCTATGGCACCGGCTGGCTGAACAAGAAGCAGCTCGACGCGCACCTCATGCGGCTGGAAGAGGCCGCCAAGCGCGACCACCGCAAGCTGGGGGCAGAGATGGACTTGTTCCACCTCCAGGCCGAAGCACACGGATCGGTATTCTGGCACCCCAAAGGCTATCGCATCTGGCGCGAGCTGGAGGCCTATATGCGCCGTGCGATCGACGGCGCCGGCTATCGCGAGGTGAAAACCCCGCAAGTGATGGACGCGCGCCAGTGGGAGGCATCGGGCCACTGGGGCAAATACCGCGAGAACATGTTCGTCATCCCCGACGAAGTGCCCAATGTCGCAGACGAAGGCCCGCTGGTGTCCGACGACGCGCAGTGGATGGCGTTGAAGCCGATGAACTGCCCGGCGCACGTGCTGATTTTCCGCCAGGGGATCAAATCGTACCGCGAACTGCCGATGCGCCTTTACGAAAACGGCTGCTGCCACCGCAACGAGCCGCACGGCGCGCTGCACGGGCTGATGCGCGTGCGCCAGTTTACCCAGGACGACGCGCATATCTTTTGCCGCGAAGACCAGATCGTCGACGAAGTGCGCAATTTCTGCGCGCTGGCCGACCGGATCTACAAGGATTTCGGCTTTACTTATGCGATCAAGCTGGCGCTGCGCCCGGAAAAGCGGTTCGGCAGCGACGCGATGTGGGATCAGGCGGAAACCGAACTGCGCGATGCAGTTGCCGCCGCCGGACTGGCGACGCCCGAATACGGTTGGGAAGAACTGCCCGGCGAAGGCGCGTTCTATGCGCCCAAGCTGGAATGGCACCTGACCGATGCGATCGGCCGCACCTGGCAGGTCGGCACGATCCAGTCGGACCGGGTTCTGCCCGAACGCCTGGATGCCAGCTACATCGCCGAAGACGGTGAACGCCATCGTCCGGTCATGCTGCATCGCGCGATTTTTGGTTCGTACGAACGCTTCATCGGCATCCTGATCGAACATTTCGCCGGAAAGCTGCCGGTCTGGCTCGCGCCGGTGCAGGCGGTGGTGGCGACGATCGTGTCCGACGCCGATGGCTACGCGCACGATGCGGTCGCCGCCCTGTCGGCAGCCGGCATTCGCGTCGAACGCGACACCCGCAACGAAAAGATAAACCTGAAAGTGCGCGAGCACTCGTTGCAGAAAGTCCCGTTCCTGCTGGTGGTGGGCAAGCGCGAGGCAGAGGAAGGCACCGTCGCCATCCGCCGTCTGGGCGAAACGCAGCAGCAAGTCCTGCCGCTGGCCGAAGCCGTGGCGTTGCTCAGGGCCGAAGCGACTCCGCCCGATCTGGTCTGAGGCATATGCGGCTGTCAGCCATTTTTCAAAAAGCCCGCCCGGTCGTAACGCTGCCTTAAACTGACAATGGCATAACTGCATCCACTTGGGGTCAACCATGTGGATTCGTGCATGACCATGCAATTTCGACACCTGCCGGATGCCACCCTGATCGAGGGGACAATCAGCGACGACGCCATCCTGGCGCTACGCCGGCAGATCTGGCCCGGCGGGGTGGTCGATTCCACACAAGTCGATGAGATTCTTGAACTTAACGAACAGGTTCGCCGCCCGAGCAAGGCGTGGATCGCGTTTTTTGTCGAGGCGGTCACCGAGTTTCTGCTGAACACCAGCGAACCGCGCGGATACTTGTCCGAGATGCAGGCGAACTGGCTGATCTTGCGGCTGGACCGCGACGGGCGGCTCGATTCGCCGGCAAAGCTGGAACTGCTGGTGCACCTGCTGGAAAAGTTCGACGCGACGCCGCCCGGCATGAATGCCTATATCCTTGTCCAGATCGAACGCGCGGTGGTGTTCGGCGCCGGCCCGACGCGCAATGCCGATCACGCCGATGCGCCGCCTGCCGGCACCATCACGGCCGAGGAATGCGCGCTGATCCGCCGGGTGATCTTTGCGCCCGCCGGATATGGCTCCGCGCATGTCACCGTCGACGAAGCCGAAATGCTGTTCCGCATCAAGGACGCGACGCTGGGCGGCGACAACGCGCCCGAATGGAAAACGCTGTTCGTGCAAGGCGTCGCCAATTACCTGCAAGGCTGGCAGGGCCTGGCCATGCCGACTGCCGCAGAAGAGGCCGCACACGAACGGTTTTTGAACGGGCGCAACCCCGGAGTCGGAGGGTTTCTGGGCCAGATCGTCCGCAGCGGCCCCAATGGCCTGTTGCAGGCGGTGCGCGGCGGTGGCTTCGGCCGACGCCAGACGCCGCGCGATTTCGTTGCCGAAGAACGCGCCGATTATGCGATCACGCCCAAGGAACACCAGTGGCTTGACGCGCATATCCATGCCGATGGCACAATCGATCCGCTCGAACAGGCGCTGCTGGCGTTCCTGCGCGACGATCCAGGGAAAGCCTGATCGCGATGGACCGCAAGCGCAATGTCCAGCCCGAAAAGGAAAAGCGGCAGACGGCTGCGGCAATCCGCAAGGCCGCAGCCGCCATTGCCACGCTGCCGCACGAAGTTGAACGCCGCAACCGCACCCGGCACGAGCCGCCGCCCGCCCTGAACGCCGAGCCGGTGCGGCTGGTCGATCTGTCGACCCATGGCTGTTGCCTGGGATTTGCCGCAACGGCGGATTACCGGCCAGGACAATTCATCCGGCTCGGCTTTCCCGGTGAACTCGAGGCGGTCCGCGCCATCGTCCGCTGGACCGAGGGCCTGCGCGTCGGCGCAGAATTTACCCGTGGCCTGCCCAGCCAGCGCATCGAAGCGATCCTGGGCGAAGATCGTAGCCCGATGGTCGGGTTGCTCTAAACGGTAAAGCTTTCGCCGCAGCCGCAGGACCCCTTGGCGTTGGGGTTGGCAAAGACAAAGCCTGCCTGGAAATCGTCTTCGACCCAGTCCATGGTGCTGCCGATCAGGTACAGCACCGATCCGCCGTCGATAAACAGCGTGCCGCCGGGCGTGTCGATGCGTTCGTCCATCGGGTTGGCGCTGGTCACATAATCGACCGAATAGGCAAGACCCGAACAGCCCCGGCGCGGGGTCGACAGCTTGACCCCGATGGCCTCGTCGGGCGCCTGGGACATCAGCCTGGCGATGCGCGCGACGGCCGCTTCGGTCAGCACGACAGCGGCGGGCCGTTCGCGGGTCGGGCGTTGGCGGGTGACGGTGACCATGGTTACAGCATCCCCAGTTCAAGTTTGGCGTCGTCGCTCATCTTCGCCGGGTCCCACGCGGGGTCCCACACCAGATTGACCTCTGCATCACGCACGCCGGGCACCGCGCTGACGCGCAGTTCGACTTCGGCGGGCATCGTTTCCGCGACCGGACAATGCGGCGTGGTCAGTGTCATTGTTACCACCGCATGGCCCTCGTCGTCGATGTCCACGCCATAGATCAGGCCAAGGTCATAGATATTGACCGGGATTTCCGGGTCAAAAATATCGCGCAAGGCGGTGATGACGCCTTCGTAGAGGTCGCCGCCGGGCTCGTTGCCACCCAACCCCTGCGGGGTTTCGGCCAGAAAGCCTTCAAGGTAATCACGCTTGCGCGCCAGCTTGTCGGCCGAAGTCTCGTCTTCGACACGCGCGCGGGGCGGTGCATCGACACCGTCGACTTCCTCGACGATGAACTTGGGTTGCTCGGTCATGCGAAAATCCTCAAGGTGCGCTCGATCCCGCGCACCAGCGCGGCGATGTCGGTTTCGTCGTTGTAGAGCCCAAAACTCGCTCGGGCGGTGGCCGGAACGCCAAGATGGGCCATCAACGGCTGTGCGCAATGGTGGCCGGCGCGGATCGCGACGTTTTCCTCGTCGAGAATGGTGCCGAGATCGTGCGGATGCACGCCTTCGAGCGTGAAGCTGACGATCCCGGCGCTGTCTTCGGGCCCGAACAGGCACACCGCGTTGATCCGGCCCAGCGCGGCGCGCGCCTTGGCCACCAGCGCGGTTTCGTGCGCATGGATCGCGGCCAGCCCCTGGCCCAGCACATACCGCGCGGCCGCGGCAAAGCCGATCGCTTCGGCGATCGCCGGTGTGCCCGCTTCGAACCGTTGCGGTGCCGGCGCCCAGGTGGTTTGCGCAAACGTCACGCGGTCGATCATCGATCCTCCGCCCTGCCAGGGCGGCATCGCATCGAGCAGGTCGGCCCGCCCCCACAGCGCGCCGATCCCGGTCGGACCGTAGAGTTTGTGCGCCGAGAAAGCATAGAAATCAACGCCAAGCGCGGCGACATCAACCGGCAACCGCGCCACCGCCTGGCACCCGTCGATCAGGATCTTTGCGCCCACGCCATGCGCCAGCGCGACCGCGCGGCGCACATCCAGCACGCTGCCCAGCACGTTCGAGACATGCGCAAACGCGACCAGCTTGTGCGCCGGGGTCAGCATGGTTTCGGCGGCATCGAGATCGATTTGGCCCTCGGCGGTCAGCGGGCAGACATCGATCGCGATCCCGGTGCGGTCGCGGATCAATTGCCACGGCACGATGTTGGAATGGTGTTCCAGCATCGACAGCAAAATGCGATCGCCCGGCTTGAGGTTGGCCACGCCCCAGCTTTGCGCGACCAGATTGATCGCCTCGGTCGCGCCGCGCGTGAACACCACTTCGTGTTCGGCCCCGCCGATCAGGCTCGCCACCTGCCGCCGCGCCGCTTCATAGGCCAGCGTCATGTCCGCCGACCGCGCGTAAAGCCCGCGATGGACGGTGGCATAGTCGGGCCCGAGCGCGCGGGCGACCGCGTCGATCACTTCGTTCGGCTTTTGCGCGGTGGCGGCGCTGTCGAGATAGTGCCAGCGCGCGCCTTCGGCGGTGCGCAAACCGGGAAATGCGTCGGCGCGGGTCTGTTCGATCACGGTCACAGCAAAGTCTCCAGCGCGGTCAGCGCGGCGGCGGTCAGGTGGTCCTCGTCCTGCGCCCCGGCAAAGGCTTCGGCCAGAAACGCCTGCAGCATCAGCGCCTTGGCCGCACCGGGCGGCAGGCCGCGGCTGGCCAGATAGAACAGCCCGTCCTTGTCCAATTCGCCGATCGCGCAGCCATGCGCGCATTTCACATCGTCGGCATAGATTTCCAGTTCGGGCCGGGCATTGGCGGTGGCACCGCGATCGAGCAGCATCGCGCGGATCGACTGTTCGCCATCGGTGCCGACCGCGCCGCGATCGACCACCACCCGGCCGAGATAATTGCCCGTGGCCTTGCCGGCCAGCACCTGCCGCACGATCTGGCGCGACACCGCGTCGGGTTCGGCATGGACCACTTCGGTCACGATCTCGACGGTCTGTTCGCCGCCGGCCAGTTGCGCCGCGCCCAGATGAAACTGCGCGCCCCGCCCCAGCGTGACCCGGATCGCAACCCGGCCATAACCGCGTGCGGCGTTGAGCACATGGAACGCAAACACCGCGCCATCGCCCAGCGTCACGACGATATCGTGCACCGCCGCACCGTCGATCACCAGCGAGCGCGCGCCGTGTTCACCGGCGCCGAGCACGATCGTCTCGGTGGCAATCGGCCAGACCGGCGCGAGCGCGCCAAGGTCGGCATAGCGCCAGGCCTCATCGTGTTTGGTGGGAAGCGCGGTCATGCCACGACCGCCTCGTAACCCTGTTCTTCCAGTTCCAGCGCCAGATCGGCCCCGCCCGAACGGACGATGCGACCGCCGGCCAGCACATGGACGAAATCGGGTTTCACATAGTCGAGCAGGCGCTGGTAATGCGTGATCAGCAGCACCGCCTTGTCGGGCCGGCGCATGATCGCATTGATCCCCTCGCCACAGACTTTCAGCGCGTCGATGTCGAGCCCCGAATCGGTCTCGTCAAGGATGGCGAGCCTGGGATCGAGAATCCCCATCTGCACCATTTCCGCGCGCTTTTTCTCACCGCCCGAAAACCCGACATTGACGGGGCGTTTCAGCATGTCGGGATCAAGCCGCAGCAAAGCCGCCTTTTCACGCGCCAGCTTGAGAAATGCCCCGCCCGACAGCGGGTCCTCGCCACGCGCCTTGCGCTGCGCATTGAGCGATTCGCGCAGGAACTGCACCATCGAGACGCCGGGAATTTCGACCGGGTACTGAAAGCCCAGGAACAGCCCGGCGGCGGCGCGTTCATGCGGCGCCAGCGCCAGCAGGTCCTGCCCGTCGAAGTCCACGCTGCCGCCCGTCACTTCATAGCCGGGGCGACCGCCGAGCGTATAGCCCAGCGTCGATTTGCCGGCGCCATTCGGCCCCATGATCGCATGGATTTCGCCCGCGTTGACGCTGAGCGACAGGCCCTTGAGGATCGGTTTGTTGGCGACTGTGGCAGAAAGGTTTGTGATCGTGAGCATTCCAACTTCCTAAATAAGTCCGCAAATGCCGAGCGATATCGACGCCCCGGCATCATAAAGCCCCGCCCTTTCAGGGGAGGGGTTGGGGTGCCGCGCATCTTCTTTGGGGGTCAGGGTCATCCCACTGACCCTTCCAGGCTGATGCCGAGCAGTTTCTGCGCTTCGACCGCGAATTCCATCGGCAGTTGTTGCAGCACTTCGCGGGCAAAACCGTTGACGATCAGCGCCACGGCATCTTCCTGCGCCAGACCGCGCTGCATGGCGTAGAACAGTTGATCGTCGGAAATCTTCGACGTCGTGGCCTCGTGCTCGATGATCGCGCCGGGGTTGCGCACTTCGATATAGGGCACGGTGTGGGCGCCGCAGGTGGCGCCCAGCAACAGGCTGTCGCATTGGGTGTGGTTGCGCACGCCCTCGGCCCCGGCCGCGACGCGCACCAGACCGCGATAGGTGTTGTTCGATTTGCCGGCGCTGATCCCTTTCGACACGATGGTCGACCGGCTGCCTTTGCCGTTGTGGATCATCTTGGTGCCGGTGTCGGCCTGCTGGTGGTTGTTGGTCACCGCGACCGAATAGAATTCGCCGACGCTGTCTTCGCCGTTCAGCACGCAACTGGGGTATTTCCAGGTGACCGCCGATCCGGTTTCGACCTGGGTCCACGACACTTTGCTGCGCGCGCCCTGGCACAACGCGCGTTTGGTGACGAAATTGTAGATGCCGCCTTTGCCGTCGGCATCGCCGGGATACCAGTTCTGCACGGTCGAATACTTGATTTCGGCATCGTCCAGCGCGACCAGTTCGACCACGGCGGCATGCAACTGGTTTTCGTCGCGTTGCGGCGCGGTGCAGCCTTCGAGATACGAGACATAGGCGCCCTTGTCGGCGACGATCAGCGTGCGTTCGAACTGCCCGGTGTTTTCCGCGTTGATGCGGAAATAGGTCGACAGCTCCATCGGGCAGCGCACGCCTTCGGGGATGTAGACAAAGGTGCCGTCGGAAAACACCGCGCAATTGAGCGCGGCAAAGTAATTGTCGTGCATCGGCACGACTTTGCCCAGCCAGCGCCGTACCATATCGGGGTATTCGCGGATCGCCTCGCTGATCGAGCGGAAAATCACGCCGGCCGCTTCGAGTTCCTTGCGGAACGTGGTTGCCACCGACACGCTGTCGAACACCGCATCGACCGCGATCTTGCGCGCACCTTCGACGCCGGCCAGCACCGCCTGTTCGGCCAGCGGAATGCCCAGCTTTTCGTAAATGCGCAGGATTTCCGGATCGACTTCGTCCAGGCTTTTTGGCCCGTCCCTGGTCTTTGGCGCGGCCCAGTAATAGGCGGCCTGGTAATCGATCGGCGGGATCTGCAGCTTGGCCCAATCGGGCATCGGCATGGTCAGCCAGTGGCGATAGGCCTTCAGCCGCCATTCCAGCATCCATTCCGGTTCCTGCTTTTTGCCGGAAATATAGCGGACCGTGTCTTCCGACAGGCCCTTGGGCCCGTATTCCTGCTCGATGTCCGACGACCAGCCGTGTTCGTAATCGGCCGCACGCGCCGCTGCCTCACGCGCGGCGACATCTTTCACGGCAGGTTCCTGTTCGATCATGCGTTCATCTCGATCATAGGGGTAATGGCAGCGGCACGCGCCACTGGAGCGGGGGCAGCCAACTGGCTCAACGACACGCCGGCCAGCGCACCGCGCAACGCGGCATCGACCAACGGCCAGTGCGGCCGCATCGAACACGCGCTTTCCAGCGTGCAGTCGGGGCGGCCTTTTTCGTTCCGCAGGCGTTCGCTGCACGCGGCCATGGCAATCGGGCCCTCGACCGCCTCGATAATGTCGGCGAGCGAAATCGCCGCCGCCGGACGGGCGAGCATCAACCCGCCGTGCGCCCCGCGCACCGCGCGCAACAACCGTGCCGCCGACAGCTTGCTGACCAGTTTCTGCACGGTCGGCACCGGCAACCCGGTTTCGTCGGCCAGTTGCTGGGCCGAAATGCGCGCGTGTCCGCAATGCCGCGCGGCGGCGGCCATTGTCACCACGGCATAGTCGGCCATGCTCGACAAACGCATTGCAAAGGCACCTTCGCGGGACCGGGCGCGGTCCGAAATCCAAATCAGACTGATTCGATCCGGTTTATCTAGGTATCCAGGAACGATCTGACAAGGTGCGCGTTCCGGATCGCGCTGCGCACGATGCAAACCATCAATCCACGATCCCCAGGCCCGGCGGCAGGGCCGCGATGTTTCGCGAGCGTTCGAGATAATTGCGCAGATCGAGCGAGGCGGACAGCACCGGATGATCCGAACGGGTCAACCGGCCCGGCGTGCACCCGGCGAAAAGGCGAATTTCGCGGATCATGTGCGACTGGTCGTAAAACTGTTCTTCGACATGCGCAATCTGGGATGCGGGCGTGTCGGGGTGACCAAGCAGCGCGGCGGCGCGCAGCGCGCGGTATTTTCGCGCCAATTGCTTGGGGCCAAGGCCGTAATAACGATCGACCAGCCGTTGCATCTGGCGCGCCGAATAGGACGTGCGCGATACCAGATCATCCAGCCGGGGCGACAGCGACGTGCCGAGCCATTCGCGAACCGCGCGGATCGCGGCGGCATGGCGGGGCGGCACTGGCGCGGCGCGCGCCGCCAGCACGCTTGCGGTCTTTGCCACCATGTCCGCCAAATCGACCACCCCGGCGCGATGGCCATGGGCCAGGACTTCGCCCCATTCCGACAGTTCCGCCCCCATCAGCGATCCGGCCTGGACCACGCGATCGGACCATTGCGCCGCCGATTGCCCTCTGGTCAGCGCCGCCCAACCGAGCGGAGTGATCGTCGCACCAAAGGCATGCCAGGGCCCCTCGATCACGATCGGCGCGGCGGCGGACAAAGGCGTGACCAGGCTGACGCGGTGGCTGTCGAACGTGCTGCCGTCGCGCATCCGCATCTGCGCCCGCCCGTCCAGGAACACGATCAGCATGGCAACCGTCGCGGGCTGCACGTCGCTGATAACCGGCCGTTCGCAGCAAAAGCGGAAGAACGTGGTGACATAACGGTCAACCTCGGTCGGCGGCGGCAGAAATTCGATCGCAAACGGCGCCTGGGCATCCGGCTCGGCAGAAACCGGGCCGATTCGCCGCAAACCGGCGATGGCGGAGGCGCACAAGGCATCCGACCCGATTTTCAACGCCGCCATCCTCGCAGACGGATCAACAAAATGTGTGCCACCCCAAGCAACATGTCCAAAAGCGAGTTGAATCTTCCTTGAATATCAAGCTTACCGAACGAAAAGTAAGACAATATCATTCAGTTCGGACGCAATACCATTGCGGCTATAACACAGAATCGTGCATGAATTCGACGACCAAAAACCGCAAAAAAACAGGCGGTCGAAGCGCTTGGCCTCGACCGCCCTAAAGTCGAGAACCCGATACATCACTGCACCGAGCCCTTCGGGTCGCACGCAAGGGCTATGCGATCACGCGATTCGTGAATTGTATGGATTCGACAAAATCGGCGACAGATCCGCGACAAAGCCTGTCGTTTGCCCTTGCTCGAGAATTTTTCTTTAAATTCGTGCTATTTCCGTCTTGGCTATGGCTCGCAGCGCGCCCAAGGTGCCTTTTCCTCCGGTCTTGTGCCGCCATGTGTTGCCCTTTTGCCAATGCCATATCGCCTGTTGCGCCCCCTGTTGTTCAAGATTCCGGCCGAGCCAGCCCACCGCCTGACGCTTGCGGCGTTGCAGACCCTGCCGTCGTCACGACGGACGGCTCTGGCGCCAACGCTGACCCAGCGCGTCGGCGGGATAGCGTTTCCCAATCCAGTCGGGCTGGCCCCCGGATTCGACAAGAATGCGGTCGTGACCGATGCAGTGCTGGGGCTGGGGTTCGGCTTTACCGAAATCGGCACGGTGACTCCGCGACCGCAAGCCGGCAACGCGCATCCGCGCCTGTTCCGGCTGGTCGAGGATCGCGCGGTGATCAACCGCATGGGGTTCAACAACGACGGCGCCGACGTCGTGGCAGGCCGGCTGCTTGCCCGGCCGGCATCGCCCGGTATCGTCGGGGTGAACATCGGCGCGAACAAGGATTCGCCCGACCGCATCGCCGATTATGCCGAAATGACCCGGATCATGGCGCCGCTGGCACAGTACCTGGCGATCAACGTTTCATCGCCCAACACCCCCGGCCTGCGCGGGTTGCAGGACGAAGGCGCGCTGGGGGCGCTGCTCGATGCCGTGATCATGGCGCGCGGGGCCACCCGGACGCCGATTTTCCTGAAACTGGCCCCCGATCTGACGCCGTCGGACATCGATGGCATCTGCCGCATCGCCATCGACCGCCGTCTCGACGCGCTGATCGTGTCGAACACCACGGTATCCCGCCCGCCGCTGCGTTCGCGCCATGCCGGCGAAAGCGGCGGCCTGTCGGGTGAACCGTTGCGCGACATGGCGCTGCAAGCCTTGCGCGATTTCCGCAAGGCCAGCGGCGGCCAGATCCCGTTGATCGGGGTCGGCGGCATTGCCACGGTCGACGATGCCTGGGCGCGCATCCGCGCCGGGGCCAGCCTGGTGCAGGTCTACAGCGCGCTGGTTTATGAAGGCCCCGGCCTCGCCCGCCGACTGGTCAAGGGCCTGGCCGACCGGGTCCGCAGCGAAGGCCTTGGAAGCATTGCCGAAGCGGTCGGCAGTGAATAGGATTGCCACCGTGAACTATCGCACCCTTTACGCCTTCGTGGCCCCGCTTGCGCTGATCGCGGTGCCTCTGCCAGCCATCGCCGCACCTGCCACAGGCGACCAGGGTGTCGTTTCCGCCGCCGACCCGCGCGCCGCCGCGGCCGGGGCAGAAATGCTGCGCGCCGGCGGAAGTGCGACCGACGCCGCGATTGCGACGATGCTCGCGCTTGGCGTGGTCGAACCGCAAAGCTCCGGCATCGGCGGTGGGGGTTTTCTGGTCACCGCCAGCGAAGACGGCCATGTCGACAGCTTCGACGGCCGCGAAGCCGCGCCGGCGGCGGCCGGGCCGCAATGGTTTTACCGCGATGGCCGGCCGATGGACCATGGCGCCGCGATCCCCGGCGGGCGCAGCGTCGGCGTGCCGGGCAATCTGGCGCTGGCGGCGCTGGCGCATCAGCGCCACGGTCGCCTGCCCTGGGCACGGCTGTTCGCCCCGGCGATCCGCTTGGCGCGCGACGGCTATGTCATCACGCCGCGCCTGAATGCGACGCTGGACTTCGCCAGATCCGTCGCCACGCTCGACCCGGCCGGGCGCGCCTTGTGGTTTGATGCGACCGGCAAGCCGCTGCCGGTGGGCACCGTGGTCAAGAACCCGGCGCTCGCACAGATCCTGGAACGCATTGCCCGCGAAGGTCCGCGCGCCTTCTATGCCGGGGCCAACGCCGCCGCAATGGCCCGGCAAGTCGCGACCAGCCCGATAAATCCCGCGCCGATGACCAGTGCCGACATCGGCGCCTATCACGCCCGCACCTTTGACCCGGTGTGCGCGCCCTATCGCGAATGGCGGGTGTGCAGCATGGGGCCGCCCTCTGCCGGCGGCATCATCGTGCTGCAAGTGCTGGGCATGCTGGAACGTTTTGACATCAAGGCACTGGGACCTGCCTCGCCGGTTGCCTGGCACCTGATGGCAGAGGCGGAACGGCTGGCCTTTGCCGATCGCGACCACTTTGTCGCCGACCCCGCCTTCGTCCAGGTGCCGGTCAAAGGCCTGATCGACCCGACCTACATCGCCGCACGATCGGCGCTGATCAGCGAGGGCACCACCATGGCCACTGCGCTGCCGGGCAAGCCGGCCGGGGCAAACGATGCTTTTGCCATGGCTGCGCCGATCGACGAGCACGGCACCACGCACTTCGTTGCGGTCGATGCCCATGGCGATGTCGCCAGCTATACGTCGACCATCGAAAGCGCGTTCGGGTCCGGCCTGATCGTCAGCGGCTATGTGCTCAACAACGAATTGACCGATTTCAACCTGGCGCCCGACATGGCCGGCCAGCCGACCGCCAACCGGGTCGAGGGCGGCAAGCGTCCCCGCAGCTCGATGAGCCCGGTGGTGGTCTATGACCGCACAGGCCATATCCGCATGGCCGCGGGCGCAGCCGGCGGCGCGACGATCCCGGCGCAGGTGATCCGCCTGCTGATCGGCACGCTCGACTGGGGTCAGGATGCGCGGACGGCCATTGCCCAGGGCGTTGTCTATCCGCTGCCCGAAGGCCATGGGCCCGCCATTCTGTCGGTCGAAGCCGGCAGCAACCTGGAGCCGATGATCCCGGCGCTGACCGCGCTGGGCCATGCCAAAGTCATCGCGCTGCCGTTGCGGCTGAAGGCCAATGCGGTCGAACGCACCGCCAATGGCTGGCGCGGCGCGGCCGATCCGCGCAGCGAGGGCGCGAGCGTTTCGCCATAGGCGCCTTGCCGTGGGGTCGGGCGCGCCCTAGGTTATGCCCTGCTTCAAAGACGATGGCAGAGGATCGCCCCCGACCGTGCAACTGAGTGATTTTGACCGCTTCCCCAATCTGGTGGCGATGTTCCTCGACCGTGCTAAAGAGCGTGGCAGCCATCCCATGCTCGTCGCCAGGCGGGACGGGGCGTGGCAAGCGCTCGACTGGACGACGGTGGCCGATCAGGTCTGCCTGCTGGCGCAGTCGCTGCGGGCGATCGGGCTCAATCACGGCGACCGCGTCGCGCTGATCTCGGAAAACCGCCCGGAATGGTGCATTGCCGATCTGGCGATCATGGCCGCCGGGTTGGTGACCGTGCCGACTTATACCACCAACACCGAACGCGACCATCATCACATCCTGGAAAATTCCGGGGCGCGGGCGATCATCGTGTCCACGCCAAAGCTGGCCCAGCCCCTGCTTGCCGCCGCGCTGCGCACACCCAATGTCGAACATGTCATCGGCATTACGCCGCTTCGACGGATGCAGACCGGTGCACTCGCCTTTCACGACTGGGACAGCATGGTCGCCGGCGACGCCGCCGCCGCGCGCGCCGCTACCGAGGCGCGCGTCGCGACGATCGGGCGCGGCGATCTGGCGTGCATCATCTATACCAGCGGCACCGGCGGAGCGCCGCGCGGCGTGCGCCAGCATCACGGCGCGATCCTGTGCAATGTCGACGGCGCAGCGCATATCCTGACCGAAGATTTCGGCTGGGGCGACGAAGTGTTCCTGTCGTTCCTGCCGTTGAGCCACGCCTATGAACACAGCGCGGGCCAGTTCCTGCCGGTCGGCATGGGCGGTTGCATCTATTACGCCGAAAGCCTGGAAAAGCTGGCCGCCAATATCGAGGATGTGCGCCCGACACTGATGGTGGTGGTCCCGCGCCTGTTCGAAGTGCTGCGCACCCGGATCATGAAACAGGTCGAAAAGCAGGGGCGCGTGGCGGCGACCCTGATGCACCAGGCCATCGCGCTGGCGGCCCGCCGCGCCGCCGGCAAGGGTCGGCTGACCGACCGGCTGCTCGATCTGGTGCTGGAGGCAAGTCTGCGGCCCAAAATTCGCAAACGCTTCGGCGGGCGGATGAAGGCACTGGTGTCGGGCGGCGCACCGCTCAACCCCGATGTCGGGGTGTTTTTCGAAGCGATGGGCCTGACCATGCTGCAAGGCTATGGCCAGACCGAGGCCGGCCCGGTGATTTCGGTCAACCGTCCGCGCGTCGGCATCCGCATGGACACGGTCGGACCGCCGATGCGCAATGTCGATGTGCGCATCGCCGACGATGGCGAAATCCTGGTGCGCGGCGAGCTGGTCATGCTGGGCTATTGGGAAAGCGAGGCCGAAACCGCGCGCACGATCAGGGACGGTTGGCTGCACACCGGCGATATCGGCCATTTCGACAGCGCCGGACGGATCATGATCACCGACCGCAAGAAAGACATGATCGTCAACGACAAGGGCGACAACATTACGCCGCAAAAGGTCGAAGGCATGCTGACGCTGCAGCCCGAAATCGCCCAGGCAATGGTCAGCGGCGACAAGCGCCCCTATGTCGTCGGTCTGATCGTGCCCGACGCCGAATGGGCGCTCGACTGGGCGCGCGAGTCTGGCGAACAATTCGATATGGCCGCGCTGCAGGATCTGCCCGCGTTCCGCACCGCGATCCGGAGCGCCATCGACCGGGTCAACGCGGACCTGTCGGTGATCGAAAAAGTCCGCCAGTTCGCCTTTGCCGACGAGCCCTTTGCGATCGACAACGAAGAGCTGACCCCCTCGCTGAAAATTCGTCGCCACAAGATCCGCGAACGCTATGGCGCACGGATCGATGCGTTGTATCGGGGCTGATTGCCGCGGCACGCCAACCCCGGTGCAAGCTGTCCGTGGCGTCAGGCGCTCTGTCAGGGAAAAACGAACGGCATCGTGCCCAATGTTTGGCGTTCTGGTGTAGTAAATCCAAGTTCGTCCAATTAAACTTCGTCAGCCCGGACGTGATCCGGGGTCTATTTCTCCTCAACAACCGCCGTTGTTGAGGCATGATGCATGCTCAATAAAGTTCAGCATGACGAAGTTTAATTGATCGAACTTCGCATACACCACACTAGCTCGGTTTGGCCCCGTCATCGGGCTTCGGATCATGGGCTGCAACGGTGTGGTGCTCCGTGGCCGGTGCCTTGTTCGCCGGCTTTTCGGGATGAGGCGCGGGTGTGGGGTCCGACGTTACCGTCGGGCCGGGTTCCGGCTCGGTCGGGGTCGGCGCGGTTTTGTTCTCGGTCATGTCCGGGGTTCCTTGGCCTGCATGATCCGCAGACAATGCGGCGTGCCGGTAATGGTTGGAACCAGTGGAAAATACCCAACCGTTCAGGCGACTTCCAGTTCGACGAATTCGGGGAAGAACAGCGGTTCGCGGCGGGACCAGCCGGGCGCGGTCGCGGCGGCCTCGCTGATCGATTGCAGCAGGCCTTTGCGGCGGTCGGGGCGGATGCGGGGCAGCGCCGCTGCGCCGCAGAATGCCGCCGGCAGCCATGGGCGGACTTCGGCGCCGAGCAGGCGTTCATACAGGAAGCGATAGGCGCAGAACCCGCTCAGACGTTCCTGCCCCAGATCGAATGTGGTCACGCGCATCAACGGCCCCATGATTGCCTCGATCGCGTCGAGCCCTTCGTGGGCGCCCAGCGCGCCGCGCAGCAGTTTCAGATCCTGATAGACGACATATTGCGCGCGAATCGAGGCGGTTTCCTCGCCATTGCGCGCCCACAGTCGAAACGCATCGCCGCGGCCCAGCCCGACATCGAGGCTGCGCCGGACAAAGCGCTGTTCACAGGCCGAAAAGCCGGCGAATTCGCGCATTTCGGCCAGAATCAATTGAGCGCTCGGCGTGTACGACATGGCCCGTAACTCCTTCGAGCGGTCCCGTGACCATGGCCTGTGTCGCGCCATGCGGTCGCCCGGCCACAGTCTAGACGCCGGTGGTTAGCGTACGGTTAAATGGTTAACCGGATTGTCCGGTCGCCTTGCGTCAATAGCGGAAGTGCCAGATCTCAGAGCTAAACGTTCCATATAAATTTGAAATTAAATCATAAAATCCGAGATTTTTGGACCTAAGCGTTACCATTGTAATCACCGGGTAATCACCATTCCTCTTGGTTACGCGTACCGTGGCGAGCGTTGGAAAGCTCTCCTGGAAGAGGACCGAGTTGTAACTCAGAGCTTAGCCCGCAGATCAGGTTCGCGTTCTGTACCGCCTGGCTGGCAGCTCCCTTGCCGAGATTATCGATCGCGACCATCGCGATCACCAAGTTGCGCTCTGATTCGGCCGCATATCCCTCTCTCCATGGATCGCTTGGTGCTGATCGTGCCGGCCGCGCACCCCTTGGCGGGTCGCGGCGTCATCCGCTTTGCCGAGGTCGTAGGTGAGGCGTTCGTCTGGCTGAGTGCCGGCGCCCTCCATTCGCACCTCGCCCATCCCGCCCCGCGCCTTGGCCGCCAGATCAACTATGGGGTGCGACTGCGTATCTTCGATGCCATTGCACGGTTGGGCGACGCGGGCGTCTGCTTGGGCATACTCCCGATGGCGGCCGCTGCTACGTGTGCCATGGGCGGCATCGCGGTTGTCCCGCTCGCCTACGATTGGGCGAACCGCAAGTTGTTGATCTGTGCCCCGGACTTCGCAGCGTCGAGCGGACATGCGCGATTGTTCGTGGATCACATCGAGAAGCAGGCGGAGCAGGTGACACACCGGTCCGTCTGATCCTAGTGGAGAAGGCCGATCTGCCCGCAGGCCCACTCCTGAAGCGGTACGAATTGGGGCAACCGACGCCAGCGCAGTGCGGTGTCGAACGGCCGCTTGCACGAGATGCGACAAATCGCAGATGTCTCTGCACGGGGAGTGTGTCAAACGTGGGGGTCATGCTGAAATTTGGAGGCTGAACACCCACTTCCGGCACTTTCACAGGAGGCGTGCTATGGCCTGGAAGCTTGAATTGGTTCGATCAGATGATTGCGTGCCAATTGAGCGGATCACGGTCTGCGAGCTTGGTGAAATTCTCGCGCCGGCGGATCTCGACAATGTCGGATTGGATCTCAGGACTTGCCATCGGATTGTATGTGACCTGCAATGCACGGTTGTCGCGGTTCAGGAGCGGGCTCTCAAGGACAAGGCGGTGCAAATGCGACAAGCGGATCCATCGCTTTCGCTCAAGGACTATCGGCTTCGTTCGGTCCAGACCCTGTTCGGGACTTTGGCCATACGGGTGCCAAGATTCAGAAGGCATGGTTCACGACTCCCGCCACCTTGTCTATTTCCGAATTCGGCACGATCCGGGACCGAATACCACGAGCTCAGAAGTCGCCTTTGCGCGCTGATGAGTTATCGTGTGGCCGAGCGACTTATCGGTGATCTTTTCCCGTTCGCTGCAGGCCACGCTTCAAGCACAACCCGGCGGCAGATCTTGCGCAGAGCATCACGTTTGGCATCTGATTTTGGCCGATCTGCCCCGTCCAATCGTGAGGCAGCGACCTCCATCGGTCTGGGTATCGATACGACCTTCGTCCGAAGCAACACCGCCGATGGCCCGCGCCACCATGAGGTATTGATCGGCGTTGGTACCAACGATAGTGGCCAGGCATTGAAAGTCGGTGCGGCGGTTTAAGCGTCAGCCTCTCCCCACGAGTTGATCCAAAGAGCTCTCCACGAACTTGGGCAAACCGCCGCCACCCAGATCACAACGTTCACCGACGGCGACAAGATGCTGCGGGGCTACTTGAAAAAGGCCGGCATTGCAGAAGACCCCATTCTCGACTGGCAGCATTTGTCCCGACGGGTCCAAATCGCCAAGACGACCGCCAAAGGGCTTGGCTGGCTGACCAATGCCGAGCGCCGTGCGCTTCCCCTGATCGCGGAAACCTTGGAACGCTTGCACTTGAAACTCTGGCGTGATGACATCCATGGCGCGCGTCAGGCAATGACGCGAGTTTTCAAATTGCTCGAGCCGTTCGACATCGGCCGAACCCGCGCGCAGACGGTGCTCGCGGCCAGGCGGCTGCGCACCGCGATGACCAAGCTGAGAGATTACATCGAAGGGCAAAGCGCCCATCTGGTAACTACGGCCTGCGCCATCGCCAGGGGAAGCCGATCGGAACTTCAACCACCGAAGGCCTGGCGAACACTCTGGTCAACCAGCGGATGAACAAACTTCAGCAAATGAGGTGGTCCGCTGTCGGAGCACATGCGGTAATCACCGTGCGCGCCCACCATTTCAATTCACTCGAAAGTGCGGCAACGGCGCTGCGGGCGACCGCGTGACCCCCAACTTTGGCAAACTCCCAAAGACGCCAAACGCCATGATCCCCGCATACCCCCGATGGCAGGCGCGACAGACGTTCGGTGACCGCGCTGCGCGCACCGCCTGCGGAGATGCTGCAGGCGAAAACTTAAGCAGCGACACAGGCACCTCTCCCGGTAAGCAAAAACCCACCGGAAGTTCAACATTTAACAGATTACCAAAACCGCCGCAATCAAGCAACCCGCGCCGCAGAGATGGGCGGGCAAGACGCCGTCCGCGAGGCTGGTATCATGCCCAGGACGCCGGTTTTCCCCCGCCTCAGACGGCGCCCATCATCCGCAGCACCGTCAGGAACGCGGCGTAGAGCACGCCCGCGATCAGCATGGCCGCAGGCAGCGTCAGGACCCAGGCCAGGGCAATATTGCGCACGGTGCTACCCTGCAACCCGGCACCATCGGCGACCATCGTGCCGGCGACACCACTCGACAGGATATGCGTGGTCGAAACCGGCATGCCGTAGAACTCCGCCAGCAGGATTGTGCTGGCCGCCACCAGTTCGGCAGAGGCACCCATGCCGTACGTCAGATGAGTCTTGCCGATCTTCTCGCCGACGGTGACGACAATGCGTTTCCAGCCGACCATCGTGCCAAGGCCGAGCGCGAGCGCGACCGAGACCTTGACCCAGGTCGGGATGTAGCGCGTGCCATTTTCGAGCAGAGACTGATAGGCCTTGAGCTTTTTGTCGCCGCCGTTGGGGAACATGGCCGCAGCCTTGTCTTTGGTCAGCAGGCGCAGCGTGTCGTTGACGACATACATTTCGTTGCGCAGGTTTTTGGTCGCGGCGGCGGGGACGTGGCGGATCGAGCCGTAGTTCTTCAGCTCTTGCGAGATGTCGGCGGATTCGACGTCGAGCGCGGCATAGACTTGCGGCGTGTCGACGTGTTTGGTGCGCAGACCCGCTTCGAGAATGCCGCGCGCGCGTGACGGATCGATCGTCGTTCCGGCTTCCTTTGTATGGAACACGCTTTGCGCTGCGGTTGCCGCCTGGGTAAAGGCCGGAGTGGAATTGTCGGGCATCGTCCGGTTTAGCGCATAGGCCGTAGGGGCGATGCCAATCAGGATCAGCATGATCAGGCCCATGCCCTTTTGCCCGTCGTTGCCGCCGTGGGCGAACGAGACGGCGGTGCAGGTAAACACCAGCAGCGCGCGGATCGGCCAGGGAGGCGGGGTTTCGCCTTTGGGTTGCTGGTAAAGCTTGGGATTGGGAATGACCGCCTTCATCACCCACAGCAGCAGCATCGCGCCGACAAAGCCCAGCACAGGGCTGAACAGGAGCGCAAGCAGCACGCCCTTGGCCGCACCCCAGTCGACGCCCGACGTGCCGCCCGGTACGCTCGCCAGCAACTGGTTTGCGACGCCGACGCCGAGGATTGAGCCGATCAGCGCGTGGCTCGACGAGTTGGGCAGGCCCAGCCACCAGGTGCCAAGGTTCCAGGTGACCGCCGCAAGCAGCAGTGCAAAGATCATCGCATAGCCGCCGATCGAACCGACGTGCAGGATAAGGTCGACGGGAAGCAGGGTGATGATCGAATAGGCGACTGCGCCGGTCGAGATCATCACCCCGATAAAGTTCCACGCGCCCGACCAGACCACCGCGAACACCGGCGCCAGCGAATTTGTGTATATGACCGTCGCCACCGCATTGGCCGTGTCATGGAAGCCGTTGACGAATTCAAAGCCCAGCGCGATCAGCAGCGCCAGCGCCAGAAACAGGAAAGCGCCGATCGCCAGCGGTTCACCGACGTGGCTGGTATCGCTGGCGATACTGATGCCAGCATAGACGATGCCCCCACACAGCACCACCAGAAAGCCGATGATCCCGGCCGGATGGAGCTTGTGGTCGAAAGACCGGCCGCCATCGGACGCCCCCGTGGAATGCAATGCGCGAGTTGCCACTTGCCTGCTCCTGCCATTCCGGAACGCCATTACCCGGGCCCTTGATGCTATGGTCCGAACACGTCAAAGTTCCACGACAGCAAGGTCGATAATGCATTCGTGTTATCGACAGGTCAGCGCGCCGACTGCGCAGCGGCCGCGATCGGTTGGCATTGTGCAATTCGACCGCCCGGAAATCGCGCAATCAAGCGCCGCTGCACAGCCTTTCAATCGACAGCAGTGCCTGGCGCAGGCGAGGCAGCGTCGACGCGGCTTGTTCGGGATACTCGCACCTGACAAAGCACAAGTAGTCGTACGCGGCGTCCGGACCATGCAATTGATGGATCAGCCGCGTTTTGGACAGCGCCATCATAAAGCGGCGCGCCGGGTCGGCCGAGCGTTGCAGGGCGATCGTGGCCAGGCGTTCCTGTTCGTCGGCGGACACGCCCGCGTCCAACCGGTCGATCGCGTCTTCGCCAATTGCGCGCGTGCACAGGAACAGGGCGCTGGAACCGGCCTCACCAATATAGGTGAAATGCTGGTCGAAGAATTCCTGATCGGTGCGGATATAGGGCAACAAGTCGATGAAGTAGTCCTGCTGCACCACAATCGACTGACCTGCGATCAGCCGGGGAAAGAACCGGTTGACGGCGAACCGGCTGATCTCCGGCAGTTTGAGCACGTCGAGAAACAGGATCTCGATCGGGCTGGTCACATCGGCGGCGGTTTCCAGGATGTCGCCGATCCGCAGATCGACCAGATCGGCCACGGCGGCGATGTTGGCCTCCAACGTGGCGGCAAAGCTTTCGCCCACCGCGCCCATATCGTGGACCTTGTGGCGTTCGAAAAATGCCGGCATCCCGGTATTGATAATGCCGCGTTCGAACGACACCACGGGCTTCGCCCAGCGTTCACGGATCTGATCGACGAGCAGATTTCGGCGGATGCCTTCGCCAAAGCATACGGTCGACGCGCCAAGGAAGATGCCCGCGTCGACGATAATCCCCTGCCCGGTGTAATGCTTGCGTGCGAGGTTGAACAGCACGCGCTTTTCAACCCCCGACATCATCGATGGGACGCCATTGGCCTCTGGAACGATGGCCCCGGTCAAATGCGCAAACGCCGGTGTCAGACGCGCCGCACGCAGCGGTTCGAAATGCCGAACCGGACCGAGCCCCGACACGACGGGGACAACGGCCGTACTTTCGACCGGGACGCAGACTTCCGTTTCTGCCACCAAGGCGGCCGTGGCCAATGGCCTTTCCTTGCGCTTCCTCACCATCAGAAAAATTTCCAGTCATACCGCCGGCGCGAGCACGCCGGCATTCATCAATACGTGTAGGCCGTCGTCGTGTTGCCCTTGAACACCGACGTGATCACATCGAACAGCTTTGCCAGCTTGCCGACTTGCACCGACGGTGAATCCGCGACGTAGACCAGGTCGCGGTCGCGCATCATGAAACTTTGCGCCATCAGCATGCCGTCGGCGGTCTTGAGATTGATCTGATAGACCACCGGAATCATCTCGTTGACTTCGAGATAATCGGGCAACGGTTCGGTGCGCAGCAATTTCGCCAGGTCGCGCTTTTCATACCGCAGGACATAGACCCCGTAAGGATCGGCTTGCTGGTCGGCGAGCCCGCCGCCATTGCCCAGCGCCTCTGTCAGGGTGACGCGTGACTTGGTGAACGGCACTTCCTGATTCTTGTTGGTTGCGCCCAGCACAACCAACGTCTGCGGCTCTTGATCCAGGGTAACAAGGTCATTGGGCAGCAGGAAAATGTTTTCGGCCGGATGGGCCTGGATGTCGACCAGGCGCACCTGCCGCACCACTCCGCCGCGCGTCAATTGCACGATCATGTCGCGCGCCTTGCCGTTCGTGCCGCCGGCCAGCGAGATGGCATCGAGCAAATGCGTGCCCGCCGACATCAGCGCAAAGCGGCCCGGATGGTTGACGTCACCGCTGACGGTAACGGCGTTGTCGCTGCTCTGGACCACTTGCACCAGCGCCTGTGTCTGGTTGGCCTTGCCACGCAGCGCGGCGATGATTTCCTGCTGCACCTGGTGCGTGGTGCGGCCCGCCGCATGGATTTCGCCCGCGAACGGCACTATGATGTTGCCCGACTGGTCGACCGATTGAGTAGGAACCGTGGCGCTTTGTGCCCCGACCAGGCCCGGCTGCGACGTCGTTGCACTGCTGACCGGCCCGAGCAGACCGCTGCCAAATTCCCACAGCGTTACCGACACCGTGTCACCGACATGGATCGCAACGGCCGGCGGCGGCGCGGCCGCCGCCAACGGACTGAAACCCTCGGGCGCGGCTTGCGCAAGCGCGGTCAGCGTCACTCGGGTGACCGGAATGAGCAGGAACGGCGGCGCCGCGTCGGCGGACTCTTTCTGGATCTGCGGAGCCATCGGCCCGACGACAGGCATCGCGCCGCAACCGGCCAGACACAGCGCCAGGCTTGCCAGCACCGCGGATCGGCAAGGGCGGCGGAAAGGTGTGGGAATCGCAGGCATGAGCAACACGGCGGGCCTCAGTCAGGTTTGCGCAGGACAAGATGCTGCTTGATCACCGCGACATCGGCCGGGGCCATTGTCGCAAACGGAGCGACCAGCCGCGCTTGCAGATCGGGAGTCAGGTCAACCCCCGCGCGCTGATCCTTGACGATCTGAAATCCGGCGGCCGTGGCTGCGGCGGTCACCTGGGGCGCGCGCAGCCGGTTCATGTTGGCCGGCGCCTTGTCTTCGGTCAGAAAGCTGAGCGGGCCGAACACACCATCGCCGCGATAGCTGCGGTGATCGGCAAGGTCGACGAAGTGATAGGCAATGCCCCCCGGCGCCACCAGTTCATAACAGCGGCGCATGATCGCATCGATGTCGTTGACATGTTCCAGCACGGCAAACGAGGTGAGCAAGGCGATGGAGCCCGGCACGATCGGGCAATCGAGCAAATCTTCGTTGAGCAGATCGACCTGGCCACTCAGGCTTTCGAGCCCGGCGGCAAAGTCGCCGCTTTCGAACGCAGCCGCGTTGATCGTGCGCAAGCCGTTGATGATGTCGATCGGCCGTTTTCCGCCCCAAGTGTAACGGCCCGGGAACATTTTCACATGGGCCAGAATCTCGTACATCGACAGCGCGGAATAGTGCGGCGTGCGCGGGGGCAGCAAGTCGATGCCGTAACACGGGGTCAGCCCGTTCAGATAGAAGAAGATCGCCAGACCCAGCGGATCGTGTGCGCCGCAACCGAGTTCCAGAAAGCCGCCCTCGGGCAGCGTGACCTTGCCGATGCTGCCGGTCAGGGTGCGGATTTTGCCCGCCAGTTTGACATGCCCGTATTTCGCCCCGCCGCCTTGCTGGATCGCCCGCGCCAGGAAAAGGATGTTGTTGAGCTTTTCCTTGATATTGAGGTTTGACTGCTGGATGCCCGGCAAGGCATCGATCAGCGCCTTGGTCGCGCGGTCGGTCTGTTTGCCTGCGACAAGGTCGAGAATGACCTTCTGCAAATCCTTTTCGGCATAGGATCTGGCGTCGGGCGCGACGGCGCGTGCAGCGTCGTCGTCGCGCAGCGGAACAACGGCACCGGACCGGTATGCGGGCTGTCGGCGGTTGTGCGGCGACATGATCAATGCTCTCCCCAAGGGTGTTCTCTGGCGTCCGGTCCAAATACCACCGCTGCGATCTTGCGGTTGACCGGACTGGCGCAATCGCCACCCTGGTCGGCGCGATTGCGCCAGAAAATCACACCGCCCAGGCGATCGCGCACAATCGCATCATGGACAAACGCCGCGTCTTGCGCGCTAGTGCCGGCAAGTTCGAAATCGACGATCAGGCGGTGCGGATCGACCGCACCGGCGACATCGACGATCGCGCGTTGCGCGCGATAGCTGGCGGGAACGCTGTGCGCGGCATTGCCGGACCACAGCATCACGGTGGTCCAGTCGAACGCCGCGACGATCGCCGCCGCGTTGGTCGCGTCGATCCCAGTCTGGCGTTGCGATGGCGCATCGAACGGGTCGATCAACAAGATTGCGCGGCGACCGGCGCGATGGACTTGTGCGGCATAGTCAATAAGCAATTTCCGCGCCTGGTCCGCGCTGCGCCCGTCGGCCACTTCGAAATCGAGCAGCACGCCGCGCACACCGGCGGGCAGCGGCGTGGCCGTCAGCACGCATGTATCGACCGCCCCCTGTTCGCCCGCGTCGGGCGCGCCGGTCTCTGACACCAGGGTAATCCCGGTCCCGTCGGCCTGGGCCGGCATGCCAAGCAGGCCGGCCAGTTGCGCCATGGTGCAGGCGTCAGCCCGCGCCACCGAACTGAACGCGGTGCGTTGGTGGCGCAAGCCGACCGCTGAAGGTTGCAGGTTGGACTTGCGCATGGTCATGCGCCCGGCGGCATCGACAAAAGCGGCGTTCGAGCGGTTGGCCCAGTGAAAGAAATACGTGTCTATGCCGGTCGGTGCCGACCTGAGTGTCGCCATCTGCATCGTCGCAGCCGCATTCAGCGGATAATACCGATACCCGGATTCGCCCGCGCGCGGCGGCGGAGCCTGCTGAATGACCGCAAACGCCAGGTTGCGGTCATCCTCGGCGGTAAAGCAGACCGGTCGCACCCCCCCTGACGCAGCGTTGCACGCCCCGGTCCCGGCGACTGCCGATGCCATTGCCAGGATTGCCAGTGCCCGGTTCATTCCCCTGCCCTGATCACCGCAGGTTCGCCATCGCCGTTGCGGTTGTCGGTTCGCGGTGTTTCGGACTGGCCAGCGCCGGCCGCTGCTGCGTTTTCCTCCTCGAACAGGACAATGGCATCGCGGATATCGTCACAGAATATCGGCGCTGCATCGCGCCGCAGGACCAACCCGCAATCGCAATAGCTTTCCGCCACGCGCGCCTGGCGCGTGGCCAGGATCGCGCCCGCCGTCGCGGTGCGCGCATCGTACAATTGGCGCCACAAGTCGCGTGTCGCAGGGTCGCCCGGGCCGATAATATTGTCGAACAGATAGGTGTCGAACGGCAGCGCATACGTCAGCGCAAACGACAGCGCCAGCCGGGTGGGGATCGGCAAGTCACGCATCGGACGATCGAGTTCGCCGGTCAATGCCAGCAGACCGGCGATAAAGTCGATCACTTCATCCGGATCGGCATCGTAGACTCGTGCCGCGAACGCCAGGTTCTGCCGCAACGGATTGCCGAAGCGAAAGGCGCGGCTGTAACCCGCCGGAAACGACAAATGCGCAAACCGTTCGATGCGCCCCTCGACCGGGTCGATGACGCCCGCCAGCAGGCCGATCAGCGTGGTCTTGCCGCATTCGGCGGGCCCGAGCACGGCCAGACGGCGGTGCGACGGCAATTCGATCGACAGGTTGTTGATCACCCTTTTGCCGCGAGGGTAGGTATAGCTGACATTGTCGAGCCGGATCATGGGCTCAATCCTTTTCTTCGAGATAGCGCCGCGTGCCGGCTTCCAGCAGCAGGCCAAAAACGAGCAACAGGGCCGCTGCTTCAAGCAAGTAGAGATGGTTATCCAACTGATTGGGATAAAATGGATAAAAGGCGTGGCGAAACCAGTCGACGCCATGGATCATCGGGTTGAGCCCAAAGTACCAGCGGCTGTCGGGCGGCAGGTACGCCGCCACAAAGTAAGGCCCGGAAAAGTGCAGCGCGCCGCGCGCGATGGCCGGCCAGATGACATCCCAGAACGGAAACAGCCGCGCGATGACCGCATTGCAGATGCCGGTGGCAATGCCGAACAGCAGCACCGCCGCCAGCGCCTCGATCGCAATCAATGGATTTTCCGGAATCGCCGAATTGACCCCGCCAATATAATACAATGCGCCAAAAAACAGGATCGCCACGAATGCACTGCTCAACAGGTGAAGTAGCGAATGGACCGCGATGTGGTCGAACGGTCGTTCGATTGGAAACCGCAAGCGCTGCGCCCCGGCGTTGAGCGGCTGACGCAGGCGCAACGACGTGTGGATAAACAGATAGATCGGAAACACCCCGGTGCCCAGGAACAGCCAGAGGCTGTCACCATAAGGCGGCGTGTGGGCCAGCGCCGAGAACAACAGCCCGATCGTCCCGATAATAACCAGGGGTTCGATCGCCGACGCCAGATAGCCCAGGGCAAAGCTTTGTCCGTGCCGCATTTCCGCTTCGCGGAAAAACAACGCCGACAGCACATTGGCCTGGTTGCGCAACGCAAATCGCCGGCGGCCTGCGGAATAGATTGGTCCGCTGGGATAAGTCTGGCTCAAAGCCCGTGCTCCAGGATCGAATTGCGCACCAGCATGCCGATCGTCCAGACCATCGCCGAAAACAGCACCAGCAACAGCAGGTCGACCCACCGATTGGGCGCAACCGAGCTTTCGGGCAGCGTCGGGCGAACATATGTCGTCAGATACAGCCGCTGCGACGTCGCCGCCGCTTGCGCGCTGCTCAATGCGGCTTGCGCGGTCGACAGCACATTGATGGAGTTCTGCAACTGCGCGCTGAGGTCGGCAAATGTGTTGGTCGAGACTGTGTTCGACGTGCTGACCGCGCCGGCCAGCGCGCGCTGGTTGGCGGCCAGTTCCTGGCGCAACAGGACGATCTGCGGCGCGTCCGGATTGTGCAACTGCCCTTCCAGCACTTCGATTTCCGACTGGATCTGGGCAATATTGGTGCGCGTCGTCGTGGCGACCTGGGTGTTGGCCTGGATCACCCCGACCGAAGGACTGTCGGCACCGCGACGCGCGGCCAACACGGCTATCTGGCGCTGCAGATCGGTGACTTGCGCATTGGCGCGATTCACTTGCTCTTTGGCAAACCGGACAGTGTCGCCTTGCGATTCATTGCCGATTTCGTTGACCAACTGGTTGGACAAGGCGAGCAGCGTGTTTGCAATCGCCAGACTGTCTTGCGGGTCATAGGCCTTTACCCGGACCACGGCGAGCCCGGTGGACACGTCATAGTCGGAATAGACCATCCATTTCCAATAACGCCCCAGCCGTTCCTGGCTGACATTGGTACCCAGCCGCGAGAACGGATCGCCGGGCTTGCTGTACATCGCCTTGAGGTTCAGCTTGGCATTCAGGTCGCGCGCGGCCTGCCCGCTGCGGGCATAATCAGCGACGGTAAAGTTATCCAGCAAATCGGTGCCCGGGGTGGGATTGCCTCCAAACAGTGCGGAGACCGAAGAGCCGCTGGAGGCCTGGGCCATGCCCGCCGAATTGCCGACCGGTACGCGCACGGAAAAGCGGAATTCGGTGACGTACTCGTTGGGCATGATCAGGAACAGGTAGAGCGCGCCAAGTAGCACCGGCGCGATGAAAGAAATCAGAAACCAGACTTTGCGGCCGGTCGACACGCGCGTCGCACGGCGCGGCAGCGCGCGCCCACGAATGCGGTATTCGACCTCGGGCTCGTTCACCGGTGCTTGCGGGCGTTCGATTGTTTCGGTGCTGGCAGCGCGGGGATGAGTCGGTGGTGCGATTGGTTCGGCAGCTTCGGCGCCGTTGAATTCGCGATTGGTGCGCAACGGCGGCTCGACCACGGCCGGATCGCCAGATCCCGGGCCGCGACCTGTCGACCTAGACTGGGGCAAGCGCGCCATCAGGTCCTGCCACGAACGTGCCGCAGCAGCGGACGCGGCACGACCGTTGCCCGGCGCCGCCGCTCCGCCGTTGTCATCGATGCCCGCAACCATTTTTCGCAAACTCCGTCATCCATGCCGGCAAGGACCGGCGCCACCGGCCGATCAGATCGCCACCGGGATACGCACCGGCTCGTCGTTGGTGAACAGCATCAGGCTGGGCACCGCGGCGCGCGGCTCTGCGCGAATGTCTGCGCAAGGCACCTCGTGCGGGGCACTCCATTTCGACACGCAGGGAATCTTCGACAGATCGCAACGATCGGCATAGCGCCTGGCGATGCCGGTCACTTCCTCGGCCAATCCTTCGTGCAGCCGGGTCGGTTTCAGGCCCAGCTTGAGGAAGCGATCGTTGCACACCGACAGGTCATTCTCTGCGGCCTCGACCCTGGGGTTGGGGACCAGTTGGAACGGCACACCGGTCATCTGTTCGATCATTTGCGCAAGGTCGATCAACCGGTGCGTTTCGGTCATCTGGTTCATGATCGCCACGCGTTCGCCGCGTTCGGGCGGATTGGCCATGGCGAGTTCGATGCAGCGCACCGTGTCGCGGATATGGATGAACGCACGCGTCTGGCCGCCGGTGCCATGCACGGTCATCGGATAACCGATCGCCGCCTGCATCAAAAAGCGGTTGAGGACGGTCCCGTAATCGCCGTCATAGTCAAAGCGGTTGATCAGACGTTCGTCGCGATTGGTCTGTTCGGTCTGCGTGCCCCACACGATGCCCTGGTGAAGGTCGGTGATGCGCGTCTGGTAATTGCGGTTGTAGTACCAGAAGAACAGCGCGTCCTGCGACTTGGTCATATGATAAATACTGCCCGGGTGCGCGGGGTAAAGGATTTCGATTTCCTTCGCGCCCTCGGGGGTATCGATTGTCACCGGCAGATAGCCCTCCGGGATGGACATCCCGGCTGTGCCGTAACCATAGACCCCCATCGTGCCGAGATGGACAAGATGGATATCAAGCCCGCTATCGACGATCGCCGAAAGCACGTCGTGGGTGGCGTTGAGGTTGTTGTTGACGGTATAGCGCCGTTCGCGCGGGCCCTTCATGGAGTAAGGGGCGGCGCGCTGTTCGGCAAAATGGACGATTGCGCGCGGCCGTTCGCGGCGGATCAGGTCGAGCAGCGCGTCATAGTCCTGACCCACCGTCAGCCGCTCAAAGCGGATCACGCGTCCGGTGACTTCTCGCCAGGCATCAATCCGCACACTGACCGCGCTGATCGGGGTGAGCGAGCCCGCTTCGAGCTCGATGTCGATCTTGCGGCGCGACAGATTGTCGACAATGACCACGTCATAACCGAGGTTCGACAGATGCAGCGCCGTCGGCCAGCCGCAAAATCCGTCGCCACCGAGCACGATGACAGTTTCCATGGAAATACCCTGACAGGTCGGGTTGGGTCCGCAGGCGGCACCTCCGGGGACGACCCCCGCCGGTGCCGCCATCGAATTAGACGCTGGTTTCGCGGTCGTGGCGACGCACCACGCGCAGCCCTTCGAGCAAGGCACCCAGTATCCAGCGCTGCTCCATCGGGCTGGCGCCGTCCTTGTAATAGGCCAGCACTTCGCGAATCGTCGCGGGGAACGCCGCCACCGCCGCTTTGATCCGGGCGGTTTCGCCTTCGCTCAACAAGTCGAACGCCGCCTCGATCTCGACGACTTCGTCTTCTTTGAGCAGGCCGGCCATTTCGTTGGGGATCGCCAGTTGCTGCTTTTTTACTTTGCCCAGCGGTTCCCGCAGACCACCCTCGGGAGGCTGGCGGACAATTTTCAGATTGCGCGGTTCGTCAATGAAAAGAAGCATGTGCGGCCCCCCGATAAAACTGATTCGCTTGAGCAGACAGTGACGACCACCTGACAACCGAGGCTCACGCACCCGAAAAAATGATCAAGCCCAGACAAAAAACCGGATTCGTTTCGAAATACATAGAGTTAACGGCCAATGATCACCGCATGGGTTGCCATTGCCGTTGCAAACGTTCGAGACGAGCCTCGCGAATTTACGCGCGCTTAACCATCTTGTTGTTAGGAAATCAGCCCCTATGCAAGATCTGGTAGTTGCTCATTGTGACATGGTTGCGACATAGGTGGCGAACTGCTGTAACAATCCGGTATCGTTTGATCACTGTTCCAGCATCATCCGGGTGTTTGACCGGCCGGGCTGCCGCGCGCAGAACCAGTCCCAGGTCTGCACCAGGCCATCGTGAAGCGTTGTCGCCGGATCATAGCCCAGCGCGGCGCGGGCGCGCGACACGTCGCACCAGGTGCGTTCGATTTCTCCCGCACGTGCGGGACGGTATTCGATCGCCACACGATGCGGCGCGACCACATCGCGAATAGCCGCAATCAGCGCATTGACCGATAGCGGCAGCCCGGAGCCCAGTTGCAGCACGCCCGAAAGGCCGCTGTTCAACCCCTTGATAATGCCGTCGCACAAATCGCCGACAAACACGAAATCGCGCACTGCTTGACCATCGCCGTGCACGATCAACGGCTGGCCATCGGCAATCTGTCGGAAAAACGCTGCGACGACGCTGCCTTTGTGGAACGATCGCGGCCCATAGACGTTGGCAAAGCGCAGCGAAAGCGCGGAAAACCCGTAACTGCCCGCCCAGGCCGAACACAGCCCTTCGACCGCGAGCTTAGTCGCGCCATAAGGCGCGATCGGGTTCGGCACCATGCCTTCATGGACCGGCGGAATGGCTTCGCCGATGATCGCCCCGCCAGTGGAGGCATTGATCAGCCGGCGAATACCGCGCGCGCGCATCGCCTCGATCAGACGAAAGCTGCCGACGACATTGACGTCGAAATTGAGCACAGGATCGGCGATCGATTCAATCACGCGGGTATCGGCGGCCAGGTGGACCACCGCATCGACTCGATCGAGCGCGACCGCGAGCGCGGCGGGGTCGCGGATGTCGCCAGCCACGAATTCGCCGCTGAAACCTTCGAGGTGTTCGCGTCGACCCATGACTTCGTTGTCGAGCACGCGCACGCCATGCCCCGCCGCCGCGAGCCGGGGCACCAGATTGGCGCCGATGAACCCGCAACCGCCGGTCACCAGCACCATCATCGTCCGAAAACCCTATCGAGCGCGGGCAGCGGCAGCCCGCTGTCGGCGTGTATCACCACCGGCGCGGACCTCGCGCCGTCGGGCAGCGCGAACGCAAAGCGCCCGTCGGCATCCGCGCCAAGGCGCGCGAGGAACGCGCCATCGGCAAACAGCGCCACCGCGCAGGGCCGGGCCGGATCGTCACGATGACGGACCCAGCCGCCGATCGCGCCGGTCCCCGTCAGCGCCGTATCGATCCAGCCTTCGATGCCGAGTGCCGCCAACGTCGCCGCGCGGGGCATGGCAATGCCCTCGCCCAGCACAACTGCGCTGCCGCCAACCACCACCTGCCAGCGGGTGCCGCGCTTGCGGCGGGGCACGCCTGCGGGCAGGTCGAGGACAAAACCACGATCTTGCGCTTCCGGCCGCACCACCGCGAACGGGGCAAAGCTGCGATCGGCGAGCGCCGGCCGCCGGGTGCCGTCAACGATCAGGTCCACTTCGATCGGTGCCGCCTGGTCGATCCTGCCGGCCCAGCCGTGGATCCGGTTGCCATGCACACCCAGCACTTCGCCGATAACCGAGCCATTGCCGCAAATCTCGCGGCACGCAGCCAAGGGCTTGCCTGACCGTACCGGCGCTGGGGACGCTTTGGTGCGCCTGATCACGGGCGACAGATGGTCGGGCTCGATCATGTCCAACAGTGCGACATACCCGCTGATCGCCGGTCCCGGCGCCGCGCGCTTTGCCCGGGGCACTGGGCCCGGCGCACGGTCGGGCGCAACGGCGCTGCCGTTTTTCAACCCGGCGAGGATGCGCATCAGCACGCCTTCGGGATTGGCACCGGCCTCTGGTTTCGGCTTTCCCGCGCTGCGCGCCGCCATGCCGCGCGACAGCAACATCACATCGCGCAGCGCAAGCGGTGCGGCGGCAAGCTGCGGGCGCAACGTGCGAAAGGCGGTTGCCGACAAGTCATAGCCACGCGCGCGCAACCATTCCGCAGGTTGGGCGACGACGCTGCCCAACTGCGAGGGCACAGTTTCACAGCACAATCCGGCCAGTTGCGCACGCGCGACAAATTCACGCTCGTGGCCCAGCAAACGGTAGTCGGTTGTAAAACCGCCCGCCCCGACGAACGCGGCGCGCGCGACAAACAGCGGCATTTCGCGGGGATCATCGCGGAAAAAGGCATCGCCGGTGCCAACGATGAATTGTCCCGACAGCACCGGCGCATGGTCCGCCCCCAGTTCGCGCGCTTCGACCAGGTAATTGAGGACCTGGGCCCCGGTGGTACGCGCAACGCGCTCCAGCATGCGCAAGGCATGGGGTTCAAGCTGCGCGCCTTCCCACAGGAACAGCGCAAAATCGCCTTGCGCCGCCTGGGCAAGGCGGTTGAACGAGCCGCCCGCATCAAGATCGAAACACTCGACGACATGCGGAGCGAATCCCCGCCGCGCGAGCGCTGCGGCGGCAATGTCGCAGTCGCCATCGCTGTCGGCATCGACCCCCACCAGAACATCGCGCGGCGCCGTGTCCAGCCCGGCAAGACTGTCCAGAGTCGCGTCGAGCGCGGCGGCATGGCCGAGGTAGTAGATGCAAACGGCGCTGGACGAAACCGCGCCAGCCTCCGGGTCCGGCGGCGCACACCTGTCAAGCAGCCGCTGTCGCAGGGGTCCCCCCAGTTGCTGGTGAAACCCGATCCACGTCGCGAGGTTGGCGTCGTTGCTGAAACTGGGGCGTGGCACCATGCCGCCCAGGGTCAGCGCTTCCAACAGCTTGTCGGCCAGTGCCACCGGATGCGGCCGGCACAGCACCGCCGCCTGGTCGCGCGCATCGATCAGCTCGGCATTGCCGCCGACATCGGTGGCGACCGTCGGAATGGCACAGATCGCCGCTTCATAGATTGCCATCGAGCTGTTCTCGATGATCGAGGGCATCACCGCCAGGCGTGGACCACCCAGCAGGTATTCAATCGCTTCGACTTGTTGAAACCCGGTCAGGATCTGCACTTCGCACGGCCAGCCTTCGGACACTTCGCGGATATAGTCGGGCGTGTCGAGCTCCGGGTGGCTGGGCAGCCGGCCGCCCGGCTTGCCCATGAACGTGATCCGGCGCGGCAGCGGCACGCCCTTGCGCACCAGCCGGCGGATCGCCTGGCAGAAAATGAACAGCCCTTTGCGCACCTCCAGACGGCCGAAGAACACGAATTCGTCGATCGGGGTGCGCGCGCCGGGAGCCAGCGTGCGGGCCTGCATCAGCCGTTCGAGCGTGGTGAACGTGACGACATTGGGCTGCACAAAGGCGCGTCCGGGGGGCAGAGCATAACCCTGGCTGGTCATCCAGCGCAGCAAGTGCAGGCTGCCGCCGACGACCACATCGCCCAATTCCACGCTGCGCCGTTCCGCGTGGATCTTGACCAGATCGTCGGTGCGGTCGAGCATGTGCCCGCCATAGAGCCGGTTCCACATCCACGGGCTCGACGTCTTGACCACGAACAGCGTCTGCGCAAAGGCCCAGCCCTGCCGTTTTGCCAACAGGCACAGATAGCCTGTGCCGCGCCATTCCGAGACGTGGACAACATCCATCGGGTTGTCCATCAGCCAGCGCATCATGTTATAGGGCACGCGCAGCCAGCGGTCGGCATTCGACGCGAAGCGTTCGGCGCGGGCATAGTCAGGAGCCGGCACCAGCCGCACGCCTTTCGCGGCATAGTATGCCACCCAGTGACCGATCGTGGCGGTTTCGACGTGTTCGCCGCGCAAATAGAGCACGGTCACGGCAAAGCCCTTCGCCGCCAGCAACAGCGCCAGATTGGCATATGTGCTGCCGATCCCGCCATTCCGCACGGGGCCGGTGATCTGTTCGGTGGCAATGCAGATTCGCAATTGTCCGATTTGCGCGCCGGTTTCGCTTGCGCGGTCGAGCAGGCTGTCGAGCCCAGGCAAACGCATGTGCCAGGCATGCGATCCGCGCACCTGCAACCGGTCAAGCATGCCGTCGGCATCGGGTCCGCACAGCAGGCGCTCGATATCCGATACGGCATGGCCGCCGGCAATCGGCGCAGCCCAACCGGCAGGCGCAACCTCTATCCCGTCACCGGGATTCGCGCCGATTCTATCGCCGCTTGTTTCGTCCGCTGCCATGAAAGCCCCTTGTCCCCCGACGCCTATCGCTTGCATTTGTCAATTTGATGTCATGTTTGCAGCGCAAGGGTGGGCAATGCCCGGCTGCGCCATTTAGATCCCGACCCATGCCGCCGCTTCTGGTCTGGCCGATCGCCTTCATCACGGGATTGATTGTCGGCAGCTTCCTGACGCTGGTGGCGGATCGCTGGCCGCGCGGTGAAGACTGGGTGGCGGCACCGTCGCGCTGTCGTCCCTGCGGGCGACACCTGGGGCCAGCCCAGCTCATCCCGCTGGTCAGCTATATCATGCAACGGGGGCGTTGTGCGTGGTGCCGCGTGCCGCTGCCCGCCGACCTGTGGCTGGGCGAACTGGGCGGCGGCATTGCGGCGGTGATCGCCGTGACGCATGGCGGCGATGTGCCTGGCATCGCCGCGCTGGCACTGTTTGGCGGGGCGCTGCTGCTGCTCGCGCAGCTCGACGCGCGACACCTGTGGCTGCCCGATGCCATGACCTTGCCCCTGATCGTGCTGGGGCTGGCGGCAGGTTGGGTGCTGTCCGATCCCGATTTGCCGCAGCGCGCCACCGGCGCCGCGCTGGGTTGGGCCGCGCTTGAGGCCATGCGCCGAAGCTATCGCCGCTGGCGCGGGCGCGAGGGGCTGGGCGGCGGCGATCCCAAGCTGCTGGGCGCGATCGGGGCCTGGCTGGGGATCGCCGCGTTGCCGGGCGTGGTGCTGATCGCCGCGCTGGGCGGGCTTGGCTGGGCGGGATGGCAGGCTGCGCGTGGGCGCCAGGCGGGCGGGGCGACCCCGATCCCGCTTGGCACGATGCTGTCACTGGCCGCGCTCGGCTGGCTTGCGTTCGGGTGATTCCCGGTCTTTTTTGCAGGTCGGATCGTTTGGATCGTTGGCGCAATCCGTCGGCGAGGCGTCGGGGCCAAGTGGGTCGACCGTGATGATCGAGGGCCGCCCGCTGTTGTCCTGCGTGGTGCCGCCGATTGCCGCTTGCGCTGCGGCAGCCGAACTGGCCGCACTGGTCGGAGTAACACCGATGGCTGCAACACCTGATGGAACGCCGCTGATTGTGCCCCCGGCGCTGAATGCGTCGGCGTTGGCGACGCGCGCCGCCGCAACGAAAATGTCGCCCGATGCGCGCACGCCGGCATCGCCTGCATCGACCAGCCCGACAGGCGCGATCAGGATGACCGAAGACAAGGGATCGCTGGGCTCGCGCTGGAACGCGCCGATCCCCGCCCCCGAGACGGAGCCTGCGCTGTCGACCGTGCTGTAACCGTCGAGGTCCGTATCGACAGTAACCGGCGGAAAGCTTGACGCGCTGCGCGGCCCCTGCCCGGCGTTGAGATCGCCATTCGACGACCACATCACGATGTTGCCGCCCGCTTCGGTGAACACACGGCTCTGGTTGACCAGGAAGCTGCCGTCGGTGAACGCATCGATAGTGCCGCCGTTCAGCGTCAGCACGCCTTCGTACCCGATCGGGATCGAGCTGATGCGTTGCACCGCCGAACTGTTGATCGCGCCATAGGCCAGGCTGTCGGCGGCATCGACGCCAAAGCGGGTCACGCGGTCGGCCGCCTGGGTCGATGTGCGCACCACCGAGCCGGCGATGAAATTGCCGCCGGGCCCGAGGATGGTCACATTGCCGCCGCTGGCGGTTTCGAGCGTCGCCAGCCGCAAGTCGGCGTTGCCGGTTTCGACCGTGGTGACCGGCACCGGCTGCCCGTTGACTTTGACTTGCGTAGGGATCCCCTTGGGATGATCGGCCGACACGGTCGACGGATCGACGGTAAAGCCGGCCAGGTCATTGGTATAGCCAAGGCTGGACGGAAACAGCGTGGCGACCGCCCAGTAGCCACGGAAGTATTGCATATATGATGGCGAACTTGGCTCCGCAGCTTGTGCCAGTTCGTTGAAATAGACATCGTTGATCAGGAAACTGTCCTGCAACAACGGGTTCAACTGGACGAACGCCTGATACATCGCCTGGCTCTGGCCATAGGACGCGGTGGCCAGCGCGGCATTGCCAGCAGTAGTGTTGGGATAAGCGCCGACCGAACCGAAAATCGCGGCAAAGGCCGTGGGGTCATAGGTGCGCAGCCATTGCGCCAGGATCGGCGCATAGATCTGTTCGCTGCGCACCGGTTGCGCATTGCCGAGCGCATCGGTGGTCTGCACGAACAGCGACGCGTCAAGCTGGCTGAAATTGGCCGGATCGAGATAGGCCTGCGCCAGCGCGCCGTAATCGATCCCGTTGGCGACGCCGAACAGCACGGTCAGATTGGCACCGGATGCGCCCAGCCAGGGATCGTACAGATTTCCGACGGTCTGGATGCCGCCCGGATAGGCGATATTGTCGACCACCGCCGAGTTGATGAACGGGCCCAGGTTGCGCCCGGCCTGCACGATCAGATTGCCCGGCCCGCCCAGCACGAAATCGCTGCTGACGACATAGGGCAAGTTGAAAATCGCCGACGAGGCGGTCGTGCCCAGAATGTCGCGGCCGGCCTGGATGACCGTGGTGTCGGTGTCGTTGATGTTCTGACCGGTAAAGTACAAGTTGACGATATCGCGCCCGGCGATGACTTCGGCCTCTTTGGGCACGTTGATCAGCGAGTTGGTGATATCGACACCGGCATAGATATGGATCGGGTCGCTGTCGTCGGCGTGCAGGATGGCCTGGTCGTGATAGAGATAGAGCAGCGTCTCGGGCGTCGACGGATCGACCCCCGGAATGCCGAAGCCCAACCCCTGCAACGGCGTGACAACGCCCGCGTCGCCCGATGTGATCGACGACAATTCGATGCTGGCGGCGCTGAACGCGCCGGGCAACAGCGAAGGATTGCTGTCGCTCATCGCGATGACGAGCGAGGAAATATCGCCTGCGCTGAACACGTTGAGTTCACCGGTTGCCGATGGATAGAGCAACATCGGTTCCGAACTCGCGACCAGCGTGTTGCTCAACGCGGCCAGCGTCACGCTTGGCGGCAGCACGCTGCCGCCGAAAATGCCGGAATTGCCTGTGCTCAACTGGAACGGTACGGTCTGGCTGGCGCGGTTGTTGACATAGTCGAGCCCGCCTGTGGCAACCGCGCTGAAACTGGCATTGGCAGTGTAGAAGCCCGCCGCGTTGTATTCGTCGATGCTGCTTTGCCCGTTGGCCGCGCCCAGCGCCGAAACCCCGGCCAGGCTGATCGAACCATCGGCGTCGAGCGCGACTTCGGCATTGGCGACACGCACTTGCAGGTACTGGGTCGTATTGCTGGACGATGCCGCGATTTCCTTGCCATAGCCCAGCACGCTGCCGGCGACATTGATCGTGCCGGTGCCGTTGGCGACGTCGATCTGGCCCGCCAGCATGTTGCCGCCGATCGTTTCATCGAGATCACCCCGGCCAAAGGTCATCAGCACCGCACCGGCGGTGGTCGCGGCGGTGGTGACCGAGGTGTCGAGCGCAACGATGAGATCGGTGACATTGCCGGCGACATCGATGGTTACGTCACCACCCCCCAGCGCCCCGATGCCGCTGGTGAAGTATTTTGGTGCGACGGCGATTTCTGTGTCTTGCCCGACCGAACCGACGCGCCAGCGCTGGCTGGCATCGCCGATCCGGGTCGGATCATAGCTGCCGGTCTTGCCGGCGCCGGCCGGGGCCGCAGCACTGAGGAATTCCTGCGACCAGTCGTCGACCACCGCCAGCACGCTGCCCCCGGCGCTGATCGTCACATTGCCGCCGCCGGTGGCGACGACCGCTGCCTGCGGGTCGAGGCCGTCGGTCGACGGAATGAAGCCGGCCGATTGCGGCGAGATCGACTGCCAGGCGCTGCTGGGAGTGACCGCAAGTTGCGTGGTGGTGCCGGCAATCGTCGCCTCGATCGCGCTGTCCGCCACGCGCACCCCGGCGGTATAGATCGCGGTGCCACCCACTTGCGCTCCGGTCGAATTCGCTGCCGAGACCTGAACGCCTTCGGCATTGCGATAGACGGTCGCCATGCCATAGGTTTCAAGGTTGAAATTCTGGTTGGTCAGATCGACATTGCCGGCCGACGCGACATCGATCGTGCCATTGCCGGTGCGCACGACCGTGCGTGAATAGGCCATGCCGGCGCCGTAGTTGTAGACCGACGGTTGTGTGAGCTTGCCGGTCGGGGCGCCATTTTCGCCGGTCGTGATCGCGTTCACGATCGCCGACTGGTACATCGTGAGAAAACTGACCATCTCCGCCAGCGACGTGGACACCCCGGTGACCTGCCCGTGGACGTTGGTCGTAAGTGTCGCGTCCTGCGCGGTGAAAAAACTTTGCGCGTCGGCCCCCAACTGCATGCCGAGCGCGGTCTTTGCGCCCCAGTTGATGGTGGTATAGCTGTCCGACATCAGCAGGTCGGCATCACCGCTGCCGTTGGTGTTGCCGATCAGCGACGACAAGTCGAAATCCGGGTCGGCGGCTGTGCTGCTGCCGGCCAGTGCCAGCTTGAGATCGATGGAATTGCCCTGCGCCGTGGTGCCCAGCGACGCGGTACCCGCCGCTGCGGTCGGGCCATATTCGGTCTCGCCCTCGACCGTCAGCGTGGCCCCGGTCGCCCGGTCGACATGCAGCGGATTGGCCGACGCAATCGGGCCGGTCCCGGCGGTCAACCGCAAGCTCGACGACTGGATCACCGATCCATTGGGCAGCAGCGGAAACAGTTCGCCAAAACCAACCGGATCGCCCGACGGGTTACCGGTAAGCGGATCGGTGTTGCTGCCTTCGGCATCGGGCAAGTTGGCGACGGCGTCATAGGGCGCCGCGACGGTGGCATTGCCGATTTGGGCGCCGGTGAAATACTTTTCGAGGTTGATCGTCAACGTGTTGCCGGCATTGGCCGAAACCGCACCGCTGCTGACCGCGCTGAACGTCGCGACGCTGCTGCAATCGAGCGAGGTGCCGCAACTGGCCAGCAGCGCCGCTTCATAGCTGCGATTGCCGCCGCCAAGCTGGTAATTGATCCAGGTCGCATCCGATTTGTCGGCAAACGTGAAAAAGCCGTCGCTGATCGAACCCTGGATATCGAGATTGCCGCCCGCCGAGAACGTGAAAATCCCCGCCTGGCCGCTGGCCGAGCCGCCGACGCGATAGAGAAAGGCAACATCGTTGGCCAGCAAGGCCGCTTCGTCGCCCGAGACGACCGCATAATAGGGCTGCCCGGTGCTGCCGTTCGACCCGAGTTCGGGCAGCGCCTGCAAGTACCCGGCAGCAATCGCCGCCGCGGTATTGAGCGTGCCGGCAGCAAGGTTCCAGTTGGTGGTCAGTACGATATCGCCCGACGAGACCAGGTTGACCCCCGGCCGCAGTGCAAAGCTGGACAAGTCGCTGCCGTCTGCGGCGCTGATCGCGAAATTCTGCACGAACCAGGGAATCGACAAGGTACCGTCGGACCCGACGAAATAATCCGACAGGATGTTGTTGCCGGTCTGTGTGGTGCTGAGCGAAACCCCGTTGCCTGTCGAAGTGACCCCGTCGTACAACCCGTTGGCGGCGATCTGGTCGAGATTCCAGGTATAATAGCCTTCGACCTGTTTGCTGGCCGCGCCGACGATCGTGCCCTTGAAGCTGACGTTGACGATGTTGTAGCCCTCGCCTTCCACCGGCGCGCGCAACAGCACAGTGCCGCCGGTGTCGGCCGCGACATATTGGTAGACCGTCTGGTCGACCAGCGTGTCGGGGTTTTCGACCGTTTCGGGAACCAGCCGGTTGCCGGTCAGCCCCGCCGCCAAGGCGGCCTGCGTCGCGGTCGCCGACACGTTGATGGTTGCCCCGGCGGCAATCGTGATCGCGCCGGTCGGGGTGTTGCCGATACCGATCGTCACATCGCCCGCGCTCGCCTGCTGCAACGACATCGCGCCATAGCCGCTGGTATGGGTGTCGAGCAGCGACCCCGACTCAAGCGTAACTCCGTTCATCCCCCACAACTGGATTGGCCCGCCGTCGACTCGCGCGGCGGCGGCCTGCGCAGTGGTCATGCCGGAAATGTCGGCGCCCGCCGTGCTGATCGTGCCGGCAATGTCGATGATCCCGCCATCGGCGATCAGCGTCACGTTGCTGCCGGTCAGGGTATGCCCGGCCCCGAGGTCAAGATCGCCAAGCCCGCTGCGGATCGACAGCGCGCCTTCGAACAGCGTGCCGTAATGGATCGCAAAGCTGTCCAGATCGAACGAGCCGGTGCCCGAATCGAGCGTCAGCGAGGCGGTGCGCGCGCCGGTCGCACCGGCATCGAGCGTCGCCCCCAGCGTCACCGCACCGTCAGCAGCAATCAGATTGATCGTGCCCGCATTGCCGGCGCCGTTGTCGACGTTGAGCGCGGTGCCCGATGCCAGCGCGATGCTGCCGCCGAACGAGACCAGATTGACGGTCCCGCCCCCGGCGGAAATGTTCGTCACATCCTGGCTGTCGCCATAGCTGCGGGTGTAACCGGGGGTCGCCAGCGAGGCTCCTCCGGTCAACGTGATCGACCCGGCGGACTCGACGTCGATCACTCCGGCGGTCGCGGTGACCGCGACGCCGTCGATCGACAGGCCGGCGATCGGCGACGCCGCCGTGCCGAAGGCAATCTTCGCCCCCGGCGCGCGCAATCCGGTTGCGACCGGCGCGGTGGCACCGGCGGCCAGCGTCGGTGCGGTCAGCGCGATCGCGCCGCTGGTCGCAAAGAGATAATCCGGACTGACCGGAATGGTATAGTTGCCGGTCGGCGTGATGCTGTCGCTGGCCGTGCTCGATGTCGAATTTGGGTCGATCACCGCCGCGCGGTCGATGACGAACGGCGTGGTCAGATTGAACGCCGCCGCCCCGAGCGCGAGTTGGCCGGCGCCCTCGACATAGGTTCCCGCCCTGCCGGTCAGATTCACCGTGCCGTCAAAGCTGTACGTCGTGAACGTGCCCGACGTGAACGTCAGGCTGGCAGCATTGACGGTCAGCGTATTGCCCGAGGTGGTGCACGCACCCGCGCCAGACGCCCCGCACGACAATGCCACGCCCAGGCTGTTGCCGATGCGCACGTTGCCGGCATTGATGGTCAGGCTGTCGGCGCCGCCGGTCAGCCCGGTCAGGCCGATCCCCGGCATATCGAGCGTCAGGCTGTTGAACGTATAGGCGGTGTTGGCGCCAAAGGTGATCGCTCGGCGCGAGGCAAGCGTCAGATTGGCGGCCGCCGCAAGCTGGCTTTCGAGCGAGGCGCTGATCGTCCCGCCGGCGCCAAAGCCGAGGTTGTTGGCCGAAAGCGCCAGGCTGGTGGCCTTGAGCGTGGCGTCGGCCGAGACCGCAAACCGGTCGCTGGTGTCGATCGTCACCGCACTGCCCGACAGCGTCGCCGCGCCGATCTTGATCAGGGCGCTGCGGTTCTGATCGGTCGCGGTAGCACCGGTGCGATCGACCAGCCGTTGCGTGCCGTTGGTCACTTGCAGCAACGCACCGATGCCGGTGGTGTCGAACCCTTGCGTTGACGGCGTGGCCGACGCGGCGATCACGAAATCGCCCGCGCGGGTGTTGTCGAGCGTGCCGGTGGCGACGATCTGCGCGCCGTCCTGCACCACCAGGCGCGAACCCTTGCCGCCGACCGCCAGAATCAGGTCGGGCACGGTGATGTCGGCATCGCCACCGAGCGTGATGCTGGTCGCGGTGATGGCCAGGCTGGTGGTGTCGTTGCTGTTTTCGGTGCGTTCGCCGCCGATCAACAGGCTGTTGGCGTTGAGATTGGCAATCGTTGCGTTGCTGAGCACCAGCACGCCGGTGTCCGTCGACACGCCTGAATTGTTGATCAGGATCTTCGTGCCGAGTATGTCGATTTCCGACCCGCGCCCGCCGGTCGCCGGTGTCATGTCGAACGTGCCGTCGACCGTCAGTTGAGCCAGCGGGTCGAGCACCACCCGCGCCGCATCGAGCGGCAACGCCGGCGTCGTCAGGTTTTCGGCGCTGGCCGCGCTCGCGATCGAACTGGTCCCGCTGGTGGTCTGAATGTCGGAATATTTGAGGAACGTCGATTGCGACTGGATCGTGAACGAGACTCGCTGCGAACTCGACAGATCGGTTCCGGCCGTCGAGAACGCGCCGCCCATGATGATCGACCCGTCACGTTCGGACGACACTTGCCCGACGGCAGGCGCCGCCGCACCGGCATTTTCGACAATGCGATAGGCGCCGGGCAACAGCGCGTAATGCGCCGGCATCAGCACATATTGCCCCGCCGCAATGCCGTCGCCGCCATCGAGCGTGACCGCCATCCCGGCGTTCACGCCGTAAAGGTTGGTCGGGCCATGCGTGCCGTTGTCGTCGAACCCCGGCACCGCGCCGTAATCGGCCGAGTAGAGCGGATCGTACAGCGCGATCTTGGCCGCTTCGGCGGCCGGCACGATCGCATAGACTTGCTGCTTGTTGGCGTATTGATAGCCGATGCCGGTGGTCGGGTTGTAATCGTTGCTGGAAAATTCATCGGTGTTGAACCGGCTGAGCACGTCGCGCGACCCGCCGGTGCCCGACACGAATTCGTACGCGTAGACATCGCCCCCGCCCGCGCCATCGATCGTTCCGCCCTTTTCGACGGTGATCGTGGTCGCCGTGACCGACAAGGCACCGCTGGGCAATTGAGTCAGCGCGGTGGCCGTGCCGGGGGTGAAGTAGTAGGCGGAAAGGTCGGTGGTCGTGCCATAAGGGATATCGAGCCCATTGGCCGAAACCGACGTGACGCTGCCTTTGCCGAATGTTACCGCCCCCACCGGATCGGCCGAGGTGCCGAACGCGATCTCGCCAAGCGGGGCGGCCAGAAAGCCGTCCTGCGTTACCGATCCGGCCTCGATCAGAAGGTACGACCCCGCCGAATAGGGCGTCGCAGTGCTCATGTGATCGCCGAGGAACCTTATCGACGACGTTCCGAGCGCCGCCAGCAGATAGGGCGATGGCGGGTCGGCGTCGGTCGCACCCGCTTCGTCCTGCAGGATGCGCTGCAGATTGCCGGTGCCGGTTGTCGTATAGACTCGCGCTGCATCGAACGTGATGTTACCGGCCGCCACCAACTGCCCGTCGAGCACGGGCTCGTCCGAGCTGGCATCGCGATCATCGACCCCGATCAGCCGGATATCGGCAGCGCTGTTCAGATTGAGATTGGCGATCGAGGTGTCGAACAGGATGCCGCCCATGAAATCCAAGCCCGAGGCGCCGGCCGAGAATGTGACCGTGGCATTGCCGGTCGCCCCGCCGATCCCGGTGTCGACGCTGCCGGCGCGGCTGGAAAAATTGATGTAGGGCGCGGTGATCGTCGCATTGGTACCCGGAGTCGCCGAAATCACCACCCCGGCGTTGGCACCGATCACGTCTTCGCTGATCGACGTAGGCGACTGCACCAGGAACGAGGCATTGAGGCTGAGCGTAAAGGCGCCGTCGAGCGTCAGCCCGCCATCGGCGATCATGGTCGAAAAACCGGCCTTTTCGATCTGGTCGGCAAAGGCAACGCCCAGCGTGCCCCTCTCGTCGTCGACACCGCGGATGGTCGGGTTCAGCCATTCGAGCGTGCCGCCGGTCGCTTGTGCCGCTCCGCCCGAGGCCAGGATCGTCGCCCCCGACAGTGTCCCGCCGCTCAGCAGCGCGATCGTTCCGCCGTTGCTCCATTCCGCCGTCGCGGCATAGTTGCCCTCGGCATCCTCGACATCGAACGTTGTCGCGGTGCCCGAAACATTGATCGTCGAACCCGGCTGCGCGATGAAATAGCGTGCCGCGGTCTGCGCCAGCATCGGTGGCGGCGTCGACGAGGAACTGTTGGGATCGGGATAGGAGGAATAGCCGTAGGCCGGGTTGGCGAACAGCGCATAGGCGGTGTCGGTGACCGGATCGAACGCGGCAGCCGCGCTGATCGTGCCGCCGTCGATGATCCTGCCTTCTGTGTACATCGTCCCGGTCGGGCTGATCGGTGCGACCGGGTTAATGATCACCGTGCCGGCAAGGTTGGTCACGCTGCCGCTGGTCAGCACGATGCCGTCGGCGGCGCCGACCTGCCCGACGAAATAGAGGAAATGTTCGTTGCCAGGGCTCGTAAAGATCTGGTTGTTGGTCTGGATCGATCCGTCGGCATTGGTCAACCCGGCGGTGTTGAGTGCGTTCAACTGATACTGGCCATTGGCATTGGGCGCGCCGAACACAGCGGCAAAGCCGGTGCCGCCATAGGCGCTGCCGACCAGGCCGATGCCCGTGCCGTTGAGCGCGGCGGGCAGCATCGCCACTTGTTCGATCGTACCGCCCGGCAGGTTGATCGTGCCGGCATTGTACAGCTTTGGCGCGATGATCGTCGACTGGGCCGCACCGGTGATCGTGCCGCCGGCTTCGACATCGAGTTCCATCAGGCCGCCCAGCGACAGCGTCGCGGCCTGCTGATACCAGGCCTGGGTCGGCACGGCGGGCGTCAGCAACTGCGCGACATGCGCCCCGCTGCCAAGGTTGCGCAGCATCGATGTCGTCGTGGCATCGAGGATCGACGGCAGCAGCGTCTGGTTGAGATCGAGCGTCTGACCCGCACCGATTACCAGGCTGGTGGTGTCGAAAAATGCCGACATGCCGCTGCTGCCATTGTCGAATAGCCCGGCATAGAGGCTGGAATGGTAGGCGGTCAGCGCAAGAGTGCCGAACCCGGTCTGCGCCAGGAAATTGAGCGGGATGACCGTGGCATTGGCATCGCCGGTGCTGTTGACCGCGATATCGGGCGATACCAGATTGAACGTGCCGCCACCGGCAAAGCCGAATGCCTGGATCGTGCCGGGGGCAAATTTGACCGTGCTGTTTTCCGACACCACCACCAGCGCGGGATCGACACCCTCGCTCGTCGCGCTTGCGGCGGCCGGGGTGAAGGCGACGCCCTGGCCGGTGACCGTCCCGCCATAGCTGTCGGAGCTGACCGGTTGCAATGCGGTCATCGTGGCATATGTCGTCTGGTCGATCAGGCTGACATTGCCGCCGGTGCCAATCAGGCTGAGCGCACCCTTGGTCGAGACATAGCCGCCGGCCGAGACGTTGAGCAGCGCGCCGGGGCTGATCGCGATGCTGCCCGAAATGTCGCCCGCCGTGGTTGCCGTCGCGACGCTGGTGCCCAGCGGCACAAACGCACGCGGCGCGACGGTCAGGTGGATCGAGCCGCCGTCGACATAGGCTGATCCTTGCGGCTGGGCCTGGTCGATATAGTCGTTGGTCCAGCGACCCGACACGTCGAGCGTGCCGTTGACGGTGATGTTGAACGGGCTCGGCAGATCGCCGTTTGCGGCATAGACCGGGGCGATGTCGTCCGAGGTGAGGAACGGGTTGCCGACGGTGCCGATGCCGGGTTGGTCGACGCTGCTCAGTTGATACGTGCGTGCCGCGATCGTGCCGTCGGGGATGGTGATCGTGCTGTCGAACACGATCTGCCGTCCGGCGTCGATTTCAAGCATGCCCCCGGCCGCGAGTGTCAGATTGGCATTGCCGGTCAGCGTCAATTGCGCTGCGGTCTGCAGCGTCGTGTCATGCACCCCGGCGAACAGGACCGCGCCGCTGGTTTGCAGCACCAGCGCGGAAAGCCCGGCGTTGGACAGCATCGTCGCATCGAGCAGAATTTCCGCCGGATTTGCCGGGGTGCTGCCGGTGGCGCCGTCATAGACCACGATATCCTGACCGAGGCCCACGCTCGACGTGCCGCTGAACGAGCCGATACGGAACACCCCGCCGGCCGGCAGTTCGTATTGGCTGTATTGGACCAGCCTCGGGTCACCCGCGATGCTCGACGCGGCGCTCGACGCCTCGGCGGCGGCGATCTGGTTGGCCCCGGCAAAGGCATTCGCGTACAGCGTAGCGCCAAACGAAATCTCGGTGCCGATGACTTCAAGCGCACCGGCATCGCGGCCTTCGTCATAGGCCCCGTTGTATTGCTCGCCCTGGATCGCGGCGTTGAGATAGGTCTGCGTAATGCCGAAATGCGGTTGCGTAGCGGTAAAGCCGTTGACCACCGCAACATAGTCGCCGTTGGGATCGCCAGCGGCAATGTTGACGATCCCGCCCGATGCGGTGATCAGCTCGCTGGACAGCACGTAGCCCGCATCATACGTGACCCAGCCGCCGGAAATGTCGAACACCGCGCCTTTGGCAATGTTGATCGACGGCACGGCGGCGGCATTGAGATTGCCAGTCGACACTTGCGCGCCGACATCGATGCTGATCGTACCGCCCTTGGTCATCAGTTCGGCCGCAGTCACCGGGATCTGACTGATCGCGCTCGATGCTTCAAGCAAAGGCGACCCTTCCCAGGCCACGCCGTCCGACTGCGTGCCCGACAAGCGCGCATCGACATAGAGCGTCTGACCGTTGAGCGTGAAATTGCCATCGGTCGAAACCGCCCGATAATTGGGCGTGTCGCGCAATTCGTTCTGCAGGGCCGGGCTGATTTCGACGCTGTTGACAGAGGCGGCGACCTGGACCGCCATCATCCCGGCGACGTCGATCGTCGCCCCGCTGGCTATGGTGATGCCGCTGGACACTTCGGGCTGAAGCGCAAAGGCGCCGTCGGCGGCGCTCTGGCCGATGATCACATTGCCGCTGGGGGCATAGATCAGCGCATTGGCCTGCATCGAGAAGACCGAGGGGAACAGCGCGATGTTCTGGGTCGGATCGATCGACAGATAACTCGTCGCCGAGTCCCCGATCACCACTTGCGAAGTGTTGAAGCTGGGCGGACTGGCGGGCGTGCCCTGCGGGATGGTTTCGCCGTCACTGTCGGGCAGGATGACGATCGCGCTGGCAGTCGACCCCGCCGTGCCGCCGCCCAGGATCACCGTGCCGCCGGTCAGCGAAATGTTCCCGTTGCGCGATACGCTGGTGGTCGCTTCAAGCAGGCCGGTGTTGGTGACGGTGCCGTAGAGCCCGGTGCCCAGCGAGATATAGCCGCGCTCCGACTCGATTTCGCCTTCGTTGATCACTGTGCCCTGATCGGGAGTCGGGTCCTGCGGCACGGTGGGCAACGACGGAATCTGGGTCGACAGCACGAGGCCGCGCACATTGGGATCGACGCTCGACGACGAGCCCGACGAGGCCACCGCGCCGATGTTCATCCCCGCCTGCAGGCTGACCTGACCGTCGGTCGCGGTCAGCACACCGGCATTGGTCACGCTTGGGGCGGCCAGGATGATGAACCCGCCCTCGCCCGAATTGATCGTCGCGCCGACCTCCACCAGAATCGCGCCAGGCAAAGTGGCCGGCAGCGGCAGGCTGGAATTGACGTTGTAATAGCCGGGCGCCAGCAGAGCGGAAAGGATCTGCCCCTTGTAGATCGACACGCCTGATACCAGCAGGCCGTTCTGCAAGAAGTCCGTATTGCGTTCGGCAATCGTCGAAGCGACGAAATACTGTGCCTGCCCGATGGTCGTCACGCCCGACGCAAAATTGCCCAGTTCCAGGCTCGACGCGATCAGCGAATTGAGATTGACCTGGGCGTTCTTGCCAAAGATCACGCCGTTGTTGTTGAGGATGACAACCGTGCCGTCGGCCTTGATCACGCCCAGGATCTGCGAAGGGTTGACCGAATTCACCACACGGTTGACGGCGGTCCAGCTCGCCTGCGCGACGCCGTTCTGCTGCTGCACAAAGCTTAGCGTGGTGTTCGCGCCGACGTTGAAGCTTTGCCAGCTCAGCACCGCGTTCGGCTGGGTCTGGGTGATGGTGACGGTCACCGCACCGCTGCTCGACGTCGTCTGCACGGGCGCCGTGGCGCCGTCCCAGGTGCCAAGCCCGGTCGCATCGTTCGCCGCGAGGGTCGAATTGGGCGCGGCGTTGGCGGTGGTGTTGGCCGGATTGATCTTGGTTACCGCCAGCACCGGCGCGATCGGGTTGAGCCCGTTCGCCGAAATTCCGTTGGTGACGTTGGTGGCCTGTGTCGAGGCCTGCGCCGCAGCCTGCGCCTGGCTGATATAGGACGCCAGTTGCTGCGCCTGGGTCTGTATGGCCTGCTGACGCTGCAACGCTTCGGTCATCGTGACCGGACGAACCGGGGTGCTGGTCGTAACCGCTGCCGCCGATGACGGATTTTGTGTGCCCGCCGCTTGACGCATCCGCACCAACTGCGCGTGCGCCGGGCTGCCCGACAGTGCGAGCACCAGCGCCGAAACGCTGACCCCCGCCAGCAGACGCAGGGTCCCGGAGGACGAGGTTTTGCGAGTTTTGCCGTGCTGGGCCATGGTTGTCACTGTCCGACAGGTTTGGCGCGTGGCGGGGCGGCACTGGCGGGGGGCTTGTCGCGCGGCGGCTCGGCCGGCTTGTCGCCCGGCACCCGGATCGGGACTTCGGCGCGGTTGTCGTAGACCGCATCGGACAGCGTCTGCAGCTCGAATTCGAACCGCCGCCTTCCCAGTTGCAGCGCGTCGTGATGTTCCTGGTGATAGCGTTTTTCGTAGGCTTCGATCAGTTCGCGCGCGATGAACACCAGCCGGCCGTTCTTGACCCGGCACTGGTCGGCCAGCACCGCGTGGTCCTTGGCGGTGGCAAGCTGGCGTTCGAGCGTGGCGATCGTCTGCTGCGCGCTGAGCAGGCGCTGGCGCAATGCCTCGATCTGGGTTGCGTCAGCATCGGCCGGGGCAGCAGCAACGGGTGCTGCCGAAGGGGCCGGCTCGGCCGCGCGAGCGGTGACCGGCGCCAGCACAAGCGCAAGGAGAAGGGCCGCGCGCATCAGAAGGCCGCGTTCAGATCGATTTGCAGAACATCGATTGCCAACGGCTCGCCCGAGACCTGGTTCGTGCTCATCCAGCGTGCGCCGATGCGCACGTTGTGGGCGAGGCCGACCGTGCCGCCCAGGATAAAGCCCTTGGCATTGGTGCCGCCAAGGTGGAAGTCGGGGTCGTTGATCGCGTCGAGCGTCGCATCGCTTTGCAGATATTTGTAACCGGCAAACACGCGCCACTGGCCGCGCTCCGCGATCGTGGGATAGCCAAGCGTGGTCATGATCTGGAACCCCTGATGACCGGCGACATACGGCGTCGCATCGCCCGGTGTCGGATCGCAGATATTGCCGCTGCCGCCCGAACCGCCGTTGTTGACCGGCTCGCCCGCCTCGCCGAACTGGCACGCGCGCCAGCTGCGGAACGCCAGGTTGTTGAGGTAATCGCCCATCAGGCTGACTTCGGTGTGCGCGCTGACGGGCACGTGCAGCGTGCCCATCACATCCAGCACCTGAAAGCGCTGTACCAGCCCCAGCAACTCGGCGCCGTTGACCGGATTGCCGCTCGAATCGACGATATTGCGCAATTGGAAAAGCGAGTTGCCCTGCTGGACATAATAAGGTGCCTGGCCGTCGGTCGAACACTGCGTCGCGCCATAGCCCAGCGCGCAAGGCGACGAGCGCTGCCCGCTGTCATTGGCGTAATCGTAATAGGCCACGCCAAGGTCCAGTTTGGTCCTGTGCGGCAGCCGCAAGTCGGCTTCGAGCTGCCAGGCAAACAGCCACTTCTCCGGCTCGGACGACTTGGTCGTCGCGATATCGGGGAAATTCTGGTCGCCGAAATCAAGCGGAAAGGCACCGGCGCGCAATTTGAAATCGGCATGGCCAAACACGCGGTTGGGCAAATCGATTTCGCCCACCACCCCGTCGAACGACAAGTCCGGCGCAAAGATAGCATCGCTTGAAAAGAACGGATTGCCGAACCGCCCGACGGTCACGCTCGACCAGCCGGTTGGGCGGGCGGTGACAAAGGCTTTGCTGAGGTAGATGTCCTTTTTGAAGAAGTCGCCGCCCAGCGTCGATTTTTCAGAAACCGGATCGGCATCGTTGCCGGTGGCGATTTCAATACCCGCGCCGATCCAGTCGGCCAGCGCGGCGTCGACCCTGATGCGCGCGCGCAGACTCAAGATGCTGTACTGATCGACCGTCGTGTTGAGGAACGGGATGTTGCCGCTCAACAGATCCAGCGGGCCATTGGCGACGATCGCCTGGAAATTGGGAATGTCGGTCGCGTTGAACCGGCTGTAGAACTGCGATTGCGAACGGACACGAACATCGCCGCTGACCGTGATGCGCTTGGTCCAGTCGGGCGCCGCTTCGCCGGGCGAGGCCCAGCCTTCGGCCTTGGCTTCACGCATGACGTCGGTCTTGATGTCGTCGCGAATGCTCTTGCGCACCGTTTCGGGAATATAGGGCACGCGGATGGTGCCGGCGGGGGGCGGCGGCGCGTTGGCTGCGATCTGCGTCGATCCCGGCGGAGCGGCCACCGCTGCGGGGGACGTCGCGGCCAATTGCGCCGGCTGCGCGGCACCAACCGCAGACCGTGCGGCCTCGCCGGCCACGGCGATTTCGGTGGCACGAGCCTGTTCCGCCTCGCGCGTGGCCTCGACGATCAGCGCATCGCCCTTGTCCTTGCTGATGGTGCCCTGCGCCACGAGCAGGCGAACGAGGTTGATCATCGCGTTGCTCGACGGATTTGGGCTGGATGGCGCGGGTGTGTCGGCCATCGCCTGGGCACCGCCCAGCACGATCCCGGCGGACAGGCCCAGCAGCAGCGCTGCCTTGCGGGTCCACTTGCGCTGCATCATCGCACGATCCTTCTTTGCGTAGGGATAAGGGGAATGGTCGTGGTCATACCGGCCGCTTGCCCTTGATCCGGTAGCGTTGCGGAAAGCGCATCCCCGCAGGCGGCGGATCGAGGTCGGTGATCGACAGCAGGATGTCCCTGACCAACTGGTCGCGGTCGTTGCGCCCACTCGACCTAGCGATCGACGCCAGTGTGATCCGCCCGGACGACGACACCGTGATCGCGACGTCCATCGCAAAGGCCTGACGGTTGAGCCGCTTGTCGGCTGCGAACCTTTCGGTCAACAGACCGTCGATATACCGGTTATAGAACTGTTCGCTCATCGGCGGCCCGCTCGGCGCGCCGCCGCCGCAAAAGGCGCCGGTGCAAGTGCCGGTACCGCCTGTTCCGGCGCCGCTGCCCGATTGCAGGCCGAATGAATCCGAACCCGCCTGCGCCGGACCGTTGATCGACACTGGCGCCGGTGCCGATTTCTGCTCGACCGGACTCGGCACCGGGTTGGATTTTTCCGAAGGTTCTGGGGGGTGCGGCGTGGGCGGAGGCGGAGGCGGAGGCGGCGGTGGGGGCGGCAGCATCTGCACGGCGACCGGGGGCGGTGCCTCGACCTTGACCCCGGTCGTCGCGGTCATCTGGCCATAGAGAAACCATCCGATCGCCAGCACCACCAGCGCGACCACGCCAAGCGGCAGCCAGCGCCGTGCGCTGCCGCCGTCAAGGTCGTCATCAGGGGTGGTGCCGGGGCCGGCCATGGCGCGCTGCCGTTTCCTGGCGTTGCTATTGCGCTGTCGGCTTGCCGGTCACCAGGCCGACCTTGGTCAGGTCGAGTTGCCGGCACAAGTCGAGCACTTCGGTCACTTTGCCGTATTGCGCGCTCTGGTCGCCCTTGAGCACGATCGGCACATCGGGGTTCTGCGCCTTGGCATTGCGCAGCCGCGTTTCCAGATCGCTCAGCGTGACCGGAAAGGCATCGAGAAAGATCTGCCCCTGGTTGCTGACGGTGATCGTGACCGTCTTGGGCTGGACCAGGCTCTTGGCCGAACTGGCCTTGGGCAAGTCTACCTTGATACCCTGCACGCTTGCCGTCGCCATCAGGATGAAGATGACCAGCAGCACATAGGCAAGGTCGAGCATCGGGGTAATATTGATGTCGTCATAGGCTTTGCGGCCACCACCCACGTCCATGGCAATACTCCTTTATTGGCAGAGACTTAGAAAAGCCCGCCACCACCCATCATTTGTTGTTCGGCGGCTTCGTCGGCCTGCATTTCGGCCAAGCGAGTCAGCAACTGGTCGATGAACACGCCCATGTCGCTGGCGAGCGGCGTCACTTTCGAATTGAGATAGTTGTAACCGAACAGCGAGGGGATGGCGCAGAACAGCCCCGAAATCGTCGCCAGCAGCGCGGCGGCGATACCCGGTGCGATCGCGTTGACGTTGACATCGCCCGCCATCGCCACACCGCCAAAGGTGTTCATCACCCCCATCACGGTGCCGAGCAAGCCGATGAATGGCCCGCCCGAAATGGCGATCGTCAGGATCACCATCCACTGGTCGAGCTTGTGGTTTTCGGCGACCACGACTTCGGTGGTGGCGGCGCGCATCGCATCGATCGCCTGGCTCGACAGCGGCTGGTTGCCCCAGCGCCGCTTGCGCCGGTTGAATTCGGCAATCCCGACGTCGTAGATATGCGCCAGCGGAGACGACCTGATCAGCGCGGCTTCCTTGCGGTCGACCCCGGCGATTTCGGTCGAAGGCACCAGGTCGGTGTCCATCAGCCGGAACTGCCGCATGAAGGCGGCGTTGCCCTTGGTACACTTGGCAAGATAGACGAACTTGTTGGTCATCACAAAAGCCGACAGCGCAAACAGCGCAAGACACACGCCCACCACCGCTTCGTCGACGCCTTCGAGCTTTGACAGCACGAAGAAGAACACGCCGCCGCCGCTGCTTTGCTTTTCGGCGGTCTCTGCGACGCTCACGAGCTTGCCGCCCTGCCCTTCGGCTTCGTGCATGGCCAGGATCTGCCCGGCCGGACGCGCGGTCTTGGACAGACGCACTTCGTCCAGTTCGCCGTTGAACGGCTGACCCGCCGCGCCGCCGATAAAGGCAGACCCGTCGATCGCGCCCAACGCGCCCGCACCGGTCGCGACATCGACACCGTTGACATAGAGGTGTGTGGCGGCGCCGTCGGCGGTAAATGCGATCTGCGCCCAATCGCCCTGTTTCAGCCCGGTTTTGGCTTGGAGGGCTACACCGGGGGCCGCAACGAACGGGACACCCGCGTTCAGCCCGACGGTCAGGCCGCCACGCTGGAAAATCGCCTGCGTGCCCGCCAACTGGTCCGGTTTGACCCAGGCCGAAAACGTGAACGGCGCGGCCGCCGGCATCGCAAGCGAACCCGATGCCGCAACCTCGATCTGGCCTTGCCCGGGAAAGCGCGCCGATTTGCCGATGATGCCGCCATCGTCGATGCCCGCAGGCGCGCCTTTGGCGTTGTTGTTGTTGGCGGTGCTGTCGGCGCTCGGTTGCCCCGGATTCTCGCCGAAGTGGAACACCGCCATATAATCGGGGTCGAACGTGCCCTTTTCATCCGATCCGACCGGCGCCGACTTGTTGCCGAAATAAAGCCAGATGACGTGCTTTTCGCCGCCGTTCAGATTGGGGACCGAGACCCATGCTGCGGCAAGGCCGTTGGTGGCGTCGAATTTTTCGATGTGAAACGGCAGTGGCGTCTTGTTGTCACTGTCAACAAAGCGAATGTCGGCGCCGTTGGGCATCGCGTCGGAAAAGGTGAAATTGCCGCTGTGCAGCCGGACCAGCACCACCGTGCGACCGATTGCGCCGGCAACGTTGACCCCCGATGGACTGGTGTCGACGGTGACCGATTTGCGATAGCTCCAGTCCTTGTTCCACCAGCCCTGGTTTTCGGCCGCCACCGCCGGGCTCGCTCCGCCAAGCCCCAGGCCGATAAGACAGGCGAGCAGGAGCGCCAGCCAGGTCTTTCGACCGGCGGTCTGCCCGCAGTCGCGCAAAGTGTCGCGCATGGTCAGAAATCCCCCTTGATCATGAAGTTGACGCGCGGATGGCGGCGCACGGTGACCGGTCCGTTGGTCAGCGGCAGGGCGCCGAGCAGGTCGCCCGAAAAATGGCCGAACAGGCGGATGCGCAGTCCGCTGCCCACCCCGACCAGATCGAAATTGGCGGCTTGTCCGGCCAGCGCGTCATCGACGTGCAGGAACGCGGCGTCGACGAACGAATAGAGCCGCAATTCGGACATCCACCCGCCGAATTTCGAGGCAAGGCTGGGCCAGCGCAGTTCAAGGCTGGGCTCGATGCCGTTGTCGCCGACCGCTTCGGACGAATAATACCCGCGCACGGTCTGCAACCCGCCTGCGGCAACTTGCTCGTTGGTGACCAGGTGGGAATCGGCAAATTGCCCGGTCAGCCGCGCCGCGACGACGATATCGTTGCCGAACGCATAATTGAAATCGGACGACAGGTTGACCCGGACGAAGTTTTCATAGCTGAATTGTTCGCGGTTCTGAAAGGCATCGGCCAGCGCGCAAGCGCCGTCGACTTCGACGCAGACCACCTGGTGCATCACTCTCAGGCCCAGTGTCGAACCCAGCGCGAAGTCATAGCTGCTGTGTTCGCTGGCGCCGGACAGCGCATATTGCAATTCGACCGGGATGTAACGCACCGGGGCGGAACTCGCAAGCGCGCCGCTGACATCGATCTTTTGTTTGAAGTCCTTGAAATCCGGACCAAAGCTGATCGATTGCGAGGTGTCTGCGGCGGGCAGATGATACAGCACGCGCGCGCCGACCTGGAACCCGTTGCCCAGCACTGCCGATCCGCCGAGCGAGGCGACATTGCTGTTCGAATGGTATCCCGACAGCGAAAAGCTCCACGGCGTGCCGAGAACCGGCACGGTGTAGGACACGGCAAAGACTTCGGTGTCATGGATGTTCTCGGGCGCGACGACATAAGTGAATGTCGCCGACTGTCCGGTTTGGAACAGGTTGGTATAGCGCGCGCTGGCGGTCAGCCGCAGCGGCGAAGTGTTGGGGCTGGCATCGTCGTCCATCTGCACGCTGGCGTGCAGGGGATGCGCGTCGGTAACTTTAAGATCGACGTCGATTTCGCCCGGCACGCGGCCCGGCTTGAACTGCGGATCAATCGCCCGATCGGGGAAACGGTTGGCGGCGGACACTTGCGCCTGCAACGTCTTGAGGTTGACCGGCTGGCCTTCGGCCAATGCGGGCACGGCTTCGCGCGCTACCCACAACGAGTGGAAACGGCTGCCGACCACGCGAACATGGCCGACCGGCACTTCGTTGACCGCAATCTGGACGATGCCGGCGGCAAACGTATCGCTTTGCTGCACCGGAATTTCGACCAGCGCCGCGCCGAACCCCTTGGCCGTATAGGCATCCTGAATGGCCTTGCGGGCGGCTTCGACATCGGCCTGGGTGCGATCGGGGCCGGCGTGCGGATAGACCAGCGCCTCGATCTCGTCGGTCGAAAGTGCCGTCACGCCAGACACGTCGAAGGCCTGGATAAAAAAGCTTTCCGGTGCCGCAACGGGTGCTGGCACACCGGCTTTGGCAGGCGCAGTCTGTTCTGCAGCAAAGGCGCGCGCCCCGCAGCATGTCGTCACAATCAAGATGCCGCACGCATAGGCTATGCGTGCGCGAAACCCCCGCATGATGTCAGATTGCCCCCGAAGCTGACCGCTTCTTTCCGGTGTTTGTGTGTAAGTGTCGTGACAGCAGCGCTGTGCCATCCGGCGCATCACGCACAGCACGGGAAAGACCCTGGGATCGCTCCCAGGGTCTCCCGCCTCAATCGATCAGAACGGTGTCTGCCGATTATGCACCGGTCAGACCGGCGCAAGCCGTTGTATTGCCGGCGGGTTGGGTCGTCGTGCCCGGGACCGCAGGCGTACCCGACGGGTTCGCCTTGGTCGCGGGCTTGGCAGCGACCGGCTTGGTGAAAGTCGGCAGCAGACTGGCTGTGAACCACAGACCCTCTGCCTTCGCATCACCCGTTGCCGTCAGGAACGTGTTGTAGATCGCAGTCTGCCAAGCCTTGGGCACGATGCCGAGGTTCGACTGGTCGACGATTCCCGGCGTCGCGGGGGTGGTCGCGTTGAACGTACCGATACCAATTGCAGCGCCAGAGGCGTCCTTCTTGATTTCCCCGATCAGCGCGCCGAGCAGTTCCGCAACGGCCGTGCGGTTGCCGGCACTGGCATAGCAGGTGTAGCCAAAAAACTGGGTCGTGCCGGTCATCGGATAACCGGCGGCGGGCTGGGCAAGCGTGTTGCCCGTCTGATACAGGACGTCGGTCCAGAACAGCGGGTTGCTGCGGGTTGCCGTGCCGCTCGACGGCGTGCGGGAGTCACCGGCCGAGTACGTTCCGGTCGAGGTCGATTCGGGCGGCAGCGCGGTAAACGCCTTCAGCCCTTCTGCGATCGTGGGAACCATGAACGGACCAGCAGGAAGGTAGGCAATCTGCGCCGCGACCAGACCACCGGACGAATCAACCGAAGGCTGGACATAGTCGGACGAGATGTAGCCGATCTTGCCGTTCAGCGTGGTGCCATCACCGCCGACGTAATCGGGCGCCAGCGTGATTGCCTTGGCGACGTTGCCGCCACCGTTGGCCACGATGTACAGACCCGAACCGGTATAGCCGGTCGGCGTGGCATTGATTGTCGAACCACCCAGGCTGACGATCGCCGAGCCGTTGAACCATTGGCCCGACACGGTGTTGGTGGTGCCCGAAAGATCGGACAGATTGCCGTTCGCGCCGGGCTTGAGGTAAACGTCGCTGCGAACGGTGGTATAGTCAACGCCACCGTTCTGGGCCGAATTGTATGGCAAGGCCTGCGCGTGGTTCAGGTACTTGTTGACGTTGGCACTGTTATGAACCGGCGTGTAGAGACCGGCCGAAGAAGCGCACACGGCCGCGAGGTGGCGCGTGAAGATGTCGGTGGTGCCCGAATTGTCCATGCGACCGACCAGACGGATCGGAACGCCGTCGGCATTCCAGCGCGCCAACGTGTCGTTGACCGGATCGTAGAGCGGCACTTTCTTGTTCAGCGCGGTCAACTGGGCATCGTTCCAGTTGGTGATGTCGCCGTTGAAGATCGAGCAGTAAGCCTGTGTGCTGAGCCGCAGCGCCGAAATCACCGTGCCGTTGTAGTTGCCGGTGTACTGCACGTTCAAGGTCATCGGGTGACCGGACTTGTTGAGCCCGTATTCCGAATCATAGGCAATCGCGACGGGCACGACAAACAGCGGGATCTGGATGGCAGGACCGCCAAAGCTCGATGCGTTGCCGGATGCATTATAAGTCGCCAGTTCGCTGATGGCGAGCGGCGCGTCCGAGAACGCGAACTGCACATGGCTCCAGCGGTTGTCGCCCGACACCAGGTTGAACGGGTTGTAGACGCCCGACACCGCGTTGCTGCTCGCGCCGCCGTTGAACACGTCCTGGCCCCAATACCAGATCTTGCGACCAAAGCCCGAACCGGTACCGACATACTTGGCGGCAAAGCCCCATTTGTTGCCGCTGGCATCGGTGACCTGCGGCTGTACTTCATAGGTGCTGGTGCCGCCCGAAAAGCTGACATTGGCACTTTCGTTGTTGCAGGTCTTGGCAGGCGAGCCGTTGTAAACGCCGGGCGTTTTCGCGGCGAGCGAACCTTCGGTGGCTGCGGCGCCCGACTGGCCGGGCTGGCCATTGCCCAGCTCATAAGGTGTGCCAAGGCAGTTGAACACGCGATCGATGACGTTCTGTACCGCCGTCGAACCGGCGCCGTGCAGAGCGGTGTCGCCGTCATACGTGTACGTCGAACCGTTCACCGTTGCGGTCGAAACCGGCAAGCCCGGAGCGGGAATGGCATATTCGCCGACGCCGGCGATAACCGCCTGAGCGAACACCGGCGTTGCGACCGAACCGGCAATCGCCGTTGCGGCCAGCAACGAAATCTTGATCTTCTGCATGTGAAGCACCCTCCAAGGATGGGAAGCAAAGGAAACCGTAAAAAGCGGACAACCGTCGGAGCACACAATCGCAAGAAGACTTCTGAAAATAAATTGCGTGAGTCTGTAATGAAATAACCCATCGACCGACGACAAAATATTGTCGTCGCCGCAAAGGTCGCAGAAAATGTTCCGAAACAGCTTGAAAAGCCCTTCAGATTCAATCACATTTTCATTCAAAACGCGCAAATTTTTCTCAGCTATTCCCCCAACGCCAGCAAAAAGCCCCGCTGGCACCTGCTGTTTATATGCCGTCGATGACAAAAATATGTGAGTTTTGTTGCAGTCGGCACAATTCGTCGGCAAAACCACGCCGCAGGCTCGGGTCATGCCTGTTCTCTGCAACCCTTGAATAGACGCACCTCAAGCAAAAACATGCGCTTGCATTGAATCCACGGGCCTACAGGTGGCTCGGAAAGATTATTCATTACCGGCATTATTTGTGGCGTTAACCACCAGACGCGGCCAAAGCGGTGGTCACGCTCGAAGATGTCCGTCATGTCACGCGACTGACGCAATGGCGACCTATGGGGCACTGCTTGGGCTGCGCAGCTCCGCTGCGGTCTGCCCCTGGGGCATTTTGTGTGGTTGATCGTTCGGGACGGGGTGCGACGAACGTGCGGGTGGACGCTGACAAAAGCGAAACGCCAGGCCGCGTGACCAGCGGATCACCAGGATTCGCACGCTCGTCCAGCCCGCCTTCGTTCGGCATTGCGCCAACCGCCAAGGACACGATTGCCACCGTCCTGCGAGCCAGCGGACTGCTTTCGCGTGAGGCACTGGCACGAGCCGAAACGGTTGCGGTGGAAAGCGGCGAGACCCTGGCGGCGGTGGTGACGCGGCTGGGCCTCGCTTCGGAAGCGGCGCTGTGCGACTGCCTGGCGTCGGCGAGCAGCCTGCCGCTTGCCGACGAGTCGGTGTTGCGCGCGGCCATACCGCTCGGACAGACGATCGACGCAGCCTTCCTGCACGATATCCGAGCGGTACCGTTTTTCCATGATCGGGACAGCGTGCGCGTCGCGATGGTCGATCCGTTCGACCCGTTCGTCGCGCAAGCGTTCGAATACGTCTATGCGCGCAAGGTCGAACGCTATGTCGCGCGCACCAGCGACATCGACACGACAATCGAACGGCTGTGCCAGTCCGACGTGGCGCCGGAACTGGCGGACGATGTTGCCAGCATCGAGGATATCGACCGGTTGCGCGACCTCGTCAGCGATGCCCCGGCGATCCGCGCGGTCAACCGCCTGATTGCCGAAGCTGTCGATGTCCGCGCCAGCGACATCCACCTTGAACCGACCGACGACAGCCTGGTCGTGCGGTTTCGCGTCGACGGCATGTTGCGCGAAATGCATCGTTTGCCGCAGGCCATCCGCAACGCCGTCATCGCGCGCATCAAGGTCGTTGCCGGGCTCGACATCGCGGAACGCCGCCTGCCGCAGGACGGTCGCATGCGGTTGGCAGTGCGCGGACACGAGATCGACTTGCGCGTGGCGACCGCCGCATCGATCCATGGCGAAAGCGCGGTGCTGCGCATTCTCGACCGGTCAAAACTGGCGCTGGATTTCGCATCCCTGGGCTTTGACGACGATCTGGCCCGGGCCTTGCGCACCGCCATCCACCGGCCCCACGGGATCGTGCTGGTGACCGGGCCCACCGGCAGCGGCAAGACAACCACGCTTTATGCCGCGCTCGCCGAACTGAACGGGGTCGAACGCAAGCTGCTGACGGTCGAGGACCCGATCGAATACCGCTTGCCCGGTGTCGTGCAGACACAGGTCCAGCCCGCGATCGGGCTGACGTTCGCTTCGGCGTTGCGCTCGTTCCTGCGGCAGGATCCCGACGTTATCATGGTCGGCGAAATCCGCGATACCGAAACCGCCGAGATCGCAGTCCAGGCCGCGCTGACCGGACACATGATCCTGTCGACCCTGCACACCAACACCGCCGCCGGCGCGGTCGGACGGCTGATCGACATGAAAGTCGAACCGTTCCTGCTCGCCTCTGTGCTGGCAGGCGTGCTGGCACAGAGGCTGGTACGGCGGCTGTGCGACCAGTGTCGCGTGGCCTATGTTCCGGACAAGGCGACGCGCCACGGGCTTGAACTGCCCAGGAAAACCGAATTCTTTCATCCCGTCGGCTGCGCCGCGTGCAACGGCACCGGTTATCGCGGGCGGCTGGCGCTGTTCGAATTCATCCCCGTCGATGCCGTGCTCGCCCGGCTGATCCTCGACCGTTCCGACACCCGCGTGATCGAGGATGCGGCGCACGCCGCCGGGCATCGCAGCCTGATCCAGGATGGCTATGCCAAGGCGGCGCGCGGGCTGACCTCGATCGAAGAAGTCCTGCGCGTGGCGAACGACGAATGAGCGTGACACTGGCCTTTCGCTATCGCGCGATCAGGCCCGATGGCACGCAGGTGTCGGGTGAAATCGCCGGAGCCAGCCGCGACGAGGCGATCGCCCGCATCCGCGCCGGCGGCGCGGCGCCGGTGGACCTGACCGCGATTGCCGCAACCTCCATCCCGCGCGCCCCGGCGCGTGCTCGTGCCGCCTCGCGCGCGCTGATCGGCGAACTGGCGGTGCTGTTGCGCGCCGGGCTGCCGCTCGATCGTGCGCTGGCGCTGGCGATCGACAACATCGAGGATACCGCCGCTGCCGAAGCCATGGTCGCGCTGCTGTCGGCAGTGCGCGAAGGCGCGGCCTTGTCGCGCGCCATGCTCGACAATCCCGGCCTGTTTTCCCCGGCCGAAGCCGCCATGGCCGAAGCTGGCGAAGCCGGTGGACGGCTGGCCGAAGCGCTCGAACGGCTGTCGCTAATGCTGGAACAGGCGGCGGACTTGCGCCGTATGGTCGCCACCGCGCTGATCTATCCCGCTGCGCTGCTGGTCATTGCGGTGGGCGTAATATCGATGATGCTGCTGTTCGTCGTGCCGCAGTTCGATCGCCTGCTGACCGGCAGCAATGCCCAGTTGCCTGCCGCGTCGATGGCGGTGATCATGGCCAGCCGCTGGTTGCAGGCAAATGGACTATGGGCACTGATCGCACTGGGAGTCGCCGGCTTTGGCCTGGTGCAGGCACTGGCACGGCCGGCCATGCGCGCGCGGATCGATGCGCAGATGCTGCGCTTTCCGCTGCTGGGTGAACTGATCCGGCGGATCGACACCGCGCGCCTTGCCCATACGCTGTCGGCGCTGCTCGACGGCGGAGTCCCCCTGCCCAATGCGCTGTTGCTGGCGCAACGCACGATCGGCAATTCCGTGATTGCCGGGGCGATCGGCAAAGTCGCCGAGGGTTTGCGCGAAGGCGGCGGCCTGGCCGCGCCGCTGGCCGCCAGCGGCGTGCTGCCGCACAAGGCCCTGGCATTCGTGCGCACGGGCGAGGAAACGTCTGAGCTTGGCCTGATGCTGTCGCGGCTGGGGCTGGTGCTCGATCGCGATGTGCGCACCCGGCTGGAACGGCTGGTGGCGCTGCTCACTCCGACGATCACGGTTGTGCTGGGGGCGGTTGTCGCCGGCATCATCGGTTCGATCATGTCGGCCATACTTGGTTTCAACGATCTGGCGGTGTCCCATTGACCAAACGCAATCCTGAAGAGCGCGGCTTCACGCTGCTCGAACTGCTTGTCGTGCTGGCCATACTCGGTCTGCTGGCCGCGATCGTCGGGCCGCAGGTGATTCGCTATCTGGGCTCGTCGCGCACGCAGACCGCGCACGTCCAGGCCAAGAACATCGAAGCCGCGCTCGATCTCTACAAGCTCGACGCCGGGCGCTATCCCACGCCCGAAGAAGGCCTGGGCGCGCTGGTCAAGGCACCGCCGTCCGATCCGGCCTGGAACGGCCCCTATATTGCCGATCCCGGTGCGTTGAACGACCCCTGGGGCAAACCCTATCAATTCAAGACACCCGGCGACCACGGCGAAGTCGATGTCTGGTCGAACGGTTCCGACGGCGTGCCCGGCGGCACAGGCGAAGCAAAAGATGTCGGAAACTGGTAGAACCGGCGGACATGAGGCGGGTCAAACCCTGCTGGAAATGCTGGTCGCGCTGGCAATCATGACCCTGGTCGTGGGCATCGCCGCGCCGGTGATCGGCCACCTGCTGGCGCGCCGGACCATGGTCGAGGCGCAAGGCACGCTGGCGATCGGCGTGGCGCAGGCGCACGCCGATGCCATCGCCCGTGCCAGCGCGGTGCGGCTGACGATTGCGCCGCAAGGCGATCGGCTGATGACATCGGCGGGCCGACCCGATCGCCGCCTGCCCGCCGGCGCAAGCCTAGACTGGCCACCCGACGGCGTGGTGTTCTATGGCGACGGCACCACCAGCACGTGGGACGGCGCGATCCACGTTGCCGCCAAAACGCGCCGGTTTCATCTCGATGCCACGCGCGGACGCCTGGACTTTGGCGCATGAGCCGCAGCGAACGCGGATTTTCGCTGGTCGAGGCGCTGGTCGCCTTGGCGATCATCGCCGCGCTTGCCGGCGCGCTTGCCGAAGCCCTGGGCGCCAACGCGCGTGCCCGCGCGGCGATGGCGCAGCGGCGCGCGGCGCTGATGGTCGCACAATCGGCCCTCTCACGCATCGAGGCAGGCGATCCGACCGACACCGGACAATCGGATGGCCTGACCTGGCATGTGCTGCGCGAACCCTATGATGCGGGCGGTGACCTGGGCGCGGGACAGACATTCGCAGCCGAGGCGCCCCTCGAACACGTCAGTATCGCCGTCGAAAACGCCGCCCATCAGCCGATGGTGACGCTGCGCTCGGTCAGGATCGCGCGATGATCGGACGCCCCTCGACGAACGGGTTTTCGCTGACCGAAATGCTGGTGGCGCTGGCGGTGGTGGCGCTGGGCGCGATGCTGCTGGCGGGCACGATCGGGCGGATCGGTTATGGCCTTGCGGTCTGGGACCGCGACGATGCCCAGGGCAATGCGGTGGCATCGGCGCAGTTCACCTTGCGCCAGCGGCTGGCGGCAATGCAGCCGCTGCGCGATGTCCAGGGCGGCGGCAGCACGGTCGATGTGGCCGGACGGACCGATGTGATCGATTTCACCGCTCCGGCGCCCGATCGCGATGCGCCCGACGCGCTGCGCCGCTATCGCCTGCAGCGCGATGCGGCCGGCAATCTCATGCTGTTCAGCCTGTCGACGCTCGATCCGCGCACCGATGCGCATGGTCTGGCAACGCAAGGGTGGACGCCCGAACCGCTGTTGGGCGGGATCGCCCGCGTCGAAATCCGCTATTGGGGTCGCGACCCCGGCACGAACATGCCCGTGGCGGCATGGCAGGGGTACTGGACCCATCGTGGCGCGCTGCCGATGCTGGTGCGGATCAGCGTGCGCTTTTCCGATGGTGATACCCGCGTCTGGCCCGACCTGGTGGTCCATCCGCGCGCCGCAATCCCGGAACCTTGCGCCGAGGATACACCCTGCGCCGCGCCAGGAGCAAAGGCATGACCCGGCGCGGAATTCTTGATGCCGACATGGCGACGCTGGGCAACTGGGTCACCAGCGGCTGGCGCTGGTGGCTGGATGAACTCGCCGATTGCGTGCCGCGCGGCTGGCGCAGCGCGGCGCGCGACAAACTGGCGCAGGCGCAGTGGGACGAAACGCACGGGCAGTTTGAAGCACAAACGGACGCGTTTGCGCTGGTCCTGCCGCACGGGCTGACGCTGCGGCGCAAGATCGAAGCCCCGATCATGAGCGAACGCGACCTCGCCAGCATGATTGCGCTCGACGCGCGGCGGTTGATGCCGCTGGGGCCCGCCGGCGCGGTGATCGGTGCGCGCGTGATCGAACGCTTTGCGCAGACCGGTCGGATGGCGGTCGAACTGGCCGCGCTGCCGCGACCCGCAGCCCAGGCGCTGGCCGATGCGATCGCGACCGCGCCGCGCGCGCCGGTGCAAGTCTGGGCAGCCACGCCCGATGCAGCAACCGACGCGCCGGTCGATCTGCTGCCCGCGCTGCGCCGGGCCGGGCTGATGGCCGGCGATGGCCGCACCGCCACGACGGCCTGGGCGGTCGTCGGTTTTCTGTTTGCGCTCAACATTGGCGTGCTGGTGTGGCGTGACGCGGCGTCGGTCGATGCGCTGGCGGCAGTGGTCGACCAGCAAGCCGGCGCGGTCGGGGTTGCGCACCGCGTGATCGGCCGGATGCGCGCGCAGGACCGCCTGGTCGCCGGCGCGCTGACCGCACGCCGCACCCGCGAACCGCTGACGATCATGGCGCAGGTCGCACACGCGTTGCCAAAGGGGTCATGGCTGCGCAAATTCAACTGGAGCGGCGAGACGATCCGCATCTCCGGTTTTCATCCCCACGGCGCCGACGTTGCCGGAACGCTGCGGCGGGACGGGTTTGCGGTGATCCGCTATGGCGATGCAGGCGAAGCACCGACCCCGCTGGGCGGGCCGTTCGACGCCACGCTCGGGCTGGGGAAGCCATAGATGCGCGCGCTGTCCAAACGCGAGGCGCGGCTGGTCGCGGTGGCGATCCTGATCGCGGCACTGGTGCTGGCCGATCTGGTCCTGGTGCAGCCGCTGATCGGCGGATTTTCGGACCGCGCGGCGACCCGCGCACAACTGACCGATCGCTATGTCGCCAACGCCCGCCTGATCGGCGCGGTGCCGCGTCTGGTGCGCGAGGCTGCGCGGCGCGAGGCGGCAATCGGCCGTTTTGTGGCGCCGGATCGCGATGGCGGCGCCGCATCCGACGCGCTGCGCCAACGCGTGCAGAGCGCCACCAGCGCGGTCGGCGGCGATTTTCGCGGCAGCGAAGACCTGCCTGGACTGCCCGGTACGGCTGTCACCCGCGCCAGCCTTCGCCTCAATGCCGAACAGCTCGACCGGCTGATTGCGCTGATTGAAAACGGCCGCCCGCTGATCACCATTTCCGCGCTGGCGGTCGGCGCCGACGACGCGCTGGTTACCGGACGCGCCACAGACCTGGACGTGCAAATTGAATTATCGCTTGCCTATCACGCTTCCGCCAAAAGGTAGCCCGGCGCGCCTGCCGGTCCTGCTGGCGCCGCTGCTGGTCGCGCTGGCCGCGATGCAGTTGGCGATGCCTGCACGCGTCGATTTGCCGCCGGTGGCGGGCGTCGCGCGGGTCGGCGGTGGATCGGCACCGGCCGATCCACCGCCGGTCTTCGTACCCGGCCTGCTGGCCTCGGCGAGCCTGTTCGCGCCCACCGGCGCTGCCGCCGGACCGACCGCTGCGCCGACCGATCCTCTGGGCGGTGCGGTCATTGCCGGAGTCGTGCAGCGAGGCGGCATGCACCTCGCCTTGGTGCAGGGGCCCGGCTCCGCACTGCATTATGTTGCGCCGGGCGGCATGGTCGCCGGCTGGCGGCTGATCGCGCTGGGTCCCGGCTCTGCCCTGTTGCGGCGCGGCCGCGATCACCTCGACCTTGCCTATGGCGCCCACCCCATTGCCACGGCGTCCCCCCAGAGCGCGGACAAGACCCCATGAAGATTGTGTACAGCCCCCGTCTTGTTGCCCTCGTCTCGCTGAGTATGGGTGTCGACATCGGGCCGGCCGGCGCGGCGCCACCGGCGCAGCCGATTCCGATTCCCGCGACCCCGGCGATCGCCACTGCGCCCGACCCCACGCTATCGCTCGATGCCCCGGTCGGTGCGACGATCGTGCCCGGCACGACGACGATGCCGGTTATCGCCCGGCCGACGCGAAAGCCGCCGCAGCATGGCGACATTTCGCTCAATTTTCCGGCGGCCGATGTCGCCGCAGTGGCGCGGGCGGTGCTGGGTGACCTGCTCCACCGCAATTACACGATCGCCCAGGGGGTGACCGCCGTGGTCACGCTGAAGACGCCCTATCCGGTGTCAAAGCTTGCGCTGTTCGACTTGTTCGAAAACGCCCTGCACGATTCCGGATTGGCGCTCGTCGCCGTGGCCGGCGGGTTCGAAATCCAGCAAGCCGTTAACGCGCGCAATGCGGTCGGCGTCGACGAGGCGGGATTTGGCAGCGAAGTAATCCAGGTAAAGTTCATCAACACCGACGAAATCAGGAAAGTGCTCGACCAGGTGCTGCCCGGCGTGGTGACCGCATCGAGCGCGCCGACCGGGGCGATTACCATTGCCGGCACCACCGGGCAGCGCAACAGCGCGCGCGACATCATCAGGCAATTCGATGTCGACTGGCTGCGCAACACCAGCTTTGCGCTGTTCATGCCGCACCGCACCGACGCGCGGCTGATCGTGCCGTCGCTCGACAAGCTGATCAACGCACCGGATTCGCCGACCCATGGCCTGGTGCGACTGATTGACATGGACCAGCTCAACGGTATCCTGGCGATCAGCACCCAGCCGGCCTATCTGCACGATATTCAACGCTGGGTCGAAATCCTCGACCGCGAAGGCGAAAGCAACGAACCGCGCATCTTTGTCTATCGCGTCCAAAACGGGCGTGCGCGCGACCTGACCCGGACGATCAATTCGGCCTATGGCGTATCCGGCAGCGAAAGCGGCAGCAGCAGTGCCAACAGCGACCCGTTCGGCGAACATCCTGCCCAAGGCGCGAGCGCGACCACCACCCCTGCGCAACGCATGGCGTCCGGCGCACCGGCGGCAGCGCCCAACGGGCAAGCCGCAACCGGCGCGATGCAGGCACGGGTGACGGCGGATGAAGGCAACAACGCGGTGATCGTGTTCGGCACCCCGCGCGAATATGCCGTGGTTGAAGATGCGCTGCGCAAACTCGACGTGCCGCCGCAGCAGATCCTGATCGAGGCGGCGATCACCGAAGTCGGCCTCACCGACAGCCTGTCGTATGGCGTGCAATGGAACTATACCAGCGGCGCGACCAGCGTAGGGTATTCCGAAGGAACGACCGCGACTCCGACGCAGACGTTTCCCGGATTTTCCTATTTCTATTCCGGCAACAGCATTTCCGCGACGCTGAATGCCTTGCAACAGCACACCAATATCAAAGTCGTCTCGGCGCCAAAGTTGCTGGTGCTCAACAACCAGACCGCCGCCTTGCAAGTGGGTGACGAAGTGCCGATTTCGACCGGCACCACTACCAACCTGACCAACACCAATTCGGTCACCAGCACGATCGAATACAAGGACACCGGGGTGATCCTGAAGATCACGCCGCGCGTCAACGCCAGTGGCCTGGTCCAGCTCGACGTCAGCCAGGAAGTGTCCGAAATTTCGACCGCGGCGGCGACCACCGCCACCGAGGAACAATCGCCGACGATTTCCACCCGCCGCATCGCCACCACGGTCGCGGTGCGCGACGGGCAGGTCATCGCGCTGGGCGGATTGTTCCTGACCAACAAGTCGACCAACCGCAACGGCATCCCGATCCTGTCGCAGATCCCGATCATCGGCGCCGCGTTCGGCACGCATACGTCCAGCGAGACCCGCACCGAACTGATCGTGCTGCTGAAACCGCATGTGCTGTCGACTGACGATGACGCGCGCGCGGTGACCAACGAATTGCGCGCCAAACTGCGCACGCTCGAACCGTTCAAGTCGACCGGCGCGATCCCTTGACCCGGACCCGTGCATGAGAGGGCGCGCGAGCGAGCGTGGCTATGCGCTGGTCACAGCCGTCGTGGCGATGGCGGTCTGCGCGCTTGCCGCGCTGGCCATCGCCGAAGCCAGCCGGGTTTCAGTGGTCGCCGGCCAGGGCGAATTCGCGCGCGCACGGGCCGAAGCGGCGGCCGACGCGGGATTTGCCATCACGCTGCACCACCTCGCCGCGCTCGACGAAACCGCGTTGCAGGCGATCGATGGCCGGCCGCGCACGATCGAACTCGACGAGGCACAGATTACAGTGCGGATGATCGACGAACGCGGCAAAATTGCGATCAACCATATCGAGGATGACACCGTTACCCGCATGCTGGAACAGGCCGGGCTTGACGGCGATGCGCTGGCCAATGCGCGCGACGGCCTGCTCGACTGGATCGACGACGATGACCAGCCGCGTGCCCACGGCGCCGAGGCGGCCGACTATGCCCGCGCCGGGATCGCTCCGCGCAACGGCAGCCTGATGTCGATCGACGAACTGGCGCGCGTACGGGGATTTTCACCCGCGCTGGTCAACCGGCTGCGCGATCACGTCACGGTCGATCCCGATGCCCAGCCGTTCGATCCGACCCATGCCCAACCGTCAGCGCTGGCCGCGATCAAATCCGACGCCGAGGCAGCCACGCAAGTGATCGAGCGTGAACGCGAGGCTGCGGGTGAACAGGTTGCGCCGGCCGGCGGGGATTCCAAAGATTTGCTGCACCGCCCGGTGACCATCGTCGTCGACGCCACCGCCGGCAGCGGCCATGTGCATCATGAAACAGTTGTCGAACTGACCGGCAAGCCTGAACACCCCTGGGACGTTCACGCCACCAACTGAGTCTATTGTGGCGGCTGGCCGGCGACAGGCAGGCCCCAGGGCTGGAAAATCGAATGCGATGCGGCAGGCAGCACGACCTGGCGGGCAAGGGCCGCCGCGCGCACGCGCCGCGCCACGCGACGCGTGCGCGCAGCAGGAAGCGGGGCAGCGACATCGGGCTCGCCAAGTGTCGCGACCAGCCCCGGGCCGCGCGGCACATCGCCGGGCATCTGATAAAAGATATGTGCGCCGATCTGCGTTACACGTCGGCCGGTGCTGGCCCAGACCGGCGAGACGTAATTGGCGTGATAATGCGTTGCGCCGCCGACGTGGTCGGGCGCTGCGCCATCGAGCACTGCAGAGGCTACGCTGCGCGCGACAACCATGGTTTCCGCGGACAGGCGGCGGCGCAGCGACCCGTCGCAAGTAAACGTGAACTGGCACCCGGTGTGCCGTTCAGACCCTTCGAACACCACCCCGCACACCGTCTTGGGCCGATGCGGATCGCGCACGCGGTTGAGAATCACCTGAGCCACCGCCTCTTGCCCGGCAATCGGCTGGCCGGCGGCTTCATAGGCGACGGCCCAGCTCATGCAGTCGAGCGCACGCACGCGATCGGTCGTGGCCAGCGGCAGCATGGTCGACCCGCCCGAAAACAGCGGCACGACTGCCGGCGACACGGTTGAAACGCCACCATAATACGCCTCCACCCCGCCATTGGCGGAAGACGCGTCCAGGCTTTGCGCCATGGCCGGACCGGCCGCGATCAGCGCCAACAGGGCCGTCAACAGCATCCAGCCGGTGCGCCCCCGCGCCATCATGTGCTTCATGCCCTTATCCCCCGTTGCGGCAAGCCAGCGTCATGGGGGTCAATTGTTTCACCCGATTGACACATTTCGCAGCAAGAAGCGCGAAACCAACGGGGAACCATCATGCGGATCGGGATCATTGCACGCGCGGCATTTTGCGCGACGTTACTGGCATCATGCGTTTCGGCGCGGGCGGAAGAAACCAAACAAGACGTGATGCTGCCCGACAGGTTGCTCGAATGCTCGGTCGGTCGCGTGATCAATTTCGACCCCAGCCGCGAACAGACCGCAGCCGAACTGCGCTATGACGGTTTTCATCCCTTGGTGATCCTGCTCGCATCGGGTCGGCGGCTCGTCGGCAGACCGCCCGATGCCACTGAAGAGGCGCCGCCTGTCGATCCGCGCACGCACATCGTGGCCGACCCGGATCACATCACCGCGCAACCGAGCGACAGGTTCGGGCGGTTGATCGACATTTGGCCGAACCGGGTCGAGATCAGCACTCCGATCGGCGGTGACATGCTCAACGCGATCGTGCTCAACCCGATCGACGAGGCAACGGGAAGGGCAAACCTGTTCATGCTGCGCGCCAGCGAACTGACCCATTTCGACCCCGCCCATATCTATCAAGGCATGTGCCAGATCAAAACGGCCGCCGCGACAAAACTGCCGAATTAGACGCTCAGATTCGTAGGCTAAGCACGCACCCGGCCAGGCAAGCCAGCAGCGCAATACCGACGCACAGGCATTCGAACCGGGCCCAGGCGCCGTGCGGGACGAACGAAGCCGCAGCGCGGGGCTGCCTGCGCTGCGTTCGAACCGTTTGCTGTCGCAGCGCCCCTTGCGCGCGCGCCAGCACCTGATCGGCAAGAATCTCGGCTTCGGCTGCACTTAGCAACCTTGCAGGCGGAAAAACGGGTTTGGGCACGCCCATCAAAATGACTCGCTGCAGCGCCCCGTTGACTGTGGGCCGTCACCGCACTGTCTAAGCAGGGATTCGTAGCTTATCCAACGGAACCGGCATGCGCTCTTCATTGAGGGCGTGGACGGCGTTATGGATGGCTTGCTCGAGCGCGTCGGCATCGGCGAAGGTTTTGTGGGCGAGAT